>JGI12269J14319_10005763_pt1 | contig 10886 bp, 9 predicted proteins | sample PeaSoiSIISIP2007_FD_14319 | JGI IMG/M metagenome (IMG submission 14319) | reverse complement strand
CGCGCGAGGCCGTAGGCGAGCAGGAGCGCCAGCGGCAGCGCGATCGCCAGGTTCGGCTTATGCACGAGGGCATCCACCAGCCGCTTGAAGAACAGCGGCACCACCAGGTTCGCGGCCTTGGCCAGGACCAGGCAGGTGAGAGCCAGCACGACACGGATCCGCAGGCCCGGCTCGCCCTTGGGCCAGAGATGAGGCAGCAAGGCGCGGAGTGCGGGCCAGGGGCCCTGGGAAGGCGCCGGTGTGGTCGTGGGCGAAGTCATTGCTTCAAGCTAAGTTGCTTGGCCGAAAAGGCAAGGCGCCGGGCGGCTAGGTTGCTTTCCTACCCGGCTTGCCCCCCGTATCTGCGCTTCATCTCGGCCGCCAGAAGTCCCTCGGGCAGATAGCGTCTGCCACCCAGCACCAGCTCCCGCGGCTTGCCGCCGCGACCGGGCAGGATGCGCGCCTCCTCGCCCTGGCTGCCGTAGCCGTCGGCCAGCGCGATGCGCCCGCGGTAGCGGCCTTTGATTTCGATCTCGCAGGCATCCTGGAACGGATTGCCCAGCGCCGGCTGGGCGACCAGGACCTTGCCGCCCATGGGCACGAGATCGAAGGCCCGCCAGATCGACCAGAATCGCCCGCGCCAGGCGCGTGCCGCACCTCTGGGCGCGCCCATCTGGGCGAAGGTCCGCAGGATGTGGAGCACGCCCTCCATCATGGGCGTGGACGGACCGTCGATGGCGTTGGTGAGGAGCGAGAAGGAAAGGCCGCTGCCGGGAAGGGCGACGCTGCGGGTGAGGAAACCCTGGAAGGCACCGCCATGGCCGAACCAGTCCCAGCCGGCGACGTTCCCGCTCATGGTGCCGAGGCCGTACCAGCTGGGGATGCTGTAGTGGGGCACGCGCCAATGCCTGCGAGTCATTTCGCGGCGGCTTTCGGGGGTGAGGACGCTGCGCCTGGCCTCGGGATCGAGCTGGCCAAAGAAGCGGGCGAGATCGCCCGCCGTGGCCACGAAGCCCGTCGCCGGCGCCATGGCCCGGGTCGGGTTCCTCCCCGGGATGACGAGGCGTTTGCTCAAGGGAAGCCGCATGCTGTGGCCGCTCGCCATCGGGGTGCCGCGCGGAATCGGCATGTCGGGAAGAGTCTCCTCGAGGCCGGCAGGCTCCAGGATCGTCCGGCGGATCCAGGGGCCATAGGCTTCGCCGGCCAGGGCCTCGATGATCAGCCCGGCGAGACCGAAGGCGTGGTTCGAATACTTGAAGCGCGTGTTGGCCGGGATGCTGGGCTGGCTCGGCCAATGCCGCGCGCAGCTCGGCCTCATCGAGGAAAGGACGCCGATCGTCCCACTGTCCGGCATCGGTGCCGTCGCGAATGATCCCGGCGCTGTGGCTGAGGAGCTGGCGACGGTGGCCCGGGCTACGGTCGGGTGAAGCCCGGCGACATAGCGCCCGGCGAGATCGTCGAGACGAAGCTTTCCCTGCTCGCGCAGACGCATGAGCCCCGCCGTGGTGAAGGTCTTGGAGTGGGAGGCGACACGGAACCGGTGGCGCGGGGTCAGCGGCGTGCCGCGGTCGAGATCGGCCAGCCCGAAGGCGCGCTCCAGCACGAGCTTGCCGCGATAGGCAACCGCCAGCACGGCGCCCGGCTGCTCTACCTGGCGCATCTGGTATTCGATCCATTCGGGAATGTAGTCGAGCGCGGCCTTCAACCAGCTTTCCATGCGTGGGCTCCTAGTGGGTACGAGATTGGCGGAGAGGTTCCGTGGCGCGAAGAGGAACGGGTGAGCGCGGAGGAAAGCAGCCAATGGATGGGCAAATCACCGCTAATCTAAAGGGTTCAATGCTTACTTGCCGCACTGCAGAGTTGCAACGATCCGCCGCAGCCGGCTGGAGCTTCTTCTTATCGCGTTAACCCGGCAAGCCCGCTGCCTTGCATCCGTCGAGCCAGTAAAGCTCATCGACCGGTCGCTTGAATTTCACGGAGCGCTGTTCACGCCACAGGGTCCAGTCGTTGCGGCGCTGGAGGAAGAGCTCGATATGGCTCTCGGCCGGCTTCGCCAGGCCCAGCTTGGTTTCGACCACGGCGCGCAGCAGCAGGCAATCGACCAGGTAGTCGGGGTCCTCGGGCTTCAGCTTCATGCGGTTCAGCTCGGCCAAGGCCTCTCTNGTCGCGCCCGCGTCTTCCCGGCCTTTCAGATAGAGCCCCCAGGCCAGGTCCCAGCGGTGCCAGTCCTGCACGTCCGGCCGGTTCTTGATGACGTTCCGGATGATGTCGATTCCGGCCTCGATGTTGCCGGCGTAGATCTCGGCTTCGGCGTGGTCGACCTTGCTTTCATCCGAGGCGCCGGGGAGCGCCGTCGCACGCCGGTAGCAATCCAGCGCGGCCGCGAAATGGCGCTTGTTCAGCCAGTAGAAGCCGAACTGGGCAATGGTCGTCGGGTCGTCGGGCGCGAGGCGCGCCGCCTCCTTGGCCAGGTCGCCGGCCTCGGTCATGGCCTCCTCGCCGCTCCAGCCCTGGAGCCAGGACTGGACCAGCGTGTAGGCCAGCAGCGCGCGGGGCTTGCCGAAACCCGCGTCGAGGGCCACGGCCTTGCGGAACAGGTCGCGCGACTTGAAAAGCCCGCCAGGCGATTGNAGAGAATAGGCCTGGCGCGCCGCCTTGTAGGCATCGACCGCTTCGTCCTTCACCGGTGCCAAGTTCCCCTCCTCATGTCGGTTTAGCCGCATCCTGCTCGTCCTCGGGCAATCCCGCCAGACGGACCCCCTCGACCCAGTGCTCCTCGTCCGCCTGTTCGCGGAAGCGCACCGACTGGCGCTCGCTCTCGACCGTCCAACCGGGCCGGGCCTTGCGGAAGCGCTTCATCTCCGCCGCCGCTTCCTTGTGCCGGCCGAGGCGCGCCAGCACCGCCGCCAGCATCAGGCGAACGTCGGGTTGGGGACGTGGGATCTGGCGCAGCGCCGTCAGGGCCTTCTCGTAGTCCTTGGCGAAATAATGGGCCCAGCCGAGGTCCCAGCGATACCAGTCGGGGGTGTGGGGATTGAGCTCCATCGCCCGCCCGATGTGCTGGATCGCTTCGCCGTGCCTGCCGACATAGACCAGGGCCTCGGAAATATCGGCCAGCAGGTCGGCATCGCTGGGGTTCAGTTCATAGGCTCGTTCGTACTCGGTCATGGCCAGCTCGAAATTCCGCGCATTGAGGCAGCAGAAGGCGAGAAACGAGTGGGGCATGTAGTCGTTGGGATCGAGATCGACCGCTTTGTGGGCATAGCGCTCCGCCAAATCCAGGACCGACTCGTCGCGCCAGCCATTCAGCCATTCCTGGACATAGACGTAGGCGAGCGCGCCCCAGGCCCGGGCGTAGAGCGGGTCGAGCTCGATCGCGCGGTCGAACCAGGCGCGCGAAGCCGCCAGCTCATCGGCCGAACGCGTCGAGTAGAGATGCATGCCGCGCAGATAGGCCTCATAGGCGTTGACGCTGGCCGGATGCTTGCGCGAGGCGCGCTCATGCTCCGCCGCCGTCAGGCGCACGGCAAGCGCGGTCACGATCAGGCGCAGCATCTCGTCCTGGACGGCGAAAAGGTCGCCCGTGCGGCGGTCGAAGCGCTGGGCCCAGAGATGATGGCCGGCGGCCGCGTCGATCAGCTGGGCATTGATGCGGATGCGCTCGCCCATCTGCTGCACGCTGCCCTCCAAGACGTAACGGACATCGAGCGCGCGGGCGACCTCCTCCACCCGGGTCGGCCGGCCCTTGTAGGTGAAGGCGGTGTTGGAGGCGATCACGAAGAGCGAGCTGAATTTCGACAGGTCGGTGGTGATGTCGCTCGTGAGGCCGTCGCAAAGGAACTCCTGCCCGGCATCGGCGCTCAGGTTCTCGAAGGGCAGGACGACGATGCCGGGCCGCGAGGGATCGGACCTGCCGACGTCATTTTGGTGGGAAGGAGTCTCCTGCACCGGCGGCGATGCCGCGGCTCGGCCGGGCTTTGGTTTCCCGCGGTTCGCTGCCGGTTGGCCTGGATCGATGCGAAAGACGCGGATGGGATCGGCGATGTTCTTCACCTGCTGCTCGCCCATGTCGAGATAGGCGAGGCTGAGCTTGTGCTTCACCTGCTCATAGGTGCTGCTGCAGACGCAGATGCCGCCCGGCTCGGCCAATTGCTCCAGGCGCGTGGCGATGTTGACGCCATCGCCGTAGATGTCGCCGTCCTCGACCATGACGTCCCCCAGATTGACGCCGATGCGCAGGTCCATCCGGCGCTCGGGCGGCAGGTTGGCGTTGGAGGCGGCAATGCCGCGCTGAACGGCCACGGCGCATTCCACGGCGTGGACGACGCTGGCGAATTCGGCCAGCACGCCGTCGCCCATCAGCTTGACGACGCGCCCGCCATGCTCGCCGATCCGGGGCTCGATCAAGGTCTTCTGGCGGGATCGCAGGGTCGCCAGCGTGCCGGCCTCATCTTCGTTCATGAGGCGGCTGTAGCCGACCACGTCGGCGGCGAGAATGGCCACCAGCTTGCGCTCCATCGGCGCCGTTTCCCCTTGGGACCGCGGTGAATATGCGAGGCCGCTAGAATGCCTGTATGACAGGTTCGAAATCGTTAACGAGTGATTTATTTCGGCTGTTCGGCCTTTCACCAAAGCCCCGGAACGAGGCGGTAACGCACCCGGCGCATGTAGTCTGCGTAGCCCTCGAGCCCGGCTGCAAGGGTGCGTTCTTCCCGGACAGCGCGCAGTGCCAGGAGCGACACCATGGCCGGGGCCAGGATGAGACCCCAGAGCGAGCCCAGCATCAGCGGAATCGACAGCAGGAACAACACCGCTCCGGCATACATCGGATGCCGGACGAGAGCGTAGGGCCCGGTCGAGATCACCCTGTGCCCGCGTTCGGTTTGGATGCGCACCACCGCCGCGGCGAAGCTGTTCGACTGAAAGGTCCACTGGATGATGGCAAAGGAGACCAGCATCAAAGCCGCGCCCGCGACGGCGAGCCAGAAGGGCAGGTGCGAACCCGCCAGGCGCCGCTCCAGCCCCATGAGGACGAGCCAACCGCCCCAGAGGCTGACGGCGAGGATCAGGAACCACCGGTCCCAGCTGGGCTGGGTTCGCTGGAAGATGGGTTTCATCCGTTCGGCCAGGAGTTCTGGATCATGACGATCGAGCCAGACTCCCGTGGCAAGGCCGGCAAGGCTCATCTCGGCCAGGAACAGCCAGGCGCCGGGCCAGTCCAGGCGCCCGGCCGGAAGGAAGAGCAGGATGGCCATGACGGCGATCGTCAGGGCCAGCTGGCGCAGAGCTTGAGGATCATGAAGCTCTCCAAGTGCTGCGGCGGGCCTGCGCGTCCACTGGCCCGCCCGCATCGGCTACGCGCCAGTTTCCCTCACAGTCCATGCCAGACCGTAAATCAATTTTCTCGTTTCGGCGTCGATCTCGCCGTCGATTTGGCGCGGCCGATAGTGGCGCTGGAAGGCGGCGACGGCGGCGCGGGTGATCTCATCGGCTTCGCCTTGGCCAATTTCGTAGCCGATCGACGCGAGCGCCTTCAGAACCGTCGCGGGATCAGTCGGCCCCTCCAGCGGCTCCGGCCACAGGCCGTACCCGGCGGCGGCCAGGCCCCGCCAGTCGAACAGCTCGCCCGGGTCGATCTTGCGCCTGGGTGCAACGTCGGAATGGCCGACCACGCGCGCGCGGGAGATGGGATGGCGCGCCAGGATTCCGCTGCAGAGTTCGACCAGCGCGGCCGTTTGCGGCCGGGGAAAAGGCCGGTAGCCGAAGTCGTGACCAGGATTGGCGAGCTCGATACCGATGGAGATGCCGTTCACATCGCGCTCGCCGCCCCAATAGCTAACGCCGGCATGCCAGGCGCGCCGGGTCTCGTCGACCAGGCGATAGACCATGCCTTGCTCGTCGATCAGGTAGTGGCTGCTCACCTTCGCCGCGGGATCGCAAAGACGCTGCAGCGCAGATTCCGCGTCCAACATGCCCGTGTAGTGAAGGACGACGAGGTCGGTCGCCTTGCCCGCCGGCCTCGCATCATGGTTGGGCGAGGGGCGGTCGATCACCGTTTGGCTTTCCTCGCCAGGGCCGGCTCCTTCCCTTCATCCCTCTCTCGTTGGGCCTCCAGTTCGAGCCAGCGTTCCTCGGCCGCGGCGAGATCGCGTTTGGTATCGCCGAGCCGGGCCGCTGCATCCTCATAGGCTTGGCGGTCGCGCTTGTAGAACCCAGGATCGGCCAGATCCTTTTCCAAGGCGGCGAGCTGCGCCGAAAGCCGTTCGATCGCCGCGGGCAGCCGCTCCAGCTCGCGCTGCTCGTTGTAGCTGAGGCGCGGCGCCTTCGCCGCCCGTGCCGCCGCGGGCTTGGCCGGGCGGGGCGGTCGCTTCGCGGCCGCGGGCTGCAGTTTGGGATGCAGATCGGGCGGCAGGTCGGAATAGCCGCCGGCGTGCTCGATGGCCCTGCCGTCGCCGGGCAGGACGATGATCGAAGCCACCAGCCGGTCGAGGAAATCGCGGTCGTGGCTCACCAGCAGCACCGTGCCGTCATAGCCGGCCAGCACCTCTTCCAGGAGGTCGAGGCTTTCAAGGTCGAGATCGTTGGTGGGCTCGTCCAGCACCAGAAGATTGCTGGGCGCGGCGAACAGGCGGGCGAGCAGAAGGCGTGCCCGCTCGCCGCCCGAAAGCCGCGAGACCGGCATCAGGGCCTGACGCTCGTCGAACAGGAACTCGCCGAGATAGCCCACGACATGTTTCTGCACGCCGCGCACCATGATGCTGTCGCCGCCCTCGGGCGCCAGCGTGCGCCAGAGCGTGGCATCCTCGGCCAGCGCGGCGCGACGCTGGTCGAAATGGGCGGAGATCAGCTTGGTGCCCCAGCGGATGGTGCCGCGATCGGGCGGCGTCTCGCCCAGGAGCAGGCGCAGCAGGGTCGTCTTGCCGGCACCGTTGGCCCCGACGATGCCGATCCTGTCGCCGCGCATGATCCGGGTCGAGAAGCCGTGGAGGATCGGGCGGCCCTCGATGCTCTTGGCGATATCTTTCGCCTCGATCACCAGCTGGCCCCCCATGGGCGCTGCGTCGGCGGCGAGCGCCGCGCGGCCGGTCGGGAGGATCCGTCGCGCGCGCTCTGCGCGCAGCGTCATGAGCTGGCGGCGCCTGCCCTCGTTGCGGCGCCGGCGCGCGGTAATGCCGCGGTTGTACCAGTAGGTCTCGGCCTCGATCCGCTTGTCGAGGCGCTTGGCCTCGCGTTCCTCACGCTCGAGGATCTCGCCCGACCATTCCTCGAAGCGGTCGAAGCCGGCGTCGAGCTCGTGCAGCCGGCCGCGATCGAGCCAGAGCACGCGGCTGGAAATCCGCCTGAGGAAGGCGCGGTCGTGGCTGACGAAGACGAGCGCGCCGGAGAAATCCAGCAGCAGGGTTTCGAGCCATTCGATGCTGGGCAGGTCGAGATGGTTGGTGGGCTCGTCCAGGAGGAGCAGTTCAGGCTCGGCGGCAAGGGCGCGGGCCAGCGCCGCGCGCCGGGCCTCGCCGCCTGAGAGCCCGGCCGGATCGCGGTCGGCGTCGAGGCCGAGCCGGTCGATGAGAGCCGCCGCCCGGTGGGCCGGTGCATGGTCGCCGGCCACGAAATCGGCCAGGCGCTTGAAGCCGCTGAAATCCGGCTCCTGGGCGAGGAGCGCTACCGAAAGGCCCGGTTGCAGAAATCGCGTTCCGGCGTCGAGCTCGATGGCGCCCGCCAGCGCCTTGAGCACGGTGGACTTCCCGCTGCCATTGGCGCCGACCAGCGCCACCCGTTCGCCCTTGGCGATGCCGAAGCTCAACCCCTCGAACAGCGCCCGCCCGCCGAAGCCGATGCGGGCCTGGTCGAGAGCGGCGATGGGCGGTGCCGCGCTCATCGAAGCCCGCGCTCCTTGCTCACGCGGTCATAGGCGGCATTGATCGCAGCGAGGCGCCGGGTGGCGAGTTCGATGAACTCCACCGGCAGGCCCCGGGCCATCAGCCGGTCGGGATGAGTCTCGCGCACGAGCTTGCGGTAGGCGATCTTGATGGCGGCATTGTCCATGCTGCGCTTGACGCCGAGCACGGCATAGGGATCGCCGGCCTCGGGCCCCAGATGGCCCTCGCGGATGCGGGCGAAGTCGGCTTCCTCGAAGCCGAAGATGCGGGCCACGTCCCTGAGATAGGCGAGCTCGGCCTCGCCCACCGACCCGTCGGCCTTGGCGATGTGAAAAAGCCCGTCGAGCAACTCTTCCAGCACGCGCGAGCGCTTGCGGAACAGCGCCGCGACCTGGCGGGCGTAGGGCTCGAAACCACGGGCATCGCGCCGGGCGAGATCGAAGATGCGTCCGACATTCGCTTCCTGTTCGGGCGGCACGGTAAAGACCTGCTTGAAGGCGGCGACTTCGGAGCGGCTCACCACCCCGTCGGCCTTGGCCATCTTCGCGCCCAGCACGATGATGCCAATGGTGAAGGCGATGCGCCGGCGGGCGGCGCGCTCTTCCGCCTCGGTCATCGGCGCTTCGCTCGTCGCCGGCTTGGCCTCTCGAGGCTGGCCCAGCGGGTCGATGCTGTCGACCGCGTGGCCGGCGGCGGCGCCGAGAAGCGCGCCGATGGGCCCGCCGAAGGCGAAGCCCGCCGCCCCGCCGAGAATCTTTCCCCAATAGCTCATGGCCGCGGAACCTATCGCGCCTCGGCGCCGGGAACAACGACGGCGCTGCGGGCTCGTCCGAAATTTGCAAAGCAACCGACGCTTGCCGCAGAGGTTGCCTNCCGCTACAAGTCNGTAGCCGACCAGCGCATCAGTCCGGGGGGATCCAGNTGATTGGAAGAATCTTGGGGGCAGCCGTGCTGGCCGCAGCGTTCCTCTGTGCAGCCTCAGCCGTCCGCGCCGATGTCCAGGACGACATGCATCAGGCCAGGCAGGCATACATCGCGGGGCATTTCGTCGATGCGGCGTCGCACTATCGGGCCGCCGCCGACACCGGCCTGCCGGAGGCGCAATACGACGTTGCCTGGCTTTATCGCTGCGGAGAGGGCGTGGCGCAACATTACGGCGATGCCATGCGGTGGTATCGCAAGGCCGCCGTCCAGGGTTATTCGCCCGCCCAATTCGCCTTGGGCACGATGTACCGCGACGGGCTCGGCGTCGACATCGATCTCATCGAGGCGCATATGTGGTTCAACGTCGCCGCCGGCAGGGGCGACTTCGCGGCTCGCCGGGCGCGGGAAGACCTGGCTCAGTACATGAGCGGGAAGGAAATCGTCCAGGCCCAGGAGCTTGCCCGGCGCTGGCTCGCCGCCAACGGCAATACGCTAGCCTCGTCCAATTGATCGGGGGAGGCCGCCGCCCATAGTCGCGGTGGCGGTTCCGACGCCAGCCCTTTAAATTCTCCCGCAGCATGCGGAGCGGCAGCTCATGACCGGCGGCTGGCAATTCTGGATCGACCGGGGTGGGACCTTCACCGATCTGGTGGCGCGCCGTCCCGATGGCGTGCTGCTGACCCACAAGCTTCTCTCCGAGAATCCCGAGCAATATCGCGACGCGGCCATTCAGGGAATCCGCGAGCTGCTGGGCGTGGCGCCAGGCCTGCCCATCCCGCCGGTGGTGGACGCGGTCAAGATGGGGACGACGGTCGCGACCAATGCGCTCCTGGAGCGCAAGGGGGACCGCACGCTCCTGGTCACCACAAGGGGCTTCGCCGACCAGCTTCGCATCGCCTACCAGAATCGGCCCGACATCTTCGCCCGCCACATCCTGTTGCCGGAGCTGCTTTATGAAAGCGTGCTGGAGGTGGATGAACGGGTGACGGCCGAGGGCGAAGTGCTGAGGCCCGTCGATCTCGCGGGCGCCCGTGAGGGTCTCGAAGCTGCCTATAAGAAGGGAATCCGCTCGGTCGCCGTGTTGTTCCTCCACGGCTACCGCTACACGGCGCATGAAAAAGCGGTGGCCGATCTCGCCCGAACCATAGGCTTCACCCAGGTCTCGGCCAGCCATGAGGTGAGCCCGCTGATGAAATATGTCGGCCGCGGCGACACCACCGTGGTCGATGCCTACCTCTCGCCGATCCTCAGGCGCTATGTCGCCCAGGTCGCGAGTGAGCTTCCCGGCTCGGCCCGGCTCATGTTCATGCAGTCCAACGGCGGGCTTGCCGACGCCAGGCGCTTCCAAGGAAAGGACAGCATCCTTTCCGGGCCGGCGGGGGGCGTCGTCGGCGCGGTGGAGACGGCGCGCCAGGCTGGACTCGGCCGCATCATCGGCTTCGACATGGGCGGCACTTCGACCGACGTGTCCCATTTCGACGGGGTCTACGAGCGCGCCTTCGAGACCCAGGTTGCCGGCGTGCGCATGCGGGCGCCCATGATGCGCATCAACACGGTCGCAGCAGGCGGCGGTTCGATCCTGCATTTCGACGGCACGCGATTTCGCGTCGGCCCGGATTCCGCCGGGGCCAATCCGGGTCCGGCCTGCTATCGGCGCGGCGGACCGCTGGCGGTGACCGACTGCAACGTCATGCTCGGCAAGCTCCAGCCGGACTTCTTTCCCCATGTCTTCGGCCCGGGCGCCGACCAGCCCATCGATGCCGCGATCGTGCGAGCGAAGTTCGCGGCGCTCGCGGCCGAAATCGGCGACGGGCGCGGGTCCGAGGCGACGGCCGAAGGCTTTCTCACCATCGCTGTCGGGAACATGGCCAACGCCATCAAGGAGATATCCATCGAGCCGGCTATGACGTGACCCGCTATGCGCTCTGCTGTTTCGGGGGCGCCGGCGGCCAGCATGCTTGCATGGTGGCGGATTCGCTCGGCATGACCACGGTCTTCCTCCATCCGCTCGCTGGCGTGCTTTCCGCCTATGGCATGGGGCTCGCCGATATTCGCGTGCTGCGGGAGCGGGCGGTGGAAGCCGCTCTCGACGGCGGGTTGCTGCCT
>JGI12269J14319_10005760_pt1 | contig 10887 bp, 7 predicted proteins | sample PeaSoiSIISIP2007_FD_14319 | JGI IMG/M metagenome (IMG submission 14319) | reverse complement strand
CCAGGCCAGCCAGAGATCGCCGCGGTAGTCACCGTCGACAAGCACCGGCCAGTAGTCGCATTCGAGGGTGCGGCCGTCCGCGCACGCGATCTGCTCCCCGCNNACTGGCTGGCGCGCGGCGAAGGCCGCGCCGGTGCGGCGGACAAAGTCACCGGGGTCGGNGAACACCCCCTTGATCCGGAGCACGATCTCGGTGGCCGGGGTTCCGATCAGCTCGTCGGCTGCGTCCTTGATGCCGAACAGGTCGCAGAAGCTTCTGTTGATCTGGGTGATCCGGCCGTTCTCGTCGGAGACGAGCGCGCCGGGGATGGCGGCAGCGATCAGGCTGTTCAGCCGCGCGGTCTGGTCGGCGAGACCACGCCGGGCTTCTTGTTCAGCGTTAAGCAGCCTTTGCTGCTCTGCCTCAGCTCGCTTGCGCGCCGAGATGCTGGTGACCGCCGACAGGTACCCGCACGGCCGTCCGTCCGCGGCCGGGATCGGCACGGCCACGGTGTGCACCCAGACCTCGTCTGTGTCGGTCGGCCGCAGCCGGCAGTCAGTGCGCAGCTCATCGTTTCTCCCGACTGCCTGATGCCATTCCTGTTCCAGGCGGCTGACGTCGTCGGGGTGAAAGCCAGCCGACCAGCTGGCACCGACCGATTGGGTCAGGCTCAGTCCGGTCAGCTCGCAAAGGCGAACGTTGGCGAAGGTGCAGATCCCGTTCAGATCCGTCTGCATGATGCCGACCGGAGCCAGCTGCGACAGCAGCCGGAAGCGCATCTCGCTCTCCCGTGCGGTCGCGTGCGCCAGCTCCAGGTCGCTCAAGTCCCGCAGAAAGCCGCAGAAGTGCACCTGGCTTTCGATGGTCATCGGGACCGGTGTCAGCTCGACCATGCGCTCAGTGCCGTCGGCGCGCAGCACCGGCAAGCGCATCCGGCCGGTGTACGCGCCCCGGTCACCGGACTCCAGATACGACCTGGTGCCCGCCATGACGGTCGGCCGTTCCCGTTCCGGCACCAGCACATCGGCCAGCCCCTTGCCAAGCACCTCAGCGCGGCGCCAGCCGGTGAGCTCCTCCGCCGCCTTGTTGAACGCCACCAGCCGCAGGTCGGCGCTGGCGGCGACGATCGCGTCAGGCGCTCCCTCGACCAGCGCCTCCGTCCGCGCTTGCCGTTCGGCCAGCGCCGCGGTGTCGTTGGCATGGCGGATCTGTGCGGCCACGATCGTGGCCAGCGTCCTCGTCGTGACCTGGGCCTCCGCCGTCAGCTGTGCCGCGGCTCCAATCAGCGCGACAGCGCACAGACAGTGCCCCGCGTCCGGCGGCGAGAAGGCCAGCAGGACGGTCATCCGCCCGGATCCCGGCCGGTCGATGGCGGTCAGCGGGGCCTGAGAGACCGCGCCTTCAGCGCCGACGTCGCCGCGCGCGGCCGATAGCCCGCTGATCTCGGCCCGCAGCGCCCGGTCGCTGCCCGCCCGCCGGGGATGTGCGGCCAAGACGATCAGCTTCTGGTCGGCGTCCTGCTGGAACGCGATCGCGGCACGGCAGTCGAAGATGGCGGTGAGCCGGGCGAGAATCTTCGGCAGCGCGTCGACCGTACCGTGCTCCCGCAGCACCTGCCCGACCGCGAAATCCAGCAGCTCGACCGGAGAGTTGATCGGCCGCGAGCTGACCTTCGTCAGGTCAGCTGCTGAGTCAGTCCGAGATCTCGTCATGACGCCGTGCCGCACCTGCCCCCGTGTGAGTCGCGGTCCGCTGTCCGGACAGTTCCCCGGTTCCCCGTTGCCCCCGTCGTGCTGTACCTGCCCGCAGCGGGTCAGCCCGAATCAGCGCCGCACCGGCGCCTGCGGCTAGCTCAGCCAGCGATGACCGGCCGCCCGTTCCTGAACGCCCGGCGTAGCTCCATGGCTCACGCCGACGCTGTCAGCCGGGCGGCTTGGGCGTGCAGGTACCGCTGTTGCGGCAGGCTTGTCGTTCGCCGGGCCGCCGCCAGGTAGCAGTCGCGCGCCGCCAGGCGATCACCGGCCAGCTCCAGCAGGTGCGCGCGGACCGCATGCAGCCGGTGGTCCTCGGCGATCCGCTCGTCGGCCTCGAGCTTTCCGAGCAGGTCCAGCCCGGGCCGCGGGCCCGCGACCATGGCAACAGCGACCGCGTGATTCAGCGCCACCACCGGATTGTCGGAGATCTGCAGCAGCAGCTGGTAGAGCGCCACGATCTGCGGCCAGTCCGTCGCCGCCGCGGTCGGCGCTTCATCGTGGATCGCGGCGATCGCCGCCTGGAGCTGGTACGGGCCGGTGGTCCCGCGAGGAAGGGCAGCGGTGATCAGGGCCACACCCTCGGCGATGTAGTCGGAGTTCCATCGGCTTCGATCCTGCTCGGCCATCGGAATGAGCGTGCCATCTGGCCCAGTCCTGGCCAGCCGACGTGCGTCGGTGAGCAACATGAGCGCGAGCAGTCCGGTCACCTCGCCGTCGTCGGGCAGCAGCCGGTGCACCATCCGGGCCAGCCGGATCCCATCGGCAGACAGATCAGCGCGCTGCAGGCTGGGCCCTGACGTGGTGGCATAGCCCTCATTGAAGATCAGGTAGAGCACGTGCAGAACAGCGCCGAGCCGCTCCGCCCGCTCGGTGTCCGCGGGCAGGCCGAATGGGATTCCGCTGTCCTTGATGCGCTGCTTGGCCCGGCTGATCCGCCGGGTCATGGTCGCCTCAGGCACCAGAAATGCGCGGGCGATTTCAGCCGTGGTCAGGCCGCCGACCGCCCGCAGGGTGAGCGCGATCTGCGAGGCAGGTGACAGCGCAGGGTGACAGCAGAGGAACAACAGGATGAGCGTGTCGTCAGACTCCGCAGCCGGCCGGTCGGCGGCTGGTGCCTGCCATTGGTCGGGCAGNGTCCACCGGGCGACGGTGTCTTCACGGCGTTGCCGAGCCTGCTCGCTGCGCAGCAGGTCGGTCAGCCTGCGCGAGGCGACCGTGATCAGCCAGCCTCGCGGATTGTCCGGAATACCCTCTTGTGGCCACTGCGTCGCCGCAGCGAGCAGTGCCTCCTGCGTCGCGTCCTCGGCGGTGTCGAAATGCCCGAAGCGCCGTACTACCGCACCGAGGACCTGCGGCGCCAGTTGGCGCAGCAGGTCCTCGACTTCGGTGTCAGGCATGGGCGATCAGGTATCAAGCTCGGTCCGCGACTCGGCGATCGGCCGCACGTCCGCCACGGCGCGGGCGCGGACATGCTCAGGGCCTGGGCAGGCAGCCAGCCTGGCGGCGATCTCGGTCGCCCGGTCGAAGCTCTCGCAGTCCACGATCCAGAAGCCGGCCAGGACCTCCTGGGTCTCGGCATACGGTCCGTCGGTCACGACCGGAACGCCGCTGCGCAGCTGGATTCTCCTGGTGTGGACCGGAGCGCTGAGACCTCGCGTGTCAACGAGTTCCCCTGATTCGGCCAGTTCCTTGCTGAACGTCTCCATGAACGACCCCATCGCCGCGAANTCNGCCGCGGACCAGGTTGGCTGGCCGGCNGCCGGCTTCCCGGTCAGGGCGTCGTAATCCTGCTGGGAGCCGTAAAGCAAGATCATGTACTTCATGGTCTCTCCTCTCCGCTGGCACCTGTCTGGTACCTCTCACCAGAGACGTCGCGGCTAGCAGCCCAGCTCGGACATCCACCCGAGGTCGAATTTCAGCATCGTCACAGGAATGCCTTGCCCTCGCCGCGGTAGGTGGGCACCGTCGCGGCGAGCACATCGCCGTCGATCAGGTGCAGTTCGTTGAACCGCTCGCAGAGTTCACCTGCCTTGGCGTGCCTGAACCACACCCGGTCGCCGATCCGCAGGCCGTCGGCGGCCGCCCCGAGCAGTGGGGTCTGCACCTCGCCGGCGCCCTCATCGGCGTCGAGTACCAGTCCGGCCGGCAGCTGCGGCTGCGGCAGGCGGCTGGCATTGCCCGGCCCTGACGCCAGATAGCCGCCGCCGAGCACGGTGACCACGCCAGGTCCAGGCCGGCGTACCACCGGCAGCGCGAACAGGGCAGCCGGACGCCCAGAGAAGCCGAGGTAGGCATCGAACAGCGCAGGCTGGTACAGCCCTGAGCCTGCCCCGATCTCAGTCACGGCGGCCTCCGCCGCTGTGCTCTCGATCGACCCGGTGCCGCCGCCGTTGACGAACTCGAGCGGCGCCACGGCGCGGACAGCCGCGACGATGGCGGCCCGGCGGACTGCCAGCTCCCTTGCCGACCTGCGCTGCATCAGCCGGATGACCCTGGCGTATGCGGGCCTGCCCGGCGGGTTGTCGCCGACGCCGGCGATCTGCGCCTCGTAAGCCATCAGCCCGGTCAGCCGCAGCCCGGGCCTGGTGATGATCGCGGCGGCCAGGGCGGCGGCGTCGGCCGGGCTGCGGACCGGCGAGCGCCTGGCACCGGCTCGCAACCTGCCGCCCAGGGCCAGGTAGCCGGTGTCGATGTCGATCGCGACCCGGACCGGGTGCGGGTCGGGCACGGTGGCAGCGACCCTGGCAATCAGGTCGAGGTGGTCGGCGCAGTCGACCATCACGGTGATCGCCGCGGCGGCCATCGGCTGCGCCGCCAGACTGGCGAGGGCGGCCTGGTCCGCGGTCGGGTACGCCACCACGATGTCGTCGCTGGCCTGGCACTCGGCCAGCCAGAGCGCCTCAGGCAGGGTGAAGGCGAGGATGCCGCGGAAGCCGTCCATCGCCAGTGCGTCGCCGATCAGCCTCCGGCATCGGACCGACTTGCTGGCCAGCCGGATCGGCTTGCCCGCTGCCCGGCGAGCCATGTCGGCGGCATTGGCCCGCATGGCCGCGAGATCGACGATCGCGAACGGCGGTTCGAGCTGGCGGGTGGCGGCATCGAGTCGCCGCAGATCATCGGCCGGAGCGGCCTGGGTCACTGCTCTTCTTGGGTCAGCGCGGCATACTCGGCGGCCGAGAGCAGGGCAGGTGGCACCTCATCTGCCGAGTCGAGCCTGATCTCGAACAGCCAGCCAGCGCCGTACGGATCGGAGTTCACCAGACCGGGGATCGTCGTCGACCTCCGCGTTCACCTCGATCACCTCGCCATCGGCCGGGGAGTAGATGTCGCTGACCGACTTGGTCGACTCCACCTCGCCGCACGGTTCGCCGGCCGTCACCCTGGTTCCCACCGCAGGTACCGAGACGTAGACGACGTCGCCGAGCGCGCGCTGCGCGTAGTCGGTGATGCCGATCCGGCCGGTCACGTCTCTGATCGCCAGCCACTCATGCTCGGCGGTGTAGTGCAATTCATCGGGAACGCTCACGGTGACCCCTTCTCGTGCCAGTCTTATTTGCCGTCTTGTGGTGTCAGCGGATCTGGATGGCGGTTATCCGGCAGGCCGGTGGTAGAACGGGAGCGGGACCAGCGATGCGGGTTCCGCGCTGCCCCTGATGTCGACTGCCAGCCGTCCGTCCGGGCCGCTGGACGCGGCGGCGGCCTTCGGGGTGAGGTAAGCCATCGCGATCGGGTGGCCGAGCGTGGGGGAGGGCCCCCCGCTGGTCACGGTGCCGCACGGCTCACCGTCAAGTAGCACGGAGTAACCGTGCCTGGGCACCCGCCTGGTCTGGCCTACCAGGCCGGCTAGCACGCGCGACGGCGCTGCCTGCGCACGCTCGGCCAGTGCCGCACGACCGACGAAGTCGCCGGGCTTGTCAAGCTTCACCACCCGGCCGAGGCCCGCGTCGAAGGGCGTGACGTCGCGGCTGAGCTCGTTGCCGTAAAGCGGCATGCCGGCTTCGAGCCGGAGGATGTCCCGCGCCGCCAGTCCGGCCGGAATGAGCCCGTCGCCGGTGCCCGCCTCGGTCAGCGCCTGCCACATCCGGTCGGCGTCCTGCGGCGTGGTGAAGATCTCGAAGCCGTCCTCGCCGGTGTATCCGGTCCTGGCCAGCAGCACCTGGCAGTCGGCGACCGTTGCCGGATAGCTGGCGTAGTAGCGCACCTGTCCGAGATCGGCGTCGGTCAGCCTGGCCAGGATGCCAGCCGACCGCGGGCCCTGAATGGCGATCAGCGCGTAGTCGTCAGTACGGTCGGTGACGGTAGCGGCGTAGCCAGCCGCACGGTCGACCAGTTCAGCGGCCACGGTAGGTGCGTTCGACGCGTTGGCGACGACCAGGAACTCGGTGGCCGCCAGCCGGTAGACGATCAGGTCATCGATGACGCCGCCGTCTGGGGCGCAGATCATCGTGTACCTGGCGCGTCCCGGCTGGAGCGCTGACGGCTGGCCGGTGAGCGCGTAGTCGAGCGCCTCGGCGGCGTCCTCGCCGGTGATCATCAGCTCGCCCATGTGGGAGAGGTCGAACAGGCCGGCGGCGGTGCGGACCGCGTTGTGCTCGGCGGTCTCGCTGGTGTAGCGGAGTGGCATCAGCCAGCCGGCGAAGTCGGTCAGCGTCGCGCCGAGCCTGCGATGCACGGGCGTCAGCGGGGTGAGCCTTGGCGCCGGGGACTGCGGATCTGGCATCTGCGACTCCATCAGCGGCCGGAGGATCGGCGGGAGAGAATTGGGCGCGCACCTGGCGACCTGGCCGGAATCCCTGGCGTCGGCTCATGTGGGTGCTGGGTGCTGGGTGGTGGGTGCTGGCTCAGCCTACCGCCGCGTCGCTCGCCTCGTCTGGCCGGCGGTTGCCTGCCGCTGGCCGGCTGCGACGATAGGACGATGACGCTGCTAACCGAGGACGAGATCGCCACCGCGCTGACCGGGCTGCCTGGATGGGAGCGGGCTGGGAGCGCGATCAAGAACATGCGCACGCTCGGTGACTTCCGTGACGCGATGCTCTATGCCGGGGCGGTGGCCCACCTGGCGCAGGCCGCCAATCACCATCCGGACATCACGATCCAGTGGAACAAGGTCACCCTGACCCTGTCGACGCACTCGGCCGGCGGTCTGACCACAAATGATTTCGCCCTGGCCGGGCAGATCAGCGCGCTGCCCTGACGGTCAGCCCGTTTTAGGCGCGTCCTGGCCCGGGGTGACCACGCGACCGGCGTCCTTGCATCGAGACCGCGCCTGCCGCGTCTTCGCCTGCGGGCGGCGCCACGCCCCCGGGTGGCGTCGCCCACAGACAAAGATCCCCAGCCGCTGGTCGCGACCCTCGTACCCCTCGCGTGCCCGGTCCGGTTGCTGCGCCTGGACGGCACCGCGCACCGGGTGATCCCGCGGGATCACCCGGTCCCTGACGAGGGTCCCCCTGAACGACCTGCGGTTCCCCGATTCCCGCGCGGCGCCCTCCCGAGACGCCCGGCTTGCCGGAACGTGCGCCGCATGGGATTCCAGTTATACACGTTGTCAAGAGTTGATTACAGCCAGTTACCAAATTGCGTTGACCAGGGATTCCCTTACGGACCCGCCAGGTGCCCGGTCAGGATCACGCCGGGCCGTCAGCACGGGAATGGCCGGGACCGGGCCGGTCGAGCCGTTATGCCCGGTCGAATTCACAGGGCAGGTGCTTGATTCCGTTAATGAAGCTGGACAGCAGGCGATCTGGTTCGGCCGTGGCGCGGACGGTCGGAACTCGCAGCAGCAGCTCGCGCAGCATCGCGGTGATCTCGCGGCGGGCCAGGTGCGCGCCGAGGCAGAAGTGCGGGCCGGTGCCGCCGAAGCCGACATGCGGGTTGGGGGAGCGGGTGACGTCGAAGCGCAGCGGGTCGGCGAAGACCGCCTCGTCCCGGTTGCCCGACCAGTAGAACAGCGCGACCTTGTCACCCTCGCGGTACTGACGGCCGTTGACCACGGCGTCGCGGGTCACCGAGCGCCGCATCCAGATCACCGGGGAGACGTACCTGACGATCTCCTCGACCGCACCGGAGATCCGGTTCTCGAAATCTGAGATCAGCAGCTCACGCTGATCGGGATGCTCGGTCAGTAGGACCAGCGCGTGCGAGAGCGCGGTCCGGGTGGTCTCGTTCCCGGCCACCACGAGCAGGATGAAGAACGAGGCAAGCTCGGCCGGGGTCAGCTGTTCCCCGTCGACGTTGGCGCTGGCCAGTGCGGTGATCAGGTCGTCGGCCGGGACGCGCTGGCGCTCGGCTGCGATCTCGGTGACCAGCGCGGCCATGTCGGCGCCAGCGGTCAGGATCTGGCCGATCGCCTCATCCATGTTCTCGCTGAGGAACTCAGGGTCACCGCCGGCCAGGATGGTATTGGTATTGCGCAGCACCATCGCGAAGTGCCCTTGTCCGATCCCCATCATCTCGCAGATGATCTTCAGGGGCAGCCGCGCCGAGACGTGCTGCACGAAGTCGCACGGCCCGGTCGCGAGCAGATCATCGACGATCGCCGCCGCCGTCCGCTGCACGTCGTCCTCGAATTTCTTGATCATTCTCGGCGTGAACGCGCGGGAGACGATGCGCCGCAGCCTGGCGTGCCGAGGATCGTCCATGTTGATCATCGAGCCGAAGTACTCATTGAACTCGGGCGGCAGGTCGACCAGGCTGGTCGCGCCGCGTGCCGAGGAGAAGATGTCGGGATTCCGGCTGGCTTCGACCACGTCGGCGTGCTTGACCAGGGCGTAGTAACCCTGGCCGGGGGTGGTCAACGGAGTCTCCGGGTCGGCGAAGTACGGCGGGGCGTCCAGTTGCCGCAACCGCGCGAACGCGGCATGGCGCTGAGCCGGATCCAGGGCCCAGAACTCGTTCTGCGAAAGATCGATGTCGCTAACGGCGGGTGTCGGAGCGGGTGCAGGCGTGGTCACTGGATGTCGCCCTCCGGGTCAGATCGGTTCGCCCTCCATAGTGACAGAGCGTCCGGATCACAGCCACCTGCCGCTTTATGGTGATGTGACGCCCAGCAGGCGACTGCGCCCGCGGCCGGTCCGCGCGGCCGCCGGCTTACCATCCACGCTTGGCGTGCCGGTCATCAGCGCGATCGCCACCGGGTTCCGGACGCCAGCCACCTTAGTGACGGTGCTGGCGATCGTCGCAGCGCCGGCCTTCTGCACCAGCCAGCCGTCGCCGGCCATCCGCAGATCACTGAGCACCAGACCGGTGGGAGCGGACGCGGCGCACAGGCAGGCAGCGACCGCGGCGTCGCGTGCAGCGGCGTACTGCGCCGTCTCACCGGTCTGGGGGGTCTGCCGGACGGTCTGCCAGCCGCACACTGCCGGTCCGGCCGCCCGCACTTGGAGGCTCAGACCGGCAAGACTGTCGTCGCTCGGTGCGGCCAACCGCCAGTCGCGACCACGGCCTTCACCTGGCGGTTGAGCATCGGGCGAGCTGTCGGCCGGCGAGCGGCCGGCCGGCGAGCGGCCGGCTGGCGAGCTGCCTGGTTGGGCGCCGCGCCAGATCTGGATCTCCAGGCTTGGATCGAGACCGAGCGCGGTGCTGGCCCGCTGCAGATAACCGGCGAGCAGCGGAACCGGCCACCAGCCCCGGTGCGGCAGCGGGCCGGCATCTCGCATCCGCAGCCGGCGCCAGGTGATCAACCGCTGGCCGGTCGCGTCGGTAGCCTCGATGTTCCAGACCGTCTCGGTCAGGGCCGGGGCAATGGCCGGGACGGCCGCCGGGATGCTGGCTGAGCCGGCGACGGGGGCGGCGGTGCGCTGCCTGGGCACCAGCGGGCCCGCTGCTGCCGACCGGCCCGCGCCGGCCACAGCACCGGCACTGGCATCCGCACCGGCAGGAGCATTGGTCTGCGCACCTGCGGTCGTGGTCTGGGATGGCGCGATCTCGGTGGCGCGAATCGTCACCGGTCCTTCGGCCGGACGGCCGCTGAAGCTGACCGCCTCGCATCCGGCGGGCACCAGCCTGCGGTGCGGAACGCAAGCCTGGACGAGCTGCAAGGTGGCGTCGCTGAGCCCGGCACTGCCCAGCAGCAGACCGGATTCGCCAGGCTCACCGTTGCCTCGCGGGCTGGCGCCGAACCAGGGCAGGTCGTCCGATCCGCGAGCGACTGCCGTCGCGGCGTGCGCGGTGACTGGACGGATGGCAGCCAGCCGCCGGAACCGGCCGGTCTGGAAGCAGATCGGTCCGTACAGCTCCGATCCGTCGATGACCTCGGCCGCCCGATCGGCCTCAACCGCCCGATCGGCATCGGCAGCCCGATCGGGCTGGCGTCGCCGGGCCACCGCCGGCCGAGCATGTTCGGGCGCGTCAATCGGCCGGCGCTCTGGCTCGGCTACGGCACAGCTGAAAACGGCCTTGTAGTGATCGACCAGGAAGCCGCTGTTCGCGCAGCGCAAGACCACCGTGATTGCCCCGGCCTCGCGCAGCGCGCAGATCCTGACCGGCAAGCTCGACCCAGGCTGCCCGGCCGGAAGCACCACCGGTGCTGTCATCGTCACGTCGGTGGCTGTCCTGACCGGCGCGCCTGCCAGGATCGAGGCAGCCTGGGCCATTGCCTCGAGGGCCATCGTCGGCGGCAGTACCGGCACGTTGTCGACCCGGTAGTCGGCCAGATACGGATCGGCCCGCAGGGAGAGGCTAGCCTGCACGATCAGCTCCACGCCTGGGTAGTGCGCGAGCACCTGCTCGGCAAATCTGCCAGCCGGCCACTGGTTCCCCGGGCTTGCGGCGGCGATCAGGTGCGGCACCGGCCGACCGACCCGGCCATGCACCGCTAGCCGGGTCGGCATGCCGCCGGTGGCCAGTACCTTGAACAGCTGCCTGGAGCCTTCAGCGACCGGCATCGGCGTGATACCCGCTCGCTCCATGCTGGCGGCCAGATCCGGTCGCTCGCCCAGGGCGTCACCGGACCAGCCGGGCCAGTCGATGTGCAGCGCGCGGCAGTCATCCAGGCGACTCGCCAGCCGGTGGCCGTGGGTCGCCAGCGCACCCGAGACAAGCGCCAGGATGCTCTCGGCCGCCTTCGGGTACCTGGCGGCGACGGATCCGAAGGTGAGGATGAGCCGCAGCTGGCCTGCTGCTGCCGGATTGGCGCGAACCGCGCCGACCAGCTGG
>JGI12269J14319_10005757_pt1 | contig 10889 bp, 9 predicted proteins | sample PeaSoiSIISIP2007_FD_14319 | JGI IMG/M metagenome (IMG submission 14319) | reverse complement strand
CGTCGACGACGACGACCGCATCCGCGTGCTGTTGAAACAGTATCTGGCGCGGGCGGGGTTCAGAGTCTCCGCCGCGGCCGACGCGGCGGCGGCCCGGCGGCTGCTCGGCATGTTCAGCTTCGATCTGTTGGTCTTCGACGTGATGATGCCGGGCGAGGACGGGTTCTCGCTCACCGAATGGGTGCGCAAGTCGGGGCCGGCGAAGGCGGCGCCGGTCCTCATGCTGACGGCGCGCGACAGCGCGAGCGACCGGATCGAGGGCCTGAGGCTCGGCGCCGACGACTACCTGCCGAAGCCGTTCGAGCCCGAGGAGCTTCTCTTACGCATCGAGGCTATCCTCCGCCGCGCGGGGGCTCAGCCGCATGCGGCCGAGCGCCTCGGCCTCGGCCGTTCGAGCTTCGATCCCCGCCGCGGCGAGCTGTTCAAGGACGATTTGCCGGTGCGCCTGACCGAAGCCGAGACCCGGCTTTTAAAGCGCCTGGCCGCCAACGCCCACATCGCGGTCGACCGCATCGAGCTCGCCCGCGAGACGGCCGATCCGTCCGGACGCGCCGTCGACGTGCAGGTGACGCGGCTGCGCCGAAAGATCGAGCCCGACCCGAAGCAGCCGCGCTATCTGCTGACCGTCCGCGGCGTCGGCTACATGCTGGCCCCAGACTGATGCGCATCCGGCCGCCGCGCCTCGTCCTGCTTCGGTTCCTCAAGCGCTGGGCGCCGACCTCGCTCTGGGGCCGGTCGCTGCTGATCATCGTGCTGCCGATCGCGATCATGCAGTTCGCGGTCACCTGGGCCTTCTTCGACGCCCATTGGCAGACCGTGACCTCCAGCCTGGCCGAGGGACTGGCCGGCGACGTCTCCTGGCTGGTGCAGAGCTACGAGGCGGATCCCAGCCCGACGAATCTAGCCCACCTGCAGGACCGGGCGGAGCGGTCGCTCGATCTCTCCGTCGCGCTGCAGCCTGGAAAGGCCCTGCCCCGGTTCAAGCGCTACGCGCTGTTCGGACCGGTCGACTGGTCGATCAAGCGGGCGCTGGCGGCGCACCTGGACGAGCCGTTCTGGTTCGACACCACCCGCTACCCGGCTTACGTCGACATCCGGGTCAGCGTGCCGCAGGGGGTGTTGCGCATCATAGCCCCGCGCGACCGGGCCTTCGCCACGCAGGGGCATATCTTCATCCTCTGGATGACCATGGCGACGGTGCTGCTGACCGGCGTCGCCATCCTCTTCATCCGCAACCAGGTGCGCGCCATCGAGCGGCTGGCGGACGCGGCCGACGCCTTCGGCCGCGGCGGCGATGTGCCGCAGTTCAAGCCGCACGGCGCGCGCGAGGTGCGCAAGGCCGCCCACGCCTTCATCGCCATGAAGGAGCGCATCCAGCGCTACATCGACCAGCGCACCGCCCTGCTCGCCTCGGTCAGCCACGACCTGCGGACCCCGCTCACGCGGCTGAAGCTGGAGGCGGCGCTGGCCGAGCCGACGCCGCAGGTCAACGCCATCAAGCGCGACCTGGCCGAGATGGAGCACATGATAGACGAGTACCTGGCGTTTGCCCGCGGCGAGGGCGGCGAGGCGCTGGAGACCGTCGGTCTGCGCGGGCTGATCCAGGAGGTCAGCGAGGGCGCCATCCGGGCGGGCGCCGAGGTCAAGGTCGACGCCGACGGAGCGCTCGCCGCGCACGTGCGGCCGAACGCGCTCAAGCGCGCTCTCTCGAACCTGGTGATGAACGCCGCGGCCCACGGCGAGCACGTGGCCGTCGCCGCGCGAGCGCGGGCGTCGGGCGGCGTCGAGATCCTGGTCGACGACGACGGGCCGGGCATCCCGCCGGAGCGCTACGAGGACGCGTTCAAGCCGTTCAACCGCCTGGACGAGGCGCGGAACCAGAACGAGAAGGGCGTGGGCCTCGGCCTCGCCATCGCCCGCGACGTCGCCCGCGCCCTGGGCGGCGACGTGACGCTCGCCAAGAGCCCCTTAGGCGGGCTGCGCGCTGTGGTGCGGCTGCCGGGCTGACGGCGACCCGAGCCGCCCACCCACGGCTCCGGGGGCGCCTCAGGGGGTGGCGGCGCCGATGTCAGTGAGGCTAGCGTGCGCCGGTGCCAGCGCCCTCGAGAAATCGCGCTTTCAAGTGAGCCAGAGCCCTGCTGTCGATGCCAAGGCCGACCCGCAGATAGCGGTCGAAGGAGCCATAGCGGCGGTCGACCTCGTCGAAGGCAGCGTCGAGGTACGACGCGCGCACGGTGAAGAAGGGCGTCAGGTTCGCGACGCTCGCGGCCGGCATGCGCGAGAACGCGGCCTGGTTCTTCGCCGCCAGGTAGTCGTTACTGGCCAGATAGTCCGCCATTACGGTGCTCCGCGGCACGCCGAGCGCCGTGAGCAGGACCGCGGTCGCCCAACCGGTCCGGTCCTTGCCGGCGGAGCAGTGGTAGAAGAGCGGCCCAGCCGGGCTCTGCAGCCGGGTGAACAGAGTGGCATAGGCCCGCCGGGCGCTCGGCAGCGATACGAATTGCCTGTTGGCGGCCGTCAGGAAGTCGACCGCCGCCTGTGGGCTCGTGATCTTGGCCATCGTCGCGCCACTCGGCCCGGCGTCCCCGACGACGTCGGCGACCAGGAGTTCGGCGCCCGCCGGCAGGCGATCCGGCCCCCTCGTTCGTTCGCCCTGGGTGCGCAGGTCGACGTCCAGCTGTGGCGCCAGTCGACCGATCTCGGCCAGGTCCGCATCACTCAGCCGGTCGAGCTGATCGGATCGATAGACCAGCCCGACCTTCACCCACCGGCCGTCGCGCGTCCGATAGCCGCCGACGTCGCGGAAGTTTGGCGCCGTGGCCAGGTGAAGACTGCGATCGGCCGTGACCAGCGGCTCGCCGCGGGCCGGGCGCAGCTCGAAATACCACCGGTCCCTGGGCGGAAGGTCGGTCACGGATAGGCGGCCGCTCGACGTGCCGCGTCCGACAGGGCGTCCCTCCGGCCCGTCAGACTGCGGCGACGTTCGCGCATACACCGCGACAGGTCCTGCGCCCGAGGCCGCCGACCAGGTGATGGTGAAGGATCGGCCGTCCGCACTTTCAACATCCGCGCGCGTGAAGGGAATGCGTCCGACGGCGATGTGAGCGCGAGCCGTCGCGGCCGCGGACGGCGGCGCAAACGTGACGCCGGCCTCGCCAAGCCAAAGAACGGCGAGCGCCAATCCGGCGAGGCGCGCCCGCCATCCCCTCGTTCGAGACCTGTTCATCGATCGAGTCACAATCCCTGGGCTGGTCGCGGCGCAGCCGCCGCAGCGTGAACGTCTCGAACGGCGCCAGCGCGCCGGCTGAGCGCGAACTCGAATCCGCCCTCGTCTGGTGTTGTCATCGCGGTCGGGTCACCCGAGGTCTGTCGCTGGGCCTAGCCCGGTTTTGCGACAGTTCGGCGAACCGGTGCAGCGGCTGTAGCCGTCGGCCGAAACGGACCCACGCGTCATGAAAAATTCACCGACCCGCCAAGCGGCGGGCGCGGCGAACGGTGTAGGTCGATAGACATCTGCCGGCCCGGCCCAAATCGAACCGGCCGAGATGAGGTTTCGCGCAGTGACCCGTTCGATCGACGAACCAGCCCGCAAAGTCGAGATCGCACACGAGACAGATGTGCTGGTCGTGGGCTCGGGCCCCGGCGGGCTGGCGGCGGCGCTGGCCTCGGCGCGCGCCGGGGTCGGGACCACCCTGATCGACCGCTACGGCTGTTTCGGCGGCAACATGACCCAAGTCGGCGTCGAGGGGCTGGCCTGGTACCGGCGTCCCAAGACGGTCGACAGCGAGGGGATCGGGCGCGAGTTCGAGCAGCGCGCCAAGGCCATGGGCGCCGCCCAGCCGGAGCCGCAGTCCGTGAGCCACGCGCTGGATGCTGAGGCTTTCAAGTACGTGGCCGACGTCCTGGTCGAAGAGGCCGGCGTCAGGCCGATGCTGCACCGCCTCTTCGTTGCGCCGATCGTCGAGGAGGGCGCCGTGCGCGGCGTGATCGTCGAGAGCAAGGCCGGCCGGCACGCCATCTTGGCCCGCCGCGTGATCGACGCAACCGGCGACGCTGACATCGCCTACCGCGCCGGAGCGCCCACGTTCATGCGGCCGAAGGCCGAGATGATGTCGGTCTCGGTGATGTTCTCGATGTGCGGCGTCAGCAAGACGCGCTTCATCGAGCAGGTGAAGGCCGACCCGCAGACGTACAAGGACTGGGGCGGCAACGGGGAGTGGGACATCGCCACCGACGGCAAGGAGGACGACCTTTTCTCGCCGTTCCTCAGGAAGCCGTTCAAGAAGGCGCTGGAGGCCGGCCTCCTGCCGCCGAACCTCGCCACCATCGCCGGGACCTGGGGGTCGATCACCGACCAGGGCGACCTCACTTATCTCAACCTGGTCCACCTCAATTTCGACGGGACAGATCCGGACGAGCTGACCCGCGGCGAGATAGAGGGCCGGCGCCAAGCCATGCTGGCCATCGAGGCGCTGAAACGGTTCATGCCGGGCTGCGAGGACGCCAAGCTGCGCAACTTCGGCATGACGCTCGGCGTGCGCGACACCCGCAAGCTCGATGCGCTCTACAACATCACTGGCGACGACGTGCGCGGCGAGGCGCGGTTCGACGACGCCATCGGCATCTTCCCCGAGTTCGTCGACGGCTATGGCATCCTCATCCTGCCGACGACCGGCCGCTATTTCCACGTTCCGTATCGAGCCCTGGTTCCGAAGCGACTCGACAACCTCCTCGTCGCTGGCCGCTCGATCGGCGGCGACAAGATCAGCCACGCGGCGACCCGCAACATGATGTGCTGCGCCGTCTCCGGCCAAGGCGCCGGCGTGGCGGCGGCCGTCTCCGTGAAGACCGGCCGCGGCTTCCACGACATTGACGTCGCCGCCGTGCAGGCCGAGCTCAGGCGGCAGGGCGCGAGGATCGCCTGAGCGTGGCGCGCGCGCCTTGGATCGCCTGGCTGGCGCTTGCGCTGGCCGCCCTCTCCATCGCCGGCGACTACTACGCCTATGACGCCATCGCGCCGGACGCCGAGCTCCTTCGCCGGCTGCACGGACTGTCGCAGTCGCAGATCGGGCTGCTGAACGCGATCTTCAGCCTGCCGAACATCCCCCTCTCGCTGGTCGGCGGGCTGTTCATCGACCGCTTCGGCGCCGCCCGAACCGCGCTGCTGACCGCAGGGTTCGGCTTTGTCGGCGCCGCGCTGACCGCGGTCGGCGAGCCCTACGGCGTCATGGTTTTTGGACGGCTCATCTTCGGCATCGGCGAAGAAACCCTGCTGGTCGCGCTCTTGGCTGGGATCGCGCAGTGGTTCTCGGCCGAAGCGGCGGCGCTCTCCATGTCGCTGCTGTTCAGCTTCGCGCGCGTCGGCTCCTACCTCGCCGACGTCTCCACCCGCTGGGCGGCGCCGCTCTATGTGCAGGGGTGGCGTCCGCCGCTCGTGCTCGCCGCCGGCCTGACCGGCGTGAGCCTCGTCGCGGCCGTGGGCTTCTTGCTGATCGACGCGCATCGCCCGTCGCGCGCGGCGACCGCGAGCCATCGCATCGAGTGGCGCAGGCTCGCAAGCTGGGACCGGTCGTTCTGGTACATCCTTGGCCTGAACGTCCTCTTCGCGTCGGTCTTCTTCCCGTTCCGCTCGACGTTCGCGATCGAGTTCTTCCAGGACGCCAAGCATCGCACGCTCGCCCAGGCGGGGCTGATCAACAGCTGGGTGTTCTTCGCGGCCATCTTCGCAACACCGGTCGTTGGCTGGATCGCCGACCGTTTGGGCCGCCGCGCGGCCCTGCTCAGCCTGGGCGCGGCTCTGATGCCGGTGACGTTCTTCCTGCTCGGCGCGACAAACATCAGCCTCTGGGTCTCGACCGTGTTGATGGGGATCGCTTTCTCGGTCATTCCGGCGGTCATCTGGCCGGCGACGGCCATGCTGGTCGAGAAGGGCCGGTTGGGGACGGCCTACGGCCTGATCAACGTCATCCAGAGCCTCGGCATGTTCGCGGCCAACTATGCGGCCGGATGGCTGAACGACGTCTACCGCGCGGGCCCCGGGCATCCCGAGGGCTATGGTCCGATGCTCCTTCTGTTGGGCGGCCTGAGCGTGATCGGCCTGCTCTCCACGCTCGCGCTCTGGCGGCGCGAGAGCGGCCCAGGCGGCCACGGCCTGGAGCGGCCTTCGGCAGCGCCAGCCCTCGCAGCAGGCTAGCGCGTCGCGGACGGGCGCGCCGGTCTGCAGGCCATGGCGTGGACGATGCGGGCGCCCGATCGACGCGCACCGAAGCGTCACACAGCGGACTTAACGTGCGGGCGGCCGAGCGAGCCGAAGTCCAGGGAAGGCGCGGATGACGTTTTCGCTGTCACGCTATTTCGTCCTGCAGCTGGTGGCCGCGCTGGCGCTGATCTTCATCGCGCTGGCGATCGCCGTGAACCGCTGGTGGGCGATACCGTTGGTGGTGTTGCTGCCGTTGCTGGCGGTTAGCGTCCATGACCTCATCCAGACGTCGCACGCGATCCTGCGCAACTACCCGATCATCGGCCACATGCGTTTCATCCTGGAAGCGATCCGGCCCGAGCTGCGCCAGTACATCATCGAGGACGAGCGAGACCCTGTTCCGTTCAGCCGCGAGCATCGCGTGCTCATCTACCGTCGCTCTAAGGACATCCACGATGCCCAGCCGTTCGGCACCGTGAAGGACGTGAGCGCCGTGAACTACGGTTGGATCTCTCACTCCATACGGCCGAAGGCGATAACCGACCGCGACTTCCGCGTGATCATCGGCGGTCCTGACTGCCGGCAACCCTACTCGGCCTCGGTGCTGAACGTCTCGGGCACCAGCTTCGGCTCCGTCAGCGCCAACGCCATCATGGCCTTCAACCTCGGGGCGAAGATGGGCGGGTTCGCCCACAACACCGGCGAGGGTTCGATCAGTCCCCACCACCGGCGCTACGGCGGCGACATCATCTGGCAGGTGGCGACGGGCTACTTTGGCTGCCGCACCCCCGATGGCCGCTTCGATCCCGAGCGCTTCGGCGAGCAAGCGCTCGACCCGCAAGTGAAGATGATCGAGGTGAAGCTTAGCCAGGGCGCAAAGCCTGGCCATGGCGGCGTCCTGCCCAAGGCCAAGATCACCGCCGAAATCGCCGCGACGCGCGGCGTGCCGCGCGACCGGGACTGTGTCTCTCCGCCCCTTCACAGCGCGTTTTCGACGCCGACCGAGTTCATGTCTTTCATCGGCCAGCTGCGCGAACTCGCGGGCGGCAAGCCCGTGGGCGTCAAAATGGCCATCGGTCACCGTTACGAGTTCCTCGCCGTGGTCAAGGCGATGCTGGCGATGGACATCACACCGGATTTCATCGTGATCGATGGCGGCGAAGGGGGCACGGGCGCGGCGCCCGCCGAACTCAGCAACCACGTCGGCCTTCCTCTCAATGAGGGGCTGAGCTTCGTGCACAACGCGTTGGTGGGCGTTGGCCTGCGCGACCGCATTCGGCTCGGCGCCAGCGGAAAGCTGGTCACCGGGTTTGATTTCTGCCGCGCGTTCGCCATTGGCGCGGACTACGCGCTCTGCGCTCGCGGTTTCATGTTTGCCGCCGGCTGCATCCAGTCGCGCAGCTGCCACACGAACCACTGTCCGACCGGCGTCGCCACGCAAGACCGGTTGCGCCAGCGCGCACTGGTCGTCGCCGACAAGGCGCCGCGCGTGGCGAATTTTCACAAGAACACCCTGCGCGCGTTGGCCGAACTCCTGGGCGCCGCGGGGTTGTCGCATCCCAGCGAGCTCATGCCCTGGCACTTGCAGATCCGCCACCAGAGCGGCCGGATTCTGCGCGGCGACGATGTCTACCCGCATGTTGGGCCAGGCGCGATCCTCTCCGGCGATATGCCCGAGGAATTGGCGCGCGAGTGGGAGCGGGCGCGCGCAGACAGCTTCGAGCCGGCCTTCGCCCGCGAGCTCGCGCTGGCCCGGGCGGCAGGCCGGGCGCACGCGGCGGCCGGCGCATCGAAGCCCCGCCGAACCCGGAGCGCGCGGTATTCGTAGGCCGGACCCGGCCGCGCTGGATCCGGAGGAATATATTCCGTATACGGCCGTTTCTGCGGGTCGCCGCCGGCGACGACCTATCTCACTTCTGCAACAGCCCGCCGAAAAGCTCCGGCGCCGAGGCTGAGCGTTGGCGCATGACGGGGTCTCAGTCTATGACAGCTATGTGGCATACATTGTTATCCACGGCTCCGACGAAAAACCGACAGAGCAGGCGGCGGACAGCCTCGGGGGCGCGACACGCCTGGCCCTCGCCTACATGCGCGAGCATCGGAAGAACGTGCGCGTTCAATTGCCGAGCGGCACAACATTGACGTTCGAGGCCTTTCAGGACGCGATCTTCCAGGGCGATCTCCGCGACTAACGGCGCTCGGACGGGGATGGCGCGTCCTAGGTGGTCGAGCCGGCGGATGCTTGGGCGGGAGGCGGGGGCTGGGCGAGCAGCGGGCTGATCGTCTGGTCGAAGCTGTCCTCGTTGAACGCGCCGGCCTGCTTCAGGCGGAGCACGCCCGCCCGGTCGATCACGTAGCTGGAGGGCACCTGCTTGTTGATCTCGCCATAGTCCCAGCTGCGGAAGTCGGCGACCACCGGGAAGGGCAGCGCCTTCGCCAGCTCGACGAGCTTGTAAGCCGGGTAGTCGTCGGTCTTGATCGCGAAGATGGCCAACCCTTCGCCCGGGTGCCGACGGGCGTAGTTGTTCATGGCGACCAGCTCGGCCTTGCAAGGCGTGCACCAGGTCGCCCAGAAGTTCAGGACCACGACCTTCCCGCGCAGGTCGGCCAGGCTGTATCTCTGGTGATCGAGCGTGACGAGGGTGAACGCCGGCGCGGGCCGGCCGACCCGGGCGGCGCTCGCCGGCCCAGTGACAAGCACGACGGCCGCCAGCAATACGGTCCAGACCCTGATCCGACTCGGCATGGGAAGCGCCCCCGAAGCGCGCACGCTGCTTCGCACCTTGCTGCGCGTCAACCATGCGCTGCTTCGCCGCCGTTCAGAAGGGCTACGGATCAGCCGAGGGTGCGCGCCAGAGCCTAGCCAGCGGCCGATTCAAGCGTGGGCGGCGAACTCGGCGACCGGATCGCCGGCGATGCGGCTGTGATACATGACGCGGGGCTCGGCCATGTCCCAGGGCCGGGCCCGGTGCATAAGGCAGCGGTTGTCCCAGACCACGACATCGCCCGCCGTCCAGGCGTGGTGGTAGACGCGCGGCGGCTGGCAGGCGAAGGCGCAGAGCTCATCGAGCAGCCGCTCCGACTCCGCGGACTCAAGGCCTGGAATGCCATAGGCGTGGCGGCCGATGGCGAGCGTGCGCCGGCCGGTCTCCGGGTGGACCTTCACCAGTGGCCGCAGCGGCGGGTCCTTCACCTGGAAGCCGTAGCCAGAGTAGGCGCTGCCCTCGTTGTGGGCGTGCCCCTCCTTGGCCTGGCTGTAGTGCAGCGAGTGGTAGGCGCTTAAGCCCTCGATCCGCGCCCGCGTGGCGGCGTCGAGCGCGTCGTAGGCCGCCCGCATGTCGGCCCAGCCGGTCTCGCCCGCCGTCTTGGGCACGACGTGGGCGGAAAAGACGGCGCCCTTGGCCTGCACGGGCATGTAGGTCGAATCCGCGTGCCAGCCCATGTTGCCCCTGAGCACCTTGACGACGTCGTCGGTGCCGTCGTCCGGCCTGAGCGAGCCGTCGGCCCGCACGTTGGACAAGGGCGCCCAGTCGAACTCGAGCGGCCCGAACCTGCGCGCAAACGCGATCTGCTCGTCCTTGGCCAGGTGCTGAGCGGGGAAGATCAGCAGCGCATATTGGAGCCAGGTTCGGTAGAGCGCGTCGAACCCGGCCTCGTCCAGCTCGGCCAGCTTGAGCCGGGTTACGACGGCGCCGAAGGTGGCGTCCAAGGGTCGGACATCGAATGGATCGGCCATGGCTTGGCTTGTGTGTCGCTGCAACGGCAGCCTAACGCAGGCGCAGCGGTCCTTCCAGGTCACCGCGAACGACGCTCGGACATTGCCAGCCGGAAGCGGAGCGGCTTATCACCATTGCGGGCTAATCGGGGAGGACGCCATGGCCAAGCCGGGCATCATCGCGCTCTTGGCTGCCACGTTCGCGGTCATCGCATCGTCGGCCGCGGTCGCCGCAAGCCCTGCGGGGAGCTGGGAGATCATCTCAGACGCGGACGGCAAACCGCGGGCGCTGATCGAGCTCTCGGTCGTCGGCGGGGTGCTGCAGGGCGTGCTGACCAAATCGCTGCGCGGCGAGGACCCGAACAAGCTCTGCGTCCCCTGCAAGGGCGCCCAGCACAACCAGCGCATCATAGGCATGCGGGTGCTGTGGGGTCTGACGCCGGTCTCCGGCGACCTCTCGAACTGGCAGGGCGGCCAGATCCTCGATCCCGATTCCGGCAACGTCTATTCCGCCAAGCTCAGCGAAAGCGCCGACGGCAAGACGATCACCATGCGCGGCTTCATCGGCATCTCGCTGCTCGGCCGCACGCAGATCTGGCATCGGGTCGGCTAGCGCGGCGAACCGCAGCGCTTGTCAGGCGTTGACGTCTGCGACGGGCGCGGAGACTCAAGCCCATGACGACCCTGACTCCTGCGGCAGGCCCGGCCCCGGTCCCCGGCGAGCAAAGATACGGTGCCGTCTCGATCGCGTTGCATTGGACCATCGCGGCGCTGATCGTCATCCAGGTCTGCCTCGGCTGGTACATGAACGAGGTCCTGCCCGACCACTCGCCGGCGCAGGCGCGGATCGAGACCCTGCACATCTCGGTCGGGCTGACGATCCTTCTGCTCGTGCTGGTCAGGATCGGCGTGCGGCTCGCCCACCCCCCCCCGCCCTTGCCAGCCGACATGGCGGCCTGGGAGCGGCTTCTGGCG
>JGI12269J14319_10005751_pt1 | contig 10897 bp, 12 predicted proteins | sample PeaSoiSIISIP2007_FD_14319 | JGI IMG/M metagenome (IMG submission 14319) | reverse complement strand
CCCGCCCGGCGCACTGCTCCCGCCCGGCGCACTGCTCCCGCCCGGCGCACCGCCCCCGGCCGGCGCAGCGCCCCCGCCCGTGGCGCCGCTCCCGCCCGGCCCCGGATCGACGCCATGGTTCCCTGACGGCGGAGGGCAGACGTGACCCGCCTCCTGGCCGCCGAGATCAGGAAGTTCCGCACCATCTGGTCCACCTGGCTGATCCTCGGCATCACCGCCCTGGCGGTGGCGGTGTTCAGCACGATCGTGGGGTTCGTCCGCCCCGGCCGCCGGGCCCGGGACTTCCTCGAGCCCCTGCGGGGCACGTCGCGGTGGTTCGACTCGGTGTTCTCGACGCTCAGCATCGCCCTCGACCTGGCGCTCGTCCTCGGCATCCTGTGTGTCACCGGCGAGTACCGGCACAAGACGGTGACCCCCACGTACCTGGCCGAGCCCCGGCGGGGGCGGGTGGTGGCGGCCAAGCTGGTGGCCTCCGCCGGGGGCGGGGTGGTGATCGCCGTGGTCGGCGGCGTGGTGGCCCTGGGGTTCGGCCTCAGCGTCGTGGGGGCGGGCATCGGCACGAGCAACCGGATGCTGACCGAGTACCGCCACGTGTTCCCCGGCGTGCTGGCCGGGTCGGTCCTCTACGCCCTGTACGGCGTGGGCCTGGGGGCACTGCTCAAGAACCAGGTGGTGGCGATCGTGACCGGTCTGGGGGTGACGGCGGTGGTGGAGCCCATCATCGTGGCCACCGTGCCGTCGGTGGGGCGGTGGCTGCCCGGGCAGGCGGCGCAGGCCCTGTACTCGGTGACCGCCCACGCCACCGGGCTCGGCAACGGCACCGGCAACTTGGTGGCGTGGTGGCAGGGGGCCCTGGCGCTGCTCGGCTACGGACTCGTCCTGGCCGTCGCCGGGTCGCTCACCACGATGCGCGCCGACGTCACCTGACGGGCCCCCGGATCCCGGGCGGGCTGGCACGGAACTGCAATGTGTTCTAGTTTGCGCCCTCGGACCGGGAGCCGAGGGGAGGTGTGATGGCCGACAGCGAAGTCCTGCGGGCGCCGCACGTCCTCGAGTACCCCTACCTGCGCTCGGTGGGACCGGTCATCGGCGCCTTCCTCACCGGGCTGCGCGACGGCCACATCCTCGGCGCACGCTCGCAGTCGCCCGACGGCGCCCCCACCGTCATCGTGCCCCCCACCGAGTACGACCCCACCACCGGCAGGGACGTGGGCGAGCTGGTGGAGGTGGGCCCGTCCGGGGTGGTCACCACGTGGGCGTGGGCGTCGGCGCCGAGGAAGGACCAGCCGCTCGACCGGCCCTTCGCCTGGGCCCTCGTCCGCCTCGACGGGGCCGACACCGCCATGCTCCACGCCGTGGACGCGGGCGCACCCGGCGCCATGGCGAGCGGCATGCGCGTCACGGCGCGTTGGCGGGCGCCCGGTGAACGCGTGGGCCGGTTGCTCGACATCGAGTGCTTCGTGCCGGAGGCCGCCGCACCATGACCGACGGCCCCGCCACCCCCGCCACCGACGGACCCGTGACGAAGCTGGCGACGCCCATCCGCATCGAGTACGAGTACACCGCCGGCCTGGCGCAGTCGCGCTTTCTGAAGGGCATCGCCGAGGGGAAGTTCCTGGGCCAGCGCTGTCCGGCGTGCGGCAAGGTGTACGTGCCACCGCGTGGCTCGTGCCCCACCGACGGCGTGGCCACCACCGACGAGGTGCAGCTCGGCAACACCGGCACCGTCACCACCTACTGCGTGGTGAACGTGCCCTTCCAGGGCCAGTCCATCGAGATCCCCTACATCTGCGCCCAGATCCTGCTCGACGGGGCCAACATCGCCTTTATGGGCCTCATCCAGGAGATCCCCACCGACCAGATCCGCATGGGCATGCGGGTGGAGGCGGTGTGGGTGGACAAGGACCAGCTGGGCCTGTCCATGGCTTCGGTCAAGTACTTCCGGCCCAACGGCGAGCCCGACGCACCCTACGAGTCCTTCCAGGAGTACCTGTGAGCCCCGCCCCGACCCGGACCGTCCGCCCGGTGGCGGTGGTGTCGTTCGCCCAGTCCAAGTCGGTGCGGCGCGAGGACCACCGCAACGAGGTCGAGATGCTCATGCCGGTGGTGACCGAGGTCTTCTCGTCCATCGGCGTCACCAAGAACGACATGGGCTTCGTGTGCTCGGGCAGCACCGACTACCTGGTCGGCGCGCCCTTCAGTTTCGTCTCCGCCCTCGACGCCGTGGGCGTGTGGCCACCCATGCGCGAGAGCCACGTCGAGATGGACGGGGCCTGGGCCCTGTACGAGGCGTGGACCTTGCTGCAGGAGGGCGAGATCGACACCGCCCTCGTCTACTGCTTCGGGCGGTCGTCGCCGAGCGATCTCCAGCGCATCCTCGCCCTGCAGCTCGACCCCTACTACATGGCGCCCATGTGGCCCGACCCCGTCGCCCTGGCCGCGCTGCAGGCACAGGCGCTCATCGACGCGGGCAAGGCGACGGAGAGGGACTTCGCGGCCGTGGCCGCCCGGAGCCGGCGCGACGCCCTCGGGAACCCCAACGCCCAAGTGGCCAAGGACCAGGGTCCCGACGAGCTGCTCGGCGACGACTACGTCGTGGCCCCGCTGCGCCGCCACGCCCTGCCGCCGGTCACCGACGGCGCGGCGGCCATCGTCCTGGCCGCCGGTGCGCGCGCCGAGGCGCTGCGCGAGCGGCCGGCCTGGATCACCGGCATCGACCACCGCATCGAGACCCATGCCCTCGGGGCACGTGACCTGACGACGTCGTCGTCGACGCGGGCCGCGGCCGAGGGTGCCGGGCTCTTCGGGACGTCGGGCGGCGCCAGCGTGGCCGTCGACGTGGCCGAGCTGCACACGCCGTTCGCCTCCCAGGAGATCATCGTGCGCGACGCCCTGCGCCTGGCCGACTCGGTGGCTGTCAACCCGTCGGGCGGGGCGCTGGCGGCCAACGCCCTCATGGTGGCGGGGCTGGTCCGCATCGGCGAGGCGGCGGCCCGGATCATGGACGGCAGCGCCAGCCGCGCCGTCGCCCACGCCACGTCGGGCCCGTGTCTGCAGCAGAACCTGGTGTGCGCCCTGGCGGCAGAGCCGCCGGCCGCCGGCGGGGGGGCGTGATGGCCGAGCGGTGCGCCGTCGTCGGGGTGGGGCAGACCAAGCACCAGGCCAAGCGCGAGGACGTGTCCATCGCCGGTCTCGTGCGCGAGGCGGCCGTCCGCGCCCTGGAGGACGCCGCCATGGACTGGGGCGACATCGACGCCGTCGTCATCGGCAAGGCGCCGGACATGTTCGAGGGTGTCATGATGCCCGAGCTCTACCTGGCTCCCGCGCTGGGAGCGGTGGGCAAGCCCATGATGCGTGTGCACACGGCCGGGTCGGTGGGGGGCTCCACCGCCATCGTCGCCGCCCACCTGGTGGCCTCGGGCCGCCACGAGCGTGTGCTCACCGTGGCCTTCGAGAAGCAGTCCGACTCCGACGCCATGTGGGCCCTGTCGGTGCCCCAGCCCTTCTCCACCCCGCTGCTGGCCGGGGCGGGCGGGTACTTCGCCCCCATCATCCGTGCCTACATGCGCCGCTCGGGTGCCCCGGACCACATCGGGATCCTGGTGGCGGTGAAGGACCGGCTCCAGGCCTTGAAGAACCCCTACGCCCACCTGCACATCGAGGACATCTCCTTCGACATGGTGAAGGACTCGATCATGCTGTGGGACCCCATCCGCTACCTCGAGACGTGCCCCTCGTCGGACGGGGCGGCCGCCATGGTGCTCGCCTCGGAGCGCGTGGCGGACTCCTCGGCCACGGGCCGGCCGCCGGCGTGGATCCACGGCATGGCCATGCGGTCCGAGCCCACCATGTTCGCCGGGCGCGACCAGGTGAACCCCCAGGCCGGGCTGGACTGCGTGGCCGACGTGTACAACCAGGCGGGGATCACCGAGCCCCGCCGGGAGATCGACGTGGCCGAGGTGTACGTCCCCTTCTCGTGGTACGAGCCGATGTGGCTCGAGAACCTCGGGTTCGCCCCCGAAGGCGAGGGCTGGAAGCTGACCGACGCCGGCGCCACCGCCCTCGACGGGGGCGACATCCCCTGGAACTGCTCGGGTGGGGTGTTGTCGTCGAACCCCATCGGGGCGTCGGGCATGCTGCGCTTCCTGGAGGTGGCCATGCAGGTCCGGGGCCAGGCCGGGGAGCACCAGGTGGCGGACGTACGCCGGGCGCTGGGCCACGCCTACGGCGGCGGCTCGCAGTTCTTCTCCATGTGGGTGCTCGGGGCGGACAAGCCCTGAACCCGGGCCCGGGGCCCCGGTCCCGAGACGGGCGGGGACCACCACTACACTGCGTGGCGTCCTGAACCAGGTCCGTCGAGACCGCTTGCGTGCAGCCCGCCCCGGGCGGCGCGGACGAATCGGAGGTGCGCCCCATGAAGGTGGTCGTGGACTACGACGTGTGTGCGTCCAACGCCGTGTGCATGGGCATCGCGCCCGAAGTGTTCGAGGTGCGTGACGACGGGTACCTGTACGTCCTCGACGAGAACCCCGGCCCGGAGCTGGCGGACAAGGTGCGCATGGCGGCCAACAACTGCCCGACGGGGGCGATCACGCTCGTCGAGGACGAGTAGCGGCGGTGGCCGCCGCGGCTTCCGGCGCCGGCCGTCCACGGGTCCGATTCGCACCGTCGCCCACGGGGTTCCTCCATGTCGGGAGCGCCCGCGCCGCCCTGTTCAACTGGCTGTTCGCCCGGCACACGGGCGGGACCTTCATCCTCCGCATCGAGGACACCGACACCGAGCGCAACCGCGAAGAGTGGGTCGACGGGATCGTGTTGTCGCTGTCGTGGCTGGGCATGGACCCCGACGAGGGCCCGTTCCGCCAGTCCGAGCGCGCCGCCGACCACGCCCGGGCCGTCGACCGGCTGTGGGAGGCGGGCGCGCTGTACGCGTGCGACTGCACCCGCCAGGACATCGACGAGCGGACGAAGGCCAACGCCACCCCGGGCTACGACGGCCACTGCCGAGACCGGGGCCTCGATCGCCAGGGTCGGGCCCTACGGTTCCGGGTGCCCGAGGAGGGCGTCACCGTGGTCCACGACCTGGTGCGGGGAGACGTCACCTTCGCCCACGAGGCCATCGAGGACTTCGTGGTGGTGAAGTCGAACGGGGCCCCGTTGTTCGTGCTGGCCAACGTGGTCGACGACGTGGCCATGAGGATCACCCACGTCATCCGGGGCGAGGACCTGCTCCCGTCCACGCCCAAGGGGCTGCTGCTGTGGCGGGCGCTCGAGGGCGACGGGGCGGCGCTGCCCGCCTTCGCCCACCTGCCCCTGCTCGTCAACGAGGCCCGCAAGAAGCTGTCCAAGCGCCGCGACGACGTGGCGGTGGAGTCGTACCGCGAGCAGGGGTACCTCCCCGACGCCCTGCGCAATTACCTGGCCCTGCTGGGCTGGAGCGACCCCGGCGGCCGCGAGCTGCTCACCGTCCCCGAGCTCGTCGAGGGGTTCGAGCTGGCCGAGGTCAACCACGCCCCGGCCTTCTTCGACGTGGGCAAGCTGAAGTGGATGAACAAGGAGTACCTCCGGGCCATGTCGGTCGACGACTTCGTCGCCGCGTCGGGCCCGTGGCTGGTCGCCCCCCACGCCCCGTGGTCCGCAGAGCGCTTCGACGAGTCGGTGTTCCGGGCCATGGCGCCCCTCGTCCAGGAGCGGGTGGAGGTGCTGGGCGAGGTGCCGGCCATGGTCGACTTCCTCTTCCTGGACGAGCCCCTCGTGGACGAGCATTCGTGGGCCGCGGTCTTGGCCGACGACTCGGCCCCGGCCGTGCTCGACGCCGCCCTCGCCGCTTACCAGGACTGCGAGTGGGAGGCGGAGGCCCTGCACGGCGCCACCCTGGCGTTGGCCGAGGGCCTGGGGCGCAAGCTCAACAAGGCCCAGGCCCCGATCCGGGTGGCGGTGACGGGCCGGAGGGTCGGGCCCCCCCTATTCCAGTCCCTCGAGGTCCTGGGGCGCGAGGCTGTACGGGCACGACTGCAGGCTGCCCGCGACCGTCTCGGGCGCGAGGGAGCATGACAGAGGGCCGGTCGGACCGGTCCTGAGCGAACGGAGGACGGGCCGGTGGCGATGCTGGGAGAAGCGGTGGTGCGAGGAGCACGCGCCTTCCGCTGGATCCTGCAGCGGCTCCTCATCATCGCCATCCTGATCGGCGGCTACCTGGCGGTGACCGCCGCGCAGGTGTGGCTGACGTCACGCCACAGCGACCCCAAGTCGGTCCAGGCCGTCATCGTCATGGGGGCGGCCCAGTACGACGGGGTGCCTTCCCCCGACCTGGTCGCCCGGCTCCAGGATGCCGACCGCCTGTGGGGCAAGTACACCAGCGAGATCGTCGTCACCGGCTCCAAGAAGGCCGGTGACACCTACACCGAGGCCGAGGCCGAGGCGACGTGGCTGAGCCAGCACGGCGTGCCGATGGGCGACATCATCGAGGTGGGTGGCAACGACACGTGGAAGAGCCTGTCCCTGGCGGCGACGGCCCTGCACCAGCGGGGCCAGGATCGGGTGCTCATCGCCACCGACGGGTTCCACGAGGACCGCTGCTTGGCCATCTCGACCGCTCTCGGCCTCCAGGCGTCCCCCGTCCCGGCCACCGGTTCGCCCATCACGGGTTTGTCCAGCGTGCCCTACTTCGCCAAGGAGACGGTCGGGGTGGCGGTGGGCCGGATCGTGGGGTACTCACGTCTCCACGCTCTGGGGTAGCCTTCGAAGTCACCTTTCGGGGGTGGTGTAATCGGCAACACGGCAGGTTCTGGCCCTGTTATTGGGGGTTCGAGTCCTCCCCCCCGAGCCACATCGCGCCGGGCACCTCGTGCCCCCGCGACCGGCACAGCCCGTGGTACGGGACCGCGGGCAGCGATGCGAGGCGCGCTCGTCGCCTCGCCCCGCAGGCTGTGCCCGTGCTCCTCGACCCGGGGGAGCCCTCGGTGGCATCGGATAACATAGATGGGCCCGCAAGGGTGCCGGGCCCCATCGTCTAGTGGCCGAGGACACCACCCTCTCAAGGTGGAGACACGGGTTCGAATCCCGTTGGGGCTGCCAGTTGGACTCGTAGTCGGGGGCAGGTCACGATGAGTCGGGTGCGGACAAGCGGCCCTTCCTGCGTAGGCATGAAGTCTTGAGAATGTGAGATGCGACCGCGAGGGGCGTCAGGTGGTGGTCCATCCGCCGTCAACGATCAGCGTGTGCCCGGTGACGTACGAGGAGGCGTCCGATGCGAGAAACAGCAACGGCCCGTCTAGTTCGTCGATGGACGGCACCCGCGCCAACAGTGTCTGCGATTCGATGCTCTCGACGAAGGCCGGATCCGTGAGTCCTCCCGTCAACTCGGTGGGGAAATAGCCGGGAGCCAGAGCGTTCACGCGAACACCCCGTGCTCCCCACTGAGCGGCGAGATGTCGTGTGAGGTTGACCAATGCGCCCTTGGTCGCGTTGTAGGCAGCCATAGGGCTGCGAGATGCGACCAATCCGTAGATGGAGGAGACATTGATGACGGTCGCGCAGTCGCTCACGAACAACAATGGAGCCATAAGCCGACACAGATCCATAACGGCTACAAGGTTCGTCTGAACGACCGAAGTGAGTTCCTCGAGAGTCTGGTTCTCGAGCGGCCCATCGTCGCAAATTCCAGCGTTGTTGACAAGGATATCGAGACACCCAAATCGATCTGCGATGGCCTTGGCCAGCGCTTGGCGATGGACAGGCGAGGCAATGTCACCTCCGACAGCGACCGAGCCAGACTGTTGAGCTAGGCGGTCGAGGCGATCTTCTCGCCTGGCTGTCACCACAACCTCAGAGCCAGCCTCCCGGAGAGTCTTCGCGAATCGCTCGCCGAGTCCCGAAGAAGCCCCAGTAACCAGCGCTACCCGCCCCGACAGAATGCCCATCTCGTCATCTTGGCATCTGAATGATTTTCGTCCAGCAGAATGCATAGGTCCCGCCCGACAAAGGGCGGTTCTGAGCTTCCTTGCAGGGACAACCCGACCACCTTCCGGCCGATCGAGATCACCTGCGATGCCGGGTGTCAGGGCATGGGCGCCGAGCTCGTGGCTCTCCCGTGACAACGCGGGGTGACCGCCCCGGATCGGCGGCGGTCGGGAATATGGACCGGGTGGGCGTTGGATGCCGGCCCATCCTCCAGTGATGCCAAGGATCATCGGGGCGATGAATGGGCCGATCCAGATCCCCTGCGGGCTCAACCGATGGACGCAACAGCCTCGGCGAACGCCTGAGATGGTGACATACCTCCGAGGGTTCGTCGAGGGCGGCCGTTGAGCTCTCGAGCGACGGCGTTGAGATGTGCCTGGGAATGGCCCGACAGCTCGGTGTACTTGGGGAAGTACTGACGCAGCAGGCCGTTGGTGTTCTCATTCGAACCGCGTTGCCAGGGACTCTTGTGATGTCGCGGGACATCGCTGACAAAATCAGTCAGTACATCGCTGACACTAATCGCGGCGCCGCCCTGGAGGTCGGCCCGTTCCCTGGTATCGACGAGTGGTGTCGATAGTGAGTCGACGGAGGAGTCCCTGCTGGCCATAGATGGCGAGAGTGAAGTCTCGTGCAGTGACAAGGACTCGTTGGCCGGCCAGGCGGCTGTCGATGCCGACGACGAAGTCGCTCCAACCGATGCCGCCTCCTTTGTTGACCGTGTGGATGCTTGCCCTGATCGGACCGTCAATGACAGGCCCCGGTTTGGCCCTGTCGCTGGCCGCCCACTGTTCGGCCGGTGTTGCGCCCCGTAGCGCTCGGTGGGGCCGGAACTGGTTGTAGTGGTGCCGCCACCGGTCGAGCTGGTCCTGCAGTTCACCGATGGATCTGGCGGCCGGTTGAATCCGAAGCCAGGCCTTAGTCGTTTGGTGCGACCGTTCGAGCTTGCCGCACGTCTTGGGGGTGAGCTGGACTCGAACAGATTTGGACCACCCCCAGTGAGCGCAACATTCGTTCAAAGTCTGCTGCGCCGTTGCGACTGAGGCGTCCGGTGAAACAGCTGCCATTGTCATTCATTACCCGAGCTGGTAGTCCCCAGACCTCGACGGCTGTCGTAAACGCGTCCCATGCCGCGTTGGCAGTGGGACCGGTGTCGACTCGGGCCGCGACCAGTGCCCGGGAGTGGTCATCAAGGACGTCCATGATCCACACGGTCTGTCCGTCGGCCAGGGCCCAGGCGGTGGCGTCGATCTGCCAGGCGTCGTTTGGCCGTGGCCAGACAAAGCGCCTCCAGGCGACCTTGGGGCGCTTCTCCGGCTGGGGAGTCACCATTCCCCTGCGGACGAGAACCCGGTGAATCGTGGCAACGGACGGTGGCTTCTTGCCCTGACGGGCCAGGTGGTAAGCGATCGTCTGGGCGCCGCACTCGAGCGGCAGGTCCTTGCGAAGCCGGATGATCGCCTCCTCCGTGGCATCGGAGACGCGGTTGGGCGAGGAATGCGGACGGCGAGAGCGTTCGACCAGGCCTGCCGGTCCCTCGGCATCGAATCGCCGTCGGTATTTGTAGAGGGTTTGGCGGGAGATCTCCAAATCCCGACAGAGCGCCGACACCTTCAACGGAACCCCGCTCGAGAACACGGCCAACAACTTCGCTTCCATCGTCACCACCCTTTGCGCCATGCCCAATGGGCTACCTGGCGACAGCTCGAGTGTCAGCGATGTCCCGCGAGAGATCTGTCAGTGATCTCTAGATACTCAACAGTTGCCAGGGACTCTTCGGATCGCAAAAGTAGATCTGGACACCGGTGTCGACCGTGAAGCGGACGTGCTCGTGCATCTCGGGCCCTTGGTCCCAGGTGATCGAGCGCCGCAGCTCGGTCGGGAGCTTCACGATCGTCTTGGCCAGCGCCTTGCGGACTGCGGCACTGCTGTGGCCGTCAGGGAGGCGCATGAGCATGACGTAGCGAGTCGAGCGCTCCACCAGGGTGCCGATGGCACGCTGGCCGGTGCCCACGATGAGGTCGCCCTCCCAGTGCCCCGGCACGGCCCGGTCCTCGACCTCGGCGGGACGCTCCGAGATCATGACCATGTCGCGGATCTTGCCCTGGCCGGTGGCCTGGCGCTTTCCCTGGGGGCGGCGCTGGGCCCGACCCTGGCGCAGGCAGCGGAAGAGCTCCTGGCGCAGAGCCCCTCGGCCCTGGACGAACAGCGACATGTAGATGGTCTCGTGGCTCACCCGCATCTCCGCATCGTGGGGGAAGGCGTCGGGCAACCAGTCAGCGATCTGCTGTGGTGACCAGCGCTCTTTCAGTCTGGCCTCCACCACACGGCGGAGTTTCGGACACCGGGCCAGCTTGGCCGGCCGAGGGCGCCGAGCACGCCGGCGGGCCGATGCCTCGGCGTCACAGGCCCGGTAGCGACGGCGACCCCCGTTGACCGACACCTCTCGAGAGATCGTCGAAGGTGCTCGGCCCAGCCCGGCCGCGACCTGGCGCATCGACAGCCCGGTGGCGAGCCCACGGGAGATCTCCTCTCGTTCCGCCAGCGACATCCGGGCGTCGGACCACACCGTGGGCGCGAGCGGACGGACGCCACCGGTCTTCAGGATCAGGTCCCGGACCGCACCCTGGGATCGGCCGATGGAGCGAGCGATCGACCGCATCGACTCGCCAGCTTCAAACCGGTCCCACGTCTCGGACTGTTCGGCTGCAGAGAACCGCAATTGCATCCCACACCTCCAGGTCGGCGACAGCTTCGGCTATTCGCCTCGACTGGTGCGTGGATGGCTTGAGACCGCCCCGAGTACCGGATACCCTCCGACCTCACTGGCGTGGGTCAGGACACCCCCCGGTACCGGCACTTATGCCGGTAATCGCGTCAAGTAACTGCGGGATATGCCGGTAATCGGCGGGCCCCACCACCTTCGTGAGAGGCA
>JGI12269J14319_10005744_pt1 | contig 10904 bp, 9 predicted proteins | sample PeaSoiSIISIP2007_FD_14319 | JGI IMG/M metagenome (IMG submission 14319) | reverse complement strand
GGGCCTGATCGAGGCCCATTACGATCCGGCATACGACCGCGCGAGCCGCAAGGCGGGCCGACCAGCCCCGACGGCGACCATAACCCTGCCGGACCTGACGCCCGCGGCGATGGAAGCGGCCGCGGACGACCTCGCGGCGACGGTGGGGACCCTGTCGCCCTAAGCGTCTTCGAGAACGGGTTGGCTCGCAGCGTAACCCCTCACCTTCCCACGATGCGGGCGCATCGCGGGCCCCTCCCTCTCCCTCTGGGAGAGGTAAAAAAGAGCGCGGTATCAGCATTTTACGCCTCTCCCAGAGGGAGAGGGAGGGGCCCGACCGCGAAGCGGTAGGGAAGGTGAGGGGTTACGCCGCCAGCGGGTCGAACTCGGTCGAGCCCGCCCATAGCCGGAGGCAGCCGCTACCCCGCGTTCGTCGCGCCAGATGTGGCGGGGATGATCTTGAACGAGTCGAGGAAGGCCACCGCGGCCGGGTCGGTGGGGCCAAGCGGGGCGCGCGCGATCACCTGGTAGTAGCGCCCGCCCGCCTGATAGACGCGCATGGCGAAGACCGGCCGACCGTCCTTGGTGATCTGCACCTCGCGTCCCATCGCCTGGTTCGTCAGCTGCACTGTCGCGACGTAGGTGGTCGGGCCGACCTCGTCGCCGAGAGACTTGGCGACGACCGGCGCCGCGGCGTCAGTGAACTCATCGATCGACTTCGCCGGCGGCGGGGCCTCTAGGGCAAACACTTCGAAGTCGTAGAGCCCGCTGTTCGAGGCGACCAGCAGGCTGTGCCCCCGCGAGCCGTCCGGCGCCGCAGGCGTCTCGGTCAGCTTCGGCGGCGCCTGGAATGAGGCTGCAAAGCCCCAGGCCGGATAGTCGTACTCCTTTGGCGGCCGCGCGCATGCGGCAAGGCTGAGCAAGACCAGGCCCGCGGCGACGGCGGTGGTTGCGCGCATTTCGTCTCCTGACTCCGCCCAATGCAGCCTTGCCGGCGAGCCTGGGCAAGGCGGGCGTTGCGGTCAAGCTGACCGCTGGTCGATTGCGCTTGAGCGGCGTCGGAACGCGGGTGAGAACCTCGGCCATGACGGTCTTCCAGCTCGCCGCGCTGTTCGTCTGCCTGGTCGCGATCGGCGGCTGGGTGAACACCCGCACGCTGAAGCTGCCGCACGGAGTGGCGATGCTGTTCATCGGCGCGGCGGGGGCGCTGGTCGTCGGGCTGGTCGAACGGCTCGACCCGGCCAGCGTCCGGGCGGTCACCGAGGCGGTCGCGACGATCGACTTCCCGCAGACGGTGCTCGGCTACCTGCTAGGCTTCCTGCTGTTCGCCGGGGCGATGCAGGTGGACCTCTCCGAGCTGCGGCGGCGCTCGTTGTCAGTGTGGACGCTGGCGACCGTCGGCGTCGTCGCCTCGACCGCGATCGTCGGCGTCGGCGTGTGGCTGGCGGCTGGCGCGCTGGGCGTCGCGCTCACCCTGCCCTGGGCGCTGGTGTTCGGCGCGCTGATCAGCCCGACCGACCCAGTCGCCGTGCTGGCGACACTGAAGCGCGGCCAGCTTTCGGCGACGCTCCGGGTGGTGCTGCAGGGTGAGGCGCTATTCAACGACGGCGTCGGCATCGTCGTCTTCACCGGCCTGGCCGCCTTCGCCTCCGGCGCGCTGCCGAGCCCCGGCCAGGCGCTGTTCCAGGTGGTGCTGCAGGCGGCCGGCGGCCTCGCGCTCGGGCTGATCGCGGCCATGGCGGTGATCTGGGCCACGCGCCTGATCGACGACTATGTGGTCGAGGTCAGCCTCTCGCTGGCGCTGGCGATGGGGGTCTACGCCGGCGCCCAGGCGCTGCATCTATCGGGGCCGATCGCCGCCGTCGGCGCCGGCCTCCTGATCGGCGACAGCCGCGGCGGCGAGACCATGAGCGCGACCACCCGCGAGCATCTCACCAGCTTCTGGCATCTGATCGACGAGCTGCTGAACGCCGTGCTGTTCTTCCTGCTCGGCCTGCTGCTGCTGGTGATCCCGCTGCAGCTGCGGCTGGGCGGCCTGGCGGCGGCGGCCATCGTGCTGGTGCTGGCGGCCAGGGTCATCGTGGTGCTGCCATGGGGCGCCTATTTCCACGTCCGCCACGAGGAGCGCGGCGCGGGCGCGATCCTGGTCTGGGGCGGCCTGCACGGCGCGCTCTCGGTCGCCCTGGCGCTCAGCCTGCCGCCCGTCGCCGCCAAGCCGCTGATCCTGGCCGCGACCTACGCCGTCTGCGCCTTCTCGGTGGCGGTCCAGGGCATCACCTTCGCCCCGCTGGCGGCGCGAGTCAGCCGCTCCGCGGCCGTGAGATAAGGGCGCCGATTGCGGGCGCAGCGGTCCGGCTAGCGGTTCAATGGGTGATCTCAGCCGACACCCGCCGCCGCAGCGATGCAAACGCCGCTGGCAGCCCGTCCAGCAGGAACCACTCGATGCTGCAGCTCGGATCATCGAGCACACCCTGCGGCATGAAGACAAAGCCCCGATAGGCGCGGGAGACGCCAGATACGGCCTGAAGCAGGAACCCTCTGTAGCCCAGCGCCGGAGGCTCGGGCGTGGCGAAGCCCGGCTTCAGTCGAGTCATGAGCCGCTCGAACTCCCGCACCCCGGCCTCGTCCAGCTCCCAGCTCGGATTCGGCCTGCCGCTGAACAGATCGAGTTCGACCCGCATCAACGCCCTTCAATTGATGACGACGGACACGCCTGCATAGAAGTAACCGCAGAAGTCAGTATAGCCGTCGCGATCGGCGGTCTCCGGATTCGTCACGAGGACGTTGCTGTTGTCGACGTTCCTCGCCGGGGTTTGGCCCGGCTTGTGGCCCCAGAAGCCGCCGCGCTGGTGGCGGTACCAGTGGTAGTCGACGCCAGGATCGATCACCAGCGCCATCAGCCGTCGCGGCCACTGGCTCTGCGGCAGGCAATCGCAGCGCTTGACGAGGCCATCGGCCATGGCTGCGGCCGTGACCGTATTGCAGGCCATGACGTGGGTCTGGGCGCCGTGGGCCCGGCCGGGCTGGGCGAAGGTGTTGGTCCGCCAGTCGCGGGCATAGTTGTAGCAGTTGTTGTGCGGCTGGACGGTGGGGGTGTTCCAGAAGCCCGGGTTGAACTGGCTCACTTCGTACTGGCATTGCTCGCAGTCGGGGTCGTGGATAGTGGTGCGAAGCGGGTTGGACGGCGGCGGCGGTGGCGGCGGCCCTGGCCGTGGCGGGTCTCGCAGGTAGCGGTCCAGCCGCTCGAGCAACAGCTCGCGCAGCTGCGCGTTCAGGGGCGTCGCCGCGTGCTCGAGCAGCCGCACGCTGGAGCGAAGCGGCATGGTTTCCACCAGCCGACGCGCGATCTCCCCGGACGCACGCAGATTCTTCGCCGCCGTGGAGGCCAGCGCGAACCGCTTTGGCGTCCGCCGCCGTGCGCGCTCATCGTCCGAGATCACCTCGACGCGCACCTCGCGGAACCCGAGGCCGTTGAAGCCGGCGCCGGTCTTCGCCACCGCGTCGGGCGCCTCGCCCACTGCGTCCAGCAGGCCCTTCGTGGCTTCGGCGTCGGTGAGGAACCAGGTCGGATTCGGTCGGCCGGAAAAGATGTCAACTTCTATGCGCAGCATGCCCCATCCTCCTGCGACAGCCCGGTCAGCGACGCGCCAAGCGCGCGGCGTGCGCCCCCGCGCCGGACTCGCTGTTGGTCAAAAATGCCGGATGGCGGCGCAAACAGGCCCACCCCGCCACCGAAGCGGACGCTCTACCTAAACGTCAGTCTTTCGCTTTCACACGTGACCACAATCGCCGCGCCCTGTCCAGCAATCCGCCTTCGCCGACGCTGTCGTGCGATCGCGACGGTTCTTCCTCGCAAACGCGGGAACGCGCGCGGCCGCCTTGGCGTGCCCGGTGCGGATCACTTTCGCCGGTTTCGCGCGTCGACTATGAGGAAGACGGCGGGGGAGACTGAAACGGTGGCGCTCGACACAGCGACGGCGGACCCCAGCGCGCCAGAACGCCCGCGCCGGCCCTGGCGGCTGCTGAGCCTCGGCGTGCTGCTCATCGCCATCGGATCGATCGTCGCGTCCCTGGTTCAGACGGCCGGCGGGACCCGCGTCAGCGACGTTCGGTTCGTGGCCGCCGACGGCGCGGTGATGAGCGGACTGCTCTACGTCCCACCCAACGCCACCGCCAAGACGCCAGCGCCCGGAATCCTCGCCGTGCACGGCTACATCAACACCCGCGAGACCCAGGACGCCTTCGCCATCGAGTTCGCGCGACGCGGCTACGTGGTGCTGGCCCTCGACCAGCGCGGCCACGGCTACAGCGGCGGCGCGGCGACCAGCAGGGGTTTCGGCGGCCCCGACGGCCTGCGCTATCTGCGCTCGCTCGCGTTCGTGGACCCGAACCAGATCGGTCTGGAAGGCCACAGCATGGGCGGCTGGACCGTGCTCGCCGCCGCCGCCGATCAGCCCGCCGGCTATCAGGCGATGGTGCTGGAGGGCTCGTCGACGGGCAAGCCGTTCGCCGCGGAGGGCACGCCGGCCTGGCCGCGCAATCTGGCGGTGGTCGAGAGCCAGCTCGACGAGTTCTCGCCGCTGATGTGGGGCGNCGCCANGGCGCGCGACGTGGGCTCGAGCCCCAAGCTGGAAACGCTGTTCGGGGTCACGGCGCCGGTGACGACGGACAAGATCTACGGCGATGCGGCCGCAGGGACCGCGCGCGTGCTCTACGCCCCCTTCGCCACCCATCCTGGCGACCACATCTCGCCCGAGGCGGTGGGCTACGCCCTCGACTGGTTCGCCCACACCCTGAAGGGCGGGACGCCGCGCCCGGCCGGCGACCAGGTCTGGTTCGGCAAGGAACTCGGCACGCTGGCGGCGCTGGTCGGGTTCTTCGCGCTGCTGCTTGGGGTGTTCGAACTGCTGCTGGGGCTGCCAGCCTTTGCCGGTCTGACCGCGACCCCGCAGCCGCTGCGCGACCGGCGCGGCTGGCGCTGGTGGGCGGTGTTCCTGCTGACCGGCTTCGTTCCGGCGCTGACCTATTTCGCCATCCCGCTCGGCGCGCCCCTGTTCGCCCCATCGGCGCTGTTTCCACAGGCGATCACCAACTCGCTGATGATCTGGGCGATCGTCAACACGCTGCTGGCCCTGGCCATCGGCTGGCTGCTCGATGGGCCGAAGCCCCCGTTCGACCGCCGCTGGGCCGCATCGATTGGCATCGCGGTGGTGACCGTCGCCGCCGGCTACCTGGCCCTGGCCATCGTCGACTTCCTGTTCAAGGTCGACTTCCGCTTCTGGGTGGTGGCGCTGCGCCCCCTCACCCGCACACAGTTCTTCGCCGCCCTCGCCTACCTGATCCCGTTCACCCTCTTCGTGATGGGAGCGTTCCGCGGCCTCGAGCGACTGATGCTGCGCGGCGAGGGCGCGGCGGCGCAGTACCTGACCGCGATGGTCGCGCTGCCGCTCGGCTTCCTGGTGCTGACCGGCGCGCAATACGCCTGGCTGTTCGCCACCGGCGCGCTGCCGCTCAGCTTCGAGGCGCTGAACACGATCGTCGCGATCCAGTTCGTCCCGCTGCTGGCGGTGCTGGGGCTGATCAGCACGTTCACCTGGCGCCGCACCGGCAGTTACCTGCCCGGCGCCCTGGTCGCGGCCCTGTTCGTCACCTGGTACATGGTCGCGGGAACGGCGACNCACTTCGCGGCATAGATACCTTGCGGCGCGTCACACCTCGCCAGCCGAGCGACCTAGGCCGCGACCAGCTCGCGCAGCAAGGTGACGACCTTCCGGTTGTCATAGGGCTTGGATACGAAACGGCCGCCTTCCGGCAGCACTTCGGGGACCCCGTGTCCGGACGTCACGACGATGGGCATGCCCGGGTGTTGCTCGCGGACCCGCTCGGCAACGCCGACGCCATCGATGGGACCGGGCATCTGAACGTCGGTAAACAGAATGTTGAAGTCTGCGCCGGAGGCCAACACAACGAGGGCCGCGGCCCCGTCTGCAGCTTGGATAACCATGAAGCCGGCGCTTTCGAGAAAATTGGCGATGACGATGCGCACCAGCGAATTGTCCTCGACCACAAGCACGATCGGCCGACGGTTCGCGACAACGTCCATTGGTCCAAGCCCTACATTGCCGCGCGAGGAGGGTGCGCCGTCGAAGAGTGATCTGCAAGCTGCGCAGTATCGAAATACTGAGTCATCCCGAAAATCGCCCACCCTCCAACGGTTCAGTCGCGATAAAGCGCACGAGGAGAAAGTCATCGTAAGCGCTACAGATTAAGTTTTGCGTCGATTCACTTAGCGACTTTCTTCGCGACACCGCGCATAATCACCCGCATGATGAGCGGCGAGGAGTGCCGAGCGAAGGCCCGCCAGTCGCTCGAACTCGCGAAGCAGATGCCTAGCGCCCAGCTGCAAGCCGAATGGCGGACCATGGCCCGAGATTGGCTTCGGCTAGGCCTCATGGCCGACAATCAGGATCGGATACGGTGCGATTGACTCAGACCAAACGGCGGCGGGCTGGCGTAACGGCGCAAGGCTCATCGGCGGCGTTCAATCGCGGCCCAGGGGAGCGTGAGCGCGTAAACTTGGATTCCAGCCTATGATCAACCACCTCCAGGGGATTGCAGACGCCCAGACGCTGGCCGAGGCGATCGTCGACACCATNCATGAGCCCTTCATCGTCCTCGACGCCCAGTTTCGGGTGCTGGCGGCCAGCCGCTCGTTCTACGAGACCTTCGAGGTCGATCCTGAGCACACCATCGGCAGTCTCCTCTACAGCCTGGGCGACGGACAGTGGGACATCCCGGCGCTGCGCGTGCTCATGGAAACCATCATCCCTGAGAAGGCCGCGATGGACGGCTTCGAGGTCGACCATGATTTCCCGGGGCTCGGCCGCAGGATCATGCTGCTGAACGCCCGCAAGGTGCTCTACGAGACCAGCGCCGAGACCACCATTCTGCTCGCCTTCACCGACATCACCGCCCGCCGCGCGATCGAGCTGGAAAAGGAAGAGCTTCTCCAGAAGACCGAAGAGCTATTGCGCCAGAAGCAGGTCCTGTTTCAGGAGATGCAGCACCGCGTCGCCAACAGCCTTCAGATCATCGCCAGCATCCTGATGCTGAAGGCCAAGGTCGTGACCTCGGAGGAATCGCGTCACCACCTGGAGGACGCCCACCAGCGGGTCATGTCGGTCGCGGCGGTTCAGTCCCATCTGCATGCGCTGGGCGGCGTCGATCAGGTCGAGGTGGGGCCGTATCTGACGACGCTCTGCGCCAGTCTGGCGGCTTCGATGATCGGCGACGATCAGCCCATCGTGCTCAAGGTGGTCGCGGACGAGGGCAGGGTCGGATCCGACAAGGCGGTGAGCATCGGCCTCATCGTCACTGAACTGGTGATCAACGCGGTGAAATACGCGTTTCCGACCAGCAAGGCTGGCGCCCTGGTGCGCGTGACCTACGAGAGTCAGGGGCCGGACTGGAAGCTGCTCGTCGCCGACAATGGCGTCGGCAAGCACGCCGTCGCCGGCGCCGAGGCGCCCGGCGGACTCGGGACGATCATCGTCAAGGCCCTGGTGCAGCAGCTCGATGCGCAGATGGAGGTTGTGAGCAGCGACGCTGGCGTGAGCGTGTCGATTACACGGGCTAGCTCTGCGTCAAGCCTGTCACAGGCCGCCTAACCCCGCACCGCTTTGCCCGACCTCAGTCGATCCCCGGCACCGGGTAGCTGCGGCAGAGTTCCTCGCTCTCGGCCTTCATCGTCGCCAGCCCCGCCGCGTCGTCGGGCTTCCGCAGCGCGCCGACGATCCAGCCCGCGATCCGCTTCATGTCGGCCTCGCCCATGCCGCGGGTGGTGCAGGCCGGGGTGCCGAGGCGCACGCCCGAGGGGCGCACCGGCGGCAGCGGATCGTCCGGGATCACCTGCTTGTTGGCGGTGATGCCGATCGCATCGAGCGTCTCCTGGGCGACGCGGCCGTCGATGGCGAAGCTCTTCACCACGTCCATCACCATCAGGTGGTTGTCGGTGCCGCCGGTGATCAGGGCTACGCCCTGGTCCATCAGCGCCTGCGCCAGCACCTTGGCGTTCTTCATGGTCTGCTCGGCGTAGGTCTTGAACTCCGGCTCGGCGGCCTTCTTGAACGTAACCGCCGCGCCGGCGACGTTGTTCATGTGCGGCCCGCCCTGCAGCCCCGGGAACACCGCTGGGTCGATCAGCGCCGCGTGTTCCTTCTTGGAGAGGATCAGGCCGCCGCGCGGACCGCGCAGGGTCTTGTGGGTGGTGGTGGTGACCACATCGAAGCCGGCGTCGAACGGGTTGCGCATGGCGCCGGCCGCGACCAGCCCGCCGATGTGGGAGATGTCGGCCATGGTCAGCGCCCCGACCTCGTCGGCCACCGCCTTGAACGCCGCGTAGTCGTAATCGCGCGGATAGGACGAGTAGCCGCAGAGCACCATCTTCGGCCGCGTCTCCTTGGCCGTCTGCATCAGCGCGTCGAAGTCGATCGCCCCGCCCTGATCGGGGAAGGTCTTGTAGCGGACGAAGTTGAACACCTTGCCCATGTGCGAGACCGGCGCGCCGTGGGTGAGGTGGCCGCCGTGGCTGAGGTCCATCGCCAGCACGGTGTCGCCGGGCTTGAGGAAGGCGAAATAGACCGCCTGGTTCATCGGCGAGCCCGACAGCGGCTGCACGTTGGCGTGCTCGCAGCGGAACAGCTTGGTCGCCCGCTGCCGCGCCGTGCGCTCGATCTCGTCGGTGTATTCCTGGCCACCGTAGTAGCGCCGGCCGGGGTAGCCTTCGGCGTACTTGTTGGTCAGCACCGAGCCCAGGCAGGCCAGCACCTCGGGGTAGGTGTAGTTCTCCGAGGGGATCATCTCGACGCCGTCGACCTGGCGGCGCTCCTCGCCGGCGATGGCGTGCTCGATCTTGGGATCGTAGGCCGCGAGGGCCTTGCGGTGGGAATCCATGGGCGCTCCTGCTCGAAGGATTGACCGGATCCCTTGCGGAGCCCCGGCGCCCAGGCGAACGGCGTCTTAGCCCCGCGCTCCCTGATGGTTCAAATCCATCCAAGCTCGCCAGTCACGCCGGGCCGGGCCGAGATATCAGGGCGTAGGAGGACGGGCAAGGCGCTGCGCGCCTCTCCTGTGCTTGATCTGGGGATGAAATAGCCGCGTTCAAGAATGGCGAAGCCTGGACGTTTCGGCGATGGTCCGCGCCCCTTTTTCGGAGGCCAGCATGACCCTGCCGGCGTTCAGGAGTGACGAGAGCCGGGCGCGGTTCATGGCCGCCTACGATGCGGCGCTGGCCGACTGGCCGGTTCCGTTCGAGGAAATCGATGTGCCGACCCGCCCGGGCCCGACCCACGTCGTCGCCAGCGGCCCGCCGGACGCGCCGCCGCTGCTGCTGCTGCCCAGCTTCGCCGGAACCGCTGCCGTGTGGCGGCTGAACGCGGAGGGGCTGAGCCGGCATTTCCGCATCTACGCTGTCGATGTGATCGGCCAGCCGGGCAAGAGTCTGGCGAACCGGCCGATCCGGAACCGGCGCGCCTACGCGCGCTGGCTGATCGATGTGCTCGACGGCCTCGGCGTCCAACGTACGTCGATCGTCGGCTGCTCGTTCGGCGGCTTCCTGGCGGTAAACCAGGCCCTCAGCACCCCGGACCGCGTCGAGCGGGTGGTGTTGATCAGCCCGGCGGGGACGTTCGCCTCGCAATACTGGAAGCTGATCTACGCCATGCGCATCCGCGCCCCGATCCTCCGGCTGATGCGCCGCCTGACGGGCCGCAAACGCGCGCCCAGCCTCGCCGACCTCGGCCCGCGCCGCCTGCCGCGCGATGCGAAATGGGCCGCCCTGATCGGGGTGACCATGGCCGAACGCGCCAAGGTCAGCGTCACCAACGCCGCGGTGTTCAGCGCCGCGCAGCTGCGCGCGATCCGCGCGCCGACGCTGCTGCTGATCGGCGACAAGGAGACGCTCTACGAGCCCTACGCGATGCTGAAGCTGGCGCAGGCGCGGATGCCGGGGCTCGAGGGCGCTATCGTGCCAGACGCCGACCACATCGCCGCCATGGCCCAGCCGGACGACGTCAACGCACGGATCGTCCGCTTTCTGCGAGGAACGGCCGCCCAAGCTTCCTGATCAAAGGCGTGCGTGGCAGGTTGCCGCCATGAAGCAGCCCCCTCGCCTCGCGGGACGCGCGGTGTTCGCGCTCAGCGCAGCCCTGATCGCCGCACCGGCGGCCGCGGCGGCCCCTGCGCCGGTCACACCGGCTTCCGTGCTCGCGGCCGCGCCGGACGCCGACTGGACGGCGATCGATCCGCACGACCTGATGGTGATCGACCTCGCCGGCGGGGGGCGGGTGGTGATCCTGCTGGCGGACGCCTTCGCGCCAGCCCACGTCGGCAACATCCGCAAGCTGGCGGCTGCGCACTGGTACGACGGCCTGGCGATCGAGCGGGTGCAGGATAACTACGTGGTCCAGTGGGGCGATCCGGACGGCAGGAAGCCGCTGCCGGCCGGCATCGTCACGCCGGCGCCGGCCGAGTACGACCGCCCCGCCGCCGGCCTGACTTTCCCGCTGCTGCCCTATCCGGATCCCTACGCCAAGGCGGTCGGCGTCAGCGGCGGCTTTCCAGTCGGCGAAGACGAGGCCAAGGCCTGGCTCACCCACTGTTACGGCATGGTCGGGGTCGGCCGCGACTACACTCCCGACACCGGAACCGGCGCCGAGCTCTATGCGGTGATCGGCACGCCGCCGCGCGCGCTCGACCGCAACATCGCCGTGGTCGGCCGGGTGCTGGTCGGCATGGACCTCCTGGCGGCCCTGCCCCGCGGCACGGCCGACCTCGGTTTCTACTCCGACCCGAAGCAGCGCCTAGCTATCGTCCGTGTGCGGATCGCCGCCGACCTGCCGGCGGCGGAACAGCCGCATCTGCAGGTG
>JGI12269J14319_10005741_pt1 | contig 10912 bp, 9 predicted proteins | sample PeaSoiSIISIP2007_FD_14319 | JGI IMG/M metagenome (IMG submission 14319) | reverse complement strand
CCGCATCGCGGACCGCCTGCTGGGCAGCGGACGCCCCGGCCACGTCCGGCTCGGGGAGTTCCTGCGGGAGCGGCTCGCCGCGCAGCTTGGCGAGCTCGGCGGCGGCCAGCGACGGCGTGAACGAGCCCACCAGCGCGATCCGCTGACCGGCGCGGGCGAAGCCGAGGCGCCCGGCGCGGCGCGCGTCCGGCAGAGAACCGACCATGCCGATCACCGGCGTGGGGTAGATCGGCCCGGTGGCGCCCTCGTTGTAGAGGGACACGTTGCCGCCGACGATCGGCGCGGCGAGCGCACGGCAGGCGTCGCCGAGCCCGCGCACCGACTCCGCGAGCTGCCACGCGATGTGTGGCTTCTCGGGGTTGCCGAAGTTGAGGTTGTTGGTCGTGCCGAGCGGCTCGGCGCCCACGCAGGCGAGGTTGGAGGCGCACTCGAGCACCGCTGCGACCGTGCCCCGGTAGGGGTCGGCCGCCACGCGCCTGCCGTTGCCGTCGATGCTGACCGCGAGCGCGGACCCGTCGGGGAGCGCGAGCACCGCAGCGTCCGCGGACTCCGGCCGGCGCACCGTGCGCGACTGCACGATCGCGTCGTACTGCTCGAACAGCGGCCGGCGCGAGGCGATGTTGGGGCTGCCCAGCAGCGCGAGCAGCGCCTGCGCGAGCGTGGCGTCGCGGGCGAGCGTGGCCCGCGGCGGCGGGTAGATCTGCTCGGCGGGCGGCTGCGGCGCGAGGTCGTAGAGGGGGCAGTCGTCCACGAGCGCCCGCACCGGCATCTCGCCGACCGGCTCGCCGTCGCGGAGCACGCGCATGAGACCCGTGTCGGTGACCGCGCCGATCGCCGCGGCGCCGACCTCCCACTTCGCGCACACCTCCAGCACGCCCTGTAGCCGTGTGGGCTCGACCACGCAGAGCATGCGCTCCTGGGACTCGCTGACCATGATCTCGAACGGCTCCATGTCTAGCTCACGCAGGGGCACGCTGGCCACGTCGAGGTCGATGCCGACCCCGCCCTTGGAGGCCATCTCCGAGGCCGAGGAGGTCAGGCCCGCGGCGCCGAGATCCTGCAGCGCGACGAGCAGGCCGCGCTGCAGCAGCTCCAGCGAGCACTCCAGCAGCTTCTTCTCCTCGAACGGGTCGCCCACCTGGACCGTGGGGCGCTTGTCCGGCGAGCCCTCGCCCTCGGCGCCGAGCTCGGCCGAGGCGAGCACGGAGGCGCCGCCGATGCCGTCGCGGCCGGTGGAGGCCCCGAACAGCACGAGCAGGTTGCCCGGACCGGCCGCGGCGCTGCGCACGAGCTGGGAGCGCGGGGCCAGGCCCAGCGCCATCGCGTTGACGAGGCAGTTGTGCTCGTAGGGCGCCTCGAAGTAGACCTCGCCGCCGACGGTGGGCACGCCGATCGAGTTGCCGTAGTGCCCGATCCCGCTGACCGCACCGTCGAGCAGGTAGCGGGCGCGCGCGCCCGTGGCGCCGCCGGGCTCGCCGAAGCGCAGCGAGTCGAGCACCGCGATCGGCCGCGCGCCGATCGCGAAGATGTCGCGCAGGATGCCGCCGACGCCGGTGGCCGCTCCCTGGAAGGGCTCGACGGCGCTCGGGTGATTGTGGGACTCGACCTTGAACGCGCACACCAGCCCGCCGCCCACGTCGACCGCGCCGGCGTTCTCGCCCGGGCCCATGACGACGTGCTCGCCCTCGGTGGGGAGCGTGCGAAGCAGCTTCTTGGAGTGCTTGTAGGCGCAGTGCTCACTCCACAGCAGCGAGTACATCGCCAGCTCCACCTGGTTGGGCGGCCGACCCTGCTTCGCGCACACGAGCTCGTACTCCGAGCGGGTCAGCCCGAGCGCGAGCGCGTCTGCAAGCGTGGGCAGCGTGGCGCTCTCAGACACGCGCGCCCTCCACCGCCAGGCGCATCGACTGGAAGATCAGCAGGCCGTCGCTCGAGCCGCCGATCAGCTCCTCCACCGCGTGCTCGGGATGGGGCATCAGGCCGAACACGTTGCCCCGCTCGTTGCACACGCCGGCGATGTCGTGCAGCGATCCGTTGAAGTTCTCGCCGGCGCCGTAGCGGAGCACGACCTGGCCCGAGCGCTCGATCCTCTGCAGCGTGGCCGCATCGGCGTAGTAGCGCCCGAAGGAGTGCTTGACGGGGATGCTCAGCATCGCGCCCGGCGGGCAGGCGCAGGTGAACGGCGTCTCCCCGGCCACGACCTCGAGATGGACCTGCCTGAAGGTGAAGCGCAGGTTCGCGTTGGGCAGCAGCGCGCCGGGGAGCAGGCGCGCCTCGCAGAGCACCTGAAAGCCGTTGCAGATCCCCAGCACCAGGCCACCCGCATCCGCGAACTCGATGACCGACTCCATCGCCGCGGAGAAGCGCGCGATCGCCCCCGCGCGCAGGTAGTCGCCGTAGGAGAAGCCGCCCGGAACGATGATCGCGTCGGCCCCGCCCAGGTCGCGCTGGCCATGCCAGATGAGCTCCGCGTCGCCCACGCGCCGGGCGGCCGCGAGCGCGTCCACCTCGTCGCACGAGCCGGGGAACTGAAGGACGCCGAACTTCACTCGGGCAGGATGATCTCGTAGTCCTCCACGAGCGGGTTGGCGAGCAGCTTCTCGCACATCGCCTCAAGCTGGGCCGCATCCTCCACGTCGAGCTCCACCAGCCGCCCCACGTGCACGTTCTCCACGCCCGCGAACCCGAGCGCGGGAAGCGCGCGCTGCACGGCCGCGCCCTGCGGGTCGAGGATGCCCGCCTTCGGGCGGATGAGCACGCGCGCCCTCACGTCGCGTCCGGCGAGCCGCTGGCCGCGGCGGGACCGTCGCCCGCGCAGCCGGTGCGCGCGAGCCACGCCGCGAAGGGCTCCCCGGTGATGCGCTCGTAGGCCTCGATGTAGCGTGCCCGGGTGCCTGCGACGACGTCCTGCGGGATCGGCGGCGCAGGCGGCTTGCGGTCCCAGCCGCTGGCGGTCGCCCAGTCGCGCACGTACTGCTTGTCGAAGCTCGGCTGCGAGCGCCCCACCTCATAGCCGTCGGCGGGCCAGTAGCGCGAGGAGTCGGGCGTGAGGACCTCGTCGCCGAGCACGAGCTGGCCGTGCTCGTCGAGCCCGAACTCGAACTTGGTGTCCGCCAGGATCACGCCGGCGGCGCGCGCGTGCTCGGCGGCGAAGGAGTACAGCTCGACGGCCGCGTCGGCCACGCGCGCCATCAGCTCGCGGTCGCCGACGAGCGCGGCCGCGCGCTCGAAGTCGATCGCCTCGTCGTGACCCACGTCGGCCTTGGTGCTCGGAGTGAAGATCGGATCGGGAAGCTGCTCGGACTCGCGCAACCCCGCGGGCAGCTCGATGCCCGAGACGCTGCCGCTGGCCTGGTAGTCCTTCCAGCCGGAGCCGGTGATGTAGCCGCGCACCACGCACTCCACGGGGAGCATCCCCAGGCGGCGCACGACGAGCGCCCGCCCGCGCTCGGAGTCGGGCACGCCGTCGGTCGCGGAGATCAGGTGGTTGGCGACGATGTGGCCGGTCTTCCGGAACCAGAAGACCGACAGGCCGGTGAGCACGCGTCCCTTGTCGGGAATCGGCGTGGGGTGCACCGCGTCGTAGGTGGAGATGCGATCGCTGGCGACCATCAGCAGGCTGCCGCCCGGCTCCTCGCCGGGCTTCTCCAGCGCGTACATCTCGCGCACCTTGCCGCTGGCGATGAGGGGCAGGTCGGCGAGCGTGGTCACGGCCGTGACTCTATCGCTGGCGCTGGCGTCACGGCCATGCTCCGCGCTCGCCATGCGCGCGCGCCCTGCGCCCGGCGTCAGGCGATCTCGTCGAGGCGCCCGATGATCTCGCCGGCGTGGCGGACGTANTGGCCGTAGTCGAAGATCGCGTCAAGGTCGAGCCCCTCGGCGCGAGCGTCGCCGGCGAGCAGATCGCGTAGCGGAACCCCCTCGTCGAAGGCTCGCTGTGCGAGCTCCTGAACGAGGCGGTAGGCCTGATCGCGCGATGACCCGGCCTCCACGAGCGCGAGCAGCACCCGCTGGGAGAACAGGCCGCCGTGCGTGAGCTCGAGGTTGGCGCGCATGCGCGAGGCGTCGACTGTCATGCCTGCGACGAGCTCGATCGTGCGGTGCTGCAGGTAGTCGATCAGGATCGTGGAGTCGGGCAGGATCACGCGCTCGACCGATGAGTGGGAGATGTCGCGCTCGTGCCAGAGCGCTACGTCCTCGAGCGCGGCCTGGGCGTTGCCGCGAAGCACCCGCGCGAGGCCGGCGATCTGCTCGCTCTTGATTGGGTTGCGCTTGTGCGGCATCGCCGAGGAGCCCTTCTGGCCGGCGCGGAACGGCTCTTGGGCCTCGCGCACCTCGGTGCGCTGTAGGTGGCGGATCTCGGTGGCGAAGCGCTCGAGCCCGGCGCCCGCGAGCGCGATCGCGCCGAGCAGCTCGGCGTGGCGGTCGCGGGGAACGACCTGCGTGGAGGCCGGCTCGCGCTGCAGCCCGAGGCGGGCGAGCACGCGGGTCTCGAAGTCGGGATCGGTGGCCGCGTAGGTGCCGACCGCGCCGGAGAGCGCGCCGACGGCGGCCTGGGCGAAGGCACGCTCCAGCCGGATGGCGTTGCGATCGGCCTCGAACGCGAACCCCGCGAGCTTGATCCCGAACGTGGTGGGCTCGGCGTGCACGCCGTGGGTGCGTCCCACGCACAGCGTGTCGCGATGTTCGCGCGCGCGCTCGGCGAGCGCGCCCACGAGCGTGCGGGCGCCCGCCGTGATGACCTCGCCGCAGGCGCGCAGCTGTAGGGCCAGCGCCGTGTCGAGCACGTCGGAGGAGGTCAGCCCGAAGTGGATCCAGCGCCCGGCCGCGCCGGCCGAGGCGGCGAGCACGTCCACGAAGGCGGCCACGTCGTGCTCGGTCACGCGCTCGCGCTCGGCCACCTGCTCGACGGTGAAGCTCGCCGCGCGGATCTGGGCCAGCTCCTGCTCGCCGGGGCCGTTCGAGCCGAGCAGCCCGGGCAGCTCCTCGCACGCGGCCACCTCGACGTCCCGCCAGGCGTGCATGCGCGCCTCATCGGTCCACAGGCGGCCGAGCTCGGGGCGGGTGTAGCGCGGGATCACGTCCGTTGATTATCGCCGCCTGGCGGCGGCGTCGCTGTCAGCGCAGGCGGCCGACCGCCGGCTCGTGCGGGCGTGCGGGGGCGAGCCTCAGCACGCGAGGATGCGCGCTGCGAGGATCGCGGCGTTGCGCGGGTTGTCCAGCCCGACGCAGCCGACGGGCACACCGGGCGGCATCTGCACGATCGAGAGGATCGCGTCGAGCCCTCCGGCCGCGGTCAGGCGACCCGACAGCGGCACCCCGATCACGGGCAGGTCGGTGTGCGCGGCGATCGCACCCGGCAGCGCCGCCGAGATGCCCGCGCCGGCGATGATCACGCGCAGCCCGCGCATGCGCGCGTTCTTGGCGTACTCGGCCACGAGGTCCGGCTCGCGGTGGGCGGACATCACCCGAACCTCGTGCAGGATGCCGCGCTCTTCGAGCTCCTTGGCCGCCTTCTCCATCGCCTCCATATCGCTCTTGGAGCCCATCACGATGCCCACGCGCGGCGCGTCCACGTCGATGTCGTCCAGCTGGGCCTGCACCTCCGCCTCGTCCATCGGCTCGGGCACCAGCGAGATGCCCGGTGCGCCCGACGGGCGACCCTCCTGGCCGGAGGGGCCCTCGCCCTCGCGCTCGAACCTGCTCGGGGTCGTGTCATCCACGGCGATCGATCTTTCTCGCGGCGATGGCCGAAATCCTAGAGCGAGTTGATGAAGTCATCGATCGGGATCGCCGAGAGCGTCTCGTAGCGGCCCGTGCCGCGCGAGCCGAGCTCGAGCGACACGCGCGCCATCGTCCCCTCGTCGGGAGCCTCGATCACCGAGATGAAGTCCACGTGGCCGAGCGTCGCCCACTGCGCCTTCACCGACGCACCCAGCTGCTCGACCTCCTTGTTGACCTCGCGGATGCGCTGCGGGTTGTTCTTCACCGTCTGCACGCCCTCGGGGGTGAGGGTGGAGAGCATGATGTAGGTGGGCATGGTGGGCTCCTCCGGTCTGGTGTGGGAGTTCGCGCGCGACAGTGGCGGGCTCGAGCGTCCGTTCTACAGGATGGGCACGCGGCCCGTCACCTTCAGACCCGGCCGAGCGCGCGCGCACCGGAGCTCGCTCCCTGCCGAGCCCTCCCGCGTCGGCGCGAAGCCGATCACACCGTCGGCGCGCTGGGGCCGTCCCCTATCCGTTGTGGCTGGTCTGGACCGCGTCGATCACCGGCTCGAGCGCGAGCACTTTGACGCCTTTGCTGGTGCTGGCCGCGTCGATGCACACGATCGAGAGCGGGCTGGCGGCCGGGTTGCTGACCGCACCCATCAGCGGCTCGGAGAGGATTCCCGAGAAGCTCGCTTCGTTTTCCACGAGCGCCATCAACCACACCGCCGTGTCGACGCTCGGGCCTGCTTTCACGAACGCCGGCCCCGGGCTGTCGGTCAGCACACAGGCCGCCTCAAGGAGCTGACCTTTCGCGCTGCCCTCACCGACCATTGTGACCTTCGCGGACACCAGGTAGCTGCCCGCGGGTATCGCCTTCGTCAGCACCACCGTTTCTTTTTCCGGCTGCAGTTCCATGCCTTCGCTGGTGGCGGTGTAGCCCGCCACCGCGCCGTTGGCGCCGTTCGTGCCGTTGGTGCCGTTCGCGCCGTTCGCCCCCGCAGGCCCGGTCGTGTTCCAGCTCTGCCTGCTCTCTCCTCTGCGGCATCGCGTGGTGCGCGCGACGATTCGCACGGCGCCTGTCCTCTTCTTGACACAGGCGTAGATCATGGCCGCCTGCGCCGGGGGCGCCAGAGCGGCCAGCAGGGCGACTGTGGTGGCGAGCGTGGCCGCGACGGCGGCGAGAGCCCGCGGACCGATCGATGTGGTTGACATGGGCTTTCGCACCTCCGGTGAGTTCGGATGCAGAGCTCGCGCCGCCCACGGGGACAACGCCAGCGCGTTCTACCCGATCGGGCCCGAGGAGATGCCCCATGCGTCGCGCGAGCCGACCGGCTCGGCACCTACGCCGCCGCCGCGCGCCGACGCCGGCGCTTAGCCCGCCGTCGCCGCGGGTTCGGCCTCGCCGACCCGCTCGAGCGCCAGCTCGCCGCCCGCGGCGTCCACCTGGACGGTGTCCCCGGAGCGGATCTCGCCGCTCAGCAGCGCCAGCGCGAGCCGGTCGGTGAGCTGCTTCTGGATCACCCGGCGCAGCGGGCGCGCACCGTAGCTGGGGTCGTAGCCGAGGTTGCCGAGCAGCTGCTTGGCGTCGTCGGTGATGCTGACGCTCACGCCGCGCTCTGCGACCCGCTCGAGCACCAGCGCGACCTGTAGCTCCACGATCTCGGAGATCTGCTCGCGGGTGAGCGCGTCGAAGCGCACGATGTCGTCGAGCCGGTTGATGAACTCCGGCTTGAAGTGGTCCAGCAGCGCGGCGCGAATGTCGCTGTCGGACGCGCCGGCCGGCACCGGGATGTTGGAGGTCATGATCAGCACGGTGTTCTTGAAGTCCACCGTGCGTCCCTGGCCGTCGGTCAGGCGGCCGTCGTCCATCACCTGCAGCAGCGTGTTGAACACGTCGGGGTGCGCCTTCTCGATCTCGTCGAGCAGCACGACCGCGTAGGGGCGGCGGCGAACGGCCTCGGTGAGCTGGCCTCCCTCTTCGTAGCCGACGTAGCCGGGCGGCGCGCCGACCAGCCGCGAGACGGAGTGCTTCTCCATGTACTCGGACATGTCGATGCGGATCATCGCCTGCTCGGAGTCGAACATGAACTCGGCCAGCGCGCGCGCCAGCTCGGTCTTGCCCACGCCGGTGGGGCCGAGGAACAGGAAGGAGCCGATCGGACGGTCGGGGTCCTGCAGGCCGGCACGCGAACGCCTCAGCGCGGTGGCGACCGCCTCGATCGCCTCGTCCTGGCCGACGACGCGCTCGTGCAGGCGCTCCTCCATGTGGATCAGCTTCTCGGTCTCACCCTCGAGCAGGCGGCTGACGGGGATGCCGGTCCAGCGGCCTACGACCTCGGCGACGTCGTCCGCGTCGACCTCCTCTTTGAGGAACACGGGAGCTGAGCCCTCGCCGCGCTCGTGCTCGCTGGATTCGCGCTCGGCGAGCTCGCGCTCGAGCTCGGGGATGTCCTGGTAGAGCAGTTTCGAAGCGCGCTCGAGGTCGGCCTCGCGCTGGGCCCGCTCGGCCTCCTGACGCGCGTGCTCGAGCTGCTCCTTGATCTCCGAGATGCCGCGTATCGCCTGCTTCTCGCTCTGCCATTGCGCCTTCATCGCCGCCGAGCGCTCCTGCAGCTCGGCCAGCTCGCGCTCGATCGCGTCGGTGCGCTCGGCGGAGGCCGCGTCGCTCTCCTTGCGCAGCGAGGTGAGCTCGATCTCGAGCTGCATCACGCGCCGGTCGACCTCGTCGATCTCGGTGGGCACCGAGTCGATCTCGATGCGCAACCGCGATGCCGCCTCGTCGATCAGGTCGATCGCCTTGTCGGGCAGGAAGCGGTCGGCGATGTAGCGGTCCGAGAGGGTGGCGGCGGCGATCAGCGCGTTGTCCTGGATGCGCACGCCGTGGTGGTTCTCGTAGCGCTCCTTGAGCCCGCGCAGGATCGCGATCGTGTCGGCCACGGAGGGCTCGCCGACCATCACCGGCTGGAAGCGGCGCTCCAGCGCGGCGTCCTTCTCGATGTGCTTGCGGTACTCGTCGAGCGTGGTCGCGCCCACGCAGCGCAGTTCGCCGCGGGCGAGCATCGGCTTGAGCAGGTTGGCCGCGTCGACCGCGCCTTCGGCCGCGCCCGCGCCGACGATCGTGTGCAGCTCGTCGAGGAACAGGATCACGCTGCCCTGCGCCTCGGAAACCTCGCCCAGCACCGACTTCAAGCGGTCCTCGAACTCGCCCCTGTACTTGGCCCCGGCGATCAGCGCGCCGATGTCGAGCGCGATCACGCGGCGGTCGCGCAGCGACTCGGGCACGTCGCCGGAGACGATCCGCTGGGCCAGGCCCTCGACGATCGCGGTCTTGCCGACGCCGGGCTCGCCGATCAGCACCGGGTTGTTCTTGGTGCGGCGCGAGAGCACCTGGATCACGCGGCGGATCTCCTCGTCGCGGCCGATGACCGGGTCGAGCTTGCCCTGCTCGGCGGACTTCGTCAGGTCCTGCCCGAAGCGCTCCAGCGCCTGGTACTTCTCCTCGGGCGACTGGTCGGTCACGTGATGGGAGCCACGCACCTCGGCGAGCGCCGCCAGCAGCCGCTCGGGGGTGGCACCGGCGCGGGCGAGGATCTCCGCGGCGCGGGACGGCGGGCTCGTCTCGGTGGCGAGCGCGACCAGCAGGTGCTCGGTGGAGACGTACTGGTCGGAGAGCTTGCCGGCTTCGCGCTCGGCCGCACGCAGCACCGCGAGCAGTTCGGCGCCGGGCTGCGCAAGCGCGTCGGCCGAGGAGCCCTCGCCGGCGACGGGCAGCTCGGAAAGCGCCTGCTGCACGTCGGTGCGCAGACCGTCGAAGGGGATGCCGAGCTTCGCGAGCACCGGCAGCACCACGCCGCCGGGGCTGTCGGCGCTGGCGCCGGCGGCCGCGCCCGGCGCGGGCGTGAGCAGCACCGCGAGCAGGTGCAGCGGGGTGACCTGCGGGTTGCGGCGCTCCTCGGCGAGCCGGCCGGCCGCCGCGAGCGCCTCCTGGGACTTGATCGTGAAGCGATCGGCCTGCATCGCTCAGCGCCTCTTCTGCGGGTCGGCGAACGGGGAGCGGGCGTCCGCGGCGCGCACGAGCTCGAGGCCGCCTCGGTAGGGGACCGCCAGCTCGGCGCGGAAGGAGCGGCGCACCTCCTCGATCTCCTCGGCGAGCCGCACCTGGGCCTGCAGCGCTTCCAGCTCGATCTCCTCGATGCGCGCCTGCATGCTCTCGATCTCCGCCTCCAGGCGCAGCACGCGCTCCACGCCGGCGAGGTTGAGGCCGAGGTCGGCGGTCATCTCCTGGATGCGCCTGAGCTTCTCCACGTCCTCCTGGGAGTACAGCCGCGTGCCCTTGGGCGAGCGCTTGGGCTCGATCAGCCCGCGCGCCTCGTACATGCGCAGCGTCTGCGGGTGCATGTTTGCGAGCTCGGCTGCCACCGAGATCATGAACACGCCGCGATCGGTCTCCACCTGCACCCGCCTGACAGCTGCGCCGCCGCGCCGGTGCGCCGCGGCCGTGGCGGCAGCCTCCCTGCGGCGCTCGGCCATCACTGCTCACCCGCCTTCGCCGCGCCCTGCCTGTGCTCGTCGGAGTCGGGCTCCTCGGAGGGATCGCCGGCTGCCGAGCGGCCGTTGCGGAACAGGCCGGCGCGCGGGTCGCCCTCGAGCGTCTGGGAGAGCGCTTCGACCGCCTTCTCCTGCTCCTTGCTGAGCTTCTCCGGCACGTCGATCACGAAGCGGTAGTGGATGTCTCCCCGCTCCCCGGATCCGCCGAGCTTCGGCGGCCCCTCGCCGCGCAGGCGCTGGACCGTGCCGTGGGCGGTGCCGGGACGCACGCGCAGCGTCTTGGTGCCGCCGAGCGTGGGCACCCGCACCTCGGCGCCGCGCAGCGCCTCGGGGATGCTCAGCGGCACCTCCACCTCGAGGTTGTCGCCCTTGCGCGTGAACAGCGGCGAGGGAGACACGTGGGTGATCAGGTAGAGGTCGCCGGGCGGCCCGCCGCTGCGTCCGGGCTCGCCCTTGCCGGCCAGGCGGATGCGGCTGCCGTCGCGCACGCCCGCGGGTATGTTCACGCGCAGGCGCTTGACCGTGCGCACCGCCCCGGAGCCGTGGCAGGTCGGGCAGGGGTCCTCGATCACGGTGCCCGCACCGCCGCAGCGTGAGCAGGGCTGGGAGATCGAGAACATGCCCTGGCCCTGGGTCTCGATGCCCCGCCCCTCGCA
>JGI12269J14319_10005736_pt1 | contig 10919 bp, 8 predicted proteins | sample PeaSoiSIISIP2007_FD_14319 | JGI IMG/M metagenome (IMG submission 14319) | reverse complement strand
CGAACCCGGCCTCGCCGTCGTGGACCAGGTCCCGGTAGATCTCGTCGGAGATGATGATCAGGTCGTGGCGGTCCGCGACCGAGCACAGGTCCCGCACGGCGGCGGCCGGCGCCATCGTCCCGGTGGGGTTGTCGGGCAGGGTGACGATGACCGAGCGGACCCGGCGGCCCGCCGCGCGCGCCGCCGATACCGCGCGCGCCAGTTCGCCGGCGTCGGGCACGCCGCCGTCGCCGGGCACGAAGTGCGCCACGTGCCCGGCCAGCGCCGCCTGCGCGGCGTAGCTGACCCAGCTGGGCCGGGTCACCGCGACGTCGCCGCCGATGGCGCTGACCAGCCCGAACAGCAGCGCCTTGCTGCCCGGGCCGGCCACGACCAGGTCCGCGTCGGTGGGCAGGCCGCGCCTGTCCCAGTACGAGGCGGCCGCCTCGCGCAGCCTGGGGTGGCCGGCCACCGGGCCGTACGAGGTGTACCCGGCGGCGTCGGCCAGCGCCTCGCGCAGCAGCGGGTGGGCCGGGAGGCCCGCCTCGCCGAACCCCATCGGCAGTACCGGCTCACCGCGACGGCGCCTGGCGTCCATCGTCTCGTTGGCGGCGAGGGTCGCGGAAAAGGCCACCCGCGAGGAACCCAGGCAGGAACGGCCGGGGCGCGCGGCGTCGGTCTCGGTAACCGGGGATGGCTCGATTTGCCCAGGCGCGATAGTGAGGGCCACGGGAGCGGCACTCCTAGCTGCGGGATAAGCGGATGAATGGTGCATCGGTCATCAGCGCAATGAGGAAACTTGAGGAGCTACCTCACGGTTACCGTGACCATCCTGAACACCTGCTTAAAGTTTCACGGACCACGTACCATAAGCGCAAGCGCTGATCTCTTTAGCAGAGACTAAGATTCTCTTATGCTTGACCTGCACAGGCTCCGGCTGCTCAAGGAGTTCGCCGCGCGCGGGACGATCGCCGGGACGGCCGCCGCCCTCGGCTACACGCCGTCCGCCGTGTCTCAGCAACTGGCCGCCCTCGAGCGCGAGGCGGGTACCGCGCTACTCGACCGGTCCGCCCGCCGGGCCGAGCTCACCGACGCGGGTCGACGCCTGGCCGAACACGCCGAGCGGATCCTGGCCATGGTCGAGGAGGCCGAGACGGACCTGTCCGCCCGGGCCGGCGCGCCAACCGGGCGGGTGGTCGCGACGGCGTTCCCTTCCGCGGCGGTCGCGTTCGCGCCCGCGCTCGCGCGCAGCCTGCGCGCGCACCCCGGGCTGACGCTCGTGCTGCGCCAGACCCCGGCCCGTGAGGGCCTGGGTCAGGTCCGGTCCGGTGAGGTGGACGTGGCGATCGTGGACGACTGGACCGGCCGCCTTTCCGACGACATCGAGGCGGGCGGCTCCATCCTGACCTGCTTTCACCTGGTCCGCGATCAGCTGGTCCTGGTCGTCCCCCGCACCCACCGGGCCGCCGATCCTGGCCAGCCCGTCGACCTGCGGGCGCTGCGGCACGAGCCGTGGCTGGCCGCGCCCGCCGGCGAGCCGTCCAGGCAGGCCGTGGACCGCCTGCTCGCCGCGGTGGGGGTGGTGCCCCCGGTGCTCTCGGAGTTCGAGGGCATGTTCACCATCGTGAGCCTGGTGGCGCGCGGGATCGGCATCGCCATCCTGCCGAGGCTGGTCATCGCGGCGGGGGAGCGCCGGGTGGCGGTCCGTGACCTGCCGCACGGCCTGGACCTGGCCAGGGACATCTACGCGGTGACCCGCACGGCCAGCGTGCGCAGGCCCTCGGTCGCGGTGATCGTGACCGCGCTGCGCGCCGCGGCCCGGGCGCTGCCCACCCGGGCACCCCAGGCCCGGCCCCGGCCGCATCCCTATCCTGACTAGGTGGACTCTGACCTGGACAGTGATCTTGACCTGGACCTGGACCTGGCGGGCGCGGCGCTGACCGCGCGGCTCGTCGACATCCCCTCGGTCAGCGGCGAGGAGGGGCCGCTCGCGGACGCCGTCGAGCGCGCGCTGCGCCCGCTGCCGCACCTGGCCGTGTACCGGGACGGCAACGTGATCGTGGCGCGGACCACGCTGGGGCGGCCGGAACGGGTGATCCTGGCCGGGCACCTCGATACGGTGCCGCTGGCGGGCAACCTCCCCTCGCACGCCGAAGGCTCCCGGCTGTACGGCTGCGGGACGACCGACATGAAATCCGGGGTGGCGGTCCAGCTCCGGCTCGCCGCCTCCCTCACCGCGCCCGGCCGGGACGTCACCTACGTGTTCTACGACGGCGAGGAGGTCGCGGCCGAGCGCAACGGGCTGGGCCGGCTGAGCCGCACGCGCCCCGATCTGCTGGCCGGCGACTTCGCCGTCCTGATGGAACCGAGCTCGGGCGAGATCGAGGCGGGGTGCCAGGGCACGCTGCGCGCCGAGATCACCGCCGCGGGCCGGCGGGCGCACACGGCGCGCTCCTGGATGGGGCGCAACGCGATCCACGAGGCCGGCGACATCCTCGCGGTGCTACGCGGGTACGCGGCCAAGGAGCCCGAGGTCGAAGGGCTGCGCTACCACGAGGGCCTGAACGCCGTCAGGATCCGGGGCGGCGTGGCGGGAAACGTCGTCCCCGACGAGTGCGTGGTGACCGTCAACTACCGGTTCGCGCCGGACCGGGACGCCGCGCAGGCGGAGGAGTTCGTGCGCTCGCTGTTCCCGGCGTGGCCGGTGTCGGTGCTCGACGTTGCCGAGGGCGCGCGGCCGGGCCTGGCCCAGCCCGCCGCGGCGGACTTCGTGGCGGCGGTCGGCGGCACCCCGCGCGCCAAGCTCGGCTGGACCGACGTGGCCAGGTTCGCCGCGCTCGGCATCCCGGCGGTGAACTACGGCCCGGGCGTCTCCGAGATCGCGCACACGCCGGACGAGTACGTGGAGATCGCCGCGATCGCCGCCTGCGAAGCGCGGCTGCGGTCCTGGCTCAGCGCCTGACCGGGCGCCCGACCCGAGCCCCTACCGGGCGCGACCCCTACCTGGCGGGGCCGCTGCCGAGCGTGACCGACGTCGTGTGCTTGATGCCGTCGACACCTTCCCAGGTGACCGAGACGACCGTCCCCGGGTGGTACCTGGCCGTGATGTTGGTCAGCGAGTTGGGCGTGGTGATGGCCTGGCCGTCGACCGAGGTGATCACGTCGCCCGGCGCCAGGCCGTCGCCGGTCACGGCCGCCCCGCACAGGGTGCCGAGGATGAGCGTGCCGGTGCTGACCGGCGCGATGCTGGCCGGCACGCCGCGTGGTGGCTGGCCGGGGGCCAGGCAGGCCGCGCCGTTACGGCCCAGGCGCCCGCGGCCCCCGCGGCCGCCCCGCGCCAGCTCCTGTTCGTCGAAGGCCTGCCGGCGCGGATCGGGGCTATTGCTCTGCGCGGCCACGACGCCGAGGAAGCCGGGTGTGCCGATGTACACCGTCGAGCTGGCCTGGCCCGCGGCGATCCGCCTGGCGATGGCCAGCGCGCTGTCGATCGGGATGGCGAAGCCGGCCGTGCCGGCGACGCGTCCCGCGCCGGTGTTCGCGGCGGTGATCATGCCGATGACCTGGCCCGCGTTGTTTACCAGGACGCCGCCCGAATCGCCCTGCTGGATCCCGGCGTTGGTCTGCAGCATGTGGTTCAGGTCCTCGGTGGTGTCCGATCCCTCGTCGCTGGCCTGGATGGAGCGGTTCAGCCCGTCGATGACGCCCCGGGCGGGCGTCACGCCGCCGAGCCCTTCGGCGTTCCCGAGCGCGAGCACCGGGGTGCCCAGGCTGACCTGCGCGGAGTTGCCGAAGCTGACCGAGGTCAGCCTGGAGGCGCCGCTGAGCTGGAGCAGCGCCACGTCATCGGTCTGGTCGTAGCCGACCACCCGGGCCTGGTACACCGCGCGCGACCCGACCAGGGTCACGACCACGTTGGTGGCCCCGTCGATCACGTGATTGTTGGTCAGGACCAGGCCGGTCGGCGACAGGATCATCCCGGTCCCCTCGGCCGATTCATCTTGGTACCTGAGGGTGGCGTCGATGTCGACCAGGCCCGGCTTGACCTTGGCCTCGACCGTCGCCTGGTTCAGCGGCGAGGAGGACGACCCGCTGCCGACCGCGATGTCGTGCGGCTCGGGGACGTCGCTGGCGGCGATGCCGGGGGCGCGGGGGGAGGAGCCCGCGTTCTGGGTGTCGAATGCGGCGGTCAGCCCCGCGCTGAGGCCCGCGGCGAGCACCGCGGCGGTGACGTAGCGGAGCATCCGCCGGCTCCGCCTCGGGGGGAGCGGCGGCGGGGGCATGGGCGCGTAAGGCCCCCACCCGGCGGTGCCGGATCCGCCGTAGCCGGCGGTGCCGGACCCGCCGTAGCCGGCGGCGCCGTACCGGCCGTAGCCGGTCGGGCCGTACCCGTCCTCGCCGAAGGTGCCCCGGTCCGGGTGACCCTCGTACCCGAAGGCGATCGTCTCCTGATCGGGGTGGTCCGGCGGATCAGGCTGCTCCCAGCCGCCCCCGCCGGCGCTCTCGTTGTCCTGCATCGTCCTCGCCCTCGACCAGACCAGGGTACGTCCAGACCGCTGCTGCCCCCAGGCAAGCACCGTAGTCATACAGAACCCCGATCGGCCGTTACTTCGGTCCTGTGCGGACGCGATGAGTCTGCTGAGAACCGCGCCACCCCGCGCGCGCCGCGGATGGCGCACGCGCGGACTCGTGGTACGCTGCGTCCAAGACGCGATATGACGTGATGATCGCGCGAGGTGCTCGAAGGGCAGGGATCCAGATGTCCGCGCCGACTCAGAACGATCAAGACCTCTCCCGGCGTGAGGAGATGTCGATTTCCGGCGCGGCCCTGTCGGGCGCGCCGTGGGGGGCCGCGGTCCTGACCGGGGGCGTGGTCGCCGCCGGCGACCTGGGCCTGCACGTCATCCGGGGTGGCCTGGGCCTGAGCGCGGTGAGCGGGTCCCTGGCCATGGGCGCGGTGGCGTTCTTCGTGGTGGCCGCGGCCGGTGCGCTGTGGCGGGCCCGGCCCAGCCGGGCGATCCGCTGGGCCAGGAGCAACCCGTGGCGCTTCGCCATCCTGCCCGCGCTCGCGGTCGCCGCGATCGCGGTCGTGCTGACTGTGGTCACCGGCGGCGGCGTCCTGCACGGGGTCGTGAGCGGCCTGTGGCACGGCGGCCTCGCCTTCGGCCTGACCGGGGTGGCCGGCATGGCCAGCAAGTCCAGGCAGAAGGACGCCTAAAACGCCGTCCGCGTCCCCGGGCGGCAGGTTACCGATCACACGTGCTGTTCACCTGCCGGGATGCGTTTGGCAGCGCGTTTGCGGGTATGCAAAGGCGACATGGCAGCTGATGACCCCCTTCGAGGGCTCGATCGCCGCCAGCAACCGCGGGCAGCAGATGATCGCGGCCGGTCTGGCTCGCGCCTCGCCCGGGTCAGCCAGCGGACTTCGGCCCCTCCCAAGGGAAGTGACCTTAGCTTGAGGAGCCGAACTGGATGGGGACGCTGATGGCCTGCGCCTTGGCCCACGCGGCGGATCCCGGCGCGAGCTGCCAGACGGTCATCGTGGTGTGACCGGGGGCGAGAGCGTCGAATCCGCCCGCGGGACCTGGGGCCAGCGTGGCGGTGCCCGGCGGCAGCGCGGGCAGTGCCCGCCACCCGGCGCCGGGGCCGGCTACGGTCTGGCCGCGGCTGCCGTTCAGCACGATCGCGGCGGCGTCGCCGGGCCCGAAGGAGGCCGAACTCAGCGCCGCGCCGTTCAGCCGGAGCGGGGGCGACAGGGCCCAGTGGGTGCCGCCGTCTGAGGACCAGGCGGCGAGCAGGGTGGCGGCTGGCCCGGTGCCCGTGGCGAGCAGCGCGACCGTGCCGCTGGCGGTGCTGGTCAGCCTGAGCACTTGCACGGGCTGGCTGGCCAGGGCGGCGGGCAGCGTGGGTCCTGCCGCTTGCCAGGTGCCGCCGATGCTGGCGAAGATGCCTGCGATTCCCGGGTGGCTGCAGGTGCCGGCGAGCGTGGGTGTCCCGGGCGCGGCGAACGCGGCGGCGGTGAGGTTCTGCAGCCCGCAGCGGCGGCCGGCCGGCGTCGCGGCCAGGGACCGCTGGGTGGCCAGGGTCGTCCAGCTGGTGTAGCCGGGTGCGGACAGCTCGGCGGTGCCGTCGGTGAGCAGGGCGAGCAGGTTCCCGGTGGCGGACGCGGCGGCCAGCGCGTCGGGGACGTCGGCCAGGGCTCCGTCGAGCGGGCCGGCCGATGACCAGGCCTGGCCGGCGTTGCGGGTGATGGTCAGCGGGGTGTAGGTCAGGTACTGGCTGGGCCGGAACCCGGTGATCAGTGACCCGCCGGCGCCGGCCAGGACCAGGCCGCCGTTGTCGGCGGTCCCGGGCGGGGTGACCAGCTTCCATTCGGTGCTTCCGGCCGGGCGGGCGAACAGCTGCCAGAAATTGTTCTCCTGGGCGACCGGCCCGCCCATCACCGCCACGGCCCAGGTGCCGGCGCCGGTGACCGTGGAGGTGGCCAGGAACGGCGCTCCGCCCGGCGGCGCCTCGGCCGCGGGACCGGGCACGCTGGGGGCCGGGCTGCCGCAGCCCGCCAGCAGCGCTCCGACGGCCAGGGCCAGCGCGGCGGTGACCGAGCGGGCTGGGCTGCTCATGAGTGCCCCAGCAGCTGGCGGGCGGCGTCGGTCAGTTGCGCGGCGAACGATGATTTGGTGGCCTGCGTGCCCGGGCCGACATCGAAGTCCAGTTCCTGGCGCATGTGGCCGGCCTGGTCGATGACAAACGCGTAGTCCCCGTGCCCGATCATCGACCCGGCCGGGAGGATTATCGCCTGAGGCACGCCGTAACGCTGCCAGACCTGCTGGAGCTGGGCGGGGGTGCCGGTCAGGTACAGCCAGTTCGGCACGTCGGCCAGGCCCTCTTGCCGGTCGAACGCCTGGATGTAGCTGACCTGGGTGTTGATCGGGTCGTAGTTGATCGCGACGAGCTCGACCCGCGCGGTGTCCGCGCCCAGCAGCTGCCCGGCCTGGCGGAACTCCTGCGCGATCAGCGGGCAGTCCACCGAGCACGTGTCGTCCAGGAACGTCAGCAGCACCACCCTGCCGTGCAGGCTGGCCAGCGTCACGGCACGGCCGCGCTGGTCGGTGAGGCTGAAGGCCGGCGCCGGGAAGTTGACCGGGTTGCTGGAACCGTCGATCGACTCCGCCAGGATGGTGTCGGCGACCGGGCTCGCCTGCGCGACGGCCATCGGCGCTGCACCGAGCACGATCAGCCCGATCGCCCCGACCGACGCCACCGACTCGATGCTCGCGGCCGCGACCGACCGGCGCACAGCCTGCGGCCGGACCCGGTCCCGGGCCAGCCGGAGCCGGTCCCGCCAGCCTGGCCCCGGTTCCCCCGCCGCGGCAGGTTCGGCCGCTTCGGCCGGCACCCGGGCCAGGGCCAGGTACCCGGCGGCGGCCAGCAGCACGAAGGGGATCATGCTGTTGGGGTCGGTGCCCAGGCCGCCGAGGAAGCCGAGGTCTTCGATCAGCACCCAGTCCGCGAGGCACAGCACGGTGAACCCGATCAGGACCGGGCGGATCAGCCGCGGCCGCCCGCTGAGGAACGCGGCGCCGGTGATGGCCAGCGCGGCCACGACGAACAGGTTCACCGCGAACCCGTGCGCCTCGTCGAAGGTGGTGAAGGCGTTGATCCAGGCGGACAGGAACCCGGGCTGTGACGTGCCGGCCATCGACTGGGTCATCCCGGCCAGGGTGCCGGGCTGGCCGTGCGATGCTCCCTGCCAGAACCCGCGGCCCGGCCAGGCCTGCAGCACCGCCATCCCGGTCAGGAACAGCCCGAGGCCGGCCATGGTGAGCCGGCCCAGCCGCCGGGTGTGCCAGGCCCGTTCGGGCAGCGCAATCAGCGCGCCGGCCACCGCGTAGATGAGCACCGCGCCGGGCGCACCGAACAGCCAGGTCAGGCCGGGGGCGAAGATGCTGCCGAAGGCTTCGCCGAACACCCAGACCACCAGGCCCCAGCCGACGCTGGCCAGCCCGGCCAGCCGGGAGAGCGGGCCCCGCGCCGCCAGCATCATCCACAGGCCGAGCCCGACCTGGATCCACACCGCTGAGGCGCCGGCCTGCATCGGATGATACGACCAGGTGGTGCCGCCCACGTTCACCAGGCGCTGCACCCAGCCCGGCGAGGCCGCCGCCAGCGGCTCGATGACCTGCGACGGGAGCCCGATCGCCATCTTCGGCTGGGCCTGCAAGACCCCGTCGAGGATCCACACCAGGCCGAAGCCGATCCGCAGCAGCTTCCGCCAGGCGGGCTCGGCGATGGCCGGGCCCTGCGGGTCGGCCGCCGCCCCGGCGCCAGCCCCGCCCGCCGCCGGCGTCCAGGTCCGGATGGTCATCCAGGCCAGCCCGGCCAGCGCGAAGATGAGCAGGGCGATCAGCCCCTGGTGCACCAGCGCGGCGTTGAACGCAGCGACCACGGTCGGGTCGTTGACATTGATGCCTGAGTTCATCCCGGGCATGACATCACCTGCTCCCGTGACTCAGGCCAGGCAGCGCAATCGCCGCCTGTACGCGCGTACGATATGCGGTCATCCCTGCACCGGAAGCTCAATCTGGCTGGCATTGCATGACGCCTCGCCAGCCAGTGAATCAGAGAACATGTAAAGCCCGTCCTCCAGCTGATTTAAACCTGGGCTGCCGCTGGTCACAAGCAGGCCGCTGATGTGCTTTCGATACCGGCCGGCATCGAATGGGTGCCGTGCACGACGGGAATCTACACGCCGGAAGATCAGCCTGCAAGGGCGGTAGCGCCGCAGCTACGTGTCTTTTTGCGCCAGGCTGCTGCGGGTTCCGGTCTCGGAATACGCCGGGCCGGTACCGATAATACCCTCGGGGGGTTCAGGCAATACCCTGGCCGGGTTTCCGGTAATACTCCGGCCAGGTACCGGGTGGTGAGGAGCTGGTTGCGTGGCGCTGAGCCGACGAGCTTTCGCGCTGATCATTGTTGTGCAAAACTGCCCTGGCGTCTTAGCCTTTTTACGTCGCGGATTTTGTGCGGCCATGAAACGCTTACCCGAAAGACGCGGCAGCCGCCCGGTGCCTTGATACCGGGCCGCCGCTGCCAGGGCCGGGGCTGCGGCCGGGGTCCTGCCCGGGCCGGGCTCACCGGCCGCATCCGGTGCCGGCAGGCGGGAAGGGGAACCGGGAAGTGACCCACGGTGCTGCGACCGGGAGCGCGGCCGCCGGCCCCTCCGGAGGCTCGCCGGCCGGCCTGCGGCCAGGACGCTGACGTGGCCGGACTGTCGTGGCTCGCCGGCCCGCTCGCGGCGGCGATGATCGCGATTGCCGTCTACTGCGCCGGCCGCCTGGCCTGCGCGCGTATGTGGCGCCGTCTCACCGAGGTCGATGCCGACGGCCTGCACCTGGTCATGGGCGTGGCGATGGCGGGAATGCTCGTGCCCCGGCTGAGCCTGCTGCCGGGCCGCGGGTGGGAAGCCGTGTTCGGGGCCGCGGCGGCGTGGTTCGCCTGGCAGTCCGCCCGGGCCGGCCGCGGCATCCCCGGCACAGGATGGCGGTGCCGCCATCCTGTGCCTCACCTGGTCGAGTGCGCCGCCATGCTCTACATGCTCCTGGCCGTCCCCCGCCCCCGGCCCGGGAGCCGGGCACTGCTGATGCCTGGAATGAGCGGGTCCGCCGCCGTGGCGAGCTTCCCGGCCCTGGCCGCGGTCCTGGCCCTGTTCATGCTCGGCTACGTCCTGTGGGCTACCGACCAGCTCGCGTCCCTGGCCCGGGCCAGGACCGCCCGCAGCCCGGCGTGGGATCATCCCAGGATCCCGATCACACCCGGCGCGCTGGCCGTGGCGGGCCCGGCCGGTACCGCGCGCCCTCCGGCCGCATCCGGCGCCGCCGGGAGCTGGCACGGGCATCCCGCGCACGGGCCGGTGCTCGCCCCCCGGCTCGCCGCGTGCTACAAGATCATGATGGGCCTGACCATGGGCTACATGCTGGTCATGATGCTCTAGCGGCCCGCTCAACGGCCAGATCGGCACATGCCCGCGCGTTTATCGCGACGCCCGGCGTTACCCGGCCCCGCTCACCACCCAGAGCGGCCTGATCCATCCCGGGCCGAGGAGGGCCGTTGTGCGGCTGGTGCGGTTCTTCGGGTCGGCCGCGGTTCTCATACCTGGCGGAGGTCCCACACCCGCAGTTGCCAGGGCGGTCCCCCAGGCCCGCCTATGGAAGCGATCGGTGGCACGGGCCATTCGGCTAGCCCGGCAGCGGGGGCAGCGCCGCGTGGTCGGAGACCGCGCGCTCGGCGGACCCCAGGATCCTGTAGATCGTCGCGCGTTCGGCGTCGAGCTGGCGCAGGGCCTTCTGGAGGGCGGCGTTGGCCGCCGCCCGGGCGGGCGCGCCCTGAGCCGTCATCACGCTCACCATGTCGGTCTGCGCCTGCAGGGCGTAGGGAAAGGCCCACGTCACGAAGTCGTTGGTGCATTGCGGCAGGTTGAAGCTGGCCAGGGACTCCGTGATCTGGTACTGGGTGAGGTCGTCCAGCGGCTGGCTGTTGGCCGGCGAGCAGTTCGCCGCGTTGAAGTTCACCAGCTTGATGGCCGTCTTGAGGTCAGCCGTCGCGCCGCCCTCCACCGCGCTCAGCGCCTGCTGCGATTCGGTGACCCCGCCCGCGCACGACTCGACCCCGGCGTTCATGTCGTTCATGTAGGCGTTCAGGTCGTTAGCCTGCTGGACGTGCGAGGGCTTGTGCGAGAGTGAGGTCAGCGCGATGCCTCCGACCAGCAAGACCACCACGGCCAGCAGCCAGAGCGGGGTGCGGCGGACAGGCCAGCCGCTGTGCCGGATCGGTACGTACGGGGGGTCCGTGGTGGCCGGGGTGTTCAACTGGCCGCCTTCCCCGTCGCGAGCGCGATGCCCTTGTTCAGCTCGGCGAGCGTGACCGCCCCGAAGACGCGATCGACG
>JGI12269J14319_10005735_pt1 | contig 10920 bp, 9 predicted proteins | sample PeaSoiSIISIP2007_FD_14319 | JGI IMG/M metagenome (IMG submission 14319) | reverse complement strand
CACCAAGCCGGTCCCAACCCCAGCGCACTAGCCACCAGCAGGTTGCGCAACACGCGAGGAATGATGCGCTCGTACATCGAGAAATCATCGATGGTCTGCTGATCAATCGCGCGCTGATCGGGACTCTCCGCCGCTGGACCGTCCGCGCTTCCGTCGAAATGCTCCGGCTCATTCATTTGCATCTTTTCTGAAAGCGCCCAGAGCCATGCGGATCATCTGCCAAAATCCCACCACCGCGCCGAACAACAGCCCTACCAGATAGAGCCACTTGGTATGCAGCCAGTAATCTGCCAGCTTGCCCAGGAAGAACCCCAGCAAAATCGCCGCCGGAATCATGAACCCTATCTCGGAATACCGCGCCAGCGAGACGAGAGGGTCCTTTTCGGAAGGCTTCGTCATGCGGGAATTGTAATCCAGTTGCGAACGGGACGTTCGGCGAAGCCGGCAGGTTGGGGACCTCAGGACCCCTCGGACCTGGGGTTTTTGGAATCAAAGACTTGTCTGCCACTCTACCGCCAAGTCTTTGAGGAATAATGACTTACAAGTAAAGTCTTTATAAATTAATAGCTTAGATGAAATTACCCGAAATCGAGGCGAAGAAGGGCCGAGAACCACGATGAGTGCTATCGGGATTTAGCGCCAATCAAGATGTAGAATTGGCCCTCAATGGGCTTCCGATTTGAGTTCGACCCAGTCAACAAAATCCTGCTGGTCAGATTTGAGGGACGGCACACGGATGAGTCCCTTGCGCAGGCAACACAGGCAGCTCGAAAACACTGGGCCGCGACCGATGCTCGCGCGGGTATCGCGGACTACTCATCCGTTACCGAATTTGCCGTGTCCGCTGAACTTGTGCGCAACCTGCCGCGACAGGAACCACCTATGCCGGACGTAACCAAGAATCCCCTCGTTCTCGTTATGCCGACCCCGGCTGGGTATGGTCTCGCTCGCATGTACCAGATTATGGGAGACCGCACCCTGCCGTCAGTGAACGTCGTCCGCACCATGGACGAGGCATTCGCAACCCTAGGCGTTCAGTCCCCTCGCTTCGAGCTTTTGGAGTAATCAGCCAAGGTCAGTTGCTTCTAACAGGCGATCGCACTCATCGACCCCTTCGAGTAGGCAGGGCTCAACCCTGGTTCCGAAATTTACAAGAAAGAATTCTTCTGAAGAGTTCGCAGCTATCGCACCATCGCCGCGATGTGGGGGGATTGCGCAATCCCCAGCGACCAGTTCACGCCGCGAATAAACGGCTCCGGATAAACCCCAATCACCAGCGTCATCAGCGCTGTCACGCCCACCGCGCAACGCATTCCCAGGCTGACGGGCAGCCGCTCGGTTTCCATCGGCGCGCGCATCAACATGGAGTTCGCAATCTTCAGGTAGTAATACAGTCCAAACAGCGAATAGAGCACGCCCAGCGACGCCAGCCAGTAATGCCCGCTTTCGATCAGGCTCAGGAAGATGTAGTACTTGCCCAGGAAGCCGGCGGCGGGCGGAATGCCGGCGAGGGAAAGCAGGAACAGCAGCATCAGCGTGGCTTCAACCGGCGAGCGCTGGTAGAGTCCGGCCATGTCGTCAAGTTCGTCGCCAATCACCTTGCGCTGCCGCAATGAGGTGATCACCGCGAACGCGCCCAGGTTCATGAACGTGTAGACGAGCAGGTAAATCAGGATTCCCTTCAAGCCGTCGTTATAGCCCGGGGTGCCGGGCTGCGAAGTCCCCATAGCCACAAACGCCAGCAGCATGTAGCCAACGTGTGCAATCGAGGAGTAAGCGAGCAGCCGCTTCGTGTTCGTCTGCGTGAGCGCGGCGAAGTTGGCGCCGGTCATGGTCGCGATCGAGACAAACACAATCACTGGCGTGTAAACCGAGCGTAGCGGCCACAACCCAGATACCAGAATGCGCAGCAGCAGCGCCCAAGCCGCCGCTTTCACCGCCACCGACATGAATCCGGTAATGCAGGTGGGTGCGCCTTCGTAGGCATCCGGCGCCCATTGATGAAAGGGGACGGCGGCAATCTTGAACAGCAATCCCACCATGGTCGTCAACAGCGCAATTACGATCACCGGATTGTGCGGATTCTGCGCTGACACCGCGCGAGCAATGACCACCAGATTCGTGCTTCCGGAAATTCCATAGAACAGCGAAAGACCGTAAGCAAAGATGCCCGAAGAAAACGCACCGAGCAATAGATACTTCAGGGCAGCTTCGTTCGAGCGCCGGTCGCGGCGCAAGAAACCAACCAGCACGTAGGTGGAAATCGCCATCAGTTCCAGCCCAATGAAGAGCAGTACGATGTCGAACCCGGCCGCCATGCACATCATGCCCACCACGGACATCAGCAGCAAAGCATAGTATTCGCCGTGGTGTTCGTCTTCCAGTTCGAGATAGTGCACCGACATCAGGATGGCAATCGCCGCTCCCGCCAGAAATAGATACCAGAAATAAATGGCGAAGCGATCCACCCGCAGCGAGTTGGAGAACCCGGACGCGCCCCCTGGCAGGTTCGACTGAATTTCCCACACACACAACGCAGCAAAGAGCACGCCGGCAAAAGCGCCGAGGGCGTTGACCCATTTCAATTCACGCGGCACCCACAGATCAATCAGCAGAATGCCGAGCGCAAAAATGGTGAGTTCCACCATCGGCAGCATCAACTGGTATTCGGCTGGAGAAAGGCCTCGCACTTAATTGCTCACTTTCGGAACGGTGGAGTTCGGTGCGGCTTTCGGTCGAACAGCTTTCGAAGCAACGCCTTTCGGTGCAGCGACAGCGGACGCCTGCGGAACCACCGCGGGTGCAGCCTGCGCATTTACCGGCGCGTTGGCATTGGACTCATGAATCGTCTGCACAATCTGATTGACTGGCTGTTCCAGGATTTGGAAAAACGGCTTGGGATAGAGGCCGATCCAGAACGCCATAATGATCAGCGGCACGAAGGTAAGAACTTCGCGCGGCGTCAGATCGTGCAACTTTTCGTTCTTGGGATTGGTGACCGTCCCGAAGAAGACGCGCTGATAGAGCCAGAGCAGGTAAGCCGCGGCCAGAATCACGCCCGGAGCTGCCCAAGCCGCCCAGCGCCAGTTCGCAGTGAATGCTCCCTGCAAGATCGTGAACTCGCCGACAAACCCATTCAGCAGCGGCAAGCCCATCGACGAGAGGAACATGATCATGGTGATGGTCGCGTAGACCGGCATCACGTTTGAGATGCCGCCATACTCCGCGATCTCGCGCGTGTGCCGCCGTTCATACAAAATGCCGACGATCAAGAAGAGGGCGCCGGTTGAGATACCGTGATTGATCTGCTGCAGCACCGAGCCAGACAAGCCCGTCGAATTCAGCACGAAGATTCCCAACGTGCAGAAGCCCAGATGGCTGACTGACGAGTACGCCACCAGCTTTTTCATGTCCTTCTGCATCAGCGAAACCAGCGCGCCATAGATGATGCCTACCAGCGAGATCCCGATCATCCAGCCTTGCACTTTAGGATGCGAGACCACCGCGGGAAAGAACGGCAGTGAGAACCGCACGAATCCGTACGTTCCCATCTTCAGCAAAACGCCCGCCAGAATGACGGAGCCCGCCGTAGGCGCTTCCACGTGCGCATCCGGCAGCCAGGTGTGGAACGGAAACATCGGGACCTTGATCGCAAATCCAATAAAGAAAGCAACGAACAGCCAGATCGCAATGTTGAACGGAATCAGCGGCGCCGTCTTGTAAAGTTCGGGAATGCTGAACGTGAAAACATTAGTAACTGTGTGGTGATGGAAGTACAGGAACAGGATGCCCAGCAGCATCAGCACCGAGCCCAGCAACGTGTACAGGAAGAACTTGATGGCCGCATAAAGTTTGCGCGGCCCGCCCCAGATGCCGATCAGCAGATACATCGGCACCAGCATCGCTTCCCAGAAAACAAAAAACAGGAAGAAGTCGAGCGCCATGAAGACGCCCAGCATGCCCGTCTGCAACACCAGGAACCAGACGTAATATTCCTTCACCCGAATCTCGATGGCGGTCCACGACGAGAGAATCGAAATCCATCCCAGCAGCGTGGTCAGCATGATCAGCAAGAACGAAATGCCGTCAATGCCCAGGTTGTAACCCGCGCCAATCGAGGGGATCCAGTTGTTGGCCGTGCCTTCCAGGAACTTGAAGTGCGAAGGGGTTACCTCGAAACGCTGCGCCCAGAACATCGGCACCAGCGGAATCGAAATCAGGAAACCGCCAAGGGCAAAGATGTTAGCAATCCAGCGGATCGCGTCCTTGTTCTCCTTGGGAACAAACAGGAGAACCAGCGCGCCCACCAGCGGCGTGAAGAGAATGATCGAAAGTATGTGACTCTGCATAAGAGCTCTTAGCTATTAGCTCTTGGCCTTTGGCTTCTAGCTAACCGCTAAGAGCCAACAGCTAAGAGCCGGCATTTCACTTCCACACGTAATACACGCCAAATCCAAGCAGTCCCGCGACCATGACCAGGGCGTACCACTGCACCAGTCCCCATTCGAACAGCCGCGCCGGATAGGAGATCATCCGCGCAAGAATCGCCGGACCGTTCACTCCCAGCCCGTCGATGATCCACTTGTCCCACCAGGTCGACAACGTGGCAACCGCGCGCGTGACCCAGCCAACATCGTTCACCACGCCGTCGATGATCTTGGCGTCGAACCATGACGACGCTTCGCCTGCGCCCATGACGCCCAGGCGAATCTTGCCAATCTTGCGGCGTCCGGTGAAAGCGTAGTCGTAGGCCTCGTCAACAAACCACTTGTTGTAGAGCACGGTGTAAATTGGCGGAGCCTTGACGGCGATAGGTTCGGGGTAGTCTTTGCCGGCGTTCGCGTAGTAGCCGTAGGCCCATCCTCCACCGACGACCGCCGCCCCGACGGAAAGCAGCATCAGCCCCCACTCCAGGCCGCGATGTTCTTCGCCAGCGGGTTCCTGCGGCTCGGCCGCCGCGACCGAGGCGGTAGCGACAGCGGCATCATTATGCGCGAATACCGGCTCCAGGAACTTTCCGAAGGGGTTGGTCCCACCCATACTCGCCGGCACGCCCAGCCAGCCAGCGCAAACCGAGCAGATCGCCAGCACGACCAGGGGCCCCGTCATGGACTTGGGCGATTCATGGATGTGGTGCTCGACTTCATGGTCCATTCGCGGCTTCCCATAAAACGTCAGGAAGATGAGCCGCGCCATATAGAACGCAGTCATCAGCGCGGTTCCAAAGCCGATCAGCCAGAGATAGGGAAAGCTGCCCTCGGCGGAACGGTACGCCTGCCAGAGGATTTCGTCCTTCGAAAAGAAGCCCGCAAACGGAAAGATGCCCGCAATCGCCAGCGTCGCGATCACCATCGTCTTGAACGTGGTCGGAATGCGTCCGCGCAAGTCACCCATGTTGCGCATGTTCTGCTCGCCGCTCATGGCGTGAATCACCGAGCCCGAACCGAGGAAGAGCAGCGCCTTGAAGAACGCATGCGTGAACACGTGAAAAACGCCAGCGGCAAACGCGCCGACGCCAAGCGCCAGGAACATGTATCCCAGCTGCGAGACGGTGGAGTAGGCCAGCACGCGCTTGATATCGTTCTGCACCAGCCCGATGGACGCTGCGAATATCGCCGTAAGCGCGCCAATGATGGCCACGGTTTTCATTGCCGTCGGCGCCAGCACGAACACGGCATTCGAGCGCGCCACCATGTACACGCCCGCCGTCACCATGGTCGCGGCATGGATCAGCGCTGAAACCGGAGTGGGACCTTCCATAGCATCCGGCAGCCAGACGTATAGAGGAAGCTGCGCTGACTTGCCGCAAGCTCCCACAAACAGCAGCAGCGCCGCGATCGTCAGAACGGGATCGCCAATATGGAAAGCCCCGCTGCGCACGGCCGTGTTGATGTCGATGAAGCGGAACGATCCCAGATACCAGGCCAGCGTGAGCGCGCCCAGAATGAATCCGGCGTCGCCGATGCGGTTCACGATGAAAGCTTTGTTGGCAGCATCACTGGCCGACTTACGATGAAAATAAAAACCGATCAGCAGATACGAGCACAAGCCAACGCCTTCCCATCCTACGAACAACAGCATGTAGTTATTCGCCAGGATGAGAGTAAGCATCGAGAACATGAACAGGTTCAGGTATCCGAAGAACCGGTAATAACCGCCTTCGTGCGCCATGTATCCGACGGAGTAAATATGGATCAGCATGCCCACACCAGTGACAAAGAGCAGCCAGATGGAGGAGAGCGGATCAAGCAGGAACCCGGCGTCGGCGTTGAAGGAGGCAGTCGTGCCATCGCGCTTCGCGAAGTTGAGATGTCCGTCGCCGCTGCCCAGCCAGGTATAAATAATCTTCTCGAAGGGCTGGTGGTAGTGTTCTGGCGTTGCCGACCAATGCGTGTACTGCCAGACAGCGCCGCAGCCGAACAGAAACGCAACGACGACCACGCCAACGCAGACCGCGTTAACCGTGGCCTTCTGCAGCCGCCGCCCGAAAAAGAACATCATCGCGGCCCCGAAGGCCGGGAACAGCGGAATCAGGTAGATGTGGTTTAAAAACATTAGCTCTCAGCTCTCAGCTTTCAGCTCTCAGCTAAATCCTCATTTCCGAGAGCGACGCACGTCCGCTACTGATGAAACAATCGCGAACACAAACGAAATAAGCCCGACAAACAACAACACGTAGAACAAGATTCCCGGGTCAGCCCAAAAGCTGGTTGACTCCCCTCGTTCTTTGTATCCTCTAACAACTGAGGCGACGTAAAGCCGCCAAATTAATATTGACGCTGGCGCAAGAGACGCGAGCACAAACAAAACTCGGGTTCGCCTGCTCAACATCGAGCCAGCTCCTCTCGCGCCCTACAACAGCTCTCGATCTGACTGATAGCTGAGAGCTGACAGCTGCTTTGCTACCATTTCAACAAATCAATCTCATCCACATTGATCGTCTCCTTATTCCTGAAGAACGCGATCAAAATACCCAAGCCGACAGCGGCTTCGGCGGCGGCGTCTACCACGATGAAGATCGCGAACAGTTGCCCATGCAGGTTTCCCCACATGCGCGAAAACGCCACCAGGTTCAGGTTCACTGCATTGAGAATTAACTCGATGGACATCAGCACAATCACCACGTTGCGGCGCGTGAGCACACCAATCATACCCAGCACGAACAGTGCTGCCGCAACGACGAGATAGTGAAGAGTAGTTATCGGAACCATAAAAACCGTCGTTAGTCGTTAGTCGCTGGTCGTTCGCAAATCGTCGATCGATTCAGTGCTCCGAACGACTAACGACCAGCGGCCGACGACTAAATCTTCTTCTTCGTCATAATCACCGCCCCCAAAATCGCTACCAGCAACAGCAGCGAAGCGATTTCGAAGGCAAACGTGTATTCGCCCATCCTGCCAGCATCTCCGTAGAGCGCTTTGGCGATTTCCTGCGTGTTCGACCCTTCGGCCAGCGGGATCATCCGATCCGGAAACAGTGCCTTGCCCTTCACGATCACAGACGTGAACAGCGCCAGCAATGCGCAGGCCGCCGCCAATCCCACCGGCCACATGCGATTGAATTGCCGGTCTTTGGACGAGCGTTCGATATTCACCAGCATGATCACGAACAGGAACAGCACCATGATTCCGCCCGCGTAGACGATGATCTGCACGCCAGCGACGAATGGGGCATATAACATCAGGTAGAGACCGGCCACCGAAAGCAGGGTCACGATCAGCGCCAGCGCCGAATGCACCGCGTTCCGCCGAGTGATGACGGCCACGCCGCTGGCGACGGCCAGTCCCGCCAAAGCATAGAAGAACCACGGCGTCGCGACCGGAGCCATGCCTGAGTTGAGCGCCGAGTTCATGGCGGGGTTCATGAAACGATCACCCCCACGACCGCGGTCAGAATCAGCACGCCCAGCGAAATCGGCAGCAGCACTTTCCATCCAACCCGCATCAACTGGTCGAAACGGTAGCGCGGCCAGGTCGCGCGATACCAGATAAACAAATACATGAAGACGGCGACCTTCAGCACGAACCAATACACGTAGCCGATGCCCTGGTTGAATCTGGCCACCAGGCTGGTGTCGGCGGAAAGGCCGGCGACGACTGCGATCAAAAGCAGAAACAGTGCGATAAAACCAAGCAGCGCCGCGAAGGCTGCCAGCCCGATCCGCTGAATCTTGAAGAAGGAATGCGACGGCATGCGCACCGTGCCGATAAAGGCAATCGCCGCCAAGCATCCGAATGTGAGTCCAGGAAACAAGGAGAAGATAAAGTCCCAGGCCGTCGCGTGCAGCAGGTTCGGGAACGGACGCATCCATCCACCGAGCCAGAGGGTTACGGCAATTGCAGAAACAGCGATCATGGCCGCATATTCGGCAAGCATGAAGAGCGACCAGCGCAACCCGCTGTACTCGGTGTGGAATCCGGCAGTCAGCTCCGATTCCGCTTCAGCCAGATCAAAAGGCGCGCGGTTAACCTCGGCGACCATGGCGACAGCAAAAATTGCGAATGCGATGAAGCCGAGTGGGAAGAACTTAAAGATGAACCAGATGCCTTGCTGCTGCTGTGCCTGAACGATGCCGATCATGCTCAGCGTGCCGGTGCCGCTCACGTTCATGCTGGTCATCAGGATCGCCGAGACCACAGCCAGTCCCATAGCGACTTCGTAGGACACCATCTGTGCACTCGAGCGCAGCGCGCCGATCAGCGGATAGTGCGAGTTCGAAGCCCATCCCGCGACCACGATGCCCAGCACTCCGAGCGACGAAACGCCAAGCATAAACAGGATGCCGATGTTCATATCGCTCACGGCCTGCGAAGGCCCAAACGGAATCACGGTGTAAACCGTGAAGGCGGCGAGCAGCCCGATCAGCGGCGCGACCCAGAAAACGAACTGGTCAGCCTCGGCGGGGATGATGTCTTCCTTCAGCATCAGCTTGAGCGCATCGGCGATGGGCTGCAGCAATCCGTGCGGACCTACGCGCATCGGACCCAGGCGGACCTGGAAGTGCGCCAGCGCCTTGCGCTCCAGCCAGTTCATGCAAATCACGGTCACCGACACGCCCGCAAAAATGATGAGCACGTAAATCAGCGCCCAGAGTTGGTTCCCCGCGGAGCCCGGCGTCAGTGTGCTGCCGAGATACGACATGAAAGAGGTCAACATCAGCGGTCCACCTCGCCGAGCACGATGTCAATCGTGCCGATGACGGCGACCACATCCGCGACCAGCAAGCCGCGCACCATAACGTCGAGCGCCTGCAAATTGACAAACGATGGCGGACGCACGCGCAAGCGGTAGGGCTGCGTCGAGCCGTCGCTGACGATGAAGTATCCCAATTCGCCCTTAGGCGCCTCAATCGAATGATAGATTTCGCCCACCGGCGGCTTGATCACTTTGGGCACTTTGCCCATGATCGGGCCTTCGGGGATACCGGCGACCGCTTGCTCGATGATGCGCATCGACTGGCGCATTTCTTGCATGCGGACCAGGTACCGGTCGTAGGTATCGCCATTGGTGCCGACTGGAATTTCAAAATCGAACTTGGAGTAGTTCGCGTAGGGCTGGGCCTTGCGCACATCCCACTTCACGCCACTGGCGCGCAGCACCGGGCCGGTTACTCCGAGCGCAATGCAATCCGCTCCGGAGATCACTCCCACATTCCTGGTGCGCTCCAGCCAGATGCGGTTGGTGGTGAGCAGCGCTTCGTATTCGTCGATCTTCGGCGCGAAGAAGGTCAGGAAGCTCTGCACGTCTTTTTCGAAGCCGGCATAAGTTTCATACTGGCATCCGCCGATGCGGAAAGCATGCGTGGTCAGGCGCGCCCCGCAGTACTTTTCGAAAATCTTGAGGATCTCCTCCCGGTCGCGGAAGGTATAGAACAGCGGCGTCATGGCGCCGATATCGAGGGCGTGCGTGCCCAGCCATAGCTGGTGGCTGGCAATGCGATTCAGTTCGGTCAGGATCACGCGAATGTATTGCGCGCGCGGCGGCGCCTCCACATTCATCAACTTCTCGACCGCTTCGCAGTAGCCCAACCCATTCGACACGGCGGCGCAATAGTCCATCCGGTCGACGTAGGGATTGAACATCGTGTAGGTGCGGTTCTCGGCGATTTTTTCCACGCCGCGATGCAGATATCCAATGACGCACTCTGTGCCCAGAACTTTTTCGCCGTCCAGCTTCAGGATGACGCGTAGCACGCCATGCGTAGCCGGATGCTGCGGGCCCATGTTGATGATGAGCTCGTTCGAATCGAGATACGGCTTCTCGGGAGTTTCGAGATCGAGGTGGGACACTTCGCTCGGGCGATCGCTCATTGTCCGCTCTCGATTCCGAGGTTGATCTGCACCCACTCTTTGTCTTGTTGCAGAATGCCGTAGTCTTTGCGCAGCGGGTAGCCCTTCCAGCCGTCGGGCAGGAGAATGCGCTTCAGGTCAGGATGGCCATCGAACGTGATGCCGAACATGTCGTAAACTTCGCGCTCCAGCCAGTTCGCAGTCGGCCAGATCGAGACGCTGGACGGGATCGAAGCGCCGTCGGCAATCTGGGTCTTGACGCGCACCCGCTCATTGCGCGGGAAAGAATAAAGGATCCACACCAAGTCAAATTGCTTTTCGCGCTTCGGATAATGCACCGCTGTAATATCGACGCAGTAGTCAAACTGCTCTTCGTCGCGCAGCAGGCGCAGAATGTCGGGGATCAGCGAGCGGTCAACGGTGAGGTAGTTCTGTCCCAGATAAGTCTGCGCGTCGAGGCCCGAGCCGTACTGGCTGCGGTATTTTTCCACCATCGGCGAGGTCCACGGCATCGGAACCGGACCAGCGGGCTTAGCGGGAGCAGCCGGCTTCGCGGCGGGAGCAGCCGGTTTCGCAGGCGCGGCCGGCGCCGCTGCCGCGGGTATTTCCGCCGTCGGCCTCGGCTCGCCTT
>JGI12269J14319_10005728_pt1 | contig 10933 bp, 9 predicted proteins | sample PeaSoiSIISIP2007_FD_14319 | JGI IMG/M metagenome (IMG submission 14319) | reverse complement strand
GGGTTTAGCGGTCACACCGGTCCTGCCACAGGAGACCGTCGTACGTAGGAGCCGCAGTTCATCGTTGCGGCAATCCACAGTTGACACAAGCGTCCCGGCTCGTCCATAGTAGGCTGGGGTCATAATCTAGATGATTTTTGCAGCCCGTCGGGCCTTGGCCCGGTCAATGGGGAAGTTTCTGTGGATTCTCCCGCTCCTGGTCTGGGGGATTCAGCCGGCTTATTGTCAGGGTAAGTACGAAACCCCGAAACAGACGAACGAAAAGATCTTTCAACTGGCGCAAGCGCGAAGCGCGCGGCCCGTCGAAACGCCTATCGGCGCGGGCGATCTCATTCACATAGACGTCTTTGACGTGCCGGAACTTACCCGCGAGGTGCGCGTGGGAGACACGGGCGACATCTCCCTGCCTCTGATTCCCGGGCGAATTCACGTCGCAGGGTTAACGACGTTTGAAATGGAAGCCAAGATTGAGAACCTGCTGGTTGAAAATGGGCTAGTGACTCATCCGCAAGTCAGCGTTTTCATGAAAGAACAACTGAGCCAGCCGGTTTCCGTGGTCGGGGCGGTGGGGCATCCGGTCGTGATGCAGATACTCCGGCCGACGACGCTGCTTGAGGTGTTGGCGGCAGCGGGTGGCCTTGCGGACGACGCCGGAAGTGTCGTGTTCGTGACCCATGGATCGTTGAACCCCGAAATTAGCGTGCCGAGCGCGCCCGCAAAGCCCGCGGAGCAGCCGCAAGATGCGACGCCAAAAGGCGGAGGCCAGGATGCGCCGGTGCCGGCCGGGCCGACCGAGAGCGTGCGGTTGAGAGATTTGCTCGTTTCCGGGGATCCCACCTTCAACATTCCCGTGTACGGCGGCGACGTTGTGTCGGTGCCGCGTTCGGGAATCGTGTACGTGATCGGAGCGGTGGGAGCACCCGGCGGGTACGTTCTCGAGAACCGCGGGGACCGGATTTCAGTGATGAAGGCCGTTGCCATGGCGCACGGATACACGGGAACGGCGAAACCGAATAACGCCGTCATCGTCCGGCAGGATCCGAAAACGGGAGCGAAAGAAGAGATCCACGCGCCTTTGAAGAAAATTCTCGATCGAAAAACGGATGATTTGGCGCTGCAAGCTGGCGATGTGCTGTACGTTCCGGACAGCACGGCGAAGAAGGTGCTGGCGAAGGTGGGCGAAACTGCACTAGTGACTGGCACCGGAGCTCTGATTTACCACTCGCTGTAAGAACTAAGCCGGTTGAGGCGACCGGCGCATCTCACGACGCTTCGAAAAGGCGCGATGGAAGAACCGACCAGACTGTCGCTGAGGGACCGCAAAAGCACGGAGTCCCTTTCGCTGATTACGACTGCCCCGGTGGCAAGTTGGGAACAGTTGCCGAGAGAGCCGCACCTTCTCGACTACCTGATTATCCTCAAGAAGCATCAATGGCTGATCCTGAGTTTTTGGCTGACGGTTGTCACGGTCGTGACGATCGCGACGTTCAAAACGCAACCTGTGTACGTCGCCGCAGCGCGCGTCGAAGTGGACCGGGAAGCGCAAACAATGCAGCCCTTCCCGGACTCGAGTTCCTACGACGAGTACATGGACACGGACAGCTATATCGAGACGCAAACGAAAATCCTGGAAAGCGAGACGCTGGCGCTCTCGACGATCAAGTCGCTCGATCTGGCAAGATACCCGGAATACGGCGGCAACCCGAATGCCGCGATAATTCCGCGCATAGGCCAGTCCGGACAGCGGCCACCCATTCTTGGGTCGTTCCTCGGCAGCCTAGCGGTGAAACGCGTGCCGAACAGCCGGCTGATCGAAGTGCAATTCGAGGCGGAAGATCCGCAACTGGCTGCGCTCGTGGTGAACGGGCACGTCCATAATTTCATCGAGGAGAATTTCCGCAGCCGGTACGATGCTACGACGCAGGCATCGAACTGGCTATCGGCTGAACTCGAGGAACTGCGCATCAAAGTGCAGAAATCCGAAGACGCGCGCATTGCCTATGAACGCGAAAATCAGATTTGGACCATCGACGAAAAATCGAACATCACGACGCAAAAGCTCGCCGATCTGAACAAGTCTCTGACGGATGCGCAGACCGATCTTCTCCAGAAGCAAGCGCTTTACGAAATCGTGAAATCGGGTGATGTGGATCAACTCTCGCAGGTTCGCGAGAACTCCTACATTGCCGATATTTTGCGGCGGAAATCGGATGTTGAGGAGCAATACGCCGATGCTTCGGCACAATTCGGGCCCAACTATCCGAAGGTGCAACATCTGCTGCTCGAAAAACAAAATCTCGAGGAGGCTCTCACACGCGCCGAGAAGAACGTGGTTTCCTCGATTGAGGGAGATTACAGAACGGGGCGCGAGCGTGTGGATCTTCTGCTGGGAGCGCTGGACAAGCAAAAGGGCGAAGCGAACGAGATGGCCGAAAAGCTTGTTCAGTATCACATCCTCGAGCACGACGCGGAATCGAATAAGCAGCTCTACGACAGTCTGCAGCAAAAATTGAAGGAAGCCGGCATCACAGCCGGGTTGCGGTCAAGCAACATCCGCATCGTGGATCCGGCGCTCGTTCCGACGCATCCAGCGAGACCGCAGAAGTCCCGGAACATCTTGCTGGCGGTCCTCGTGGGACTCGTAGGAGGAGTGGGACTCGCGCTGCTGCGGGAGTATTTGGATAACACGGTCAAGTCGCCTGACGATATCGAACGGCTTGCCGGTTTGCCTTCGCTGGCCGTAGTTCCTGAAGTCCGGAGTCTCAACGGGCATGGGCACGGCCGCGTGCGGTCCGGAAAACTCCTGGGTGACGGGACGGAGGCCGAGGAAGAGAGCGAGGAATCGCGCGTCGAGATTGTTTCTTTCGCGAAGCCGAAGTCGCAGGTATCGGAGGCATTTCGCGCCTTGCGAACGTCCCTGTTGCTTTCCCAGGCCGATCACCCGCCTCAAGTAATTCTGGTGACGAGCGCGCTCCCGCGCGAGGGAAAAACGACCGCGGCCGTCAATCTTGCGGTGACGCTGGCGCAGCTCGGCGATCGCACGCTGATTCTCGATTCCGACTTGCGGAAGCCCGGCGTGCGGCGAGTTCTGGGCCTCACGGTCGGACGCGAATCGGGCCTGAGTTCTTACTTGTCGGGCCTCTCGACGCTCGACGAAGTTTGCTTTCCCCATCCGCAGATCGACAATCTGGTGGCGCTGCCGACCGGGCCGATTCCACCGAGTCCCGCCGATTTGCTCTCCTCGCACCGCATGCGCGACGCGATCAGCTATCTGCGGCAGAAGTACAAGTTTATCGTGATCGACTCTCCGCCGATTATGGCGGCCACCGACGCCGTGATTCTTTCGGCGCTCACGGATGGCGTCTTACTGGTGGTGCGAAGCGGCACGACGCCGAAAGAAGCATTCACGCGGACGCGAGACCTTTTGCATGCGGTGAAGTGCCGCTTGCTGGGAGTGGTGCTGAACGCCGTTGATTCGAGTGCTCCGGATTATTACTACTCGTATCGCTACTATCCCTACGCTTACGGCTACGGATACGGCGAAGAGGCTGCCGAAAAAGCGAAATTCCGGACCGGTAACGGCGGGGCGAATTCCTAACTTTGGGAGGACACGTTTGCGATTCCTAATTACCGGCGGGGCTGGATTTATCGGATCGCATTTGGCGGAACGATTATTGCAGCGCGGCGACGAGGTAACGATTCTCGACGACCTCTCAACGGGCAGCGTTGAAAACATCCGGCACTTGAAGTCGCATCCGCGTTTCCNCCACGTCTTCGATACGATTCAGAATCGTTCCGTTCTGGCCGAGTTGGTGGACGAGTCCGAAGTGGTGTTCCATCTCGCGGCCGCTGTTGGCGTCCGCCTGATTGTGGAAAGCCCGGTCCACACGATTGAGACAAACGTTTACGGTACGCAGCTTGTGCTCGAAGCCGCGTGTAAGAAGAAAAAACTCGTGTTCGCGGCGTCGACCTCGGAGGTGTACGGCAAGAGCGAAAAGGTGCCGTTCCACGAAGACGCCGATCTGGTGATGGGCGCGACGACAAAGGGACGCTGGAGCTATGCCGCGTCGAAAGCTCTCGATGAGTTTCTGGCCCTCTCGTACTGGAAAGAAAAGCATCAGCCCGTGGTGATCGCCCGCCTCTTCAATACGGTCGGCCCGAGGCAAACCGGGCGTTATGGCATGGTGCTCCCGAATTTTGTGCGCCAGGCGCTCGACGGCACGCCCATTACGGTTTTCGGCGATGGGAAGCAGTCGAGATGCTTCTGCGACGTAGCGGATTCAGTGGAAGCGATCTTGCGCCTCATTGCGACGCCGGCAGCCGTCGGGGAAGTCGTCAACATCGGCAACGACGAGGAAATTACCATTGAGGGGTTGGCGCACCGCGTGAAGCTGCAGGCCAAGAGCAGCTCGGCGATTGAATTTGTGCCGTACGATCAAGCATACGAGCCGGGCTTCGAGGATATGCCGCGCCGCGTGCCGTGTCTTGACAAACTCGTGAAGCTCACGGGCTTCCGTCCGGCGACGCCGCTGCAGAAGATCATCGACCGGGTTATCGAGCACGAGACGGCGAGGCGCTCGGCAAGCAAGAGCGACGCGCAGGAAGACGTCCGCGAGATCACCGCGCGGGCATTGGCGATGTAAGGAATTGAAGCTCCGGCCGGTTGGTCGCTACCGTTTTCTCGCTGCCTCCGACGTCGAGCCGGTTCGTCGTCGCAAGCGAAAGCCTGTACAATTCACGTTCAGGATGGAGCAAAAAAACACCGCCCGAAAAGGCGATCTCGATATGGGTGTATGGATCGGCGCGAGGCATGAGCCGGAAGCCTCCGGCGAGAGAATCGTGAGGGGAACCGGCTCATGAACGACTCTCCGGCGCGACCCAAACTCTCCGTGGTAATCCCCGTCTTCAACGAGAAAGCGACGGTTGCTGAAGTTTTGCGGCGCGTGCAACTCGTCGATATCGACAAGGAGATCGTGGTAGTTGACGACGGCTCAACGGATGGTACGCGCGAGTTCCTCGGCGCTCTAGCAGGGCCGGACGCGTCAGGCATGCGTGCGGACATCCCCGTCGCTGCCGCGAATATCCGCACCGACAACATTCGCGTCTTCCTTCAGGACAAGAATCAGGGAAAGGGAGCCGCTGTGCGCCGCGGAATCCTGGAAGCGCGCGGAGACTACATTCTCATCCAGGACGCCGATCTTGAATACAACCCACTCGACTATCACCAGCTTCTGGCTCCTATAGAGGATAGGGTTGCTGACGTAGTCTTTGGCTCGCGCTTTCTCGGCGGGCCACACCGCGTTCTCTATTTTTGGCACTACCTCGGCAATAAGGGCCTGACGTTGCTCTCGAACATGTTCACGAATTTGAATCTGACGGACGTTTGGACTTGCTACAAAGTGTTTCGCCGCGAGGTCTTTGACGGCTTCGAGATCCAGGAAGCACGATTCGGATTCGAGCCTGAAGTGACGGCGAAAGTGGCTCGCGGCAAATGGCGCGTTTACGAAGTTCCGATCTCTTATTCCGGACGCACCTACGAAGAGGGCAAGAAAATCGGCTTTAAGGATGTGCCACGAAGTCTCTGGTGCGTGCTGAAGTACGGATTGTTCCAAAGCGGCATGAAATGATTCGAGCAGTCGCAGCGCTTAAAAGTTTGAGCCGGAGCGAGATAGCTCTGATCGTGCTGTTTCTTTTTACGCTGCCCCTCGTCAATCCCTGGGTTCGCGGCGATGGCGTCGGTTATTACGCCTACGCGCGGGCCATGCTGATCGAACATTCGCTCAATTTCGAGAAGGACTGGAAGTCCGCCAACGCGAGCTTTACGATGACGCGCTTCGACGCCAGCGGCAATCTTCTTCCAGAGAATTTCACGTTCACCGGGCACATTCAGAATCACTTCACGGTGGGGCCGGCGCTGCTCTGGGCACCATTCTTGATTGTGGTGCATGCGGGTGTGCTTTTGTCGGACGCGCTCGGCGCGCACATTCCGGCCGACGGATTCTCGTGGCCGTACGTCTACGCTATGGCGATTGCCACGGCCGTCTACGGGTTTCTGGGGCTGTGGATTTCATTTCGGTTAGCGCGCCACTACTTCAGTGAGTCGGCAGCGTTTGTCGCTACGCTGGGCATCTGGTTCGCCAGCTCGCTGCCGGTTTACATGTATTTCAACCCGTCGTGGTCCCACGCAATATCGGCCTTCGTCGTCGCACTGTTTCTGTGGTACTGGGATCACACGCGCGAAGGAAGATCACTGCTGCAATGGGTAGTGCTGGGACTTCTTACCGGGCTCGCCCTCGATGTGTATTACCCGAACTTTGTAATCATGTTGCTGCCGGGCGTGGAATCGTTGGCGGTATATGCGGGAATGACGTCAAAGCGGCCCGGGAGCACGCTACCCTTCGCGGCCGGAAATGTTGGGTACGGTGCTGGAGTGCTGGTGGGATTTTTACCGACGCTAATCACGCGGTGGATAATCTATGGTAGCGGGACTGAAACCGGTTATGTTTCCGTGTTCGACTGGTCCTGGATGCGGCCTCACTTACTCTCAGTATTGTTTTCCTCCGATCATGGTGTCTGGAGCTGGACTCCGATCTTATTTTTCTCAATCTTTGGCCTTGTGGTGCTCTTGCGCCGTGATCGGCAGCTTGGAATCATTCTGCTGTGCGTGATGGCAGCCTTCACGTACTTCATCGCCGCCTATCCCACGTGGGATGGGCTTTCGTCTTACGGCAATCGCTTCTTCGTATCGCTCACGGCAATTTTTGTAATTGGGCTCGCCGGCGCGATCGAGACGATCGAGGGAGTCTTGACGGCCTGGCGAGGACGAGCCCTGGCCTATGGAACGACGGCGGCTTTGATCGTCTGGAATCTGGCGTTCATCTATCAATGGGGAATGCATCTGGTTCCCACGCGCGGGCCGATCTCCTGGCATCAAATGGTTTACAACCAGTTCGAAGTCGTACCCGAAAGAGTCGCGACCGATCTCGGCCAGTACTTCACCCATCGGAAAGCGTTGATGAACCATATCGAGACCGTTGACGTGGAGCAAATCAAACACCAGGGCGCAGCGGAGCAGAAAGAGAGCCGATGAGCGCCTCTTGCGAAGTACAGATTCTGGTGTATCAAGAAGGGCGAAGCACGGCCTTGATGGTGTTCGAGAAATGATTGCCTTGATGCTTTGTTTGCAAGACAGTCTTTGCAAGGAGCTGTGGGGCTACGCGCGCGCTTTTCGCCGCGAGGGCGTCACGCTCGAGTGCCTCGAAGTAGGGACGCCGCTCAACGTCGATATTCGCGACTTGCTCGGAAAATTGCCCGCGCGTCCCGACTTCATCCTCCAGCCGGAATCGGATTTCAACTTCTTGCCGTCAGGCTTGGTGCTGCAAAACATTCCGACTGTTTGCTTTCACTTCGATACCTATCACTCGCTGCAGCGCCGCATCCGGTGGTCGATGCTGTACGATGTTCCGGTCGTATTCCATCCCAATTTCGCGGACGATTATCGCCGCGCCGGACATCCGAGCGTTCTGACGCTCGCTCATGCCACCCAGTTGGACTTCTACGGTGGCGCGAATCTTTCGCCCGGCGAGCGCGCCTACGAAGTGGGATGGGTCGGGCGATTGAGCGGAGCTCCATACGATGCGCGGCGGCGACTCCTGCCTCAACTTGCGAATCAATTCAGGATGAACGATTGGAATCGCTCGTATTCGATCGAAGAAACCGCGGACATTTATCGCCATTCGAAAATCATCGTGAATATCAGCCGAGATGATTATACGCAGGATGCGAATATGCGCGTCTATGAGGCCATGGCGGCCGGTGCGCTGCTTCTGACCCGTATGCCGACCGATCTTACAACGCTGGGATTCGTGGAAGGCGAGCATTTCATCGGCTATCGGGACGAAACGGAGATTGTTCCCGCGGTGCGGCGCTTCCTCGTAGATGAGGGAGGCCGTGCGCGCATCACCTCGGCCGCGCGCGGATTGGTATTGGCGGAGCATACTTACGACGCGCGCGTGAAGTCGCTCCTCGAATTCATCGCCGCGAACGGCACGAAGTTGACTGCTCCGGCACGGCGTTGGCCCGAATCGAAAGTACGGCTGACATATCTCGACTATTATGCCGGGACGTCTAATATGGGCGGTGCGTACAACGAATTCGGCTGGATCGCGCGCAACAGTCCGGTGGATTCTGTGAGGGGAGCGAGGATTCTGGCACGCGGGTGGGCGCGACAGGGGCTTAACCGCTTGGCGGCGTGGTCGCAACGACGGCGCGTAAACGACTCAGGCGCCGACCGGACCATGGCGCAAAATATTACGCTGGACCAGCCGAAGTGAGGACTCATTGAAGATCTTGATTACCGGCGGGTGCGGTTTCGTTGGCGCGCAACTCGCCGTGCATCTACAAAAGCGCGGGCATCGCGTGATCGCCGCCGATAATCTCGTCCGCCGCGGCAGCGAATTGAATCTGCCGCGATTCAAACGCCACGGAATCGAATTCTTTCACGTGGATGTGCGCAATTCGGAGGATCTCGCGTCGCTGCCGGCAGGTATCGATCTTATCTGCGACGCGAGTGCGCAGCCGTCGGTCGTGACTGGTTATGCGAATCCCCTCTTCGACATCACCAACAATGCGCTCGGATTGATTCACGTTCTCGAATTTGCGCGCCATCGCGGCTGCCCTCTGATTTTCTGGAGTTCGAATCGCGTTTACAGCGCGGACAAGACTAACGCGCCGCCGCGCCGAGCTACTCCGACGCGCTTGGTGTGGGACAAAGAGAAATATCTCCGCGAATACGCCGCCAAACTGATTCCGGGCTTTGATCCCGATCACGGTGTCTCCGAGGAATTCACGCTCGATGGCAATGAGCGCAGCATATATGGCTTGAGCAAGCTCATGGCAGATCTCGCATGCCAGGAATATGCCGGAGCATTCGGCCTCAAAACGGTGATCAACCGCTTCGGTGTGATCAGCGGCGAAGGGCAATTCGGCAAGACCGATCAGGGATGGGTCGCGTGGTGGGCCGTGGCATTTCATTTCGGACTGCCGCTCAAATATATCGGCTGGGAAGGCAAGCAGGTGCGCGACATCCTCTTCATCGAAGATGTTTGCCGCCTCGTCGAACTGCAAATGGAAAATCTCGATGGGCTTTCGGGTCAAGTCTTCAACGTCGGTGGCGGCCCTGCGAATTCTCTATCGCTCGTCGAGGCGACGAATCTGCTCCGGGAAAAACTCGGCCGCGATATTCCCATCACGCACGAAAATCAGCCGCGCAAAGCGGACCAGTCGATTTACATGACGGATAATCGCAAGATTGAGCGAGTTCTCGGATGGAAGCCGAAGATTGGCATTTCCGAAGGTTACGACCGGATTCTCGCGTGGATTCGTGAAAATGAAGAATCGCTTCGCGTTCTCTATGCGAGCGAAGAAAAGGCGGCATCGAGCGTTCGATGAAGATTCTGGTCACAGGCAGCAGCGGATTGATTGGCTCGGAAGCTGTGGAGCATTTCGACCGCCAGGGGCACACGGTCATCGGCGTGGATAACAACATGCGCCGCGAATTCTTCGGCCCGCCGGGCGATACGCGCTGGAATCTCGCGCGTCTGCAGCGCGCCACGAAGCATTTCGCGCATCACGACGTGGACATCCGCGACCGCGAGCGAATCTTCTCACTCTTCCGCGAGAATCGGTTCGACCGCATCATTCATTGCGCGGCGCAACCCTCGCACGATAAGGCCGGCGAAATTCCGCTGGTCGATTTCGATGTGAACGCCGGCGGCACGCTGAATCTCCTCGAAGCCGCGCGCCTATTCTGTCCCGAGGCCGCGTTCCTGTTCATGAGCACGAACAAGGTCTACGGCGATGCTCCGAATGAGCTGCCGCTCAATGAGCTCCCCACGCGTTACGATTACGCAGATCCGAACGATCACGAAGGCATCAGCGAATCCTGCCGCATCGATCGCTGCCTGCACTCGATTTTCGGCGCATCAAAAGTTGCCGCCGACGTGATGGCGCAAGAATACGGCCGCTACTTCGGCCTGCCCGTGGGAATCTTTCGCGGCGGATGTCTCACCGGCCCAAATCACACGGGCGTCGAGCTCCACGGCTTTCTCTCTTATCTCGTCAAGGTCGCGTTCACTGGCCAGACTTACAATCTCTTCGGCTACAAGGGGAAACAGGTCCGCGACAACATTCACAGCCACGACGTGATCGCCGCGATGGAGGCTTTTGCAAAAAGTCCGCGGCCGGGCGAAGTCTATAATCTTGGCGGAGGGCGCGCGAACAGCGTTTCAGTCCTGGAAGCCATTACACGAATTGAAGAGATGACGGGGCAGAAAATTCGCTGGGTCTATCGCGAGCAAGCGCGCAAAGGCGATCACATCTGCTACATCAGCGATTTGCGCAAGCTCGAATCGCATTTCCCGGGCTGGCAGATTACGCGAAGTCTTGACGCCATCCTCGAAGAAATGGTCGCGGCCGAGCGGCAGCACGCACACAGCGCCGGCACGGACTAACGCAGCGACGATTCGCGCCGCGCTCCGGCGCGCAAACTTGGGAGAAACGGCGGCAATGCCGCAACCGAAAGTCACAGTTCTAATCGACACTTACAACCACGAGCATTTCGTGGAGCGCGCCATTGCGAGCGCCATCGAGCAGGATTTCCCGGCCAACGACGTAGAGATCCTTGTGGTGGACGACGGCTCGACAGACTCCACGCCCGCGATCGTGAAGCGTTTCGCCCCGCGCGTCACTTATCTCCCGAAAGAAAACGGCGGCCAGGCAAGCGCCTTTAATCTCGGCATTCCGCAGGCTCGCGGCGAGATCGTCGCCTTTCTCGATGGTGACGATTGGTGGCAGAAGAACAAGCTCAGTGTTGTCGTCGAGACCTTCGAGAAGAATCCGCAAGCCGGCGTCGTGGGCCACGGAATTATCGAAA
>JGI12269J14319_10005727_pt1 | contig 10935 bp, 9 predicted proteins | sample PeaSoiSIISIP2007_FD_14319 | JGI IMG/M metagenome (IMG submission 14319) | reverse complement strand
GCCGCATGAACAAAACGCCGGCCACCGCGCTGCAATCCGTGGTGCATGACGGCTATTTCACCGCGCATCTTCGCCAAAGCGATCCCGAGATCGCCGGTGCTCTGGCCGACGAGTGGCGCCGTCAGACGGAGATGATCGAGCTGATCGCCTCCGAGAATATCGTCAGCCGCGCCGTTCTCGAGGTACAGGGCTCGCTGCTGACCAACAAGACCGTCGAGGGTTTGCCGGGCAATCGCTATCACGGCGGCGCCACAAATGTGGACATCATCGAGCGCGTCGCCATTGAACGTGCTTGCAAGCTGTTCAATGCGGGCTTCGCCAATGTGCAGCCCCATTCCGGCAGCCAGGCCAACCAGGCCGTTCTGCAGGCGCTGCTCAGCCCGGGCGACACGGTGCTGTCCATGGCGCTGACCGCCGGCGGGCACCTCAGCCACGGCGCGCCCGCCAATCAGAGCGGCAAGATCTATCGGGTAGTCCAGTACGGCGTGCGCCGGCAGGACGGGCTGATCGGGCTGATCGACTATGACGCCGTCGAGGCGCTGGCCCGCGAGCACAAGCCGAGGCTGATCATCGCCGGCGGCTCTTCTTATCCCCGGGCCATCGATTTCGCCCGCATGCGAAGCATCGCCGACGAGGTGGGTGCGACATTGCTGGTTGACATGGCACATTTCGCCGGTCTTGTCGCCGGCGGGGTCCACCCCCATCCCTTCCCCCATGCCCATGTGGCAACGACCACCACCTACAAGTCCCTGCGCGGCGCGCGCGGCGGGATCATCCTGACCAGTGACGAGGCGCTCGCGAGGAAGTTCAACACGGCGGTGTTTCCCGGCACGCAGGGCAGCCCCCTGCTCCATGCGCTGGCCGCCAAGGCCGTCTGCCTTGCCGAGGCGCTGCGCCCCGAATACCGACGCTACGCCGCGACGGTACTGGAGAATTCCCGCGCGCTGGCGGAGGTCTTGATCCGGCGTGGCTATGACGTTGTGACCGGCGGCACGGACACGCCAATCGTCCTGCTCGATCTGCACCGCCAAATGCTGAAGGGTCTTGCTGCCTCGCAAAGCCTCGAACGCGCGGGCATCACCTGCAACAAGAACGCCGTGCCGTTCGACATGGAAAAACCAACGATCACCTCGGGTGTGCGGCTAGGCACATCGGCCGTGACCACGCGCGGCTTCGGCCCGGCGGAATTGCGCCAGACCGGCGAATGGATCGCCGATGTGCTGGACGGGCTGGCCGGCGCGCCGGAGCGCAACGGCGCCGTGGAAGAAGCGACACTTGCCAAGGTGCGGGCGCTGACCGCCCGTTTTCCAATCTACCCGCCGGAACTCTCGGGGGCGATCTGACCCCGCTTTCCTTGGTCGCTGTCTATTGCTGCCGTTCCGATTCTTTCGGGGTTGACGCCGGCCGGGCGACCCGCTACATGACTTGCGGCGCCGATTTGAGCCTCCAGCTTGCGGGCGCCTAACAAATGCAGCTAAAGCGACGGATGCAAACCGCCCAGCTTAGCTGCGGCGGTTTTTTGTCGTCCGGTCTGGTCCACCGGAAAAAGCAACGGACCCGCGGAGATTTGAGGGGCAGCTTGCGCCGCGTGATCAAACGCTAAAGCGTCTTAACCATCGTGTGGCCCGCACGAGAGCGAAGTGCAAGGAGGGCCCGATGGCCACGAATCTGAAGGATATTTTCCACTCTGCCCAATCGGCTCTGGCGCGTCGTCCAGGCGAGGCGTTGGCGACCGTCGCCGTTTCGACGCGCCAGGTCTCAGGCCTCACCAGCGAGGCTTCCATTCGCGACTTCCGCCTGAGACTGGACCAGGTGCCGGCCCTCGGCGGAGCCGACGCCGGTCCCAATCCGGTCGAGCTCGTGCTGGCCGCTCTTGGCTCCTGCCAGGAGATCACCTATCGGCTCTATGCCGAGGCCCTGGGCATCCCTCTCGACCATGTCTCGGTGAAGGTCGAGGGCAGGCAGGACCTCCGCGGATTCTTCGCGGCCGACGAGGGCGTTCGCCCCGGCTTCCGGGACATCCGGGCCGTGGTCGAGATCGACAGTCCCGCCAGCAGCGAGGAAATCCAGCGCCTGAAGGAGGCCGTAGATAGCCACTGCCCGGTGCTCGACATCCTTCGCAACGTCACGCCGACGAAACTTGATTTGCTGCACAACGCCGGCCGCCGGCCGGTGGCCGCCTGAGAAGCAGCGGCCTGAGATAGGGAGAAGACCATGACGCTCAAGACCAAGCACCCGGAAACCATCGTCCTTCATGCCGGTCACCGCGCCGACCCGACGACGGGCGCCGTCGCCGTGCCGATCTACCAGACCACTTCCTTTCAGTTCCGCAACACCGAGCACGCGGCGAACCTGTTCGCGCTGAAGGAGCTCGGCAACATCTACACGCGGATCATGAATCCGACGACGGCGGTATTGGAGGAACGGATCGCGGCGCTGGAAGGCGGCGTCGCCGCCCTGGGGCTTGCGTCGGGCCAGGCAGCCTCTGCCTTCGCGCTCCAGAACATCGCGCGGGTGGGCGACAACGTCGTGAGCTCGACCGATCTCTACGGCGGCACCTGGAACCTCTTCGCCAACACCCTGAAGGACCAGGGCATCGAGGTCCGTTTCGTCGATCCGGCTGACCCGAAGAATTTCGAGCGCGCGACCGACGCCAAGACCCGGGCCTACTACGCCGAAACGCTGCCCAACCCGAAGCTGACCGTGTTTCCCATCAAGGAGGTCGCCGACATCGGCCGGCGCCTGGGCGTGCCGCTGATCATGGACAATACGGCGGCGCCGGTCCTCTGCCGGCCGTTCGAGCATGGGGCGGCGATCATCGTCTACTCGACCACGAAGTACATCGGCGGGCATGGCAACTCCATCGGCGGCGTGCTGGTGGACGGTGGCAATTTCGACTGGGAAAAGCACGCCGAGCGCTTCCCCGCCCTGAACACGCCCGACCCCAGCTATCACGGCGCGGTCTGGACGCAAGCCGTGAAGCCGCTGGGACCCATTGCCTACATCATCAAGGCGCGGGTGACCCTCCTGCGCGACCTCGGCGCGGCCATGAGCCCGTTCAACGCTTTCCTCTTCCTCCAGGGGCTCGAAACCCTGCCCCTGCGCATCCGCGAGCACTGCCGCAACACCCAGGCCGTGGTCGAATACCTGAAGCAGCAACCGCAGGTGACGCGGATCATTCATCCGAGCCTTTGGGACGGCGAACAGCGCCGGCGGGCCGATACCTATCTCAAGGGCGGTTACGGCGGGATGGTCGGCTTCGAGCTCAAGGGCGGGCGCGAGGCCGGACGGAAATTCATCGACTCCCTGGAGCTGTTCTATCACGTCGCCAATATCGGCGACGCGCGGAGCCTGGCGATCCATCCGGCGTCCACCACCCACTCCCAACTCGATGCCAGGGAGCAGCTGGCCACGGGCGTGTCCGAGGACTACGTCCGTCTCGCCGTCGGCCTGGAGCATATCGACGACATCCTGGCCGATCTCGACAAGGGCTTCCGGGCCGCTGCCCAGCTGGAGAAAGCGGCGGAATAACCTCGGCGTCATAGTTGTGGCCAAGGCCCGCCCGGATTGTCCGCCCGGGCGGGCCGATTTATGATCGCGCCATGGTGCGCGTCTGCTTCACGCCTAACCTGCGCCGGTATGTCGCCTGCCCCAGTCTCAACGCTTCCGGCGACACGGTGGGCGAAGTTCTGGCCCAGGTCTTCGCCCAGCAGCCGCGCCTCAAGAGCTATGTCCTGGACGACCAGTCGCGTCTGCGCCGGCACGTCACCGTCTATCTGAACGACCGCAAGGCGGAACTGGCGACGGCGGTCGCCACTGGCGACGAGGTCTATGTGATGCAGGCGCTCTCCGGAGGTTGACCGATCATGACCGAACGGCTGATGGCGGCGACGCGTAAGGGCTTGTTCATCTTGCAGCACCAGGCGGACGGCTGGGAGATCCTCCGCTCGGCCTTTCTCGGCGATCCCGTGTCGCTGGCCATGGCGGACCCTCGGGACGGTCGGTATTACGCCGCGCTCAAGCTCGGCCATTTCGGCGTCAAGCTCCATGCCTCGGAGGATGAAGGGGCGACGTGGCATGAGGTGGCCTGTCCCGCTTTTCCGCCGGCGGAAGGCGACAATGGGCCGAGCGTGCTGGAGATCTGGGCGCTCGAGCCCGGCAAGCGGCCGGGTGAGCTCTGGGCCGGGACGATCGGCGGCGGCCTGTTCCATTCGACGGACGGGGCGGCGAGCTGGCAGCTCGTCGACGGCCTGTGGAACCATCCGCTGCGCAGCAACTGGTTCGGCGGCGGGAACGACGCGCCCGGGATTCACTCAATTTGCATCGACCCGAACGATCCGGTTCATCTGACCCTCGCGGTTTCCTGCGGCGGCGTATGGCAGAGCCGGGACGCGGGCGCGACCTGGCGGCCGACCTCCGAGGGCATCTATGCCGAGTTCATGCCGCCGGCGCGCCGGAACGATCCCTCGATCCAGGACGTCCATCGCCTGGTGCAATGCCCGGCGCGGCCATCGGCGCTCTGGGCCCAGCATCACAACGGCGTCTTCCACTCGACCGACGCCGGCGAGAGCTGGCAGGAAGTGACCGCGATCAGGCCCTCCAAATTCGGCTTCGGCGTCGCCGTTCATCCCAAGGATCCGGAGCGCGCGTGGTTCGTGCCGGCGGTCAAGGACGAATGCCGGATTCCCGTGGATGGCGCCGTCGTCGTCGCCCGGACGACCGATGGCGGCCGCAGCTTCGAGGTCCAGCGCGAAGGCCTGCCCCAGCGCCACGCCTATGACCTGGTGCTGCGCCACGGCCTCGCCATCGATCGCGCCGGCCGCTGGCTTGCCATTGGGTCGACCAGCGGACATCTCTGGGTGTCGGATGACCAGGGTATGCGCTGGCAGATGGCGGCAGGGCACCTGCCGCCCATCTATGCCCTCAGCTTTGCCGGGGCGTAAGGCCCGTGCTAGGCTTCGGCCGTCATGCCGCGCGATAGCAAGGAGCAGAGAACCGTCCGCCCTGCGGGCCGTCTCGAGGGTATCGGGGAATATCCCCGGGTCAGGTTGAGGCGCAATCGTGCCGCCGATTGGGTGCGGCGCCTGGTGGCCGAAAACAGTCTTGCGGCGGACGACCTGATTTGGCCGGTCTTCGTCCATGAGGGAGCCAAGGCGCGCGATCCGGTGTTGGCCATGCCGGGGGTGTTTCGCCTCTCGATCGAGGCCTTGGTGGACGCCGCAGGCGAAGCGGCCGAGCTCGGCATTCCGGCGATCGCGTTGTTTCCCGTGGTGCCGTCCGAGCTGAAATCGGAAACGGGCGAGGAAGCCTGCCGGCCGGAGAACCTCTGCAACCGCGCCATCCGTGCGGTGAAGGCGGCCCATCCCAACCTCGGCGTCATCTGCGACGTCGCGCTCGATCCCTATACCAGCCACGGCCATGACGGGCTGTTGTCGGATGGCCGGATCCTCAATGACGAAACCGTCGAAGTGCTCTGCCGTCAGGCGCTGGCCGAAGCCGAGGCCGGCGTCGACGTCATCGCCCCTTCCGACATGATGGACGGGCGCATCGGGCGCCTGCGGGACACCTTGGACGCAGCTGGCCATCAGGATCTGCGCATCCTCAGCTACGCCGCCAAATACGCCTCCGCCTTCTATGGTCCGTTCCGCGATGCGCTCGGCTCCAAGTCGGCCTTGGGCAAGAGCGACAAGCGCAGCTATCAGATGGATCCGGCGAACGGCGACGAGGCTCTGCGCGAGGTCGCCCTCGACATCGGCGAGGGCGCGGACATGGTGATGGTGAAGCCCGGCCTGCCCTATCTCGATATTCTGCACCGGGTGAAGGAACGCTTCCGGCTGCCCACCTTCGTCTACCAGGTGAGCGGCGAATACGCGATGCTCAAGGCCGCGGCCGAGCGCGGTTGGCTCGACGGCGAGCAGGCCATGCTGGAAACCCTGCTCGCGTTCAAGCGCGCCGGGGCGGACGGCGTGCTGACCTATGCCGCGGTCGACGTGGCGCGAAGGCTCAAGGCCGGCTGATCCCGATGCGTCCGGCAGCGTTCGCCGCCCTTGTCCTGTTGGCGGCGGCAGCCTCTGTCGTGTTAGGTCATGCCCAAGGCCTTGCCCAGACGCCTGCGACCCCGCTCATCTATGACATCCCCGCCCATATGGGTCAGGACATTGCCCCGATTCCGCAGAGGCATGGTCGCGGAACCTTGATCCTCGAAGGCGGCGGCTACGCCGTGGACGCAGTCACGGAGCAAGTGGTCGCCTATTCCGGCACCGAACCGGTTCTCTGCCTCATCGATACGGCCTCCGGCGGCTCGACCGCGCCGGAATCCCGGTTCGACGGCATCGGTGGCCTCAGGATGCTGGTGCTCGACATCACGCCCGACAACGCTGGCGACCGCGCCGTTCTCGATGCGCTCAAGGGCTGTACGGGCTTCTATTTCGACGGCGGCAATCCGGAGATGCTCTCCGAGGGCCTGCTGCAGGGCACGAACGACAGCCCGGCCCTTGCCGTCATCCGCGAAAAATTCGAGCGTGAAGGCGCGGTCGTGGCGGGCACCAGCGCCGGGGCGATGATCGCGGGGCCGCTCACGCTTTGCGAATGCGGTCCCCACAGCAGCGAGCTGGCGCTCGGCAGCGGCAAGCTCTTCAGGGCACCGGGGTTCCATTTCATCAATGGGCTGTTGATCGATGCCCATTTCTTTGCCCGCGGGCTCATCGGCCGGCATCTCTATGCCTTGGCTGCGACCGGTCACAACGTCGGCGTCGGCATCGACGAGGCCACGGCCGTGATCGTGCCCGGTGACGGCGGACTCTGGACCGTCGAGGGCAGCAGCGCGGTCGCCCTCATATTCCGCGATGCGGCCGGCAGCGAGGGAAGACTGGAGGGGTTTACCTTCAATCTGCTGGCCAGCGGCGACCGGTTCGACCCGGTGAGCCGGAAGATCATCGTCGACGGCACGCAAAAGCCCACCCGAGTCCTGCGCGGCGCGGACGCAACCCCTGTCCATGTGGACGACATCTTCGACCCCGGCAAAGTCAAGGCGCTGGTCGAAAGCTTCATCGGCGCGCCGACGGACCGGGCCGAAGGGGCAAGCAACGAGATCAGGCTCGCCATCGATTTCGCCAAGCGAGCCGACACGACGGCCTACGCCGACGGCGACCGGATCAGCGTGCTCGGGCTCGACCTCGGCGTATCGAGCTTTTGAGATGCGAGGCGCTCAGCCGGAATAGCGGGCGAAGAATTGAGCCATGCAGCGGTCGTGCCAGGGAATGAGACTGCCGGTCCCATGGAAGCCCACATGACCGCCATGCCGGGGGAATAGCGGTACGAGGCGCGGATTGCTCCGCCAGTCGAAGTCCCGATAGGCGGCGAAGGGTATCCAGGGATCGTCCCGGCTGTGGATCACCAGGGTGGGAACCGCGACCTCCGGCAGGAAGGCGAGCGCCATGCAGCGGCGATAGTAGTCGTCGGCGCCGGAGAAGCCCGCGCGCGGCGCCACGAACCTGTCGTCGAACTGGTAGATCGTGGTGATCCTTTCCAGTTCGGCCGGCGCCGGTGCGCCGGTCGGCAGGGCCGAAGCCTCTTCCTTCAGGCGTGCGAGCAGATATCGCTGATAAATGCGGTTCCGTCGTTTCTCGATTGCCAGCCGCGCGGCGGCAAGATCGATGGGCGCGGAAATGCTGACGGCGCCCAGCAGGATGGCGCGCCTGCCCGCCTCGCCCAGGAACTTCAGCAGCATGTTGCCGCCGAGCGAGTAGCCGACGAGGAACAGTCCCTTGCCGGCGAGCCGGCCATCCATGCTGCCCAATGCCTGGCGGAGATCTTCACTGCGCCCGGCGTGATAGACAAAGCGGCAGCGCCCGCGGGTCGGGCCGGCGCCGCGCAGGTTGAGGCGAAGCACCGGATAGCCAAGGCCGAGCAGATGACGGGCGCTCGCCCGAACATAGGAACTCTCCGCGGATCCCGTGAGCCCGTGGATCAAGACCACGAGCGGGCGCTGCGTGGCTGCCTCCGGCCGCTGCAAGATGCCGAGCAGGACGTCCCCGCTTCCGTCCCCCATGGCGAACTCGACGCGCTCGCAGGAAGATGACTCGAGCGCGGGGCCGCCGCCCGTCAGCGTGTTTCGCAGGGTCTGCAGGTCGCGGCCCCACCAGGGCCAACGGCTGCGGAACTTGGGAAAACTCAAGGCCGCGTCAGCCATGAGCGGACGATCTCGATCTGGTCCGGCACCATGAGCGAAGGCGCGTGGCCGATGCCGGGAAACTCCACCAGCTCGGCCTTTGATGCCATGGCTTGCGCGGTCGCGGGCAGCAGAAGATCGGACTCCGCGCCGCGCAGCAAGAGCACGGGGCACCGAACCCGCTCCCAGACCGGCGCCAGATCGATGTCGGCCGCGATGGCGCCGGAAAAAGCCCGGCCGATCTTGGGATCGTAGGCGAGCCCGTAGCGTCCGTCGGGAAGCTTGCGGTGACCGTGCAGCGCAAGCTGGCGCCAGGCATCGTCGTCCAGCTTGCCGAAGGGGGCGTGGACCTGGCGCAGGTAAGCCTCGACACCCGCCAGGTCGGCAAAGGTCGGATCCTTGCCGACATAGCCCGCCAGGCGTTGCAGGGCCTGGCGCGGAATGCGATAGCCGACGTCGTTCAACACCAGACGGCGGATGGGCGAGTTGGGTTGAGCCGCCAGCATCATGCCGATCAGGCCGCCCATGGAAGTACCGACCCAGTCCACCTCGGCGGTCCCGAGCCGGGCGATCAGTGCCGCCATGTCCGCGCAGTATTGGGGGTAGCCGTAGCCGCCCGGGTCGGAGAGCCAGTCGCTGGCGCCGCGGCCGACCATGTCGGGCGCGATCACCAGGGACTCGTTTGCCAGCACCGCGGCCAGGCGGTCGAAATCGCGCCCGTTGCGGGTGAGCCCATGGACGCAGACCACAGGCGGCCGGGCGCCGGCCGCGCCCCAACTGGCGTAGCTCACGCGATGGAAGCCTGCGGGCGACAGGCCAAGGAACCGGCCGTGTTGCATGGACAGTTGCTCGAGGGGCGTGCTACCCAGCCACCGGCACGCCCATGCCTTGAACCGAGCCAACCTGCCCCGTTCCGTATTCTCCATGACTCCTGTCCCATTCGGTTTTTCAGACTTGGCACCCGTGCTGGCAACGCCGCCATGAAGGCGGGCGCCAACCACCGGCTGGGAGTCCTGCTGGTCGCCGGCGCTGCCCTCTGGTGGAGCACCGGCGGGCTCTTCATCCGATCGGTCCACACCGATCCATGGACGATGATCTTCTGGCGCTCCCTTTTCGCCGCGGCGACCATGTTCCTGTTCATTGCGATTCGCAAGAGTGGGGCGAAGGGCAAGAGCGGGCGGCCTATCGCGCAATTCTACGACATCGGCTGGCCCGGCATCGTCATGGCGCTGTGCTTCTGCGGAGCATCGGTCAGCTACGTTCCGGCGGTGATGCTGACCTCCGTCGCCAACACCCTCATCCTCCAGAGCCTCTCGCCTTTCGTCGCCGCGCTCCTCGGGTTCCTCACCATGCGCGAGCATGTCAATTCGCGTACCTGGATCGCGATGGTCGTCTCCTTTCTCGGCGTCTACATCATGGTGGCGCGCTCGATCGCCGGCGGCTCCTATCTGGGCAACCTGCTTGGCTTCGGCATCGCGGTCTTCTTTGCCTCCGCCGTGGTGGTGACCCGCTACCGGCGCCAGGTCCAGATGCTGCCCGCTTCCTGCCTTGCGGCGCTGTTCGGATTCTTGCTCAGCGGATGCGTGCTCGCGTTTGAACACCGGCAGCCTTGGCCTCTGCCGGCAGCGGAGCTGGCCACGCTTGCCGCCTTCGGCGGGTTGCAGATGGCGGGCGGCATGATCCTCTTCACCTACGGCGCCAGGCTGATCCCCGCGGCGGAAGGCGCGCTGCTCTCCATCATCGAATCCATCGGCGCGCCGATCTGGGTGTTCTTTGTCTTCGGGGAGGATCCCGGAATCCGCGCCATCGTCGGCGGCTACATCGTGCTCTCGGCAGTCACGATCTACACGGCGCTCGATCTCGTCCGGCCGGCCGAGTAGCAACGGCCCCGGCAACCATGACAAGGGGACATCGCAAGGGGCTGTTGCTGGTCGCCTCCGGGTCCTTGGCTTGGAGCCTGGCCGGCCTCATCTTCCGCCTCACGTCGGTCGACGTGATCACCATCCTCTGCGGCCGCGCAGCCGCGGCGGCGCTGTTCCTGCTCATCGTCCTGGTCCGGCGCGAGGGCCGCAAGCTGCCGGCATCTTTCATCGCCATGGGTTGGCCAGGGTTGGCCGTCGCCCTCCTCTTCATCGTCGATGGTTCCTGCTACATGGGCGCCCTTCATTTCACGTCGGTCGCCCATCTGGTGGTGATGGTCAGCCTGACGCCCCTGTTCTCGGCGCTGATCGGGCTGGTCGTGCTCAAGGAAGCCGTCCGGCGGGTCGTCTGGATCGCCATCGGCGTGTCCTTCTTCGGGGCGGCGGTGATGGTCTCGGGAAGCTTCGGCAGCGGCGCCCTGACCGGCGATCTCCTGGCCATGGGCGTTCCCGTCGTCTTCGGGGTCGTGATCGTCATCATGCGCCGACATCCCGAGGTCGAGACCCTGCCTACGGTCTTCCTCGCGGCGGCGATCAGCGCGGTTCTGTTCCTGCCCTTCGCGCATTTCGCCGCGGCGTCGCCGCGCGATCTGGTGCTGATGGCGGCACTCGGCATCGACGAGTTCGGCGTCGGGCTGATGCTTTATCTCGCCGGCGCCAAGCTCATCCCCTCCGCCGAGGCCGGGCTGCTGTCCCTGCTGGAGACGGTGGCGGCGCCGCTATGGGTTTGGCTGGCACTGGGCGAGAATCCCGGTCTTCGCAGCCTCGTCGGCGGGGCCCTGGTGCTGGCCGCGCTTGCTGCCGTCGCGGTTTCCGATCTGCCTGGCGAGAGGGCTAGGCCGCCAT
>JGI12269J14319_10005723_pt1 | contig 10935 bp, 8 predicted proteins | sample PeaSoiSIISIP2007_FD_14319 | JGI IMG/M metagenome (IMG submission 14319) | reverse complement strand
CCACCTCCAGGCCCACCACCTCCAGGCCCGCCACCTCCAGGCCCGCCACCTCCAGGCCCGCCACCTCCAGGCCCGCCACCTCCAGGCCCGCCACCTCCAGGCCCGCCCGGTCCAGATCCTCCACCACCGCCAGTTCCTTCACCCGTGCCGCCTCCGCCGCCGGAGCCTGTTCCTCCGCTACCGCCGCCTGGGCCTCCAACTCCTCGGCCGCCCGAGCCCGTTCCTCCGCCTCCACCCGCGGCTTTTCCCGCTTCCCATAAACTCCCGCCCGCACCGGTGCCGCCGCTCCAGCTCGACCCCGCTCCACCTCCAGATCCTCCCGTGCCTCCGCCTGGCCCGCCACCGCCGAATCCCGGTCCCGAGCCCCCGCCGCCGCCGCCACCGCCGCGCGAACTTTCTGCCGCCAGGATCAGTTGCAGCAATTTATTGGGATCTTCAAAAATATCGCGCAGTTTGTCGCCGCTTGCGCCCAGCGCCTTGGCCGTTAATTGCGCCGCCACCTTGATTCCGGCCACGGAACTGTCTTCCGCAACAAACCGAATCTCGTTGATCCTGATGCTCGTGTCTCCCGCCATCGCCGCCTTCAGTTGTTCGGCCAGTTGGCTGGGTTTCGCGTTGCCGCTCGGAAACGCGCGCACAAAACGCGAAAACTGCGGTTGCGTCAGATTCTTCGCGAAGTGAATGCTGGCGATTCCCGACGATGTCAGCAGCTGCGCAAAACTCCGCTCGCCCGCGGCCGATCCCAGCGGCACGCCGTCCAGCAGGATCTGCGTTCCTGAAGCTCCCAGCAACACGCCAGTCTCGCCGCTCTCCAGCAGCGCCGCGTGCAGTTCTTGCCACGTCGTCTCAAATTGTGCCGCGGTGCGCACGTGTCCGAACTCGTACAAACGTGCGAATTTCAGCAGAATGTTCAAACTGCGAACAAACGCCCGCGCCGATGATCGTGTGTCGCTCGCCATTCTCTGCGAATTTCCCGCTGCCTTACCTTTTACTACACTAGGACGCAACACGCTCGGAAACAAGCGCCGCGCAAGCCTTTGTCACCTTCTCACTAACACAACTTCCCCTTTCGCAAACTCTTCCTTCCCCCCCTTGAAAACACACAACTTGTGTTGCTCACGCTGCCCCTTACAAGTACAATCATCCTGTTGCGATGGCCGACAATACTCCACCCACCCGCTTTCGGCCGGACATGCCGGATATCCCTGGCGTCACCAGGGCTTCCTCCAAGCCTCCGCGACGCAATCCCCTTTTGCTTCTGGTGATTGGCTTTCTTATCCTTGGCGTACTCCTTTTCCTCGGCGGTCGCTGGCTCAGCCATAATAGGCCTTCCGAACTCGCCCGTGTCGAGCCTCCGCCCCAGATCGAAGTTCCCGCTCCCGCTCCGGATCCCTCCGCATCTCTCCCTCACGCCACCGAGGGCAATCCCGCCATCGCCCAAATTTCCGATCTCGCCAAGCCTTGGTCTTCCGCTGATTTCTTCATTCGCAATCGCCTCTCTGGCGAAGAGATCCCTTCTACCATCGTGCGCCTTCCAGGAGGTTCCCCCACCTCACCTTACGGTTATTGGGCCTTTTCTCGCAAAGCCCCCTACGGCCCCTGCCATCTCGAGTACATCACCGACTTTGAAAAGTTGAAAACAGAATACGGCTTTCGCGCTCCCACTCATCCCCTCGTCGGCAATCCTTGTAGCCGCACGCTTTACGATCCCTTGAAAACTGCCAGCCTCCCCGGCAACGTCTGGATTCGCGGCGGCATCGTCCAGGGCAGCGACATTCGCCCGCCCTTTGGCGTTCAACTCCAAATCCAGGGCAAACAAATCCTCGCCATCCGCTCCGAATAACTCCTTCTCGCTGGCTTTTCTCCGCGTCCTTTCCGCCCTCTGGCAAAGCCACCTGTCATTCCGACCGGAGCGGCCCGATTTTCTCTTGCGCGCTGCACTCTGGCGCGTCGGGCCGCGCAGTGGGGGTACGGTTTTCCATCGCACGTTTTTTGTGCGATGAATCCCTCTGCGCTTTTATTTCCTCTACCCCTTTTTCTTCTACTCTTTCACTCTTTCACTCCTTGACTGTTTCCCTCGTCTGCGCAACCCTTTCACCCCCGGTCCGCGTCATACCATTACGGAGGCCCGATGCGCCGCTCACGACTCTCGCTCTTTCTTCTCACCCTCGCCTTGTTCTTCGCTGTCGCCTGTAACAACCACAGCGACGACTCCATCGCCACCGACATCAAGGCCAAAATGTTTTCCGAGCCGCTCCTGAAGACCTCCACCGTGAACGTCTCCGTCAAGGGCGGCACGGTCACCCTCTCAGGTCAGCTCGCCGACGACGCCGCTCGCCTCGCCGCGGAACGCATCGCCACCGGCACCAAAGGCGTCACCAAAGTCATCGATCAAACCACTGTGCCCATCCGGCCTGCCATCGTCGCCGAAAACGAGCCGCCTTCCGCCCCTGTCCCGGCTCGCGCGACTTCGCGGCCCCCTCGCACCCCACGGCTTCAAGCCGCCCCGGCACCATCCACTCCTCCCGAGCCTACAAAAGCTCCGGAGCCAGCGAATCCTCCTGCGGAGCAACCCTCTGCAGCCGCCCCTATTCCTGCCGCCGCTCCTGCTCCGCCTCCTCCGCCAACACCTCCGCCTGCTCCGCAGCCTGTCACCGCCACGATCCCGGGAGGCGCCGTCTTCACCGTACGCACCATCGACAATATCAACTCCTCCACCAGTCAAACCGGCCAAACTTTTCGCGCCTCACTGGACGCCCCAATCCTCGTTGACGGGCGCGTCGTTGTGCCCAAAGGCCTCAACGTCAACTTGAAAATCGTCGCCGCCAACTCCGCGGGCAAATTCAGCGGCACCAGCGAGCTCACCGTTTCCCTCGATAGCTTCACTTACCAGGGTAAAACGTATCGCCTCTCCTCCAGCAACGTTCAGGAAAAGGGCGAATCGCGCGGCAAGCGCTCAGGCGCTGTCATCGGTGGTGGCGCGGTTCTCGGCGCCATCATCGGCGGCCTCGCCGGAGGCGGCAGGGGTGCGGCCATCGGCGCAGGCGTTGGCGCGGGCGGCGGCACTGCCGTGCAGGCCACCACCAAAGGCCAGCAAGTCCGCATTCCCGCTGAAACGCACCTGGACTTCACCTTGCGCGATCCCCTCGACGTCACCTTCATCCCCAGCCAGAAATCTTTGCGATCGACACCGACTGCGGCGCCTCCGGCCAGCCCCGATCAGCCTGCTGCCAACCCCAATCCGCCACCGGCGAACGCCGAGCAGCCTTCATCCCGCGATACTCCGCCGCCTCAACAACCCCAATAATCGCCCCATCGTATCCGCGCTATATCGCAGAGCCCCGCCCCGCGTCATTTCGGATGGAGTCCGCGTACTGAGATTTCACTCTTCCACTCTTCCACTCTTTTACCTCTTCTACCCTTCCCTGCCTCCCCCCTGCCACACTCACTCCTTGACACGCCTCCTCCTTCCGCACCATCCTTTCCTCTCATGACTCCCATCTCCCGTCGCCGTTTTCTCCACTCGACTGTCGCCGTTTCCGCCGCTGCCCTCGCGCCCGCGGCGTACTCTTCCACTAACGAACAAGCCGAGCCTCCCCAACTGCCCCCCGGCTTCTCCAACCTCAAGCCCCTCGGCGATCGCATTCGCCCCCTCACGCCCGACGACTTCCACGATCGCCTCCTTCACGCGCAGAATCGCATGTCCGAAGTAACGCCCTCCTTTGACGGCCTCGTCATCGGCCCCGGCTCTTCTCTCTACTACTTCACGGGCATTCGCTGGGGCCTCAGCGAACGTCTTCTCGCCCTCGTCGTTCCGCGTTCCGGCCAGCCCGTTCTCATCTGTCCTGCCTTTGAGGAATCCCGCATGCGCGAATCACTGCGCTTCCCTCTTGATATCCATCTCTGGCAGGAAGACGAAAGCCCCGCTCAACTCATCGTCTCCACCCTCGCTGCCCGCAAGATCCGCTCCGGCCGCATCGGCATCGAAGAAACTCTTCCCTTCACCTTTTACGACCATCTTCGCGCCTCCGCGCCCGCCTTCACCATTTCCTCCGCCGATCCCGTCATCGTCTCTTGCCGCGCTCGCAAATCGCCGCAAGAACTCCAGTTCATGCGCCTCGCCTGCGAAGCCACCTGCCTGGTTTACCGCGAAGTCTTTGCAGCCTTGAAGGAAGGTATGGCGCAGGAAGAAATCGCCGCTCTCGTTTCCGCGGGTTTCGCCAAAATGAATCTTCGCGGTGGCGCCTTGGTTTTGTTGGGTGCTTCCGCCGCGCTGCCTCATGGCACACATCAGCCGCAAAAATTAATGGAAGGCGACGTCGTTCTGATTGATGGCGGCTGCACCGTGGAAGGCTACGAGTCCGACGTCAGCCGCACTGGCGTCTTTGGCAAACCCACCGAAAAGATTCAGCGCGCCTTTGAAATCGTCCGCAAAGCCCAGGACGCCGCTCTCGACACCGCCCGCGCCGGCCAACTTTCCGGCTCCGTGGACGACGCCGCCCGCGCTGTCATCACTGCCGCCGGCTTCGGCCCCGGCTACAAATTCTTCACCCATCGCCTCGGCCACGGCATCGGCCTCGACGGCCACGAGCATCCCTATCTCGTTCGCGGCAGCACTACCGTCCTCGAACCCGGCATGACCTTCTCCAACGAGCCCGGCATCTACGTCCCCGGCGAATTCGGCCTCCGCTGCGAAGACGACATGGTCATCACCCCCGAAGGCCCCGCCCAGCTCCTCACGCCCAACTTCCAGCCCTCCCTTGAAAAGCCCCTCGGCTAACCCTTTTGGATTGCACCCCAGCGATTGTCATTCCGAGCGGAGCGGCCCGATTTTCTCTTCCGCGCCGCAGTTTGGCGCGTCGGGCCGCGCAGTCGAGGAATCCCTCTGCCTCTTCCCTCTCCTCCGTGGACTCTGCGCTCTCTGTGCCCTCTGTGTAAGTCTTCTCTTCGCCTTTACCCCTCTCTATGAGTCTCCTCGCAAAACTCCACCACTCTCTCCTCCGCCCAAAATCTCTCCGCCCCCGGCCACCTCGAAATAAACCCGCAATGTCCTCCATGCTCCGGCGCCACAAACCGCACCTGCGGATTCGCCCCCACCTTCGCCCGCAAGAACGACTCATGCGGCACAAACGGATCATCCTGCGCTGTGATCAGCAGCAACGGCACGCGCACCTGTCCAATCACCTTCTTCGCGCTCGCCGCTTCGTAATATTCCTCCGCGTCCTTATATCCAAACGCCGGCGCCGTGATCGCATCGTCAAATTCCCGCACCGTCCGCACCCTCCCAATTCCATTTCGCGAATACCTCTCCGGATACAACTCCGCCTTCCGCCGGTAGCGCGCCATCAGCCCCTCAACGAAATGCCGCTCGTACAAATAATTCTCCATCTTCTCCAGCGCATCCGAGCACGCCGCCAGATCCACCGCCGGACAAACCGCCGCCACGCCGCGCAACTCCTTCGGCGCCGCCTCCCCCAATTCCCCCGCCATTTTCATCACCAGGTTTCCACCCATCGAATAGCCCACGAAATAAATCTGCTGGAATCCCTCGGCAATCAACTCCAGCAGCACCGCGCGGTAATCCCCGCTCAACCCGCTGTTGTACAACGTCGGCGTCAATCGTTCCGTCCCCCCGCAATTTCGCTGGTTCATCCGCACCGCATGAAATCCCCGCGCGTACGCCTTGTCCGCAATCCCAATCGCATAGTTCGATTCGCTCGAACCTTCCAGCCCATGCACCGTCACGATCACCGGCGCATCCTTCCGCTTCCCCGGCTGCCAACTGCACATGCCCTTCAATTGCGTCTCCGCGTCCACGCGAAACAGCCGTTCCTCCGGCGGCGGCAGCATAAACTTCCTCTTCAAAAACGCCCCCGCTATCGTCTGCAAATGCCCGCTCCACAGTAGCCGGTGCGCCTCAAACTCCCTAAGTTTCTCGCTCATATCTCCACTTTATCAGCTCGCGCCTCTTCCCTCACCCGCTCTAGCCGCGCCTCCTACCCTGTTCTTCCGATCTGAGGATGTTTGATCGTTTCTCCTCCTTCTTATAAGATTGCTTCTCAAATGAAAAAGTCTCGTGCCCACTTCAACATTGTTTCAAGGCCGGAACCCGAAGGCGGCTTTACAGTCCTCGTGCCCGCGCTTCCTGGCTGCGTCACCTACGGTCGCACTTTGGCCGAAGCAAAGATGATGGCCAAAGACGCCATTTCCGGCTACGTCGCGAGTTTAAGGAAACACAACGAACCGATTCCCTCCGTGAACTAGCCTGCCCCTCAACTTGACCCCCTCCCCCTCTCACCCCTAAGATTATCGTTTACACCGTGATGCTTTGTTTCATTCTATTGAACTCTTCTCCCAGCCCAGCGGCCACCCGCTGGGCTGCGTTGTTTTCGGACCTCCCCAGTGGATTTCCGATTTTCGATTTTCCAATTTCAATTTTCGATTTTCTCCCGAGGTTCTCATGATTGACAGCACCATCACCGAAGGTCTTACGTTCGACGACGTTCTCCTCCTCCCGGGCAAATCCTCGGTCCTGCCCACCGAAGTCGATACCACCACAAAATTCACCCGCAATCTTCCGCTCAATATTCCCCTCTCTTCCTCCGCCATGGACACCGTCACCGAATCGCGCCTGGCCATCGGCATTGCGCGCCAGGGAGGCATCGGCATCGTCCATCGCAACATGTCCATCGATCGTCAGGCCGAGGAAATCGATCGCGTCAAGCGTTCCGAATCCGGCATGATCGTCGATCCCGTCACCATCTCCCCGGACATTACCATTCGCCAGGCCCTCGAAATCATGAACAAGTACCGCATCTCCGGCCTCCCTGTCACCCGCGGTACGCGCCTCACCGGCATCCTTACCAACCGCGACCTTCGCTTCGAGAAGAATCACGGCCAGCTCGTCGGCCAGGTCATGACCAAGGACAATCTCGTTACCGTCGCCGTTGGCACCACCCTCGAAGAAGCCGAGAAAATCCTCCAGAAGCACCGCATCGAAAAACTCCTGGTCGTCGACAAGGATTTCAATCTCAAGGGCCTCATCACCGTCAAGGACATCCAGAAAAAACTCGAATACCCCCATTCCGCCAAAGACGATCACGGCCGCCTCTACGTCGGCGCCGCCGTTGGCGCCACCGGCGACTTTCTCGAACGCGCCGTCGAAATGTCCAAGTGCAATGCCGACGTGCTCGCCATTGACACCGCTCACGGCCACACGGAACGCGTCATCGAAGCCATCAAGGCCATTCGCCAGCGCCTCCCCGAAATGCAGCTCATCGCCGGAAACGTGGCCACCTATGAAGGCGCCAAGGAACTCATCTCCCTCGGCATTGACGGCCTCAAGGTCGGCATCGGTCCCGGCTCCATCTGCACCACGCGCGTCGTCACAGGCGCCGGCGTTCCCCAGCTCACTGCCGTGATGGAAGCCGCCAGAGCCGCGCAAGGCACCGGCGTGCCCATCATCGCCGATGGCGGCATCAAGTATTCCGGCGACATCACCAAGGCCATCGCCGCCGGCGCTTCCTGCGTCATGATCGGCAGCCTTTTTGCCGGCACCGAGGAATCTCCCGGTGAAACCATTCTCTACCAAGGACGCACCTTCAAGTCTTACCGTGGCATGGGTTCCACCGGCGCCATGGAAGCGGGCTCCGCCGATCGCTATTCTCAGGAAGGAGCCGAGCGCGGCAAGTCCGTGCCCGAAGGCGTCGAAGGACGCGTTGCCTACAAAGGTCCGCTCAGCGGTCTCACTGATCAACTCGTCGGCGGCCTCAAGAGCGGCATGGGTTATGTTGGCGCCAGCACAATTGCGGAACTTATGGAGAAAAGCCGCTTCATCCGCATCACCGCCGCCGGCCTGCGCGAAAGCCACGTCCACGACGTCGTCATCACCAAGGAAGCCCCCAACTACCGCATGGAATAACGCGGACCGCAGCTGCGAGTGATGGAGCTTCTACTCACTCTAGGCTTGCCATCCAACTGATCTTGAGGGTTCCCCATCCTTCGCGAAGTGTGCGAAGGGTGGGCTCTTACGATCGAACGCCACGCACCTCTTCTCTTCGCTCCTCGCTTTTCGCTTTTCGCTCTTCGTCCTTCGCTTCCCCTCTCCACACAACCTGCAATCCCTTCACGCTTCGTTTACAATGAGATGGGAAACTAAACTCCTAATGTCCCCTTCCGAACCCTGGCGCAACCCCCGGCCCGCTCCCTCACTCGACGAGGTCCGTTACCGCGTTCCTCCCAAATCCATGTTTCCCGGTTGGCTCCGTGCCTGGTGGCCCGCTCTGCTTTGGAGTGTCGTTATCTTCACCGCTTCCACGGACACCTTTTCCTCCGAACACACTGCCACCGTCTTCGGCGCCATTCTGCACTGGTTCGCGCCGTCCCTCAGCGAAGCGACCTTTGAAACCATCCACTTCTTCATCCGCAAATCCGCGCACTTCACCGAATACTTCATCTTCTATTTGCTGCTCTACCGCGGCATTCGCGGCGCGCGCATCGGCTGGCACTGGTCCTGGGCCTTCGCCGCATGGTTCATCGCCGCCGCCTACGCGGCCCTCGACGAAATCCATCAATCCTTCGTCGCCTCCCGCACCGCCTCCGCCTGGGACTCCCTCCTCGACTCTGCCGGCGCCCTCGTCGCTCTCTTCGTCCTCTTCCTAATCCACCGCCTCCGCCGCCGCCCCACCTCCTGATCCCTCCGCCCTCAAGCGCCGTAGGCGCGCCACAGGTTAGCCCCGTCCGTAAGGGCGGGGACCGCATGCAGCCAGAACCTAGAGCGCCGTAGGTGCGGCACTCCCCCTCTCCGCCCCATACCGACCCCTCCACCTCGCCGACCCTCTATAATATATTCATTTTTCTCTTGACAACTATCTAACTACTGTGCCACAATTCTGCGCGTAGAGAAGTACGCCTCGCCCCTTTTCCTCAGCGAGGCTCTTCCCAATAAATCCAAATTCTCTTTCTGGAGTGTTCCATGTCTTCCAACGATTCTGAAGACCGCGCATCTCTGAGTGCTTTCACCTTTGCCGATGGACGTCGCTGCCGCCTTCCTCGTCCTTTCCCCGACTCCGAATACTGTCACCATCACCAGCGCAAGCTACGCCACCTTCGCGAGCACGATGACACCGCCCGCAATATCGCCCTGCCTCTCATCGGCGAAGTCATCGCCCCCTCCTCCCTCAACTTCGCCGTCGCGCGCGTCTTCGCTGCCGTTGCCGAAGGCCGCATCTCCTCCAAGACCGCCAACACCCTCACCAATCTCGCCAAAGTCCTCCTGAAGACCATCCCCAACGCCCAGCGCGAACTCCTCCTCACCACACGTAACCCCGCCTGCTGGGACGACATCGTCCGCCAAATCTACAACCTCCCCGATCCCGATGCTGCCTCTCCCTCCCCTCCGCGCGACTCCTCCTCGGACGATCCAGAAGCCACCTAATTCCACCCGGCCCGTCGCCATGCCCCGCTCACGTCCTCTCCTCTCTAGCCCGCTCTTGAACGCACCACCCGCTTACCTTGGAAGGCGGGAGCTTGCTCCCGCTTTTACGATCCATAACCTCCCCTCCCAAACGATGAATCGTGTGTCGCTGACTGCATCGCAACAGCACCGGCGAGGCGGCGCATCTCAGGAATGTCGGCGCCCCCGATTCCAGCGCAAGCCATCTATTTTCAACACTTGCGCAACCAACTGCCCTAACCCCTCTATCCTCAACACATGCACATCTCTCTCATTCCAAACCACCTATAACCCCTGCACTTCCCACACTTACAAACCTCGTTCCCCCTAACCCCTTCCCCTGCAACACTTGCAAAAAAATCATCACGCTGTCGGCCCGCCGACGGGATCACCTTCGCCCCCATACCTACAGTGTACGTCCTGCAGTGGTATACACTCCCAATCCGCAACGTCACCAAATGCAAATCGATTCAGCCCGAGCCGCTCGCCAACAAGTGCGCCCTATTGAACAGCTTTAAGAATCCGTCTGTGTCACTTTATGCGCATCGTCGCGCCTTTCAATCCGCGCAACCCGCAGAAGCAAAGCAACAGCGGGCAAGCGAAGGATGATCGGGCAAGGTAATCAATGATGCGTATTCGCAGCTCCGTTCGTTATCTGCTTTTCCTTTTTGTAATCCTGGCCATACCGGCCACTTTGTTTGCGCAGTTCGGCGTTTCCATCACGGTTGCCCCACCGGAATTGGTGGTGTACTCGCAACCTATTTGTCCTGAGGAAGGTTATCTCTGGACTCCCGGCTACTGGGCTTACGGCCCGGATGGCTATTTCTGGGTGCCCGGCACATGGGTCGAGCCACCTGAAGTTGGCTTGCTTTGGACTCCAGGTTACTGGGGTTGGGGTGGCGATGCCTATGCTTGGAACGACGGCTACTGGGGCCCCACCGTCGGCTTTTATGGCGGTGTTAACTATGGCTATGGCTACGGTGGTTCCGGCTACGAAGGCGGATACTGGAGAGACAACCACTTCAGCTACAACAGATCCGTGAATCACATAGATGAGCGCAACTTTCACAACACTTACGATAAGCCCGTACGCAACGAAAGGGCGGGAAACTACGTCAGCTACAACGGCGGAAACGGTGGAATAACCGCTCGAGCGAGCCCGGCAGAAGAGACCGCGGCTCATGAGCGTCATACTCCGGCAACGGCCGCACAAACAGAGCATCACCGGGCCGCCAGTGGCAACCACGAACTGTTGGCGTCCGTGAATCATGGCAGGCCGCCAATCGCTGCAACATCCAAACCGGGAGAGTTTGCCGGCAAGGGTGTGGTGGCGGCCAAGGGTGCTGCGCCTGTGAACAAGGCGGCTACGAATAGAGCAGCGGCAACTCGCACCAGTGAGAATAAACCGGCTACGAACAAGGCCGCCGCTACTCGCACGAGTGAGAACAAAGCCGCTGCGAACAAAACGGCGACTCGCACCA
>JGI12269J14319_10005720_pt1 | contig 10941 bp, 8 predicted proteins | sample PeaSoiSIISIP2007_FD_14319 | JGI IMG/M metagenome (IMG submission 14319) | reverse complement strand
GCTCTTCGAGCGAGGAGTGGGCCTCGAGCTCTTGGCCGAGACGGCCCGCCTGTGGCGCTCGCTTGGCCACCACGACGCCCAGGGCCGATTCCGCATCGACGGGGTCACCGGCCCCGACGAGTACTCCGCGGTGGCCGACAACAACATCTACACAAACCTCATGGCCCAGCAGAATCTCGCCTCGGCGGCCGATGCCGCCGAGCGACATCAGGACCGGGCTCGCCAGCTCGGCATCGACGCAGAGGAGATGGCCGCCTGGCGGGACGCGGCGACGGCGATGTTCGTCCCCTACGACGACTCGCTCGCCGTCCATCCCCAGGCGGAGGGCTTCACCAGTCATGAGGTCTGGGACTTTGCCGCCACCTCCGCCGAGCAGTACCCGTTGCTGTTGCACTTCCCCTACTTCGACCTCTACCGCAAGCAGGTGGTCAAGCAGGCGGACCTCGTGCTCGCCATGCATCTTCGCGGCGACGCGTTTACCGATGAGGAGAAGGCCCGCAACTTCGCCTACTACGAGGCCCTCACCGTGCGTGACTCGTCGCTGTCGGCCTGCACCCAGGCGGTGATCGCCGCCGAAGTCGGGCACCTCGGCCTGGCGTACGATTACCTGGCCGAGGCCGCCCTCATGGATCTCGACGACCTCGAGCACAACACCCGCGACGGCCTGCACGTCGGTGCTCTTGCCGGGACCTGGATCGCGCTCGTCGCGGGGCTCGCCGGCATACGCGAACCACACGGCAGCATTGCCTTTGCGCCCCGCCTGCCTGCGGGCATCACGCGGCTAGCAGTCGCATTGTCGGTGAAACATCGACGGTTGCGCATCGAGGTCACACCGGACACCATGACCTACTCGCTGTTCGACGGCGAACCGCTCCAGGTCCTCCATGACGGGGAGCCAGTCAGCCTCTCCTTGGGGAGTCCGATCAGCCGGCCGACCCGAAAAATGCCGCGCCCTGAACCGCTAACCCAGCCGCGCAATCGAGAACCGCTGCGCCGTCGGGCGGTAGATTGATCCGACAATGGCCGAACCTGCTTGGGCGCCGGGCATGGTGGCCAAACTCGGTGCACCGCAAGACACGGTTGCACGCGGAGATACCTATGCCAATCGACGGATCCTTCGTCGCACACTAGAACGCCGAGTCTGGCGCGTCGTGCTGACTCGAGACTCCGCGGTCGGCCCGTCCTTCGGTACGCGCCGCAACTCGGCGGTCAGGGATGACCCTGCCGCCCATTTGGTGGAACATTGTGGGCATCACCCCGCGGCCGCCGTGCTTCGGGTGGTATGTGGCACCTCAAGCGCATGACTCGGGGTGCACTACGCGAAAGGAGCATTCTCGAGCCTCTCGTTTCCCCCGCATCAAGACGACTCCGAACTGAGTGGAGTGATCTCGCCGAACCTCTCGATCCCCGTCCGCTGGCCGAGGATCGAAAGGCGGTCACCGACGAGAATCACCGTGTCCGCCGAGGGCACGAAGACGTCCCTACCCCGAGAAATCGAGGTGACGAGGGCGCCCTTGGGCAGCCGGGCGTCGCGGAGCGGCTGACCGGCGGCTGGCGAACCGGCAGTGATCGTTACCTCTAGAGCTCCGGTTCGTGAACCGAGGTCGCTCACCCGCTCGGCGCTTGTGATCAGCTCCTGGCGGTAGGCGCGAACGAGATCCGAGATCGACAGCGTTCCGACGACCCTCCGGTCGTCGTCGAGCACCGGGACCCACGCCAGCGGCGCAGTCGTGAGAGCCTCCAACGCCACGCCGAGCCGGCTTGAGGCGGACACTGCCGGTGCACCGGCGTCGACGAAGTCGCCCACTAGTCGGGTGTGCTCGTCTCGCCGGGCGAGCCCCGATCGCCCGATCGTGCCCACAAAGCGTTCAGCCTCGTCGACCACCGGTGCACCGCTGACGCCGACGCGTGCCATCGCCCGGTTGGCTTCGTCGACTGCGAGTCCGGCGGACACAACCAATCGGGGCTCGGCCATCGCACGACGAGTCGGGATCGCGGCGAGGAGGGGAAGACCGGCCAGCACCCGCTCGGCTGGAGCGTCAGCCCGGCTCTTCAGCTGGCTTCGATAGATCGTGTCGTCGTTGCGGCGCACGATCAGCCACGCCAACCCGACGGCGATCATCGCCGGTGCGAGGATGGAGAGGCTCCCGGTCATCTCGGCCACCATGAGCATGATCGCGAGCGGCGCGCGCGAGATGCTGCCGAAGCAGCACATCATGCCGACGATCACGTAGGGCGCAGGGTCGTGGCCCATGGAGGGCACCACGGGCTCGAAGAGGCGCCAGAGCGCTGCCCCGAGGAAGGCCCCGATGACCATGCCCGGACCGAAGATCCCCCCGGATCCGCCCGAGCCGATGGAGAGGCCGGTTGCCAGGATCCGGGCGAAGGGCACGACGAGGACGATCCACAGTGGGATCGACAACAGCTCGGGTCCAAGACCCTTCTGCACCCAGCCGTACCCAGTGCCGAGCACCTCGGGGACGGCAATACCGATCGCCCCAACCAGCAGACCGCCGATCGCTGGGTTGGCCCACCTGGGCAGAGGCGATCGACCGAAGAGCCCCGCCAACCCGTAGAAGCCCTTGGCGTAGAGGAGCCCGACCAGCCCGCCGAGCACGCCGAGGAGCGCGAACCACCCGAGTTGGGCCGGATCGCTGAAGTGGTAGCTGTCGACGTAGCCGAACAGCGGTGAGAACCCGACGGCGGCGCCGAACACCACGTAGCTGACGGACGACGCGATGAAGCACGGCAGCAGCGCTGCCGGCTCGAAGTCGTCTCGGTAGAGGATCTCAGCCGCCAGCACCGCACCGCCGAGCGGAGCACCGAAGATGGCCCCGATCCCTGATCCGATCCCTGTGGCCACCGCCACCCGTCCGTCGGCGACTTCGAGATCGAGTGTCCGGGCGAGCAGTGACCCGAAGCCGGCGCTGATCTGTCCGGTCGGTCCTTCGCGTCCGCCCGAGCCACCCGAGCCGATCGTGAGCGCCGACGCCACGATCTTTACGACGACTGCTCGGAACCGGACCCCACGGGGGTTGTGGTGCACCGCGGAGATCGCCGCGTCGGTGCCGTGCCCCTCGGCCTCGGGGGCGACTCGGTAGACGAGGACCGCTCCGAGGAGTGCCCCGAGCCCGGCGACGAGCGGGAGGGACCATGGACGCGTCGGCGATCCGGAGCCGGCGAGACCGCCCTCTCCTTTCGGGGTGGGTACCCGATAGCCGGCGAGCACTCCTAAGAACAGGTGCGTACAGCCGACCAAGGCCTCGTAGAAGACGATCGCGCCGCACCCGGCGACCGCACCGATGACGACGCCGAGCACGATCCACTTCTTCAGGTACGAGGTCGAGGCGACCCAACGTGCCGCACCGGCAGAGGCGGCCCGGGCTCGAACGGCCGGGCTCGGTCGAGAAGCCACGCTCGCCTCGGTCAGAGGTCCCAACCCGCGCTCCAGTCCTGCTCGGGCACCTCACCGGCAGTGTCGGCGAGCTGCTGCAGCGCGGCCACGACCGACTGCTGGGTCTTGGGTGGGATCGACGCGAGCAGGCCGGCAATCTCCTGGCGACGACGTTGAGTCACCGTGTCGATGAGCTGCTGGCCTGTGTCAGTCAGTCCGACGCGCACCTGACGCCGGTCGTGGCGATCCGGCCGGCGCCGGACCAGCCCCTTCCTGACCAGTCGGTCGCAGAGACGTGAGGCAGTCGGCGCGGTGACTGCGACGGCCTCCGCCAGCGCGGCAACAGTCTGTGGCCCCCGCGATGCGAGGACTACGAGCGACCGGTACTGGGTGAGGGTGACCTCTTCGCCGGCATCGGCCAACGAGCGCGCCGCGATGGCCACCAGCACACGACTGGCACTCAGCACGGCGTCGACCATCGTGTCGTGGCCGACTTCAGTGGCCGATGGAGGTACGTGCATATGCTAATGATTGCATAGACTACGGAGGTGAGGTGTCGAGGTCTCGTCTACGCGAGGACGTCTGGAGTGGTTGTCGTGCTCGAGCGCTGATCCGGCTGCCGGTCGCTTTGGCGCGCCGCGTGCTGGCCAGTCCAGCGCGTGGCGTCCACCACAGCCCGGCAGGCGACCCTCATCGCGTGTGACCTACGGCATCCGGAGGAGATTCCAAGGAAGCTCGGTGGACGTCTCGTCGCAAAGATCTAGCGTGGTCGGTGGAGAGCCGGGAAGCCTGGACGGCGCAGTGCCCCTTCGCGCAAAGGAGCAGACGTGCACCGCCAGGGTGCCCACCTAGTCCGCGCCGGCCTGGAGCCTCATCCGCACCGCCCGCAGACCCTTACCAGGGTGCCTTGAGTGTCGGGGGTGGTGGGACCATCCATCTTCGCCTTCGCATTGGGCGCTGTCGTGAGCCTGGCGACGAGCTGGGTGCTCGTGTCCCGCCTCGAACGCGTTGGCGAGCGGTTGGGGCTCTCAGAGGCGCTGCTCGGCGTGGTCGCCGCCCTGGCCGCTGACGCCCCCGAGATCACCGCCGCGGTCACCGCCCTCGTGCACCGTCAGCAGGCCGTCGGAGCTGGCGTGGTGATCGGTTCGAACGTCTTCAATCTGGCAGCGTTGCTTGGTTTGGGGGCGGTGGTAGCTGGAGGGATCGGCCTGCACCGAAAGGTCGTGCTGCTCGGCGGCACCGTCGCCATCGTCGTCGCGCTCGCCTGTCTCTTGGCGGTTTCCGGCGCCGTGACTCCCGGCCGCGGGCTCGCGTTGGTGGCCGTGGTGCTGACTGCCTACGTCGTCACCCTGGGCGCCCATCGCGCCGTGCTCGGGCGGCTCCGCCTCCCGCATCGGTGGACGATCTGGCTCACCGCGGCCATCGTCGAGGAGGAGGACGAACTTGAGGTGGCCATCCACCCTCAGCGGGGCACGACTAACGATGCGCTCGTCGGAGCAGGTGCGCTCGCGATCGTCGTGGTGGCAAGTGTCGCCATGGAGCAGGGGGCTTCAACGTTAGGGATGCACTATGGGGTTGCCGCGATCGTGGTCGGCGGCCTCGTGTTGGCCGCCGTCACCAGCCTGCCGAACGCCGTCGCCGCGGTCTACCTGGCCCGGAGGGGCAGGGGGGCGGCCGCGCTCAGCACCGCCCTCAACTCCAACGCGATCAACGTGGCCGCCGGCTTGCTCATCCCGGCCACGGTGATCGGGTTGGCCAAGCCGTCGTCGTCTGGGCTCCTCATCGCTGGATGGTACGTCGGGCTCACCGCCTTGACATTGGTAATTTCCTACGTCGGCCAGGGACTTCGTCGGTGGTCCGGTTCGCTGATCATCGTGGCCTACCTCCTCTTCGTGGCGGTTCTCCTGGTCACCACTTGAAAGCAGCAGAAGGCCATGTCTCCCTTGGTGGTCGCGGTCGCATCAATGGCGTCCGCGTCGCATGAGGATCGAGTGACTGCGACCGGTAGCGTCCGATTTCGTCTGCGCCGTTGGCTCCGTGGACCGGAGTCTCGATCTAGCGCGCCAGGAAAGGACTCGAGACGACCTCAGGGTTAGTTCCGAGAGCCCGGAGAGGTTCGAGGGTCTTCGGTATCGGCCAACGTCGGAATCGAATGCCCGCATCTTGCCCGGCTGATCCCGGAGAAGGTGAGGCGGGTCGGGCAAGTCAGACCTCTTGCGACCTCCTGGGAACCCGTTCGTGCTGGGCCCTTCGGCAATCTGCCTCCCGGCGGGTAGCCCATAAGACGCGCCCGACCGAGCTTCAGGGGTGCCATAGGTGCCGCTCGGGGGCGCGCGACAACAGAACGCCAGCACCGAATAGTTTCGTATGAGCCGCACTTCGTGTGGCCGGGTGGGCGAGTTGCATTGTTTCACCGGTGATGTTCAGGCGTTGCGACGCACTTTCCGCCTCGGCACCATGGGTCGGCCGAGCTCGTGCTCCTCGAGGATCGTCAGGTACTGGGCGACGACGTTCGGCGTCATGGCCGTGAGCAACGGCAGCTCCTCGGGTTCGTGCTTGGCTGCGAGGAGGCGGACCCGCTCGAAGCCCTCGATGTAGCGATCGACCGACTTCTTCGCGTGATAGGTGCGACTGGCGATCTCGGGGGTGGTCAGGCCCTCGAGATAGAGGCGGATGATGGCGGCCTTGTGGGTGGGCCACGACCCCATGTCGGCAACGTATCCCCGCAGGGGAAGGATCTCGCCCCGTTTGCGAAGGCGGATGACCGTTGCCGAGACGCCGCCGTCGGTGTAGCCGGTGACCAAGGACAGATCGGCTTGGGACAACACGCCGCCTTGGTCGAAGGCCTCGTGGGCCAAGCGACGGACCCGGAGCTCCCGCCGTTCGAGCGCGGGCGCCCCGGCCACGAAGGCGTCGATGTCCTCTTGGGCGACGACGGTGAGGCGGACCGGCACGAGCTTGGTGTGCGCCATCGTCTTGCCCTTGCGGGCCCGCTCGGTGGCGTCCGGGCACCAGTAGATGAGCTGGCCCGGCTCGAGCTCCTCGGGCTTGGCGAAGTAGTCGCGGACCACCGCGCAGATGTCGTCCACGATCGCGGCGGCCACCACCTCGCCTTTGTCGTAGCCGTATTCGTGGAGGAACTTGTAGAGCAACAGGCTCGATAGCGTCCGCTTGGCCAGCCGTCGGCCCATCGCCACCGAGCGCTTCACGGGAGGCGTCATCGTGAGCCCCCCTTTTTCGACCCTCGGGCCACCTCCAACAGATCAGCCAGCCGTGGGGCGGCGGGGAACTCACGACGGGCCCGCTCATAAAGAGCGATGTACTCGCTGATCACCGATGCGGAGCGGCCCGAGGCTGCACGGATCTCGGGGACCGACGCACCCCGGGCATAGAGCGCGGCAATCTGGCGGAAGTCCGCCAGGTAGCGCTTGATGGCCGACTCGGAGTGGCGGGTGCGCAGCTCGATCTCGGTGAACTGCAGGCCCCACAGATAGAGCTGCACGATCTTTGCCTTGTGGCTGACCCCGGGGCCGATGTCGCGGATCTGGCCGCGGGTGGGCACTGCGATCTCTGCTGATCGGCATGCGGCGAGGTCGCGTTTCACCGTGGCCGTCGACGAACAGGTCAGGTAGGCGAGGTCCTCGACGCTCAACAGTCCGTCTTGGAGCTGGGCCTGGCGGGCGAGGCGAGCGAGGCGCTGCTGTCGCATCGCGGACAGTCCTTTGCTGCGAAGCACCTCGTGATCCTCCGGAGTGGCGAGCTCGAGGGTCACCTGCACCTTGCGACAAGCGGCGATCGGCTTTCCCGGTGGCTCGTCGGACGCGACCGCGAGATAACACAGCTCGCCGGCTTTGAGGGCGATGTCCCCGAACTCGGTGAAATAGCGGGCCATCTGCTCGTAGTGCGCCCGGGCCAGCACCGGGGTGAGGTTGAAGTCCTCACATATCCGAGCGACGATCGCCGACTCGGCGTCTTTGGCTGCGAGTCGGGCAGTTCCGTAGGCATCCATGACCAACCTCCGTGGTCAAATCAGGACCCACGAGAGTACGGCTCATTCGATCCCAGAGTGAACGCCCCCGCCGGCCGACTTCCAGGCCACCGAGCACAGTGACGCCGCAGACGGAAGCCCTGCCCGTTCACGGCGAACGCCGAACCGAGGATCTGTGTGACCAACCGTCGGACGGACCTGTTCCCGCGGCGGGCGACGACCATGACGGATCGCGTTCGATGCGGCAGGCCGCGGCAGGACACCTTGCGGTAGCCGAGATCGACCTTGGTTGAGGCGCGAATGTCCCGACCAGGGGCGCACAGCCGCAGCACAGGGAATGCACAGTGGCACGAACGTGGCACGGCGGCCTGGTGGAGATCGTGCGGGGGAAGGCGAGAGGAGCGGAAAGTGGCCCTGTCAGGACCTTCGCGTGGAGCGGGCGACGGGAATCGAACCCGCGTTCTCAGCTTGGGAAGCTGAGGATGCGTTCGAGCACCCCACTATTCACAGGCAGGTCAATGCCCATTTGTGACCTCCGTCTTACTCGCCTGACGAGACTTGGGCGCGATTTGGGCGCGCGCGGCTTGCGCTCTTCCCATCGATCGGGACGATCTCGGCCGGCTTGATGAGTTCAGTGAGCGCCTCGGCGAGCACGCGATCGCGGTCCTTCGTCGCGTGTTGGTAGCGGAGTGCAGCGTCAGCGGAGGCGTGACCCGCCCGGTGCATCAGCTCGGCCGTTGTCGCGCCTGTCGCCGCCGCGAGGGTGAGCCCGGTATGGCGGAGGTCATGCAGATGAAGGTCCGTCCGGCCAACTGATTCGCGCGCCTTCTTCCACGCCTTCTGGAGGACGCCCGGCGTGAGTGGCACGCCGGTTGTCCCGGTGAACACGAAGGCGCTGGGATCTGCTCCGGTGAACCTGGCCAGGTGATCGTTGATCGAGTCGACGACGTGCGGGGGCACAGCAAGAGTTCGCCGTCCCGCGGGACTCTTCGGCTCCTTCACCAGCGAGCGGCCGTCGCGGGTGAAGGTCCGACTCTGTTCGATGTTCACGGTGGTCTGGAGCCCGTCGATATCGCGCCGACGAAGCCCGAGCAGCTCGCCCCGGCGCAGCTGGCACCACGTCGCGAGGAGCACGATGAGCCGAAATCTCTCCGACATCGCCGCCGCGAGCGCGTCGATCTCGGCGAGCGTAGCGATTGGTCGTTCCCCGGCGCGTTCGGTGCCCCCACCCGTGACCTTGCACGGAGAAGCCAGCAGGAGGCCGTCTGTGACCGCTGTGCGCATGATGCTGGAGAGCAGGCGGTATGCCTTCGCCGCCGTGCTGGGGTGCGCCTGGGCGGCCTTGGCGTGCCACCCTCGTATCTTCGACGGTGCGAGCGCAGCGAGGGTCGAGGACCCAAGCTCGGGGACGATGTGGTCGTCGAGGAGGTAGCGGTAGAGCTCGACGGTACGCACCGCGAGGTCCGGTCGACGAGCGAGCCACTCGGCCGAGTAGTCCCGCAGCGTCACCTTCCCGGCGCGCGGGCCGATCCACGCACCGCGGTGAATGTCGGCCTCGACGATCGACAGGTAGGCGAGCGCGTCCGACTTGGTAGCGAAGGTCTGCGGCGCCGAGTGCAAACGAGCGTCATGCCAGTAGGTCGCCTGCCAGCGTCCGGACGACCGCTTCCGTACTGAGCCGAAGTGTCGCCGTGTCATCGCTCCTCCTCTGTGGCGTGGGCATCGTACAAATCGGATGTGCGCGACGCTCTCCCGCTCGGGACCGCGTCATCGATCCCTTGGCGGCCGCCTCCGATTCTCCACCCACGCCAGGACGACGTCGAGGTCGAAGCGCACGTAGTGGCCGATCTTCACGACCTCGATCTGACGCTCCGCCACGAGTCGCCGCACGTACCGCTCGCCGACGCCGAGCAGGCGGGCCAGCGTCTCGATGTCGATGAGCTGCGGGAACCGCAGCTGTCCTGTCTTGTCCGTCACTGCCCACTCTCCTCATTCAGTGCCTGTTCGGTGGAGTAATGGGGCGCGAGTCGCGCAGTTGGCGAGAATCTCCTTCGGATATCTCGATCCACTGTGACCGGCGGGGCGCGGCGATCGTCGGATGTGCCAGGCAGCTGGCCTGCGCGGAGGTGTCGCCCTTGGGCAACCAGGACCTGGCCGGAGCCAGGTCCTGACTCAGGATGGCGTGCGACGGACTCCGGAGGCCGGTGTCAAGGGTTCGCCACGGCCGCTTCGCGCCCTTGACCCCGGCCCGGCGGCGGCCGGGACGGACCCAGAGCCTCGGCGCGCGCTCTGGCCCATCGCACGGGCCATGCCTGACGCTCCCATCGAGCTCTCGAACCTCGCTCGCATAGCGTCCCATGAAGCCGCCGTCGCTGTCTCGAACCCCCGTTCGCCAGACGTCTCTCCCCCATCGACGGCTCTTGCCACCAGTTGCCACTACTTACCGCCACGTACCGCTTCGCAGATATCCCTTTACTTCCCAAGCATCTACTGGCATAAGTGCTCTGTGTTCGACACGTCTGCACCCGTGGTGCGGCCCCTGCGACGGGAGGTGCGCCTCCCGTGATGAGCCTCGTGAAGATCGCGCCCTCCTCGTGGAGCTACTACGCCTCGGAGGTCGCCGACGGGCGCGAGGACTATTACCGCGAGGCCGAGGTCCCCGGGCGCTTCCTCGGCCGGGGCGCGGGAGCGCTCGGGCTCGCCGGTGAGGAGGTGACGACCGAGGGACTCGAGCGGCTCTTCGGCAAGGGCGCCGATCCGCGCGACGGCCGCCCGCTCGGGCGGGGCTTTTCCGAGAAGGACCCCCACCGGGTCGCAGGCTTCGCGGTGACGTTCTCGCCGCCGAAGTCGGTCTCGGTGCTCTGGGCGCTCGGCTCAGACGTCGAGCACCACGCGGTGCTCGAGGCGCACCGGGTCGCGGTGGAGGAGGCGTTCGGGTTCCTCGAGGACCACGCCGCCTTCACTCGACGCGGTCGGGGCGGCGTGCACCAGGTCGACACCGAGGGCTTCGTCGCCGCCTCGTTCACCCATCGCACCTCGCGTGCCGCCGACCCACAGCTCCACACCCATGTGCTCATCGCCAACAAGGTCCGCGCGGAGGACGGCGCGTGGCTCGCGGTCGACGCCCGGGAGCTCTTCGCGCACCAGCGCGCGGCGGGGATGCTCTACAAGTCCGCCCTTCGTGCCGAGCTCACGAGAAAGCTCGGCGTCGCCTGGGCCGAGGTCGACGAGAAGGGGATCGCCGAGGTCGAAGGCGTCCCCGAGGCGCTGGTCGTGCACTGGTCGACGAGACGGCGCGAGGTCGAGGAGCTGGCGGGCCACCTCATCGCGGAGAAGGAGGCCGCGCGGGGCCACAGCCTCTCCGCCAACGACCGCGCCGCATGCTTCCAGGTCGCCGCCTACCGCACCCGGGCCCCGAAGGCCGGCGCGGAGATCCCGACCGAGGAGCTCCGCGCCAGATGGACAGCCGAGGCCGAGGCGTGGGGCTTCTCGCCCGAGCGCTGGATCGCCGAGGTACGACGTGGCGGGAGGACGACGCCGACGCTCAGCGCTCCAGAGC
>JGI12269J14319_10005718_pt1 | contig 10943 bp, 12 predicted proteins | sample PeaSoiSIISIP2007_FD_14319 | JGI IMG/M metagenome (IMG submission 14319) | reverse complement strand
GGGAGAGGGTTGCGTAGGCTTAGCGAGACGAAGTCGAGCTTAGCCGGAGCTGGGTGAGGGGGTGATTCCGCGCCATCGGAACATGCTCTAGCTTCCCGTGCCGACGATGTTCCAGAAGTCGGCGTTGAGGCCGCCCATGACCGCGTCGTGGCTGACCTCGAGGCAGCGGCGCAGGCCCGGCGGCCAGATATCGGCCAAGCCGAGGCGGCAGCTCTCGTAGATCTGCGCGGCCTCGGACAGCACGGGGTCGCTCGTGGCAAGCTTGGACGGAGTTCCTGTGACACTCCGCCATGCCCGCTCGGCATTCGCGGGATCGGCGCCGGTGTTTCCCGGCAAAGCGTTGATGAGCCGGTTCAGGAGGTGAGCCATGCGCGTGCGTGCCAAGTCGCGCGCGAAGAGGACGTCAGCGGTGGCGAGCGTATCGCGCGCGCGGGCGACCTCCGCGGGACGGAACGGGCTCGCGTCGCTTGCCGCGGCCACGGGGACGAGGGCGAGATCGGGCGCCACGCCGACCGCGAGCTCGACCGCGCCGAGCTCGCGGGCAACGCTCTCCGGCAGGCTCACTTCGACCGCGACCTGGCTGCGCCGGCTCTCGATGCTGAGACCTCCCGCCGGAAGTGTGTGCTCGGAGCCGTCGGCGGCCTTGACCACGAGCGTCAGCTTCTCAGGCTCGAGCGCGTCGTAAGCCGTGCCGTCCTCGGGCATGGTGCGCTCTTTCTGCAGGCAGAAGGCGGAGAGCTCCGCACGGCAGACGCCATCCTCGCAATGCATGGGCACCGGCTCGGCACTCGCGACGACGCCGAGCATCTGCGGTGCGGCACCGGCACTCCCGGCGAAGAACCCAAGGGTGGCCCCTGCCGCCAAGCAAACGAGCTCGACTCTCATCTTACCCTCCCCTCGGCACTCGGCGCTCAGCTGCCGGCGCCGACGATGCGCCAATACTCCTCGTTGAGCGTGCTCATGAGCGCGTCATGGCCCGCCTCGAGGCAGCGCCGCAAGGTCAGCCCCTGCACGAAATGGGCGCCGCGTCGGCAGCTCTCGTAGGCGAGTGCTGCCTGGGCGATCCCGGCATCGGCGTTGCCGAGCCGGGGCCCCCCGCCCACCACCTTGTCCCACAAGCCGTCGGGCGCGGCGAGATCGAGGGCGACGCCGCCCGCCATGCGCGGCAGCGCGTTAATGAGTCGGTTGAGCACGCGCGCGGTGACCATATCGGAACGCTCGCCGCTCTCGAAGACATCGGAGGCGATAGGACGCAGATTTGCCGTGGCGTCGGCGATCTCCTTGCCGGTCAACGGCGAAGGATCGCCGGCAGTCGCGACCGGCACCAGCGTGACGCGCGGCGCCACCGCGAGGGCGAGCTTCGCCGCACCCAGGCTCGCGCGCACTTCCTCGTCGATGCTCGCCGTGACGGCACTATAGCTACGCGCACTCGCGACGCGGAGATAAGGCGAGGCGGGAAGCCTGCGGACACTGCCGTCCGCCGCCGTCGCGACGAGCGTCAAGCCGCGCCAGTCGACGGCCTCATACGCCGTGCCGTCGAGCGGACCGCTGCGGCTCTGCTCCAAGCAGAATGCCGAAATCTCGGCGCTGCACTTCCCACTCTCGCAGGTCATCGGAATGGGTTCGGCACTCGCCACCAGACCGAGCAGCTGCGGTGCTGCGTGCGAAGCAGGCGCGAACGCAATTGCCAGCACAGCCGAGATGAAGGCCAATCGGACATTCATCGGACACCTCCCCAGCGTGATGTCGTCCGGTATCCCGTCCCGCGGGCCGTCTTAAATCTTCCCACCCCCAGGCACTCCGGTCAATGACTTCGTCGAGCGAGTCGGTGACGGTCAAGCCGGTTGCCAGGCCCAGCGTGGAGGACTATGTCGTGCCTCATGAGCGCCATGTCGGCCCAGCCCGTGCATGTGATCGGTGGCGGCCTTGCGGGCAGCGAGGCGGCATGGCAGCTCGCGCGCGCGGGCGTTCCCGTCGTGCTGCACGAGATGCGCCCCCAGCGCATGACGGACGCCCACCAGACGGACCGTCTCGCGGAGCTCGTGTGCTCCAACTCCTTCCGCTCGGACGACCGCAGCTACAATGCGGTCGGGCTTCTCCACGAGGAGATGCGCCGCTCTGCCTCGCTCATCCTCGCCGCGGCCGATGCCCACAGGGTGCCGGCGGGCGGGGCGCTCGCCGTTGATCGCGAGGGCTTTTCGGGTGCGGTCCAGCAGGCCCTCGCGGCGGAGCCGTTGGTCGCGATCGAGCGCGGCGAAATCGCGGGCCTGCCGCCCGTCGAGTGGGACGAGGTCATCGTCGCGACGGGCCCCCTCACCTCGCCAGCACTCGCGGACGCCATCTCGCGGCTCACGGGCGAGGACTCGCTCGCCTTCTTCGACGCGATTGCCCCCATCGTCTACAAGGAATCGATCGACTTCGATATTGCCTGGTTCCAGTCGCGCTACGACAAGGGCGATGGCGTCGACTACATCAACTGCCCGCTCGACCGCGAGCAATATTACGCCTTCGTGGAGGCACTCCTGGCCGGCGAGAAGACCTCGTTCCACGAGTGGGAGGAGAAGACGCCCTATTTCGAGGGCTGCCTGCCGATCGAGGTGATGGCGGCGCGCGGTCGCGACACGCTCGCCTTCGGACCCATGAAACCGGTGGGGCTCACCGATCCGCGCACAGGGAGGCGCGCCCATGCCGTGGTCCAGCTGCGCCAGGACAACGCGCTCGGCACCCTCTACAACATCGTCGGCTTCCAGACCAAGCTCAAGCATGGCGAGCAGCTCCGCATCTTCCGCATGATCCCAGGCCTCGCGCGCGCCGAGTTCGCGCGCCTGGGCGGGCTCCACCGCAATACCTTCCTCAACAGCCCGAAGCTCCTCGACCGCGAGCTCAGACTGAGGGCCATGCCGCGGCTGCGCTTTGCCGGCCAGCTGACCGGGGTGGAAGGCTACGTCGAGAGCGCCGCGATCGGCCTGTTGGCCGGCCGCTTCGCGGCAGCGGCCAAGCGGGGTCGGCAGCTCGCGCCCCCACCCGTCACCACCGCACTTGGCGCCCTTCTCGGCCACATCACCGGCGGAGCGGACGCCGCGACGTTCCAACCCATGAACGTGAATTTCGGCCTTTTTCCAGCACTCGAGACGCGCGAGCGCGGGCGCGAGCGCAAGCGGGCGCTGGCCGAGCGCGCGCTCGCCGAGCTCGACGTCTGGCTCGGTGCCTCTCGGGCCGCTGCCGCGGAATAGGCTCGCTCAGTAGCGTCCGCTGAGAGCAGCCGCCGCCACGCGCAAGGTATCGAGCGGGTGCTTGCGCCGCTCCTTGAGGGCGAAGGGGTTGTAGCCGGCACGCCGCAGGGCGGCGAGATGGGCGCGGGCAAGCACGGCCGGCAGGAGTGCCGGCACGGCGCTGCGGGGAAGCGCTTTGCGCTGGCGTCCGAGCTCGGCCAAATGCAGCTCGGCACGTTCGGCGATGCGGGACACCACGGTCGCGAGGCCGCGGGTGCTGCGGCACTCGAGGAGATCGCTGCCGTCCACTCCCGCCGCGGCCATGAGATCGCCTGGCAGATAAAGCCGGCGTTGGCGGGCATGGAAGGGAACCGCGCGGAGGAGCCCGGCAAGCGCCCAGCCGACACCGAGCGAGTTGGCAGCCGCCGTCGCCGCCTCGCCCCGCACCCCGAGCGTCTCGAGCGCCAAGGCCACGAGAGAGGCCGAGGTGCCGGCGGCGTAGCTTTCGAGGGCCGCGAGATCGGCCGGCGGCAGCTCCTCGAAATCCTGCTCGCGCGCCTCGATGAGGCGGTCGAAGTGCGCGCGCGTGAGGCGCCCGCGCTGGATGAGGTCGGCCAGCGGCAGCGCCACGGCATGGCGCCGCGCCCCGCCCGCATAGATGGCCTCGATCGTCTCGCGCCACCACTCGAGGCGAATGCGTCCCAACAGCGGCTCGCTCGCCACTTCGCGCGCCTTCGCCACCTCCAAATTGAAAGCATAGAGCGTGAACAGGTCCTCGCGCCGCTCGCGCGGGGCAAAGAGCGCCGTCAGGAAGCGGTCGGGATCATAACGCCGCACCTCGGCGGCACAGTAGGAGAGCTGTCGTTGGGCCATGCCGCCACCTGGCGAGAAGGCCCGGACTATAGCACGGACCGCCCTCCGGGCGCGGCCAGTCGAGGCGCGGCGCCTGCATGAGCTGGTCGCGAACCAGGGCCTTGCAAGCGCGAGCGCACCGCCACTTTTGAGATTTCTGAAATGGTTGAAAAAAGGGCGTCAATTAATTGATTAAAAGAGATATTCTTTGAAGCGCAAGGATTGTCGCAGCTACTTCACGCAAGCGCCGTGCGCGCTTTTGTCACATACTCCCGTGGCCTCGTGAGGTCTTTGAGAGTATCAACATCGTCCGAAGCTGCGGCTCCGCCGGCACCCCGAGCCTGAACCGGTCCATCCCTGCAGATGAGCAACCCGCGATGAGCCCACAAACGCGACGTGCCACCCTCGTGGGTCTGGGAGCCTTGGCGCTCGGCGCATTGGGTGCTGCCGCCATGGTGGTGGCGCATTTCCGGCCGGAGCCGGGTTCCCATTCGGCACTTGCCATCGGCGGACCGTTCACGCTCACCGCAAGCGATGGCCAGACGGTCAGCGACAGCAGCTATCGTGGCAAATGGCTGTTGGTCTACTTTGGCTACACCTATTGCCCGGACGTTTGCCCGACGACATTGAACGACATCGCCGAAGCCCTCGGCAGGCTCGGCCCGCTCGCCGACAGAATCACGCCGCTCTTTATCACCATCGACCCGGAGCGCGACACGCCGGAAGTGCTCGGCAGGTATGTAATGTCGTTCGATCCCCGCATCGTCGGTCTGACCGGCACGCCCGAGCAGATCGCCGATGTCGCAAGGGAATACCGGGTCTATTTCAAGAAGCGTCCGACCGGGAAAAACCCCGACGACTATCTCATGGACCACAGTTCCATTCTCTACGTCATGGACCCGGAAGGCCGCTACGTCACGCTCATCTCGGCCGAGCAGAAGCCGGGACAGATCGCCGCACGGCTGCGCCAGCTCATCAGCCAATCCTCATGAAGGCGGATAATATGAAGGCCCTGATTATCGCTGCCTCCCTCGCCCTCTCCCTCGCCTCCGTCGCGACGGCTCACGCCCAAGCGGCCCCCACTTCGACGATCGAGATCATGGCCCCTTGGGCGCGCGCGACACCGGGTGGGGCCAAGAACGGCGCCGCCTACATGACGATTTTGAACAAAGGCAAGGAGGCGGACCGCCTCGTGGCCATGTCGACGACCGTCGCCAAGACGGCCGCGATGCACCGGACCGAGACGGAGAACGGGGTCATGAAGATGCTCGCGGTCGACGCCGTGGACGTGCGCGCCGGCAGCCAGGCGGTCTTCAAGCCGGGCGGCTACCATGTCATGCTGATGGACCTGAGGCAGCCGCTCAAGGAGGGCGAAAGCTTTCCCATGACCCTCACCTTCGAGAAGGCCGGTAAAATCACGGTCACGGTCAAAGTGCAGAAAATGGGTGCGGCCGACGACAATATGGGCCATATGCAGCAGGATATGGGCGGCATGAAAACGGAGTGATCGGCGCGCACATGGAGAACGTCATGGTCGCACAGGCGGAGCGCGCGGCTCGCCTCTGGCAGGGCGAGGCGGGGGGGCCGGTTCGCGCCGGCAGCGAGGCGCACAAGCGCCTCTTTTGCCGCATGCTCCTCGACACGCACAATCCCTACAAGCCGGCGGCGATCGATTGGCCCAAGCTCGCGGACGACGCGCGCGGGCGCCTGGTCGGCCTGCCGATTTGGGACATCGCGGTGCAGACCGAAGGGAAGGCCAAGATCCACGTCGCGACCTATGCCGAGGGCATCGCGGACCCGCTCCTCAAGCAAGCCGTCGAGCTCAACGGCTTCGAGGAAGGTCGCCACAAGGTGGTGCTCTCCAACATGGTCGCCGCATACGGCATCAAGCTTGGCGAGGAGCCGCCCTATCCCAAGCCGCGCGATGCCGAGTGGGCCTTCATGGTCACGGGCTACAGCGAATGCGTCGACAGCTTCTTCGCCTTCGGCCTGTTCGAGCTCGCCAAGCGCTCGGGTTATTTCCCGCCCGAGCTGGTCGATACCTTCGAGCCCGTGATGCAGGAGGAGTGCCGGCACATTCTCTTCTTCGTAAATTGGGCCGCCTGGCACCGCAAGAACCTGCCCTGGTGGAGAAAGCCCGTGTTCGACCTGCGCCGCTCGGCCGTCTTCGTGCGGCTCATCCAGGAGCGGCTACGTACGGCGAGCGACATGGGCGGCGACAACTTCACCATGACCGGGCACGAGTCGATGGGCATCGACATCGACGCGAAGGAGCTCCTGGAGGTCTGCCTTGCGGAAAACGACCGCCGGATGAGCGGCTACGACGAGCGCCTGCTGCGCCCGAAGCTCGTGCCGCGACTGGCGCGCTTCGCGCGGCGCTTCATACGCGGAACGAAGTCCGCCGCGTGAGGCGAGGAGAATGCCAGAGAGCGGAGAGCTGCGGCGCACCCTTAGCGCCGGCAAAAGGATGGTGGAATGAAGATCGGCTCGGAGGCCCACAAGGAACTGTTCTGCCGCCATTTCAAGGCGACGCATCGACCCTTCGAGCCGGCGGATCTGCCGTGGCCCGAGCTCGACGAGGGCGGACTCGCGCGGCTGCGCGCCGTGCCGTTCTGGCAAGAGGTCTTCCACACCGAGCGACGCGCGGGCGCCATCGTCGAGGCCTTTGCCAAGACGGTCGACGACCCGCTCTTGCGCGCTGCCATCGATCTGCAGGGCTATGAAGAGGAGCGCCACGCCCGCCTCATCCGCTTCATGATCGACCGCTACGGGCTCGCGGCGAGCGAGCAACCGCTCGAGAAGCTGCCCGACGACGTCGTCACCGCCTTCGTCGATTTCGGCTATGGCGAGTGCCTCGACGCCTTTCTCGGCTTCGGCGTCTTCAAGATCGCCCGCCAATCGCGCTTTCTGCCGGACGCCCTGTTCTCGGTCTTCGACGTCCTGATGTACGAGGAGACCCGGCACATCGTGTTCTTCGTGAACTGGATGGCCTACAACGAAGTNCGCNGNGGNCGCGGTGCGATGCCGCTCCGNGCACTCACCTCGCTGCGCTACTACGCGCGCGCGCTCNGCCGCCTCATCGGCACGGTGCGCCGCGGCGCCGANAGCGACGGCNCCAACTTCTCNGCNACCCAGGCCGACGTGTTCCTCAACGATTTCAGCGTGAAGCGCCTCGTCGGCGAATGCCTCGCCGAGAACNCGCGGCGCATGAGCGAGTTCGACCGCGACCTCCTGCNGCCGCGCCTGCTGCCGGCGNTGGGGCGCATCGNCTTCTCCGCGATGCGGCTGTGGCCCGGCCGCCGGCCGAGCCCGCAACCCGTATGAAGCTCGTGCGCGCGATGCGGCGCGCGCAGTGGAAATCGCGATGAAGCTTGGCCGTTTCTTCATCGTGGCTCTCGGCCTCGCCGCCGCGACCTATCTCGTCGTCGCCGAGGGCGCCGGCCAGGTGTTCGGCGCACTCAGCGTCGCCGGTTGGGGCGGGCTCGGGACGATCACGCTTTTTCACGTATTGCCGACGGTGCTTTGCGGCATCGCCTGGTGGCTCTTGCTGCGCGCCCGATCGTCGGAGAGCTGGTTCCTCTTCAGCTGGGTGCGTTGGATACGCGACGGCATCGACGGCGTCATTGCCATATTGCCGGTGAGCGGCGAGCTGGTGGGCACGCGCATCTTGGCCCAGCGCGGCTTGACGCTGGCCGGCGCCAGCATCGTGGTCGATTTGACCGCCGAGCTCCTGGGCCAAGTGCTGTTCGCCATGCTCGGCTTCGTCCTCCTGGTGGCGAGCCATCCGGAGGCGCCCTACAAGCTCTGGATCGGCCTCGGCATCCTCGTCATGACGCTCGAGTTCGTGGGCTTCCTCGTCGCTCAGAAGAAGGGCTTGTTCCGGCTCATCGAACGGCCGCTCGATTGGATCAGGGGACGCAGGCAAGGTGGGGAATCAGACGCCGAGCGCACGCTGCACGAGCGCATTCTCCTCCTTTATGAAGACGGCCCGGCGTTCGTGGGCTGCATTCTGCTGCATTTCGCCGCTTGGGTCTTGGGCGGGCTCGAAGGCTGGATTGCGCTTTACTTCATGGGACATCCTCTCGGCGTCGGCGACGTGTTGGCGATCGAGGGTCTCGTCTACGCCATTCGCAGCGTCACCTTCTTCATTCCCTTGGGTGCCGGCGTGCAAGAGGGCGGCTACGTGCTGATCGGCGGCCTTCTCGGCCTCTCCCCGGAACTGGCACTCGCCCTCTCGCTTCTCAAGCGCGGCCGCGACCTCGTGATCGGCACGCCCGCGCTCGTCTGCTGGCAGCTCATCGAAGGTCACCGCTTCCGCCGCGCCAGGAGACGGAGCGACTTGCCTGCATGAGCGGCAGACCCGACATTGGTCATATGAGCAGCAAGCAGCCGAAGGGTATTGCCGCGGCCTGGCGAGCGCTTGGCCTGGTCCTCGCCGGGATGCTGACCCTGGTCGTGGCCGCGCACGCTCCGGCGGCCGCCGCGGGGTTCCAGCGCATGGTGATAGCACCCGGATGCTATGCGCTTGCGCCCGGCAAGTCCCTTGAGGTTCCGGCCTATTGTCTCGATCAGTCGATGGCGCCGCCGGCCTCGGGCGCTATCCTCTCGAACGCGCCGGCGCCTTTCGGAGCAACGCTCGTGAAAACGGCCGCGGGCCGCGGACTGTCTCTCCAAGCCGCCCTCGAGCAGCATCTGCTGCAAGTCGAAGGTGCCGGGAGCGACGCGCGCGTGAGCCTCAGAAACCTCACGCAAAGCCCGCTCGAGATTTGCATCAAGACGCCGACCGTGATCATGGCGAACGGCAACTACGCCATCGGAGACTTGCCGAAGCTTTACGAGCAGATCGTCGGCATCTTGGCTCCTGCCGGCCCGGCTGCGAAGGAGGTCGCTCCGAATGCAGGCGAAAAGCAGCTCGATCAGCACGCCAAGCGGCAGCAGGCGCTGTGGGATGCTGTCAATGAGGCGAACAACAGGAACGCCGAGGAAGAAGCGTATAAGGCCTTGAGCCATCGAATTTTATTTGGCACGGTCGATGACCCGGCTGCTGCCCGCGCGAGCGGCTCTGCGCCCGATCGCGGCAAGTGCTCCGGCCAGTCGAACAGCGTGGAGATTTGCACCAACAATTGACGGCGAGAGGTGCCTAAAGGCGGCGATGAACATGGTGGCGGTCAGCATGGCAGGGGACGCGGTCACCCGCACCTTGGTGGCCGAGACGCACCGCCTCGTGCTGCCCTCGGGGGACGCCCATAGGGCGCGCCGGCGCGCCGCCGCGATTATCGCGGCCTTGCTGCTCCATGTTTGGCTGGTGGCGATCCTGCTGATCGAACCGAGCGAGGACGAGCGGCGCGTGCCGCCGTCGATCCAGGTCGAGCTGGTCGCGGCCCCGCCGCCGCAGCCGGCGGCCCGATCCCAGGCGCCGATGGCGCCCGAGGCAGCGGCGCCGCTGACGCCGCCGCAGACTGAGGCGCGCGTATCCGGCGGCAAGCTTGAGCGCGAGGCGGGGCGGCCGCCGGATGCCCAAGCTCCGCCCAGCCTCGAGGCAGCGCCCGAGCCCGCGCAGCCCAAGGATGCAGCGGAGCCGCCGCCGGGAGCTGCGCCCGCCGCACCGCTCCCCGCGACGCCGCCAATGCCTGCAGCCGAAGGCAGCGATGCGATCACCCCGCCGCCGCCGGAGGCCAAGCCCACGCCGCAGCGAGAGCCCTCCGTCGCGCGCACGGCGGCAGCGCCGCTGCACCTCCCGGCTCGCTCGGAGAACGACAGCGTGGTCCTCGGCAAGGGCGGCGGGGACCCTTATCTCAACACGCTGCGCGACGAAATTCTGCGCAACCGCGTCTATCCGCCCGCGGCACGCTCCGCTGGGCTCTCCGGCACGGCGCAATATGCGATGCTCCTCGACCGCCAGGGGCGGCTCATGCGGGTGCGCCTCTTGCGCTCATCGGGTGCCGATATCCTCGACAAGGCGGGGGTCGAGATGATCGAGCGCAGTGCCCCCTTCCATCCGCTGCCGCCTGAAATCATCGGCGAAGTGTACGACCTGGTGGTGATCCTCCACTTCCCATAGCGATAGCAGGGAGGCCGCGCGCGGAAAGCCGGTGCTGCAAAAGCGAACGGCCGCGCACCTGCAAGTGCTGCGGCCGTGAAGAGCCGATCGGAGCGGTGCCCGCTCCGGCGTCGTGCTATGGCAGAGTGCGCGTCGCGATGATGGGGCAGCCGCAGATCGGGCAATATTCCGTCATCGATATCATGCTGCCGGGTGCGCCCGTGCGACCGGCGAGCGCGCTCTCGAGCCTCGCCAGGATCTGCGCGTGCGCGCCATCGCCGCTGCAGCGGTTGGCATAGGCGGCCCCGAGCCCGCTTTGGGCGGGGATGCCCTGGATGGACAGGGCTGCCGCCGAATGGCTCCGCGACAGAAGCGCCAAGACTCCGCCGAGCCCCGCCGTGCTCAGCAGGAAGGCTCGACGATTAACGTCCTTTCCGCTCATGGGTCAGACCCTTCGTCGGTTGGGAGCCCCTCGTAAGGCAAGAATATAGCATTTCCAAGCCAGTGGGCAAGAGTCCCGTAATTGTTTTCGCCCCTTCAGGAGGATAAAATTCGAGCGGCCTGTGGTGCCCTAACAGGAGATCGTCAGGCGGCGCCACGGCCTGCGACGCGCTTTTCCGAGATGGCTGCGGTTGCGGGGCGCTGGGGGTTGCGGTGGCGGATCTGTTCATCAGCTATGCGAGGAACGATGCGCCGCAGATCGAAGCGCTGGCGGCGATCCTCGAGCGCGCGGGCTGGTCGGTGTGGTGGGACCGGCGCATCACGACGGGCAGCTCGTTCGACCTGGTGATCGAGCAGGCGCTGGCCGAAGCGAAAGCCGTCATCGTCGCCTGGTCGAG
>JGI12269J14319_10005714_pt1 | contig 10949 bp, 8 predicted proteins | sample PeaSoiSIISIP2007_FD_14319 | JGI IMG/M metagenome (IMG submission 14319) | reverse complement strand
CCCTGACCACCCGCCAGGCCTACGACCTGGTTTCCGCGGGGTTCGGCCCCGGGTTCAACGGCCCGCTGGTTCTGGCCGCCGAACTGCCCGGCGGACCCGGGGACCGGGCCGCGGTCACCGCCGTCGACCGCCGGCTCGCCGCGGTCCCGGATGTAGCCGGGGTGCAGGCGCCGGCCTACAACCGGGCCGGTGACGCCGCGGTGATCGTGGTCTACCCGGCCTCGGCCCCCCAGGCCGCAGCCACCGCATCGCTGGTCCACCGCCTTCGCTCCACGGTCATCCCGCAAGCCACCGCCGGCACCGGCGTGAGGGTTCTCGTCGGCGGCGAGACCGCGGCCGGGATCGACGCGTCGTCGTATGTCTCGCAGCGGCTCCCGTTGGTCATCGGCCTGGTGATCTTGCTGTCGTTCGTGCTGCTCGTGGTCGTGTTCCGGTCCGTCGCCATCCCCCTGAAGGCCGCGGTCATGAACCTGCTGTCGATCGGGGCCGCCTACGGGGCGATCGTCGCGGTCTACCAGTGGGGCTGGCTCGCCCCGGTCTTCGCGGTCAGCCGCACCGGCCCCATCGACCCGTGGATACCGCTGATGATGTTCACCATCACCTTCGGGCTGTCGATGGACTACGAGGTCTTCCTGCTCTCCCGCGTCCAGGAGGAATGGCGCCGCAGCGGCGATCCGGGCGCCGCCGTGGCCGACGGGATCGCCGCCACCGGCCGGGTCATCACCGCGGCGGCCGCCATCATGATCTGCGTCTTCGGGTCCTTTGTCATCGGCGACCCGCTGCGCGTCCTCGACGTGTTCGGCCTCGGCCTGGCCGTCGCCATCCTCATCGACGCCACCTTGGTCCGCATGGTCCTTGTCCCCTCGATCATGCAACTGCTCGGCAAGGCCAACTGGTGGTTCCCCCGCTGGCTGGACCGGGCCATTCCCCGCCTCGAGGCGGAAACCGCGCCGGCGAGCCCCGCTTCGCCGATGCCGGCCGACAACCTGGCCTGATCGCCACCAGGGACATGACATGGCCGGCCCGGCGAAATCGAGCGGCCGGGCCGGGCCCACACCACCCGCCTAACAGACGCCGGCCTGCTCCAGAAGGCGACGAACTGCACGGCTTGCCGCAACTGCCCTGCGGGCGGTATCAGCACGATTATCAGCGCGCACAGACCGATCCTTCCGGTGCAGGCTACGCCCGCGTGCTCGCTCGCCGTCGCTCATTCAGGCGGCGATGCGCCCTTCCCAGGGGTTGTACGCTGATGACTCACTGTGGTGGTGCGCGGATTGTCAGCTGGCAGTCATTCGTCGTGCTAGCGGTCCGGTGCGGAAGACTCGCTGTGCCGTGCCCCGGTTCTTGTCGGCGGTGATGGACGCGGCGGTAGCTGGGAAGCAAGAATGGCGCATACCGCCAGCCGGGAGGGAGGCGGTGATGCTGATTCCCTTCGAGCTCATGTACCGGCTGCGGTTCGCGCCCTGGGAACTGCGGCCGGTCGTCCCGGCATGGCGGCGGATCACCGGCGGGCCTGGCGCGCTGCCGCCGGGCCGGGCGCTGGATGTGGGCTGCGGGACCGGGCGGGATGCCTGCTACCTGGCCGGGCGGGGGTGGCAGGTGACCGGGGTGGACATCGCCGCAGCGGCGATCGCCCGGGCCCGGCGGCGGGCCGCGGCATTGGGCGTGCAGGTGCGCTGGGTCGTGGGGGACGCCGGGACGCTGGGCGGGCTTGGCCTGGAACCTGGGTACACACTGCTCTACGACTTCGGCTGCATCCAGTGGCTGCCCGGCGCGGCCCGCGCGGGCGCGGCAGCGGGGATGACCGAGCTCGCGGCGCCGGGCGCGACGGCGCTGCTGGCGGTTTTCGCGCCCGCCCGGCGGGTGCTGCTGCCGTGGGGGATGAGCCAGGACGAGGTCACCGGGCTGTTCGGTGCGGCCTGGGAGCTGGTGGAGGCCGAGGCGGTGACCGGCCCGGGCGTGCCGCCGCCGGTCCGCTGGGTGCGTCCCACGGTCTACCGGCTCATCCGCAAGGACGCCGGCGCAGAACCCCGGACGTAGCGGTGCTGGCCAGAGCAGGATCGAAGTCGCAGTGCCGGACGCAGGCAGGATCCGGGCCTTTCTCGCGCGCTGGCAGGTTCCTGGTTTGGCTCACTGCACGGCGCGGACGCTGCCTAGATTGATCTGGTAGCCAACGGCGGGGAGTCAGGTCGATGAAGCTGCGTCCTCCGCAGGGCAGGCCCGGCCGCAGGACGCCAATCCAGATCAGCCAGATCTGCGTGGCCGACGTCCTGAGAGACGTGGGGCCGACCGCGATACAGAACGGCGGCAGCGTGCGCCTCGCTCGAGGTGAGAGCCGATCACGCAGCGTGAGATCAAGTGTCCGATCTCCGGGATCCCGGCCTGCCGAATCGGGCACGGCTGGTTTGACACCCCGGGCCAGCCGCGGCGCCGTCATTCTGTACCCGCCTCGGTGTGGGGTGCTCGGTCGTGACCGGATAGGAGGCCGCGGCCCGGGTCCAGAACGCCACAGAGCCTACCGGACGACTCACGAATCGCGTATCGCCTGCGGAGATGTTTCCTGTGACATACGCTCCGCGTACAAAACATCCGTCTGAGCCGATCAGGGGGTCTCATGAGACGGCGTCTGGGTGTTGCCGGGACAGCGGTCGCCGCTTGCGCCGCCATCCTGCTGGCGGCATGCGGCGCGTCCGCCACGTCCACCAGTGCGGCACCGGCCACCAGCGCGCCGACGCCGAACCCGGCGACGGCGACGACCGCCGCCGCCGCCACCGGCAACTTCAACTCCTGCTCGGTGGTCACCCAGGCCGAGGCGGCCAGCGCCATCGGGCAGGCCGTGACCCCGGGGGTCCTCGGGCACGCCACCGTCGAAGGGGGCCTCGCGTGCGTCTTCTACGGGCCCTCGGCGCCCACCCCCGCCAACCCGGACGTGGCCCAGCCCGACTCCGTCCGGGTGGTGGTGGTCAACGGCCCCGACGCCTTGACCTGGTACAACGACTACAAGTCCAAGGTCAGTGCCCAGCCGGTCACCGGCTACGGCGACCAGGCCTACTACGACGGCTACGCCTCTCTCAGCGTCCTCAAAGGCGACTACTACCTCCGGATCGCCGTCAGCCCCGCCAGCGCTCCGCCTTCCCTGAAGGACGAGGAGCAGCTCGCAACAGCCATCCTGCCGAAGTTGTAGCCGCAGACGGCACCGACCGGGATCGGCCGTTCCCCCAGGGTCAAGCCACACCGCATCGCCCAGATCTGAGCGGTGATGACCCACCCGTCCCAAGTGAGCACATCGCGGCCGATCGTCGGTTTGCTGACCGGGACCGCCAGGGCGCGGATCGTATCTACGCACGGTGAGATTGGTCTGTGGGTGACTGGCTCGAGCAGCGGCGGCGTGAGGAGGTGACGCGGCGGGCTGAGGTGATGAGGCTGCTGGTACTGGCAGCCCAGTTCCGGGCGGCGGTAGCGGCCGGAACGGCGAGGTGCGGGTGTGCGCTTCGGTCGGCCGGCACGGCCAGGTCGTCGCGCTGTGGTCGGCAGCGGGGGACCAGGCTGCGCTGACGTCGGTTGTCGTGCGGCCCGGCTTTGCCGGCTTCCCTGATCCGGTAGCGTCCCGGCCTGTCCCGGTGCGGGTGACGGTGCACGACTCCGCTCCGGTCACCGCCGCCCGGATGGTGGGGCTGGTGATCGCCCATCCCGTCGCGGTCCAGCCGCTGCCAGCTGGCCGGTTCCTGATCGTGGGTGCTTGGTCCCGGTGGCGCCGCGAGGGGACCGGACCGTAACGCGGTGATCTACGGCAGTGACGGGCAGGTCGCCGCGGAGGCAGTGCTGGGCGACGGGATCGGGCAGGTGGCCGCGACCAGTGACGGCCATCTCTGGGCGGGATCCTTCGACGAAGGCGTCTACGGGGACTACGGCTGGGCGACCCGGGCGGCGAGGCCCCTGTGGGGGCCTGCGGGCTGGTCCGGTTCACCCCGGACCTGCAGCTGGACTGGCGGTTCCCGTCACATGTACAGCAGCCGTGGGGCGCCATCAGCGACTGCTACGCCAACGTGGGCGATACCGACGTGTGGGCCTGCTACTACACGGACTGGCCGGTCGTGCGCATCCGCGGCGGCGCGGTGATCCGCTGGCCGAACACCGTCAGCGGCGCGAAAGCCATCGCATTAGACCAGTATCGCGTGGCGCTGTACGGCGGCTACGGCCCCGACTGCGACCGGCTGGTCATCGGGCAGCTGAGCGCTAAGGGCTTGCAGGTCACCGGCGAGTACCGGGTTGCCCTGCCCGATGGAACTCCAGTCCCCGACCGCACCAAGGTCATCGGGCGCGGGGCATGCCTGCACTTCCTGACCGCCGACAGCCGGTACCAGCTCACCATCCCCGAGCCAGCGAAATAGCCTCGCTAATAGCGATCACTTGGGCCACAGCTTGGCGATCCGATCTACGTAAACCCCGTACACATACGGGCCAGGCTTTCGGCTCGCCTGAATGATCCTGTGCCGGTTTGCCAGGAACCACTCGGCTTGGTCAGCGAAAGTGAGCTGGGCGTTAGTAAGGCAGAATAGCCTTACGTTCCCATCAGTAAGTGCTTGCAGTTCAGCTGGACGGCGGCGAATATGATCATCCTTGCAAAGCACGACCCAACCGCGCTCACCAGCCAGCGTCAGCCAAGTCGCATCATCGGTCTCCTGAGCTGCTCGCTCACCATAGACCTCAGCCAGCGTCCGGGTGATCAACCCAACCTCACGGAGCGCAGCCGGGAGGGATACCTGGCTCAGGCTGCGGTCGATCAGGAACTCAGGCGGCGTGGCGTCGCGTCGCCGACCGGATGACGGCCTCGACCTCATCGGCCTTCACTCCGAACTCGGCGGCGACCGTCCGGGGGCTCTCACCGGCCCAGAAGGCGTCAAGGATGTCCCGTACCCTGATCTTCTGGCGCTCTAGGACTGGCTGGCCGAACGCAAACCGGGGGTCAACGATGACGTCGGCCCCTTGATAAGTTTTCAGCTTCAGGCGGGTGGGATAGCGGTCCTTGCTCCAAGTGACGAACTGCAAGTATCGGTCGATCACCGTGGGAATTACCGCCTGTCCGTCAATCGCTCGCGTCCACATGGGCTCGTCGTATGAGTCAGCCATATCGACCAGTAGGCTTACTCCGTCAGTCGCGAGCCGCTGCGTAGCGAGGGCGTACTCATCGTTGAACTGCTCCCGCAGGCGTGTAACCGAGACTCGTAGCCCCTGCGCTGAGAGACCCAACTCTCGGAATCCGCGAAGCATGTGCGCCTCGACGAGGCCAACGAATGGCAATGACGCGGACCGTGGTGTCTCTGGCCGTATCCGGTGTACCAGCGGCGCTGGTCCCGCTTGACGCTGGGTCCAGGACCGGAGTGTAGATGCGGGCAGGCCGAGGTACTGGGCGGCTTCGTCCACAAGGAAAAGCGGCACGCTAAAACGTAGATCCGCATCCATGCGAGTTGCCCCTTTCAGCCTGCTCCGTAACTCACGATAGTCGTCCCAGTGCATCTTGCCTCGCAAGCGCCCCCGAACGCAGGTAGTGATGCTGGCGCGACGTCCGGTACCCGGGTCCAGCCTCCGCTCAGGCCGAGCGGGGCCAGATGAGACCGTCCTAACCACCCGCGGGAGCGTCCGATTAGACAGCCCGGGCCGCGGCGTTCGCCGTTGGTGTAACCGAACGCCTGAAACGGCAACCGTTAGACCGGTCGGTAGTGGTGCACTGTCGGCCGTCTGCGACTATAGCGTTGCGAGCGGCGAAAGCCATGTCGTCGGGGACGACCAGTAAGTCCCAGGGGGCGCTTGCCGTCTCGAGGGCGCGTCGGCTGGGGCCGTAGCGAGCACAGGGGTGGCCGAGCTGGGGCTGGGTGAGGTCGTGGCCGGAGTCGGGCGTTGGGCTGGCGTGAATTCCCCAACCATTCGGACATTTAGCGCTGCTAACGAATTCGCGGGGAGCCAAATGGGGAGCCAACGACGCCAGGCACCTGGCCACGCCGGGCCATATCCAGCCATTATCGTTGCGGCCGGATCCCACGTCAGGCCATATCGGGCGACACCAGGGCGTGCTTCGGGAATGCCTCCTAAGCAGTAGGTCCCGCGTTCGAGTCGCGGTCGGGGCGCAGATAATGCAGGTAAAGAGCCATATTCGAAACTATTGTTGTTCGAATGATCTACTGCTCGCAGGCAGTCACTCTTACCTGATTTATAGCCTCGCAGATGGGCGGCAGGTCGCGCTCACCAGGCAAAACGATGGCCTCGGATATCTGCCGCAGGGATGGGCTGCCATTGGGAGCCAAACGGGGAGCCAATCGCATGCGGTGAAGCCGGTGCATCGTGGCTGCTTTGTCGCCCGATCGACCCGCTCGGTGGGTCGCGGGAGCGTACTGGCGGTGCCTGGCTGGCGGCCAGCGCTCGCCCCTGATGCCATCTCTCAGGGTGCTGGGCGAAGGCCCGGGTGCGCCCCCGCCGACAGGGCAAGCCAGATCCTGGCGGTGAAACACGAGTTGCCCATAGAACGCTGCTCGAAGCCGCTTCCTCATGGCCACGGTCAGGCAACGGAACTCCGGTGCAAGTTGGCGGCGTTGCCCTACGCTGATCTGCTTGATGTCGGTGCTAGCAGAACGCAGCGAATAGCCTTCGAACAATTGGTCATAATTCGCTCATAACGCCGAGGCCACCGCCCGCGCCCGCGTATTCCCGACCGCAGCTGCGGGCCACTGTCGCATGCCCGACTCCTGCGGGACAGCAGACGGCAACGATCAAGATCAACAATTTGATGTGCGGGGCCATGCGATTGTGCCAATGAGCCAAGTCGCAGCGGGAACATCGGCTTCGGTGGCCTGCCTTGGCAGTTTTGTGGAGGGCCGCTGTCTACTTGCCGTTCCGCAATCCTTGGAACTGGAACAGGCCCGCACCGGTTACCCAGGGGGCAGGAACCCGTGTTCTGCCGTTCCGCAAATCGTTACACAAAGCGCGTTCCAGAACGAGAATACCAATCCGGGTTCCGGTACAGTCCCGCCCCATGGGGCCTATCCGCCCTGCTGCCCGTCAACACCGCCGCTGCGGGTCTGGGCCTTGTCGCCTTCCTGCTGCTGGCCCTGTTCGCCGAGATGGAACGCCGCCCGGGAGACCTGGGACGCCGAGATGAGCGAGCGTGAAACAGATGCCATCTACTGACCTACCCGAGCAGGGGGACCGGCCGATACGGCGGATCCGGTTCTTCGCTGATCGCTACGACTGGATGGGTCCGGCCATCGTCGTGCTGAGTTCCTGGTACTTCGCAGCTCAGGTCCTGGTCGCCTGGGTCTTCCGGCCGCAGTACAGCTTCGTCTCCAACGTGATCAGTGACCTGGGTAATACGGCCTGCCCTCCACCACATTCCGACATCTGCTCGCCCCGGCATGTCGTGATGAATGTCTCGATTGGCATCCTCGGCGTCGCCATGATCGTGGGATCGGTGCTGATCTTCAGCGAGTTTAGCTTCTCGGACGAGCGACGCGAACGCGCGGCTGCGATCGCCGGATTCGCGTGCATGTTCCTTGGCGGCTTGGGTGCCATCCTGGTCGGGGCCCGTCCCGAGAATGTCAATACCGCTCACCTGCACACGGTGGGAACTGTCATGGTAATCGGCTTTGGCCAGCTGGCCATTTTGATCCTCGGCTTGGTGCTCCGCCAGATTCCTGATTGGCTCCGCGAGTTCATGCTCGTCACCAGCCTCCTCGTTCTGCTGGCCGGTATCTCGATCGCGGGCAATCATCAGTTCGGCATCGGCTCGGGAGCGCTGGAACGGCTGGCCCAGTACCCAGAGAGTGTCTGGTTGATCCTCTTCGGGTTCTACATCAGCCGGGACCACTACCGGAATAAAGTGGCCCCGAGGGGTTTCGAGTTCTCTGAGAAGAACCTCTACACAAGAGAAATGTTCGATGAACGGCGCAAGAAGGCCGGGGAGGCCGCCCGCTAACTGTCGCGGGCCGAGCTGGAGCGGTTCTTCTTCCTCGACGATACTGACCGGGCGCTGACCACTGCCCTTAACTTCCGTGTGCTATGTCCGGTGATGACTGGTTTTTAGTGCTCGGTGACGATGTGGCTGCAAGATGGTGTCAGTACGGCATGCGGGTGCCGCAGGGCAAAAATGGCAGCGAAGCCCCTGCTAGGACGTGAGGTGTCGAATCTCGTTACCGTCCCGTGCAGGAGCTCCGTTGTCCCGTCATTTTGCCATGCGCGTGCCGTCTCCGCAGGCCAGCCCCGTTACTGGCGCTGATCCCGGTGCGGAGGCCGGCGATGAGCGCGGCCTGCGGGAGGGCCTGGCCGCCCGGGTGGCGTCCGGCCCGGGCCTGTGGCTGCGGGAACTGGCGGGCCTGGACCGCGAGGGCCTGCTCGGGCAGCTCCTGGGCGAGGGGGTGATCGGCGGGGCGGTGACGGCGCCACACGGCCACCGGCTGGACCGGGTGCTGACCGCGAGGAACACCCTGCTGGCCGTCATCGCCGGCTGCCTGTTCGCCGGGCAGGGCGCTGACCAGGTGCTGCGCACCGTGTTCGCGATGCCCGGCCTCGATCCCGCCGCGCCCGGCACCCCGGTCCCGACCGGCCCGGCGCTGTCGAAGGCCCGGATGCGGTCCGGCGAGCACGTCGCCCGCAGGGCGTTCGAGACCGACGCGGCCCGCACGGACGCGGAACTCGGGATCGGGCAGCTGTGGCATGAGATGGAGGTCACCGCGTTCGACGGCACCACCGCCGAGCTGGACGCGAACGACGAGCTGGCCGCCGCGTTCGGGACGCCCGCCGGCGGGAAGCATCCCATGCTGCGCATCGTCGCGCTGGTCCGCACCGCCACGCACCGGTGGGCCGCCGCCGCCATCGGCGGCTACCACGACGGGGAGAACACCCTGGCTGACCAGCTGGAATCCGCGCTCGCCCCGGGCACGGTCAATCTCGCCGACCGCGGCTTCTTCTCCATGGACCGGTTCCTGCGGTTCTCCGCGACCGGGGCGCAGCTGTGCTGGCGCGTCAAGAACGGCGCGAAGTCCGTCCCGCTCAAGGTCATCCGGCCCCTGCCCGACGGCTCGGAACTGGTCATGCTGCACGAGTCAGACGGCATGCGCACCCGCCGTCGCCGCGACGCCGGGGACAAGACAGCTGCCCGGCTCCCGGACACGCCCGCCCGGCTGGTCCAGTTCACTATCGTGACCCGCACCCGCGGCGGCCGCGCGAAGACCAGCACCATCCGGCTGCTGACCACCCTGCTGGACCACGAGCAGCACCCCGCCCGCGAGATCGCCGTCCTGTATGCAGAGAGATGGCAAATCGAAATAGCGTTCCTTCATCTGAAGCGGACCGTCCGCGGTCCCCGCCGCGTCCTGCGCGGCAAGTCCGAGATCCTGGCCCGCCAGGAAGCATGGGCATTCCTCCTGGCCCACAACATGATCGCCGCCGTCGCCGCCCGCGCGGGCGCCCTGGCCGGCATCGACCCGGACCTCATCCCGTTCACCGCCGTCCTCAGCCTGATCCGCGCCGGAATCCACTCCGGCACCCCCTGCGGGCGCTGCGGAAAGCTCCCCGCCGACCCCCTCGGCCAGCTCATCGACGACGTCACCGCCCACCCCCTCCACCGCCCGGGACGACAGCGCACATCAGGCAGGACAGCCGCCGAACGACTATCCCGACCCACCGAGGAAGTCACTTACACCATCACCATCACGCCGTCAAATCTCCCACAATGGCAGCACCCTGAAGTTAAGGGCAGTGGGGCGCTGACCGATAGGCGCCATCGTGACCATAACTGGGTCGGGTTTGCGCTCCATCATGGGACGGTTCGCTACCTGGGCACATTCTTTCCTGACCCATTGAATGACCCGTGGCCGGTAGTGGAGTACCCGGCTGCGCAGTTTGGCGTGGCCGCTGATCGCGTGTCAAACGGTATGCCGAACGGCTGCCTACCCAGCATGAGCACGCCCGGAGTGGTGGAGTCGCAAGACGCGCCGGAACTTGCGGCTGACCCGGGTGTCCGGGGCGCTGATCCACGTCACCCCATGCCCGCCGGGTGGAGAAGCCGGCGAGGCCCGGGGAGCAGGCCCGGGCCTGGTCAGGCGATGATCTCGACCGCGCCGGAGGTCAGGTCATACCGGCCGCCGACGACCAGCAGGCCATCGTCAGCGATCAGCCCGGCGATCAGGGGATCGGCCTTCAGTTCGGCCACGTCCAGCCGCACCTGCGCCCTGACCATGTTCTCGACCAGGTCCCCGGGCAGCCTGGCCGCGGCGTCGTAGGCCGGGCGCAGCGCGTCGACCACCGCCTGGATGTGGCCGGGCGCCGGCTCCCCGCTCTGGATCGCGGCGATCGCGGCGATGACGGCGCCGCACCGCTCATGGCCGAGCACGATGATCAGCCTGGAGGACTCATAACCGTTCGGCCCGAACTCGACGCTGCCGAGCACCACCTGGTTGTCCATGGCCTCCGCGCCGGTCCGGAACACGAACAGATCCCCCACGCCACGGTCGAAGATAATCTCGGGCGGAACGCGCGAATCGATGCAGGAAAAGACCAGAGCGAGAGGATCCTGGTGGGCGGCGACCGCATGCCGGCGCTCGACCGACTGGTGCGGATGCTCCAGCTGCCCGTTCACCCAGCGCTGGTTTCCCTCCATCAGCAGCCTGAGTGCCTCCCGCGGGTCAGGGCGCTGCGCTCCCGGTCGTGTCACCAGGTCCTCCAGCCCGACCAGCCGCGTCCGTGCACGCCGCCGGAATCTCCGCGACCTGCCGGAACGGTGGCGGCGCTCATCGCCGCCCCCTGGTCACGGCTACCCGCTCACCGCGAGCACCAGGCCGGCCGTTCACCCGCCACCAGCCCCCGCCCTGCGCCCGCACGCAATCCAGCACCCGGTACCTGCCGGGCTGCCCCGCCAGTGCCCTCAACTCCACACCGCACCTCCCGATCCGCCGCGAGAT
>JGI12269J14319_10005709_pt1 | contig 10955 bp, 16 predicted proteins | sample PeaSoiSIISIP2007_FD_14319 | JGI IMG/M metagenome (IMG submission 14319) | reverse complement strand
TTCTTTCGAGAAACGGACCGCCTTTCATTGCGACACGCCGCAGATCGGCAATTATCTAATTTGTGCCCGACCCCGTGAATAACCCTCATGGCATGCCATGCAAGACAAGAGCATGACCAACCGGAAAACAGCGGGTTCGCACTGTGGGATGGGATGCTGACGATCAGCGACCTGGCCGCACAGCCCACCGACCAGCGAGACCTAGCATTTCTTTCCGCCTGTCAGACCGCCTCCGGCAGCCTTTCTCACCTCGATGAGGCAATTCATCTTGCGGCTGCGATGCAATTTCTCGGCTACCAACACGTCATCGCGACCATGTGGGTCATCGCCGACCCCCCCGCTCCCATGATCGCCGATGCGGTTTACACCACTCTCGCCAAGAGTGGCCGACCAGAGACCAATCGAGCCGCCGAAGCCTTGCACCACGCCGTCCGCTCCCTCCGCCAGACCGATCCGGCCAATCCCTTCCTATGGGCGCCGTATATCCACCTGGGGGAACTGAAACAATTAGGAGGGTAAGCTAGTATGGATAGCCCGCCGCCTTTGCCTTACCAGATACCTGATATGTTGGCTGGATACCCATGCGACAACCCCATGACCAAGAACATCCGCATCTGCCGTTGACCGAGCGGTAGCGCCCAGTTCGACGACGCGCTCATGCCGATGTCTGTGTCTGGAAGGCTCAGGTGGATTACACGCCCCTCTCAGTCGTCCCCGATGTAGCCCGTATTGGGATCGATCATGGCGAGGAAGGTTCGAATGCTCTCCCGGTGCTCGTCCATCGACCGATTCGCTGTCCCGCTCGACGCGAATCCGTAGCCCTTGTTAGGCCCGCTCAGCCAGTCGTAGGCGGTGCCGTCGTCTCCATGTTGGCGAATGGCGAACCGTTCGCCATCGACGTCGAGGGTGAACAACACGGGGCCGGGCCTTCCCTCTGTTCCGCGGTACACAGAATGGAACGGTGGGGGACTTTCGCCGTCACTGCTGGGGCTCCTGTCCACGGGAGCCAGCATCCACCACCGCCGGCTTTGATGTCCATCGCACACGCACTCGGCTGACACGCACTCATCTGCCGCATGGAGCGCGCTTAGTCCTGGCGGTCCAGCTGCCAGACAGGTCCAGGGATCGCGGCACCGACCGGCACCTCCGCTAGCCGATTGCGCCGTTCAGCCAGTCATATCCGCCGAGCCGACGGTGGGCACAGTGAGACCGCGCCGATCACTTAGCCCGCGTCACCCTGAGTGATGGGGCGGTCAGGGAGAACGCCCGCCGAGCCGCCGTTCTGGCGCGGCGAGATGACGATCGCTGCGATCGTGGTGTCGCGCCCGAATTGGTGCTCTGCGCCGAGGTAGCTGGCCCTCGGCCTGTCGCCGCCTGATCGGGTGCCAGGCAACGGAATCCACGATCGCGGCGCGCTGCGGCTGCCGAGGAAGCCGAACATGACACAGCCAGCCGTTCCAGGCTCCGCTGACTGGCAGCGCCAGTGGACCATCGATGCCGGAGATGTGCTGCTCCAGCCGGTCACTCGCGGTGACAAGCTTCTTCTCCAAGCAAGCCGCAGCCCATGACCGCAGCCGCAGCGAGCGTCCCCAGCAGCGGGAATCTGGCAGGTGGCGTCGATCAGGCCGCAAGCGCGCGTAGGCCAGGAAACCTTGCGGTGCGTTGCGCGGTGCTTGAGTCAGGGACGCGCCAGTCCATGGGTGCCGTACATGGGGCAGCCGCTGGTGGCAACCTGCCGACTACCCGGCGACAATCGCGAGGCCGACCAAGATGCTGATCGAACACGACCTCCATCACGGAGCTGGATAAATGAGAAGCGTGCAGGAGATACACGACTCATATGCCGCGATTGTCGCGGTTCCCGCCGATGCGGTGCTGGAGCTAGAACGCCTGGAGCTGGCGTTCCCTGTGCCTGTCCTGCGCGGTGCCGCCCTTGACGCCGTGGTGAGAGTGGGAGTGGATTCTGCCGCGCTCGTCACGCTACTCCAGGCACCAGACTCGGTCCGGGCTTTTGCCAAGTGGCTCCGCGACCGATGTGGACGATCGCGGAACTCTATTGAGCTGGTGGCAAGACGCGGAGGCCGACGGGCGCACCTGACCGTCGACGGCGACATTGACGTCGGCATCGTAGCCAACTTCCTGCAAGCAGCATTCGCCGACCAGGACGCCCAACCCTGACGCTCGCGTCGGCGGGAGATAGCGGGCAAGTGCCGGTCAAGGCGGCTGCCGGCCGAGTCGAAGCCAGCCGAGCACAATTTGCCGGGTGGCGCAGGAGAAGAACACCGTGTTCCGGACCGAGAAGCGCCGCGCAGCCGACCGCCGGGCCTGCCCGTGAATCGTGAAGACGACAGCGGTGGTGAACCAGTTCTACGTGCACTGCGTGGATGAGGGCTTCGACGCGTTCTTCCTCAAGTTCTCCTCGTACTTCCCCCACGGCGCGAAGCTGCTGATCAACGGGCATCACTACGCCCAGGCCCAGGCAGCCAGGGCCGGGATCGAGCACATGCAGAGTGACACTCGCGGCGGCGACGGTCGCCGATCGGCGCCACAGTTGGGCCCTCCTCACCGCGGGGAGGGTGGACCGCAACCTGCGTCGGCAGGGTGCGGCATGTGCGCTCGGCATGCGGTCGGCGGATGGCAGCAACACGATCGTGCTTAACATTGAAGTTCGAACCGCGTACAGTTCGGCCATAGTGGTTCGGGAGGTTAATCGCTCGCAATCTCGGTGGATGTGATGCTCCGAAGGCGGAGGAAGCTCGCGACATATCCGGCCGGATCGTCGCGGGAGATGGGTGACTTTGACGTACAGGCAATGCATTCCTTCCTATGGGCAAGGCAAGCCGCGATTATCCTTGAGTCTGACCCACGTGCAATCCCCCCGGCAGCCCTCGACCATGCCATTGATCTTTCCAGACAAGCCCTGGCAGCCGCCCCAGCTGACCACCCGACTCGGGAATACATGCTCTCGAACCTCGCGGCTGCGCTCGGAATTCGGTACGAACGCACAAGTCGGCTGGCCGACCTCGATGACGCCATCGACGTCGCGCGCCAGGCAGTGGCTGCCACCCCAGCGGGCCGGGCCAAATCTCTAAACAACCTCGGTCTGTCGCTACGGACGCGGGCTGAACGCAGCAGGCGGCAAGCGGACCTAGACGCAGCCGTCGATTTCGGCCGCCAGGCGGTCGATGCGGGCTCCACCGACGACTCCAACTGGTTCGACTACCTGGCGAACCTGCGTACCGCGCTGATGCTCCGCTTCGAGTGGGGCGGGAAGCTAGCGGACTTGGACGAGGCCATCAGGGCCGCCCGTCAAGCAGTTGCCGATACGCCTGAGGAGGATGCGCCGCCCAGACGAGCCCACCGATTGCACAAGCTTGGTGACATCCTGCAGGCTCGGTTCGAGCGCATAGGGCAATCCGCAGACCTGGACGAGGCCATCGGGGTCTTCCGTCGGGCTACAAATATTCCCGCTATGGATGGCGTGGATCCGGCTTTGTTCTTGTCGAAGCTCGGGAACGTGCTGCAGACGCGGTTCGAGCACACCGGACGACCGGCGGACCTCGATGAGGCCATCAGTGTCACCCGGCGCGCTGTGGACGGCTGCGCATTCGATAATACCAGCCGAGCTTCCTATCAAAGCAGCCTCGCCGGGGTGCTAGATGCCCGGTTCCAGCACACCGGAGCTTTGGCTGACCTGGACGAGGCCATCGACCTTCTGCGGGAAGCGATCGATGATACCCGCGCCGGTGACCCCAACTGGACTGTATTCCGGTCTAACCTCGGTTCGGCGCTGCATTCGCGGTTCACCCGAACTGGCCAGCTGGCCGACCTTGACGAGGCCATCGGCGTCCAGCGTCAGGCGGTGGAAGCCACTCCTGTTGGCCATCCCCACTGGGCTGGCCAACGGTCTAACCTTGGCGGCGCCCTGCAAATTCGATTCAACCGCACTGGCGAGCTAAAAGACCTGGACGAGGCAATCGGCCTCATCGAGCAAGCAGTCAATGACGCATCCGCTGTCGACCCGAGGCTTTGCGCGTATCTCACCAACCTCGGCGGCGCTATTTCAGAACGGTTCAACCAGACAATGCAGCTAGCCGACCTCGAGAAAGCAGTTGCATATACCCGCCAGGCGATTGACATCACACCAGTCGGCCACCCCGTGCGGGCAAAAGCTCAATGGAGCCTCGCGACCATGCTGTGGAGGCGATTCGAGCAGGCTGGACAGGACACTGACGCGGATGAGGTGATCGGGCTGAGCCGTGACGTCGCTGGGGACGGCTCGGCCTCGGTGCGGCACCGGATGCTGGCAGCGTCTCTCTGGGGAAGGGTCGCCGCCACGAGAGGACGCTGGCCGGTGGCGCTCGAAGGCTTCGAAGCGGCCGTGGCGCTGCTGCCGACTGTGGCCTAGCGAGGGCTAGACCGTAGCGACAGTCAGCATATGCTGCGCGAGGTAGCGGGGATGGGCAGCGCGGCCGCCGCGTGCGCCATCGCCGTCGCGCGGCCTGAGCGTGCGATCGAGCTGCTGGAGCAGGGGCGCACGATACTGTGGTCGCAGCTGCTTGACACCCACGCAGACCTGCACGTCCTGCGCGAGGCGGCACCGGATCTAGCAGATGATCTCGAACGGGCGCGCAGCGATCTGAATGCTACCGCTGACCCACTCGGCCCTGACCGGACACTGCTGGCAGCCGCGGCACCAATCCACACCGTCGACCAGCGCCTCGACGCGGCACGCCGCTGGGACGCCACGATCGCGAAAATCCGCAGGCTGCCTGGCTTCGAATCCTTCCTCCAATCCCCGACCGCACGCCAGCTTCAGGCAGCAGCAGGAGACGGAACCGTCGTCGTGCTGAACGTCAGCCCCTGGCGCTGTGACGCCCTGGCAGTCACCACAGCTGGCACTCGTCTCATCCCGCTGCCTGACCTAGGCTCCGACAACCTCGCCGACCACAGCATCCGCTACATAACAGGGCTGCTTGAGTTCGAGGAATCCGTATCCAAATACGTGCACGGCCAGGGTATGGGTATGGGTATGGCAGCTGACCTCGCCAGGGCGAGAAGTGCCATGGAGCAAAGCATCATCACCAATTTGGCCTGGCTATGGGACACCATTGCGGGTCCTGTGCTTGACGCGCTCGGCCACACCGCAATCCCCGGCGGATCTAAACCATGGCCGCGAGTGTGGTGGTGCCCGACAAGCGTCCTGATTTTGCACCCCATTCACGCTGCTGGCCGCCATGACCCAGATGACCAGAATCCCAGCCAGGCCGTGATCGACCGAGTCGTGTCCTCCTACACTCCCACCTTGCGCATCCTCGGCAACGCCCGCGCAGCGGAAACGGTCATCAACTCAGACAGCAGGCAGTTGCTGCTAGTGGCCATGCCGACAACGCCCGGCGGTGTCCCGCTGCCCAACGTAGCGGCAGAACGTGAACTACTGACCACCATCTCCGCCCACGAGTGCACGGTACTGCAAGGACCGGCCGCCACCCGTGCAGCCGTATCCGCCGGACTCCATCACCACCAGTGGGCGCATTTCAGCTGCCACGGCATGTTCGATGTCACCAATCCCGCCCACAGCGGGATTGTCCTCCACGACGGGATCCTCACAGTCGCCGACATCGCCGCCGCCACCCACCATGGCGAGCTGGCATTCCTGTCGGCGTGCAAGACGGGCGCCTACGAGCCAGGCAACCCAGATGAGGCCACCAATATAGCCGCCGCATTGCATTACACCGGTTGGCAACACGTCATCGGAACTCTCTGGTCGGTCTGGGATGACGCAGCCGCCGATGTCACGACCCGCACCTACACCCACCTCACCGACGGCACCAAGCTCCAGCCAGCAGGCGCAGCTCAGGCGCTGCACCATGCCACCCGCGCCGCCCGCGACCGCCATCCCCATCAACCCAGCATGTGGGCACCGTTTATCCACCTCGGCCCGTAGCCACGACACACCCCATCGCCGACCCGCCGGACAGACACCACCAGTTCGGCCGAAGAGGTGGTAATGATCGTGAAGAGTGCCGGTTAAGGCCATGATCGTTATTTCTCACGGAGAGAAATAACTGACAGGGCTCTACGCCGTTCGCCCGGCACCGGGGTGGCCCGGGGCCGCTCGTCGCGCCGAGCACTCAGCCTCGATCCACCGACTGAATTCACTTGATCATTTCCGGGAATTGCGCGGGAGAACGTGATCTTGATATGCGTGGCGAGCGTGACTGTCGTGCCGCTGACTGGTCCTGCGGCTTGTCCGGGTTCGGCTCGGAGGTGGGGCGGTTCGGGGCCGTCGGGCCGTGAGTGCGCAGACCGGGTCTGGGCTGGTCAGGCCGCCCGTGCGGGCGGCCCGCAGCCGACCCGGAACAGGGCCAGCCAGTCGTCTTGGTGGTGCCAGCCTTCGGGCAGGTGCAGGGTGAGACAGCCCCGCCCGTGCCGGGCGATTCGGGCGGCGACGTCGATCAGGTCAGCGCGGATGGTCGCGCCGCGGGCCTTGCCGTGGAACGGCGAGGCCAGGCACCCGGCAGCACGCAGGAGGTTATGCGCGATGCCGGCCAGGGTGAGCCAGGCCGCGTTAGCGGCAAAAACGCCCGAGGGCAGATGGGCCATCGGGCCGCTGGTCCAGTCCGCGAACACCTCCTCGACCAGGGTAGTCGCGGTGCTGTTCCTCGGCCTGGGTCAGGATGAATGGCGAGTCGGTGAACACCGGGTGGTAGCGCCACACCGTGAACAGCTCGTCCTGCCCGCTGGCGGCTTTCCGGTTCAGGTCCTTCACGCGGCGGACGATCAGCCGGGCGGTGATGGCCTGGTTCTTCTTCGAGGCGAACGCGGTATAGCTGACCTCGGCGATCTCGGCGTCGGACACCCAGGCCCGCAGCTGGTCGTCCCAGATCGCCTGCGGGTACTTGACGGGAGTCCACGCGTCGTCGGGGATGGAGGTGATGGCGGCCTTGACTGCGGCGTCCAGCCGGGCGGTGACCGAGAAGTACGCCCCGGCGCGGCGGACCGCGTGGCAGACCGCGGCGTTGTAGTAGCCGGAGTCCATCCGGGCCACGATGATCCCGGTGCAGCCGACGGCGCGGGCGGTGCCGATGGCCCCGGCGAGCAGCGAGGCGGCGCCGCGGGCGGTGTTCGCGCTGCCGCCGCGCAGCCGGGTGGCGGCGATCACCGGGGCGGCCTGCGGCGTGCTGACCGTTGCCGCGAGCGCGTTCAGGCCCGGACCAGCACCGTCTTGCCCGAGATCTTGGTGTGCCCGAACGCCGCGCCCTGCTTGGCATGCCCGTATACCCGGCGTTGCATCGAGTCCGCATCGACGAACGCCAGCTGGCCCGCGCCGGGCAGCAGCGGCGCCCGGCGGGCCAGTCCGGCCAGCACGAGCTTGCTGACCTTCTCCAGCTGGCGGACGTTCCCCCAGGTGAACGACCGCAGGAACGACCCCAGCGTCGACGGCGCCCGGATCCCCTCAAACAGATCCGGCATCGCGCCGTGGCGCAGCACGTCCATGTCATCGATCGAGTCCGCGCCCGCGGCCATCCCGGCGACCAGGCAGCCGATCTTCGTCCCGGCGTTCGCGCCGCACGCGTCAGTGATCTGCACGTGCTCGCGGGCCAGCGCCGCCAGCCCGGCCCGCTCGGCCAGGCCCATCACCGGGACCAGCCCGGCCCGCGACACCAGATTCGGGTCATCAAAGCATGCGGAGATCTTCGGCGGATCGTGCGACAATCGCATCTGGCAGGTGTCCTCTCGAACCGGGTCGCGGAACCTTCGATAAGTCCCATTGTCCCAGTTCAGAGGGCACCTTTCCTATTGCCACGCCCTGGCGGGCACCTGATTTACGCGGTGGATTGAGGCTTAGCTTTGAGGCGTACAGCACCGCAGGTTAGACGACTATGTCGTGTGATCATCTGGTTTAATGTCAGTTCGGGCTGCCGGCTCCGTGGCCGCAACCGCGGCGATGGCGCCGGTACTCGGACCCCTGCCCTTGCTCGGCCTGGCTTCCAAGAAGAGCAAGTCCATCGCGTTCGTCGCATTCGAGGATGGCACAGTCCACGAGAAGAACCTGGACGGCAGCATGATGATCCGCAGCGCCCAGCGGGAGGTTGTGCAGCTCAACACTGGCGAACGCCGCCTCCAGATAAGGCGGACGCACCAATGACGAAGGTCGTCGCAGCGGCCGTCCTAGCTATTGCGATCATCTCTCTGGCAGCCTGCGGGGCAGCTCACCACGGGCCGGCTAAACCGACTGCAGCCCAATGCTCAGCCGCTAACGCCGCCGTAAGTCAGGTGTCGGCGCTCACCCAGCCATACGTCGGGTTGACATCGCAGCAAGCCCTGATCAATGCCGACATGCAGATAGCCTCCGAGTCCAGCGCAACCGGCTCCGCGGATTCCTACGCGCTAGCGGTCCGCCATGCCGCCTTCGGCGCTCCCGCCAAGCTCGCACAGGCGCTCAGGCAGGCAGCTAGCGACTACCTGTCCTTCACGTCTCAGAACAACGGCCCAGGCGTGAGCTACCAGGCGGTGACTCAGGACGCGGGCTACGTCATGAGCGACATCTCGGCGGTACAGGCGATCTGCCCGTAAGGTCGCTCGGGGTAATGACGGTTGGCTCCACGAAAGCTCGCAGCTTAGCCTCGATCCACCGCAGAAAGTCGAGTGGTCATTTCCGGGTAATGATCTTGCCGAAGGTGTTCTTGGCGCATTACGGGGGCATGGCGGTTCTGCCGCTGACTGTTCTGCGGCTTGTCCTTGTGCGCGGGGCGGCGGGCTGGCTGGTGGCCGATGGGCCGTGCGGGGTGCGGTGACCGGTTCCGGGCTGGTCAGGCCGCCCGGGCGGGAGGCCCGCAGGCGGCCTGACCAGGTTCATCCATTCGGTCTCGCGGTGCCAGCCTTCGGGCAGGTGCAGCGTGATGCCGCAGCGTCCGTGCCGGGCGATGCGGGCGGCGACGGTGATGAGGTGGCTGCGGATGGTCGCGCCGCGGGCCTTTGCGTGGAACGTTCCGGCGAGCGCGCCGGCGGCGCGGGTCAGGTTATAGGACATGGCCGCGCAGGTGACCCAGGCCGCGTTCGCGGCGAACGAGCCGGACGGCAGGTGGACGAGGGGGCCGCTGGTCAGGTCCGCGAACACCTGCTCCACGACGGTAGTCGCGGTGCTGTCCCTCGGCCTGGAGCATCAGGAACGGGTTGTCGGTGAACACGGCGTGGTAGCGCCAGCAGGCGAACAGCTCGTCCTGGCCGGCGGCGGCCTTGCGGTTCATGTCCTTCACCCGGCGCACGATCAGCCGCGCGCTGACTGCCTGGCCTTTCTGCGACGCGAACGCGGTATAGGGCACCTCGGCGACCTCGGCGTCGGAGATCCACCGCTGCTGGTCCTCGTCCCAGACCGCGTTCGGGTAGGAGATCGGTGTCCAGGCGTCCTCGCCGATGCCGGCGATCGCGGCCCGGATCCTGGGTCCATCCGGGCGGTGACGGAGAAGAACGCCCCGCCGCGGCGGATCGCGGCGATCACTTTCGCGGCGTAGTACGCGGAGTCCATCCGGACCACGATCTGGCCGGTGCAGCCAGCGGCGCGGGCCGCGCTGATCGCCTCGGCGGCCAGCGACGCCGCGCCGCGGGCGGATCCCGCAGTGCCGCCGCGCAGCCGGGCGGCCGCGACCACGGGAGCGCCCAGCGGGGTCGAGACCACGGCCGCCAGCACGTTCAGGCCGCGGACCAGCAGGCTCTTGCCCTGAATCTTGGTGTGCCCGAACGCCGCGCCGGCCTTGGCGTGCCCGTACACCCGTCGCTGCATCGAGTCGATATCGATGAACGCCAGCACGTCCCTGCCGGGAAGCAGCAGCGCGGCGCCGGCCAGAGCAGCCAGGAACACCCGGCTGACCGCCTCCAGCTGCCGGACACTGCCCCGGTGAACGACCGCAGGAACGACCCCAGCGTCGACGGCGCCCGGATCCCGCCGAACAAGGCCGCCATGGCGCCGTGCCGCAGCCCGTCCATGTCATCGATGCTGTCCGCGCCGGCGGCCATCCCGGCGACCAGGCAGAGCGCCTTCAGGTCCGCGTTCACCCCGGTTCGCGCGGCGATCCTGACGTGCTGGCGGACCAGCGCGGACAGGCCGCACCGTTCGGCCAGCGCCATGGCCGGGACCAGGCCGGCCTGCGACACGAGATTCGGGTCGTCAAACGACGCATGCGTCCTGGCCGGGCTATGCCACAATTGCACCTGACAGGTGTCCTCTCGATCCGGGTCGCGGAAGCTTCAGTAACTCCCATCGTCCCAGCTCAGAGGGCACCTTTCGTATTGACACGCCAGCACGGAACCCTATTTACGAGGTGGATTGAGGCTCAGGAACGGTCGGGATCTGGATGCTAACCGTCCAGCTGGCCGAGATCCGCATCGCCGGTAACGCCGACAGAAATGGTGTTCTGTACTCCGGAACCATTTCTCAGCGGATCGACGGCATAGGCACAGATTCGGCAGGGAGGATGTGGATAAGAGCTTCCGGCCCGGCTTCCCCGGTTTTGAGGTGGTACGGGCGTAGGGTCGGGAGCCTGGGTCCCGGCCTGACCTCCTAATCGGCTGACGCCGCTAGGGCTGTCCTTCGAACGATTTGTCGGCCGGGTCCCAGTTTCTGGCACCCACCGGCACTGCCGGTCTGATCTGCCTGGCCTGTGCAAGAGGCCGGGGTTCACGGGTCCGACGGCCAGCGGGTGCGTGCCATCCCTTCAACCAGAGGAAAAGAGATGGCAGTGACCATTGTAGAGACGCGCGCGATCACCGGTGGCGTGGACACCCACGCCGACACCCATGTCGCCGCCGCCCTAGATCCCGTCGGCGGGCTGCTCGGCGTGCAGGAGTTCCCGGTCAGCGCGGCCGGCTATGCGCGGCTGCTGGGCTGGCTCGGCGGGTTCGGGACGGTCTGCGTGGTCGGGATCGAGGGCACCGGCAGCTACGGCGCCGGC
>JGI12269J14319_10005702_pt1 | contig 10963 bp, 10 predicted proteins | sample PeaSoiSIISIP2007_FD_14319 | JGI IMG/M metagenome (IMG submission 14319) | reverse complement strand
GACGGCGAAAGTCAAGTCGGGCCGCCGCACCTTGCGGCCGGCGGCTTTCAGGCCCGCAAACGCTTGCGGGGAAGTCACTTCATGAATGAGGTGACGGTCGATGTAAATGAGAGAAGGTTCCCCGGGCGCCTCGCGGACAACGTGAGACTCCCAAATTTTACGGTACATCGTACGCGGATTCATATTTGTGCATCCTAATCTAGCAGGCCTGGGCGCGACAGGCGGGTTTTTTGTCCATGGTCATGATGTACTCGCGCAGGGTCCATTTGATCCGAGATGAGGGTGTAGATCAAATTTATAATGATTGTGAGAGCCATAAACTCCAGTTATAGGGGGAATCTCAAGCATGTGCGGCGGGTACGCATCCATTGCTTGCGGGAAAAAATATCTCACGATGTCATTCCGAGCGAAGCGAGGAATCTCTCTTTGGTTTAAACCCAAGGAAAGAGAGATTCCTCGGCACGCAGCGTGCCTCGGAATGACAGTCTTTTAATCTTTCAGCAAACCGTCAACGCGCGGTTGCTCCCTGGAAAACCGCGCGCAGGTCAGAGGGTGCGCGCAGGGATGGAGTGAGTGGTATAATCTCTGGCGGATCGATCGGGGAGAAGAGCGGAAGGCGAATGGCTGAAGAGGAGTGAAGATTATGGGATTGCAGCTTAGAGAATTTGCCACGTGGGTGCGGAATCGAAAGATTCTGGCAACCCTGTTGATCACCTTGACGCTGGCGATCGGCATGGTCATCGGCACGGTGATTTCCGGCCATGTCGGTGCCGCGCATCCCTCGCTGGCCGTGGGCGGAACGCCGCTGGCGATTCCAGACCCTGTGCAGCTGTCGAGCGCCTTTGCCACGATTGTCAAACAGGTGCAGCCGGCGGTCGTGAATATTTCGACCACGCAGGTGATCCAACAGCGTGGAAAAGGGCGCGGAGCGCCTGGGCAACGCAATCGCGGCGGCGAGTTGGGTCCTCCGGACGATCAAGATCAAGACCAGCAGCCGTTTCAGGACTTTTTCAACCGCTTCTTCGATTTTCCGGATCAAGGCCCGCAGGCCGAGAGAAGCCTGGGCTCGGGCGTGATCGTCGACAAGAAGGGTTTTGTCCTGACGAACAACCATGTTGTGGATGGGGCTACTAAGGTTCAAGTCACGCTGAACGGGGAACAGACGCAATACACCGCCAAGGTCATTGGCGTTGACGAAGAGACCGATCTGGCGATCTTGAAAATCGAAGTGGGTCACGACCTGCCTTTTGCAAAACTGGGCAATTCCGAATCCGTTCAAGTGGGGGACTGGGTCCTCGCCATCGGCAATCCATTTGGGTTCCTGCAAGGCAGCGTCACCGCGGGAATCGTCAGCGCCAAGGACCGCGGCAATGTGGGGCAGCAGTTCCAAAGATTCCTTCAGACCGACGCGGCGATCAATCCCGGAAATTCCGGCGGGCCGCTCGTGGACATGGCCGGCCAGGTGATCGGCATCAACACCGCGATTATTACCGGCGGGCACGGGAATGAAGGCGTGGGATTTGCTCTGCCCTCCAATACCGCCATCGGCGTCTACAACCAGATTATCAGCAACGGCAAAGTGACGCGCGGCTCCATCGGCGTGAGCTTCACGGAAACACAGGGCGCTAATCCAATCGTTTTGAAGGAACTGGGCGCGACGTATGGAATCGTATTGCAGCGCGTGGAAGCCGGCAGCCCCGCGGAAAAGGCGGGCCTGCAATCGGGCGACGTGATTACCAGTGTGAACGGGAAACCGGTCCACACGGGAAGCGACCTGGTGAATCCGATTGCCTCCACGCCCATCGGCAATTCCGTACGCGTGACCTACGTGCGCGACAAGAAAGAGCACGAGGCTTCGATCACCGTCGCCGATCGCACCAAGATTTTCCCGGATCGCACGGCAAACGGAGGCGGCAATGACAACGGTCCGACGCCTGCCGAGTTCGGTCTGCGCCTGGAAGATCTCGGGACCGACCGCGCGCGGCGCGCCGGATACGAGAACATGAAGGGCGCGCTGGTCACGGCCGTCGACCCGGCGAGCTTCGCCGAAGATATCGGCTTCGCCCGCGGCGACGTCATTGCGGAGGTCAACCATACCGCGGTTAATTCCGTGGCCGAATATCGGCGAGCCGTTTCGGGCTTGAAGGCAGGACAAGATGTCTTGTTCAAGGTCCAGCGGCGATCGGGCAGCGACCAGTTCGACACGGTTTACCTGGCTGGCGTCGTTCCGGCTCCCGAGCAATAAGTTGCCCCGATGAAACAACGATGAGCAAACGAACCTGGCTTTTCATCTTTGGGGCCGTGCTCCTGGTGAGCGCGGCCTCCGCTTTGTCCGGAGCAGGCCGACCGGGCGCGGCGCAGACTTCCTCTACGACCACCAAGAAGAAGAAAGCTTCTTCAAAATCCAAGAGGAATCCAAAGGTCAAAGGGCAAACCGCGCCCACTCCCGACCGCATCAGGGAAATTCAGACCGCCCTCCGAAAAGATGGCTCCTACGAAGGCGAGCCCACAGGGAAGTGGGACGCCGCAACCACGGACGCAATGAGAAAGTATCAGGACAAGATCGGCGTCAGTCCGACAGGGAAGATCGACGCAGTGTCGCTCAGCAAGCTTGGATTGGGTTCTGAAACCGCAGGCAAGGGAGCACCCGTGCCGGCTGCGTCTACTTCGGCCGCGCCCGCCGATCCTCCGGCACAGTAATAACAATCCGCTCGCCCACGGTTTATGGCATGGCGCGTGAAGGCGAAGGCCATGCACCTTCCTGTATCGAGAGAAACAAAAAGTGCGAGAACGAAAAAATGCGCGATGGGTTTTGCGCGATCGCTTGGCGTGTCCTATTTGGAGAAACCTTTGCCGCTAATCAGGCTGCTCATGTTAACGCCTATCTTCCAAGAAAACGTGTTGAAGGCGAAACTGATGCTGCGCGTGTATCCCGCAGCCAGATTCAAATAGGGCTTCGGACGGAACGTGAGTCCCAGGGTGAAGCCGTCGTCGTGGTTGATGGGAGCGGGGCCTGTCGTCAAGTGATTGACCTCGAAGACTCGTCCGTTCTGGCCTCCCGAGCCCGTGGCGCCGGCGATCACATCGCGGCTGTAGATCGTTTGCGTTCCCCACGGGGCAATATCATATCCGGAGACGAGCAAAGTGAAAGCGTGGGTCAGGTCGACATCCGCCCCGGCTTCCACGTGCGCCAGGTAGCCGAACGAAGTGAATGGGCGGTGAAAGAATTCCGTGTCGGAAATGCTGTTGGCCACGCCGGCGTCTACGAAAGGCACCAGGATGGTAAAGTCGTGATCGATGCGGTTGTTCCAATCAAATGTCGCATGCCCGGTGCCGAAACCTTTGGCGGGGTCGCCGGTCGGCGCGGCGCCGGTCAGCACGGTATTGTAATTGAACAGGAGGCCGTTCCAGGATGCGCCTAGCTTGACGAAGGCGTCGCCGATGCCATCGCTGATTGTCGCCTGGCTAGGAAAAATAGACCGGTTCAGATAAACCGGCAATCCCGCGCCCACGCTGAAGCGCCCGAAATGCAACGTCGCCGAGGAATTTAGCACCATCTCCTGGCCGCTGGAGCCGGTGCTCCCTTCGAAGGATTCGTTCCAGTCAAGAACGTTGTTGGCCCTTCCGGTTGGAACGCTCGAACCTTGTGCGGCAGCCGTCAGGGCACCGGCAAGAATCAGAATGGCTGTATGCAGGAATTTCATCGTTTTATTTATTTTCATCTGTCGAGACCGCTCTCCAAGAGATTTCATACCTGGTTTGCCGAGAATCATTAATAAGTAGCTTATCAAGGAGGGGGATTTGCCACGGCAAATTGATTGAATCCCTATAGTCAAGTAGTAATGAGATTCCCCGCGTCCCTGCGGATCGTTGGCCGATTGGCGGCCGGCACGAAGTTGCGAAGCTAGCGGGAGATCACGGGAAGTGCCGGCTAAACCGCGACAGTCCACTCATGCATCGGGTGCGCTCGTCCACAATCCAGACATCCTGTCGTTGTAAACTGGGCCGAGCAATGCGGGCAGACAGCCTGCGATTGAAACGTGTCGAATGGTTTCGTGCACTTCGAGCAGCGCCAGTACTCACCCACGGGCGGCGACGTCCTGCAGGACGGACAAAAATATCCGCCGTGACGCGGCAACTTTGAGAGACGCAGCAAGGCTCGCGCCTGCTGCAACCCGCGCCAGCAATTCATCAAAATGAACGCGGCCAGAATTCCAAACCAGGCGGATTGCATCCGCAGCGCGAGCAGGATGAGCCCAGCCACGCCGAGGAAACCGACGACCGTGGCCGCCATCAAACTGCGGGCCCGGCCCATTACAAACCAAAGCAGGGATCGAAGAATTTGGCCGCCGTCCAATGGATAGATGGGAAGCATATTGAAGATCAACAGACCCAGGTTAATCAACGCGACGGTCCGGAGCAGCAGGAAGGCGTCGGGCATCTGCTGCGCCAATCCCTGCGATCGCATCAGGGTTCCTAGGATCTTCAGGATCGGAACGAGAGCCACGTTTACTAGCGGCCCGGCGGCGATGCTCCAAAGTGTGGCCCCCGGCCGTTGCGGCGGATTCACATACGCGACTCCGCCGAGGGGCCAGAGCACAATTTGGTTCGCTACTCCGCCAACCTGCCGGCAAGCCAGCGCGTGGCCGAATTCATGAATCATAACGATGAGAAACAGCGCAAGGTACTCCATCACGTTCCAGGTAATCGAAGAATACGCCCTCTGCCGGCCGCCGATCTCGTACGCCGCCACCAAAAACCACGACCAGTGCAAAGACAAATCAATTCCGTTGAAGCGGAATAGACGAATCGCGTTTTGGCGGATGCCATTCATTCGATAGCCCTCTGAGACACTAGCCTGTTACTCCAGACGATTCTGGCCGGTCTCGTCGCGGTGCTTCTTCAGATACTCCATGAACGGCGTCCCGCCGGTTCCGACGGCATGCGGGTTCTTCGCATCGGTCTGGGCCTGCTGGAAAATATAGGTCGCGGCATATTCGAAGTGCAAAGAACGAAAGTTTTCGAGAGCTTCCACGCACGCATTGTAGGCGGAGGTCAATGCGCGCCGTCCTGCCCGTTGGGCAAACGGCCGCACCGATGCTCGTTTTTCCAGCGCCTCGATGAAGGCACGATGCGCCGGAGGCATGTAGTTGCGCATCTCCTTGAGGTATGTGCTGAGCATATCTTCCTTGTGTCCCACGCCAAGCATCGCATCGAGGGCTGGGACGATCGAGCTCTGGGCCCCGGTTTCGCCGCGGAACTGCTGGGGACGCCCTCCATAAGCTTCGACGCCTTCATAGATGACGCCTTCAGGGAGATCGGGATGGTTCTTCCACCCGTGAATGTAAGGTCGAACCCGGTGGTAATAGATAAACGGTTCGCACCATTCCGGCATTCTGCGGAGCGTGGCGTGCATGGCGCGCAGCGACGAATCCACTTGCGCGAGCAGAGCTTCCAGCCGCTCTGCGTCGCTCTCTTCGGCGGCGTCGAGACAGGCGCTCAAGGCGGCCATTGCGGGACCGGCTTTCCGCTCGATCTCAACGTGAATCAGGATGAACCATTCCTCGTCAATGCCGCCTAGAAAATTTTGGATGAGAGCGAGGTTGCCGCATTCGATCTCGCGTGAGGCATCGAAGCGGAAGTAATTGTGAAGCGCGTAGCTGCTGTAGCTGAGGACCGGAGGCCGGCCCAGGCTCTCGGCAATGTGGTACCAGGGCGCCGCAAGCACGGCCGGCAAGATCAACGCGGGCCGAGGACCTCCCCAGACGTAGGCGTGTCCCAGATAGCTTAGGAGGAGCATGGCTCGCTCGCGTTCGCGAGAGTCGTTGATCGCCGTAACCGGGAAGGGAGGAAGGTCTGCGATCGCGCCGCGAACTCGATCCGATACGAGGAGCTTTGGCAAACGCAGAGCCAGTTCTTCCCAATCGTCGAAAGCCCTGGGAAGACGCTTCAGCGGATCTTGCAGGGGTAGAAAACCGCGCTCGTCATTAAGCTCCGGTACGGAGATTGAGGTCGACATTCATGATATTCCTAATCCCGCTTGGTGGCCGAGCGGTCGTGCTGGAGGCACTCGACTCTTGGGTTCTAACAGAATACAGAGATTCCGTCGCGGCGAATAATGACATCTTCGGCATCGGTGCCGTGGCAGGCAACAAGACGGTTGGATGCCGATCACAAACCTTTAATCGCTAAAAAGGGCCATTATCATAGGGACACACAGACTACTTACAATTGGTTCGACTTGTTTGACGGGCTCTGGACCCTCTGTTAAATTGAGTTGCCACGCGGAAATTTTTCCGCCGCGACGCGGTTTGTGCGATCTGCCAACCTTTGCCAGGCCCCAATCGTCCGCAGGAGGCAACATGACAACCAGCGCCGTTACGAGGAGTCACAAGAACTTTATTAACGGGGAGTGGGTCGGAGCGCGCCGCGGGAGCACCTTTGAGAACCGCAATCCGGCGAACACGGGCGAGCTCGTTGGGATCTTTCCCTCTTCCACGCATGAAGACGTGAATGACGCGGTGGACGCCGCGAAGGCCGCGTTCAAGCACTGGCGCCTCGTTCCCGCGCCGCGGCGCGCGGAAATTCTATATCGCACCGCCGAAGCTCTCGTGAAGCGCAAGGAAGACTTGTCCCGCGACATGACGCGCGAAATGGGCAAGCCGCTGTCGGAAACGCGCGGCGACGTGCAGGAAGCCATCGATATGACGTATTACATGGCCGGGGAAGGGCGCAGACTCTTCGGCCAGACCGTTCCGTCGGAACTTCCCAACAAATTTGCGATGTCGGTGCGCGATCCGCTGGGCGTCGTGGGAATGATCACGCCGTGGAATTTTCCCATGGCGATTCCCTCGTGGAAAATCATGCCCGCGCTGATTTGCGGAAACACGGTGGTCATCAAGCCGGCCGAGGATACGCCGCTTTCCACCTACAATCTCGTTCAAATTCTGATTGAATCGGGCTTGCCTGCCGGCGTCCTGAATATCGTAACGGGCATGGGGCCGGATGCCGGCGCTCCACTCGTTACGCATCCTGGGGTGGCGGCCATGAGCTTCACGGGGTCGTCGGAAACGGGGCGGATTGTGAGCACGGCGTGCGCGCCATTGTTCAAACCGTGCCACCTCGAAATGGGCGGCAAGAACATCATGATCGTCATGGACGACGCCAACCTGGAACTGGCGGTGGAAGGCGCAGTTTGGGGCGGCTTTGGCACGAGCGGGCAGCGTTGCACGGCTGCCAGCCGCGTTGCGGTGCACACGAAAGTTTACCGGGAATTTCTGAATCTTTTTGCGGAGCGGACACGGGCGCTCAAGCTCGGCGATGGCCTCGATCCGGATACGGATGTGGGGCCCGTGGTGAATAAGACGCAACTGGAAATCGTGATGAAGTACGTCGAAATCGGAAAAAGCGAGGGCGCGCGATTGGTAGTCGGCGGGCACCGCGCGGAATCGGGCGATTTGGCGCGCGGGTGGTTTCACGAACCTACGATCTTTGCGGATGCGGATCCGAAAATGACCATCGCGCAAGAGGAGATCTTCGGTCCGGTCGTGGCCATGATTCCGTTTTCCTCGATGGACGAAGCGATCGAGATCGCCAACAATGTGAAATATGGACTCTCCGCGTCCATCTACACGCGCAACGTGAATCAGGCGTTCCGTGCGATGCGCGATCTCGAAACCGGAATCGTTTACGTGAACGCGCCGACCATCGGAGCGGAAATTCAGCTTCCGTTCGGGGGAACGAAAGGGACCGGCAATGGTCATCGGGAAGCTGGAACTGCCGCTATCGATTTTTATTCGGAATGGAAAACGCTCTACGTGGATTATTCCGACCGCTTGCAGCGCGCGCAAATTGATAGCGCGTAGGGAGTGGCATAGGCTTCAGCCTGTGAGTTTTAGTTGTAGCAAGGTTGACTGCGGCCGGACCAAATGCCACAGGCTTGAAGCCTGCGCCACGAAAACCTACTCCGCATTGGCACACACCGTACCTGTCCAATTTGACGGCGGCGTCTACAACGCATAAAATCATTGCAGCGGTGTACCATTCGTGAGTCGTGTAGCCAATGTCCGAATCAGCGCCAAATAACGAACGCAACCGGCAGATTTTATCCGCCATCGTCCGCGCGTACATTGAAACCGGGGAACCTGTGTCTTCCCGTTCGATTTCGCGGCGGCACGTGGAATCGCTGAGTTCGGCGACGATTCGGAATGTGATGTCCGATCTGGAAGAGCAAGGCTTTTTGTATCAGCCGCATACGTCGGCGGGCCGGGTCCCGACGGCTTCGGCGTATCGATTTTTCGCGCAGCAGATTGTGGCGAGGGCCACGCTAAGCCCTGAAGATGAGGAAAGGATTCGCGGCGAGTTCGCTGCGGCGGCGTCGGGCGAGGAAATAGCTGAGCGGGCCGGGCACGTGCTCGCGGAAATCTCCAAAGGGCTTGGGATCGTGGTCTCGCCACCCATCTCGAAGACCGTGCTGGAGCACATCCGTTTCGTCCTGCTGCCGGATGGGCGCATTGTCGTGGTGTTGGTTTCGACGGGCGGGAACACGCGTGACAAAGTGATTCGTCCCGAACAGGTGTTCAGCCAGCAAGACCTCGATTACACCGCGGAGTATTTGAACCACCATTACACAGGGTTTTTGCTCGAGGCGATTCGCGCCGATCTTCTCACGAGGCTGGCTAAGGAAGAGGAGCAATACGCTTTGCTTGCGCGCAATGCGCTGGTCTTGTGCGATCCGGGAATGCTCGGGCAGGGCTCGGCGCAGCGCGTGTATATTGAAGGCGCGGCGCAAATGGCCGCCGCTCCGGAATTCACCGATCAATCGCAATTGCGGGACGTCCTCGCGGCGATCGAGGAAAAGCACAGGATCATCGCCTTGCTCGCGAACTGCATCGATACGCCCGATCCGGTGCACGTGCAGATTGGGGTCAAGGGAATGGACCGCGCGGGTGAACATTTGGCATTGATCAGCGCGCCGTATTCATTTCAGGATCAATCGCAGGGCACGGTGGGCGTACTCGGTCCCATGCGCATGCAGTATGAACGGGCGATTACGGCAGTGGCGTTTGTCGCTCGCGCCTTCAGCGAGACTTTGGATCGGAGCTAGTCATCGTGGCAGAAGCGAAACGAGAGGAAGAAAAGGTGATTCCCATCGACGGCGTTCGCGGCGAGCGCGAGGACGATCCGCGGAACGCTTCGGAGGATCCACCGGCAAGCGGCGAAACTTCTTTGGCTGAGGAACTCCAGAAGGTGAAGGCCGAGAAGGAAGAATTGCAGCAGACGATGATCCGCCGCCAGGCCGATTTCGAGAATTTCCGAAAGAGGACCGAACGCGATCGGCTCGAAGAAGGCCGCCGCGGCGTCGAGCGGTTGATCGCCGATCTCATTCCCGTGCTGGATGCGTTCGATCGCGCGCTACAGGCGCACGACGATCCGGCTTATGAGGAATACCGCAAGGGAATCACGTTGATCCGCAAGCAGCTCTGGGATGCCATCGCAAAACACGGCGTTCAGCGCATCGATGCGGCGGCGAAAATATTCGACCCGCACCAGCATCAGGCGATTGAGCGCGTGGAAACTCTTGATTATCCCGACGGTTTTATCGTCGCCGTATTTCAGGACGGGTACACGTTTAACGGGCGCGTTCTGCGGCCCGCGATTGTCCGCGTTGCAGTCAATTCCGAAGAAGGCGGGAACTCCAACACAAATGAAAATTAGGCCAATCGGGCGGCACAGCCGATGAGTGAAAAACGCGACTGTTATGAAATCCTTGGTGTGGGTCGCACCGCCAACGCCGAGGAAGTGAAGTCCGCTTATCGCAAAGCGGCGTTGAAGTGGCATCCCGACCGCAACCCGCACGCCAAGCAGGAAGCCGAAGAAAAATTCCGCGAAGCGACGGAAGCTTATTCGATTCTCTCCGATCCGCAAAAACGCGTCACGTATGACCGCTTCGGCTATGCCGGCCTGTCGCGCGGCGGATTCGATGGCAGCGTCAATCAAACCATCTTCGACGAATTCCAGGATATTTTTGGGGACTTTTTCGGATTCGAGGATATTTTCGGAGGCCGGCGCGGCCGAAATCGCTCGCAACGCGGCGCGGATCTTCGCTACGACATGAAATTGAGCTTCGAGGAAGCCGCGTCCGGCGTGAACACGAAGATCCGCATTCCGCGGCTGGAATTTTGCGAAGCATGCAACGGCACGGGCGCGAAAGCGGGCACGGGCGTTGTGGCGTGCGTAACGTGCGGCGGCCGCGGACAGGTTCATTACCAGCAGGGATTTTTTACGATTTCGCGCACCTGCCCGGATTGCCGCGGGGCGGGACAAATCGTGCGGGAAATCTGCCCCGGTTGCCGGGGAAAAGGCCGCATCGAGCGCAACCGCACAATCGATCTGAGGATTCCGCCGGGCGTCGATTCGAATACGCGCCTCCGCATTCCGGGCGAAGGCGAGCCCGGCGGCAATAGCGGTCCCGCCGGCGACCTGTACGTCGTGCTGGACGTGAAGCCCCATCCGTACTTCGAGCGCAGAGACGCGGACTTGTACTGCACCGTGCCGGTCTCGATCGTTCAGGCGGCGCTCGGGACGGAAATTGTCGTGCCCGGACTGAACGGCGAAGAGACGGTCAAAATCCCCGAAGGAACGCAGACTGGGGAGATCATTCGACTAAAAGGGAAGGGCATGCCCGATCCGCACGGCGGCGGCAAGGGCGACCTTTACGTGAACATTCACGTCGAGATCCCCACGAAACTGACTCGCGAGCAGCGGCGCTTGTTCGAACAGCTTGGAGCCACGCTGCCCGTTGAAAACCAGCCCGCTCATCGCGATTCCTCGCTCTTCGAAAAAGTAAAAGATATTTTTGGGTAAGAACTGTAGCGCCCGCCTTCAGTGTAAAGTGCCAAGACATCATTTACAGTCGTTGCCAGGACATCCTTTACACTGGGTCTTTCGATTCCTTGGGTGT
>JGI12269J14319_10005698_pt1 | contig 10969 bp, 10 predicted proteins | sample PeaSoiSIISIP2007_FD_14319 | JGI IMG/M metagenome (IMG submission 14319) | reverse complement strand
CGCTCTAGGACTCTTCCCACCAGCAGGTGAGCGCGAGTTGGGCCGCCGTGTTGGCGACGGTCGCGAGGCAGCTGCTGGCCTTGCCCGATGGAATGTAGACCGCCATGCGCAGCATGTAGTGGGTCTCGCCGGCGCCGGGCAGGCGCTCGGAATTGAGGCGTACGATGTTGGCCCCGAACTGCAGGAAGACTTCGGACAGCCTGGCGATCAGCCCCGGGCTGTCCTTGCCGGTGATCTCGATCCGGTGGGTGATATGGGCCTGCTCGGCATGGACCGGCTGATACCCAAACGGTGTTACCGAGACTTTGGCTCCCTGAAGGGCGGATAGCCGCATCAACTCGCCCTCCACCGAGGCCATCGACACGCTGTCGGGCAGCTCGCAGACCGAGTTGAACTCCGCGGCACCGCCCAGCACGGCGAAAGTCGTGTCGCCAAGATTGGCGCCGATGTCGAAGAGGCGCCCGGTGATCGCCGCGATCAAACCGGGGTGATCCTCGCAGAGCACGGAAATGAGGGCGCTCGTGGTCATGGCTTACTGTCTCACGAATGCTAGACGACGTTCAACTCGACGATCGGATGGCCCAGCAAGACACGCTCGAAACCGAAGCGGGCAAGGTCGATGCTGCGATAGGACCCGTGGACGATAAGCTCGGCGATGGCCCGGCCGACGGCGGGCGACTGCTGCAGGCCGTGGCCGCTGAATCCGCAGGCGATATAGAAATTGGCGATCTCGGGATGGGGGCCGAGGATCGCGTTCTGGTCGAGCGTATTGTAGTCGTAATGTCCGGCCCAGGCCCGCACGAGCTTGATGGATTCGAAGGCCGGCACGCGATGGGCGAGGGTCGGCCAGACCACGTCTTCGAACATCGCATAGTCGATCTCGAAATCCAGGCAGTCGGGATCCTGATCCTCCGGCGGCGAGACGCCGCCGATGTAGGAGGCGCCCTCGGGCCTGCACCACACGCCCGATGGATCGATCAGGAGCGGTGCGCGCTCGATCGGCTCGCGGCAATCGAACACGAACACGAGGCGCTTGCGCGGTCGCACGGGCAGGTCGATCCCGGCCATCGCGGCGATTTCCCGGGCGCGATAGCCGGCCGAGTCCACCAGCGCGCCGCAAGTAAGGGTCCCGCCCTTGGCAAGCTTGGCGGCTGCGATCCGCCCGCCCGCCTGCGTGAGCCCGATGACCTCGTCGGCGATGTAGACGGCGCCCAGAGAGCGTGCCTTCCGGCGGAAGGCCTGAAGCAGTCCGTAGGGATCGGTCCAGCCTTCGTTGGCGAGGCCGAGGCTCCCGCCGGCGAGATCTTCGACATTGAGCCAGGCGAAGCGGGATTTGAGTTCGGCTGGCGTCAAAAGAACCACCTGGGCGCCCATCGGGCGCTGGGTCGCGTGATTCGCCTTGAGCACGTCGAGGCCGGCGGGGGTGGCGAGAAACAGATAACCCCATTCGGTGAAGGGCAGGGCGGGCCGATCGCCGTCCACCTCGAGCGCCGCGCCGGCTCCTTTGAGGAAGGCGGCGCCGAAGCTGGACATGGCGATGTTCTCGGGCGTGGAAAACTGCTGGCGTATGCCGCCAGCGGAACGCGGCGTGGCGGCGGTGGCATAGGTGGGGTCCTTTTCCACCACGACCACGCGGCCCTGGAAGCCGCAGGGCCCGAGGAGNAAATAGGCGATCGCGCTGCCCATAACGCCGCCGCCGGCGATGGCGACATCGCAGGTCTCGGTCATGACGTGAAGGCTCAGCCCGCGAAGCGCGGTTCGACCAGCCCACGCTGGCCCGGCCGGCAGGCGAAGAGGCTGCCCGAGAGGGGAGCTTCCTTCAATCGGGCCCGGGGAAGGTCGAGGGAGGCGCTGGTGATGTAGAGCGTACGCAAGTCCGGGCCGCCGAATGCAACCGATGTCGGCCGCGGCACGGGCATCTCCAGCACGCGATCGAGCTTGCCGTCGGGCAGGAACCGACTGACCCGCCAACCGTCCCATTGGGCGCACCAGACGCCGCCCTCGGCATCCACGGTTAGGCCGTCGGGCTGGCCGTCGCCGATCGGAATTGCCGCGAACAGGCGCCGCTGCCCCACCCGGCCGCTTTGCAAGTCTATATCGTATCGGTAGATTTTATTGCCCGCGCTATCTGAAAAATAGCAAGTCTGCCCATCGGGACTGAAAGCTGGACCGTTGGGGCACATGAAGTTTTTGTCGATCCGGGTCGCCTTGCCCTTGGGGCCAAAGCGGAAGAAGACGCCGAGAGGCCGCGCTTCCTTTCGGTCGCCGACGCCGGACCACAGATTTCCTTGCCTGTCACATTTGGCGTCGTTGAACCAGATCTGGCGCATGTCCTTGATCGGCTTGGCAAAAACTCGCATGATTCCAGTTTCAGGGTCGAGGGAGAAGATGCCTCGATGGTCGAGAACGATCATCCCGCCGGACCGGCGCAGCACCATGGCGCCGATGTAGCCTTTCAACTTGGCCTTGACCTTGCTGTTGCGCCCGGTAGCCGGATCGAACTGATAGACGGCCGGACGCTTCAAATCGATCCAATAAAGGCGGTTCTGCGCTTCGTCCCATAGCGCGCCTTCGCCCAGAATGCTGCGGATTCTGAGCACACAATCCACGTCCGCCATCTTGTTCCCCCCCTCATGCCGAAAGGCGCCCGATCTAATCCCATATTGCGCAAGGCAACAATCCACTTGCCGGCCGGCTCCCGCGGACCCATGCTTTTCCCATGAGCCGCGCATTCATCAAGGAAGACGACGCCAATACCTCGGGCGAGGAGTTGCCGGAGCGGCCACAGAGCCCGCATCCGAACTACGTGACCCCGGCCGGCCTAGCGGCGCTTCAAGCCCAACTGGCGGAGTTGCAGGAGCAGCGCCACCAGCTCATGGCCCATGCCGATGCCATCCTCTCCGAGGAGCATTTGAAGCCGGTGGAACGCGACATCCGCTATTTCCAGGAACGGATCGAGCGCGCCATCGTCATCGATCCGGCTGGCCAACCGCAGGACAAGGTGAGTTTCGGCGCCCTGGTCACCACCGTCGACGACGATGGCGAAAAGCGCCGCTTCGCCATCGTGGGCGAGGACGAGGCCAATCCGGCCCATGGCAAGATCAGCTGGGTTTCGCCTCTTGCCCGCTCTCTCGCCGGCGCGTCGGTGGGTGACAGCGTGACCTGGAAACGTCCGGCGGGGGACAAGACGCTGGAAATCACGAAGATCGAGTACTAGCCCGGCGCGTTGCCCCGGAAAGCGCGCCCGTGAGGTAGAGGCAGCCGCCCGCCAGCGTCGAGCTGCCGACGAAGCATCCCTGGATCAGAAGGGCGAGCCCGAAGCCTACGTCAGCGTCATAGCCGATCAGCTGGAAGGCCAGAACCAGCGCGTATTGGAGAGCTCCGATATTGGCCGGCGCCGCCGGAATCAAGGCGGCCAGGCAGGACATCCCCATGACCAGCAGCAGCTCCATGAAACCGAGGTCCACGCCGAGGGCGCGGCAGAGGAGCCAGGACGACGTGCTGTCCGCGGTCCAGACAACCGCTGTCGCCGCAGCGAGCAGCGCGACCTCCTCCAGGCCGGTGATGAGATGCAGGCCATCAGCCAGCGAGCGCAGGCGATGCTCGAGGAAGGAAATGGCCGCCGGCAACGGTTTGTGGCGAAGCCGCAGGAGCAGGAACAGCATCAGCGCCAGCAGCACGCAGCCGACCCCGACCACCTCGACGATATGGAGAATGGGGCCGGTTCGGCGGTCGGGCCGGCCGTGGAGGGCGGCCAGGCCCGCGAGGATGAAACCGACGAAGACAATCACGTCGAACAGCCGCTCGACGACGATGGTGCCGATCACCGAGAGCCGGGAGATGCCGTTCCGTCGCCCCAAGTAGTCCGCTCGAAAGAGCTCGCCAAGCCGCGCGGGCAGAACGTTGTTGGCGGCGTAGCCCACGATGAGACCGAGATAGACCTGAAAAAACGGCAGCCGGCGGACGGGCGATAGAATGATGCGCCAGCGCCAGCTGCGAATGGCGAGTGCTGCCCAATAGCAGCCGATGGCCAGCAAAAGCCAGGCGATCTGGACTTGCCCGAGGCGCCGTCCGAGGCCGGCAATGTCAGTGCGCGCGAAGGCAAGCCAAAGCAGCGCGACGCCGATCGCCAACCCGACGCCGGTCTGCACCAGACGATGGCGCAGGACCGCCGCGACCGGGAACCCCAAAGCCCTCAACGTCGTCCCACCCTTGCGCAGCCTATGGTCCGATTCTCCATGAGCCGGGATGAAAGGCAGCGCTTCGCCCGTCTGTCAATGAAACCTGGTGCTACTTCGAACAGAGCACCGCCGCCGCAGCCGGCTGGGTCCAGGTTTGATTCCTGCCCATGAGCCCGACCGCAACGTGGAGGCACGCAGACAAAATGCCGTCGGCGGAGACCATCGAATTCCTGGATTGACAGCCAAGAGCAACTGATGTGTAGTGCCTGCCGCGCCGATTTGAGCAACAGCTTGCGGGCGCGTTATAAATGCGGCTAAAGCGTTTCGAGCTCCGCTCGGCGCCCTGCCGCAGCGGAGTTTTTCGTTGGCGCGGCGTAATCGCACGCCGTGCGCTAGTTGGACTGGTCCGGCCGGCTTCGGACCCGCGGGAATTTGAAGGGCAGCTTGCGGCCGCGTCATGCCTCGCTAAAGCGCCACGGGGGTTGCTCCGTGGGCCCGAAGCCGATGGGTGAGGAGCGCCTTCCATGGCTCCCCATCCGTCAAACCCATACCGGCCGGAAGCGGCCGGGAGAACGGAGCGGACGCCATGGAGCATTTCCCGGTTTTTCTCGCCTTGAAAGGCCGCCCGGCGCTGATCGTCGGCGGAGGTGAAGCTGCGGCCCGCAAGCTGCGTCTGCTGCAGAAGGCGGGCGCCGTGGTGACGGTCGTCGCACCCAAGGTCTTGCCGGAAATCGAACGATCAGGTGCTCGGCTGCGCCGGCGCGGCTTCGTCGCTGGCGACGTCACTGGTCAGACCATCGTCTTCGCGGCGAGCGGGATCCAGGCGGTCGACGATCGGGTCGCGGAAGCCGCGAGGGACAAGGGATTGCCCTGGAACGTGGTCGACCGGGCGGAGGCCTCCGGCTTCATCCTTCCGGCCATCGTCGAACGGGATCCGGTCGTGATCGCAATCTCCAGCGGGGGCACGGCGCCGGCGCTCGTCCGGCGCCTGCGCGAGAGGATCGAGGGTCTGCTGCCGGCGCGCCTCGGCCAGCTCGCCCGTTTTGCCGACAGCTTCCGAGGCGCGATCAAGGGACTGCTCTCCGAAGGCGGCAGTCGCCGCCGGTTCTGGGAGCGCTTCTTCGACAGCGCCATCGCCGAGGCCGTGCTGGCAGGCCATGATCGCAAGGCCCGGGAGAACATGCTGAGCTTGGTCAACAGCCCGGCGGTCCGCCGACCCGAGGCGGGAATCGTGCATCTCGTGGGTGCCGGACCAGGCCGTCCGGATCTTCTGACCCTGCGCGCGCTTCAGGTGATGCAGCGCGCCGACGTGGTGGTCTTCGACCGTTTGGTCGGACCGCAGCTGCTCGACCTGGTTCGTCGGGATGCCGAGCGCATCCATGTGGGCGACTGCGGCGGCCGGCCTGGCCTATCCCTGAGGGCGAGGTCAACGCCTTGCTGGCCCGGCTGGCGGGCGAGGGCAAATGCGTGGTCCGACTGAAAAGCGGCGACCCGCTGGTCTTTGCTCGAGGTGGCGAGGAACTCGCCTATCTGCGCCGGCGCGGGGTAACCGTCGAGGTGGTACCGGGCATCACCGCGGCGCTGGGCTGCGCCGCCGCCGTGGGTCTCTCNCTTACCCATCGCGANGGCGCCCAGGTCGTGAGCCTGGTGGCCGGCGAGACGGCGGAGGGTGAGGCCGCGATCGATTGGGCCGGGCTTGCGAGGCCCCGCCAGACGCTTGCCATCTACATGGGCGTGGGTGCCGCGGGGCTCATCTCCCGGCGCCTGATCGACAGCGGGCTGTCGGCGAATACGCCGGTCGCGGTGGTAGAAAATGGAACCCTGCCGGACCAGCGCGGCGCCGTCGGCCGGCTCGGGACGCTGAGGTCCCTGATCCGCGCAACGGGCATCGACGGGCCGGCGATCGTCTTCGTCGGCGACGCCGCCGCCGAGGTCCACGAGGACCCGCTGGCTCTCCGCCAGCTCGCTGAGGTCGGGTGAGGCGAGCCGTGGCCGATCAGATGGTGACCGCCAACCGGCTGGCCGACGGGACCGTGGTGTTCCTCGCCGCGGACGGAAGCTGGGTCGAGCGCCTCGAGTCCGGCCAGTTCGTGCCGGAGGGTGAAGCCGCCGCGGCGCTGTTGAAGCGGGCCGAAGCGGCTCAGCGGACCGAGGTGGTGGCTCCCTATCTGATCGATGTCGGCTGCGGTACCGACGGTCGGATCGTGGCATTGCGCTACCGAGAGCGCATTCGCGCCCAGGGCCCCAGCGTTCCCTGGCTGGTGGACCGCCAAACGGAGGCAAGCTAGCGATGTATGCCTATGACGGCTACGACCGGACCTTGGTCCAGGAGCGGGTCGAGCAGTTCCGGGAGCAGGTGACGCGCCGGCTCGCGGGCCAGATCGGCGAGGAAGAGTTCAAGCCCCTTAGGCTGATGAACGGGCTCTACCTGCAGCTTCACGCCTATATGCTGCGGATCGCCATTCCTTACGGCACGCTCAATTCGACGCAGCTTCGCAAGCTCGCCCACATCGCCCGGCATTACGACCGCGGCTATGGCCATTTCACCACGCGCCAGAACATCCAGTTCAACTGGATCAAGCTCGCCGACGCGCCGGACATCCTGGCGGAGCTGGCCGAAGTGGAGATGCATGCCATCCAGACCAGCGGCAACTGCATTCGCAATGTCACGGCCGATCACTTCGCCGGGGTCGCGGCCGACGAGATCGAAGACCCGCGGATCTGGTGCGAGATCATCCGGCAGTGGTCGACATTTCATCCGGAATTTTCCTTCCTGCCGCGCAAGTTCAAGATCGGGGTCACCGGCGCGCCTCATGACCGGGCCGCGGTGAAGGTGCATGACATCGGCCTTCGCATGCACCGCAATGCCTCGGGCGAGATCGGCTTCGAGGTCATCGTGGGCGGCGGGCAGGGGCGCACGCCCATCGTCGGCGTCACCATCCGCGATTTCCTGCCCAAGCAGCACCTGCTGTCCTACCTGGAAGCGATCCTCAGGGTCTACAACCTGCTCGGGCGCCGGGACAATCTCTACAAGTCCCGGATCAAGATCCTGGTCGCCGCTATCGGCCCAGCCAAATTTGCNGAGATGGTGGAACAGGAATGGGCAACGCTGAAGGACGGCGAGCTCACCTTGCCGGCAGCCGAGATTGCCCGCATCGAGGCGGCCTTCGTCCCGCCGACCTATGAACCCGCGGATCCGTTCCCGCCGGAAGTGATCGCCAAGCGCGCTGGGTCAAGGGACTTCGCGCGCTGGATGCGCAGCAATGTCGCCGCCCATCGCCAGCCTGGTTACGCCATCGTGACGCTGTCTCTGAAACCGGCCGGCGGCACGCCGGGAGATGCAACGGCCGGGCAGATGGAGGCCATTGCGGATCTGGCCGACGACCACAGCCTGGGCGCGATCCGGGTTTCCCATGTCCAAAATCTGGTGCTTCCGCACGTGAAGCGCAGTGACCTGCCGAAGCTCTGGGAGGCGTTGCGAGCGCTCGATCTCGCCACGCCCAACATCGGTCTCGCCGGAGATATCATCGCCTGCCCAGGTCTCGACTATTGCAGCCTCGCCAATGCCCGATCGATCCCCGTCGCCCAGCAGCTCAGCACCCGTTTCGCCGATCCGGAACGTCAGCAGCGGATCGGCGAGCTCGCGATCAAGATATCAGGCTGCATCAACGCCTGCGGCCATCACCATGTGGGCCACATCGGAATCCTCGGCGTCGACAAGAAGGGCGAGGAGTTCTACCAAGTGACTCTCGGCGGCAGCGCCGACGAGAACGCCAGCCTCGGCGACATCATCGGCCCCGCCTTCGCGGCCGATCAGGTGGTGGACGCCGTGGAGCAGCTGGTCGAGACCTATCTCGATATCCGACAGGACGACGAGCGCTTCATCGACACTTACCGAAGGGTCGGCATCGCGCCCTTCAAGGAGAAGCTCTATGCCGCTCATTAGACAGGGACGGATCGCCGCCGACCCCTTCCAGCCCGTGGCCGACGGCACGGTTCTGCCGGCCGAGGGCCCGATCCTGATCGGGCTCGCCCGCTGGCAGGAAGAACGCGGCCTGATCGCGCCACGCAATACCGCAATCGGCGTCCGCCTCAAGCCGTCGGATGCTGTTGAGCAACTCGCCGGCGATCTCGATCGCCTGGCGCTGGTGGCTCTGGAGTTCCCCAAGTTCAACGATGGCCGTGCCTTTTCCCAGGCTCGCATCCTGCGCCAGCGCCATGGCTACAAGGGCGAGATCCGGGCCACGGGCCGCGTGATGCGCGACCAGCTCCTGTTCATGCATCGCGCCGGCTTCGACGCCTATGAAGTCGGAGAGGAGATCGTTCCGGAGATTCTGGCGGCGGCAATCCGGCGCTTCAGCGTCTTCTACCAGCCGGCGGCTGACGGGATGCCGACTGCCGCGGTGCTGCGCCAACGGGTCGCAGCACAGGGGCCTTCGCAAGGTGGAATATCGGTTCAGCCGAGGGTGGGGAGCCGATGCGCCCGATAGAAAATAACGCAATTTTCGCGAACGCTTCGCGCTAGGATATGAGCGCTTTGGGACAAATGCTTCACTGGTTCAACCCGCTTTATGGCCTGTCGGGGCTATGCGTGGGCTTCCTCGTCGGGATGACCGGCGTGGGCGGCGGCTCGCTGATGACGCCGCTCCTGATCCTGCTGTTCGGCGTTCACCCGACCACCGCCGTCGGCACCGATTTGCTGTACGCCGCCATCACCAAGACGGGCGGCTCCCTGATCCACGGCTTCTTCCGGACCGTGGATTGGCACCTCGTCGGCCGGCTGGCGACCGGGAGCATACCGGCCGCGGCCCTGACGATCGCTGTCATGTCGCAAGCAAATCTGAGCGGCGAATCGGCCCGCATCGTCATCAACTCCGTGCTGAGCGCGGGTCTCGTGATAACCGCCTGCGTCCTTATCTTTCGCCGGGCGATCCAGGCTTACTACGCATCCCACGTCGGCGAGCTGAGCCCGCGGCGCACCAGGATCGTCACCGTGGTCACCGGCGCCGTGCTGGGCGTCCTGGTTTCGATATCCTCGGTCGGCGCGGGCGCCATCGGCGTGACCGCTTTGGTTCTCCTCTATCCCAAGCTGCCCATTCGCCGGATCGTCGGCTCCGATATCGCTCATGCAGTGCCGCTAACGCTCGTGGGCGGAATCGGGCACTGGATGCTCGGCACTCTCGATTGGCATATTCTGCCATCCTTGCTCGTCGGCTCCTTGCCGGGCGTGATCCTGGGCAGCCGCCTGTCGGTTCGTCTGCCCGACACGGGACTTCGCTATATTCTGGCTACGGTGCTGATCGTCGTTGCCGGCAAGCTGATTTTTTAGCCAGTCGGCCNTCTGACCGGTCAAGGCGCGGCGGCCTTGCTGGGCCGCCGGCTATCCCCCAAACTGGCAAAATACGATTTGGAGAGCCGGCGATGGCTGTCACCCTGGCCGAGCGCCCGCGATTGCTCGAACCCGGCCTGCCACGGTTCGAACCCGGCGTGGAACGTTACCGCGTCGCCGGCGGCGGCGCGGTCGTGCTCGCGCTATCGGCCGGAGACCGGCTGAGACTGATCGACCTGGAAGGCCGCCAGCGAGCCGAGGTTGCGGCGTTCGGCCCGGTGGGAGTCGAGGATCCCGACGCGCTGGGTCTTTCGACGAACGGGCCTGCCGAGGGGATCAGCCACCTTCTGGCCGGCGCCGATGAAGCCGCGCGGGATATCGCCGCGGCCCTCAGGGCCCGCGGTCTGCCCAGTGCCATTGCACGGGCGGCTGATCTGTTTCAGGGCGATTCCCGCGCCGGAGAGCAAGTCGATCTGACGGCTGAGCGCGACTGCATCGTCGTGATCCATGCCGTCGGCGGCGCCATGGAGGTGACCGGCGACCTGCCGCCGACCGAAATCCTGGCCATCGTCCGGCGCGCCCGTCCGACGCTGCCGGTGACCCCGCCGTTGCCCGAGCCCCTGGCCGAACCGAAATTCGAGCGCCACATCGACCGGGGGACATGCCAAGCCTATGAAGTGCGCGCCGGCGAATACATTCAGGTCATCGATGTCGCCGGGCGGCAATGCTCCGACTTCCTCGCCTTCGATGCCCGCCAGCTCGAGAAGGGACGGGAGCGCAGCTTCGACATGACCGCGACCCGCTCGATGACCGGCTACATCTATCCGGGCCCCGGACTCTATTCGAAGTTCTTCGACTACGATCTCCAGCCGCTGCTGGAGCTGGTCCGTGACACAGTCGGGCGGCATGATGCCTTCGGGCTTGCCTGCACGGCCAAATTCTACGAGGACCAGGGGTATCCCGGGCACGCCAATTGCTCGGACAATTTCAGCAACGCGCTGGCGCCCTTCGGGGTCCAGGCCCGGCGCGGCTGGCCTTGCATCAATCTGTTCTACAACACCGGCATCGGGACCCAGAACGCCATCTTCCTCGATGATCCTTGGTCCAGGCCTGGGGATTATGTCCTGTTCCGCGCCACCACAGATCTCGTTTGCGCCTCCACCGCCTGTCCCGACGACATCGATGCCACCAATGCCTGGAACCCGACCGACATCCATGTCCGCGTCTATCCGGCCCGCCACAATTTTTCGCGAGCGATCGCTTACCGCATGACGCCAGATTCAGAGCCGCGGTTGACCCGCGAGACGCCCTTCCATCCCCGGACCTCGGGGCTGACCCGCAACTTCGCCGAATACCGCGGCTATTGGCTGCCGACCAGGTTCAATAATCACGGCGCCGCCGACGAATACTACGCCTGCCGGGAGCGGGCGGTGGTGATCGACCTTTCGCCCCTCCGGAA
>JGI12269J14319_10005696_pt1 | contig 10971 bp, 5 predicted proteins | sample PeaSoiSIISIP2007_FD_14319 | JGI IMG/M metagenome (IMG submission 14319) | reverse complement strand
AGGCCGATGCGGTGGAACCCAAGCCCTTCGAGCCCAAGGAGCTGTTCGAGGGCTGTCTGCCCCTGGAGGAGATGGCCCGTCGCGGTCCGGAAACCCTTCGCCACGGGCCTTTGCGCCCGGTGGGCCTGGACGACCCCAAGACCGGCCGTTGGCCTTGGGCGGTGCTCCAGTTGCGCGCGGAGAACCGCGAAGCCACCCTCTACAACCTGGTGGGCTGCCAGACCCGCCTCAAGTGGGGCGAGCAGAAACGGCTCTTCTCCTTGATCCCGGCGCTCGCGAACGCGGAATTCGTCCGCCTGGGATCCATGCACCGCAACTCCTTCGTGGAGAGCCCCTCGGTGCTCTCGCCGGACTTCTCCTTGCACGCCGCGCCCCGCGTCTTCCTGGCGGGCCAGATCACGGGCGCCGAGGGCTACACGGAGGCGCTGGCCACGGGCTGGTACGCTGCCCGTCAGCTTCACGCGCGGCTGTCCGGGGCGGACGACCCGCTGCCGGAAACGACGGCGTTGGGATCACTGGTGCGGTTCCTGACCACGCAGCGGCCTGCGGATGCGCCGGTTTTCCAGCCCATGAACATCAACTTCGGCCTGTTGCCGGAACCTGTCTTTCCGGAAGGGACGAAGAAGAAGGACAAGGCAGTGCGCAAGGAGTTGCAGGGCCTTGCGGCTTTGACCGCTGCGCGGGGGTGGGTCTCCCGAGGGTAGGATTTATTGCGCCTGGCGGCGCGGCGTTGCACAGGGGCCTTCCGCGGCCCCCGTTGGCTTCGATACATCGGCCCGTTCCCTGAGTGGCCAGCCTTGGCTGGCTGTATCGAAGGGCGGGCCGACACTCAGCCAACGGCGCAGTTCAGTTGACGCGGTCGGTGAGCTTGTCGAACCGCTCCGGGCGTCCCTTTCGGATTCTTCCATCGGCCCGCATGGGCCGATGGCCAACCAGGACGCCCTCCGAATAACTTCGACCCCCTGGACCCCTTGCCGGGTTTGGGTTTNGGCTCGCTTCGNGTCNGTACTCGNTGNTCGCCGGNCGCTCGGCTTNGCCTNGCNGCGGCGCNTTCCAAATTGGGATATCTTGTCCGGAGGCGGTGTAGACGATCCTTTGGGTCCGGCCCGGACGATCCACAGTCGCGATCGAAAGAACGGTCAGGAGAACTTCCATGTCGTTGACCAAATTCCGCATTTCCCTCCTCCTCGCAGGGGTTGTCTCCGCCGCAGCGATCGACCCGTATCCGGATACGGTCCGCGACGAGGGTGGCCGGGCGATCCTCGCCCTGGGGCCCCAGCAGGAGCTTGCGGCCTCCAACCTGCTGGGAAGCGGACTGGACTACTTCCCCGACGAAGGGACCAGTCTTCTCGCTTCGCCTGCGGGAACGATCCGTCTCCTGGTCGGAACCGGTTCGAGCTGGCTCATGACAGGAAACGGCAACTTGGGGAATGTGGCGTGGACCGCGGTCTCCAAGGTCCTGGAGCCCGATTCCGCGTCGGAATTCGACAACGGCTACGCCGGATTCAGCGGGGCCTGGACCGACACCACCGGACGCGTGTGGGGCGTCTACCACGCAGAAGACCACGTGGGACTCCCCGACATTCCCGGAACCCAGATCCCGGGATTCTACGCAACCGTCGCCCTGGCCGTTTCCAACGACAGCGGAAAGACCTGGACCAAGGAGGGTCCCCTCGTCCGATCCCATGCCGCCAAGGACACGGCCTCCGGAGCCAAGACGGACCAGGGGGCGGGTGAGCCGGGGCTTGTGGCCAGCCCGGACGGCAAATGGCTCTACCTGGATTACACCGACCATTCTCCTCCCGACAACCTCGACACCCGGATCTGCTTGGCCAGGATTCCCATCCAGGCGGGGATCCCGCAACCGAGCCTCTGCGCGAAATGGGACGGGTCCGGGTTCACCCGCAGTTGTCTTGGAGGCCGCGACACTTCGGTGCTCCTGGCCGATTCCGTCCTGGGCGGACCACTGCGCGGCATCGTGCTGGAAGGACACCCCTCCTGGATCCCGTACCTGGGCAAGTACGCGATGGCCTTCGGGGTCTTTCCGTGGGTTGGCCTGGGCGACACGAGCCTGATCGGAACCTGGATCGCCTTTTCCACCGACATGATCCATTGGATCGACTTCGCTCGCCTGCTGCACGACAATTCCATTCCCGTTCCGGGAAAGAGCTTGAGCTGGGAAGCGAGCATCCTTCCCGACGACAGTTCAGCGAGCAGAGCCTGGCTCGTGTACGGAACGACCCCCCGGTGGCCGGACTCCAGTGGCGGCCAGGGCACCCACGCGGTGCGACGCCACATGGCATGGTCGAGCACATCCACCTCGTCCCTGGTCCCGCGAACGACTCCGTCGGCTTCCGCCAGACCGCCTGGAACCAGGAATCGAAGCGGACCCGAGCGATCCGTCGACGGCAGGGTCCTCGAAGGGAGATCGGACGAGTGGAAGATCCGACTGCCCGGTGGAGAGGGCCCGGAAGGAAACGCATCCAGACCGACAGGAATCGACGATCCGCCATGAAGAGGTGGACGGAAATCGGATGGACTCGATCCACGGTGCGGCGTCGCTTCACACGGAACTGGTGCAAGAGCGACGAAGGAAGGCATATCCCAAGTGGGACAGTGATCCAAAGAATCTAGACCCTCCCACCGCATCTGGTCAGGGAATAATCCGGTCTACACGTTCCCATGCAGGGCGATTGATCAATCGCCCCTACAACTCCCCTGACCAAACGGTATCAACCCACCCGCCGCCACGGCGCATCGCCGTGCAGGAGGGCGCACAGATTCCGACGTACCGCCTCCCCTCCCCGCGTGAACCGCTCCGGTGCTAGGGTGCAGGGAGACGGAAGTCTCCCGCAAGGCCCGGGGATTCCCAAGGGGCCGGGCCAGCGGTCCCTTGGGCCGGGGACTGGGGCCGGGCAGGCCCCAGAAAGCCCGGCGCCTGCCAAGGCGCAAAAAACAAGGGAAGGCCGAACCGCCAGGTGTCCTCTCTAGGGCTTAATGCCCCACCCGCTTCCAAGCGTCAAGTGCGTGATGGAGATTCTGGTACCGGTCCTCGGGCCGCTTGGAGAGCATCCGGTCGATGCATTCCAGGGCTTCCGGGGGAACTTCCGGGCCCACCACGGCGGCGATGGATGGGGGGGGATGCATGAGGATCTGCAGCATGATCTGGCGGACCTCGTCGCCCTCGAAGGGGCGTTGGCGCGAAAGCATCTCGTAGAGGACCACGCCCAGCGCGTATTCGTCGGTGAGGGCGTCGCCCTTCTGGCCGTCGATCAGCTCGGGGGCCATGTAGTAGGGCGTGCCCAGGATCTGTCCTTCCTGGGTGAGCGAGCTGTCCATGCTGCGGGCGAGTCCGAAGTCGGTGAGCTTCACGCGCCGGCCGTGGTCCACGGCCATGACGTTGGCGGGTTTGATGTCCCGGTGCACGACGCCGTGGTCGTGGGCGTAGGCCAGGGCTTCCAGCAACTGCATGCCCCAGGCCCGCACGGCCTTCCAGGGCAGCCTGTGGTCCAGCAGGACCTTGTCCAGGGCCGGTCCGTCGAGCAGCTCCATGGCGATGTAGGAGGAACCTTCCCATTCGCCGTATTCGTAGACGGTCACGATGGAGGGGTGGTTGAGCTGGGCGATGGCCCTGGCTTCCCGTTGGAACCGGCTCAGGTTCTCGCCCTGGTTTTCGCCCAGGCGGCGGACCGCCGACAAGACCTTGACCGCCACGTACCGCTCCAGGGATTCGTCGAAGCCCTTGAGCACCACGCCCATGGCGCCGCGGCCGAGCTCGCCCTGGATCGCGAAGCGCCCGACCCGGGTTCCCGGCTGGGGCGGACCCATGGATGCCGCTGGACGGGAGACCGGCAGGACCGGATCCGTGACCTGATCGGCGATGGTGGCGGGACCCTCCATGGTGTCCACGGATTTCGGGGGAATGGCCGGGAGGGCGGGGCGAAAGAGGCGGAAGCCGGCGAACCCCAAGACGATCCCGAGCAACGGGAGGTCGACCGCGGATTGGACGGAGGCGATCCGGTCGATGATGGCCTGCACCACCAGCATCAGCACCAGGGCCACGGCGGCGAAGGCCACGATCTTCCGGTCGGGCCCGTGGCGGGAGAAGAGCCACCAGAGTCCGCAGCACCCCGCGAGTCCCAGGAAGAGTTCCCAGAGCCGCAGGAGCGGCGTGGACCGCGGCACGTCGTTCTGCAGGATGTTCTCCACGGCCGTGGCCCAGAGTTCCACTCCCGGATAGCGCTGGGAGATGGGAGACCGGATGAAGTCGCCGGATTCCGCGTTCACGCCGCCGGGAGCCGTGAGCCCCACCAGCACGATCTTTCCGCGGACCATGTCCGCGTATTTGGCGGGCTGGTCGAGCAGATCGCCCGCGGGAATGGTGGGGATGGTGCCGGAAGGGCCCAGGTAGCGCACCGGAGACCTGCCCTGGCGGTCGACGGGGATTTCCGTCGCGCGGATCTGGATCAGATCCGGCTCCAGGCTGACGTCGGCCAGGGTCGCGTCGCCGTAGGCGGCGACCAGGGCGACGGCGAACGAGGGGAGGTACTCCGTTCCCACCCGGAGGGCCTGGACCATGTGGCGACAGATTCCGTCCTGGGCGTCGGCGGGATTGTTGATGAACCCGGAGGGGAGGGAATGCCGCTGGTAGATGGTGTCCGAGAAGACGACCTTGTCGCCCCGTCCGATCCCTGAGCGTTCCAGGCCGGGCTTGTCCTGCAGGAGCTGGAAGGCGGAGGACTCGAGGATCGGGGGGAGCGCGGCGGTGGCGGCGGCGCTGTCGGAGGCACCCACGTCCTCGACGAAGAAGGGAAGGATCACCTTGACGCCGGCGTCGGAGATCCGGCCCAGGCTGGCATCCAGTTGGAGGTCGCCGGAGGTCGCCGCTTCGCGGTGGGGAAAATAGCCGTCGAACCCCAGCACCTTGGGCTGCAACGAGGCGATGGAACGGAAGAGACGCGCGGTCTGGCCGCGGTCCCAAGGCCAGGGTCCCACCTTGGAGATCACGTCCTCGTCGATGGCCACCACCACGACCTGGCCGGAAGGGGTCCGGGACGGAGCGCGACGGGCCAGGAAATCCTGCCAGACGCGGTTCACCGAGGTCCAGGGCATCCAGGCGCAGGCGAGGAGCAACACGATGGAAAGAGAGGCCAGGATCCGTCCGCGACCGGTCATGCCAGGCTCCGGCGATCGGAGAAGCCGGAAAGCCCGGCCGTGTCCTGCGGGTTCAATCGCACAGGCTGTCGCGCTCCTGGTTCAGCTTGACCCATTCCGAATTCGGGTCCGGCTTGAAGTTCGCGACCGGCCCCGCGGCCCCAGACTTCGAGATCTCCATGCGCTGGCCGTCCTTGAGGATCTGGATCCACTTGGACATGGGAATCTCCTGGGGACCGGAAATCTGCGTGGGAGCCAAGCTCCTGCGGACCGTAGGGACCTCGCCCTGGACACCGACTTCCCCGCGGAAGACGGAGACCGAAGACGTGGAATCGGCGGCCACGGAATTCTCGAAGACGGTGCCGTGCACGCCCGCGATGGCGTTGGGCATCTGCACCTGGAAGGCCACCAGGGCTCCCGCCCATTTCTGGACCTTGGTCCAGGTCTTCCCGTGCAGCAGGGCGAAGCGGGTGAGGAAGGCGCGTCGTTCGGCGTCGCTGGGCTTCTGCGGTTCCTGGATCGCGACGAGCCGCACCTCCGTCCCGGCGGCCAGTCGAAGGACGCTCTGGTTGTCCACGATGATCTCGGCCAGGCCGTCGGGACCGGTGACGATGGTGTCGCCCGAGACCAGGAACCGGTTGGCGGAAAGGGGTTCGCGACCGCCCGCGGCGCGGCGGATCTCGCCGGACCCCTGGGCCAAGGTGACCACCGCCTTGCGCGAAGCCATCTGGATGCGCCGCTGGGGATCCGATTCCGTCGCCACGGGGGCCTTCTGGTCCTTGCGCAGGTGCAGGATCTGCCCGACCTGCACGTGGTCCAGGTCGGAAAGCTGGGGATTGTCCTTCCGGATGAGGTCGGCGATGGAGTCGTCGTAGGCACCGTACCTCTGGAAGGCGATGAAGCTCACGGTCTCGCCCCTGCGGACGGAGTGGTCCTCCACGGGTGCGGCGGCGCCGCCGATCGCGAGGCCCCCCAATGCGATCAGGATCTGGATGCATTTGCGCGACGGGCCCATTCTCTCTCCTCTCGGCCTGCTGTCCGGACCGGGTCCGACCGAGGCTCGGAGGCAAATGGTAATTATCTCTTCGCTTCGATCTCCGCCTTCGCGAACGCGATGAATTCGGGCACAGACTTCGCGCCCAGGTCTCCCGCGCCCCGTTGGCGCACGGAGACGGAATTCGTTGTGGCTTCCTTCTCGCCCACCACCAGGATGAAGGGCGTGCGTCTGCTTTCCGCCTCGCGGATCTTGTAGCCGAGCTTCTGGTTCTGCTCGTCGATGGTCACGCGCAGTCCCGCGGCCTTGAGTTCGGCGGCCACGGCGCGCGCCGCGTCCAGGAACTTCTCGGAGACGGGGAGGATGGCGGCCTGGGTGGGCGAGAGCCAGGCGGGGAAGGCCCCGGCGTAGTTCTCCACCAGGATGCCCACGAAGCGTTCCAGGGACCCCAGGATGGCGCGGTGCAGCATGATGGGGATGTGGCGCGCCCCGTCCTCTCCCACGTACTCGGCGCCCAGGCGCTCGGGGAGGTTCGGGTCCACCTGGATGGTGCCGCACTGCCAATGGCGCCCGATGCTGTCCTTGAGGGTGAACTCCAGCTTGGGGCCGTAGAAGGCGCCTTCGCCCGGATTCGGTTCCGTCGCCAGGCCCGCGAGGGTGCACGCCTCGGCCAGGGCCTTCTCCACGCGGTCCCAGCTCTCGTCCGATCCCACGCGCTTTTCCGGGCGCGTGCTGAACTTCACGACGATCTCGTGGAACCCGAAGTCGGCGTAGACCTCCTTGAGGAGGCGACAGAAACTGGCGACCTCGGTCCCGATCTGCTCGGTCGTGCAGAAGATGTGGGCGTCGTCCTGCACGAAGCCGCGCACCCGCATGATGCCGTGCAGCGTGCCGGAGGGCTCGTTGCGCACGCAGGAGCCGAACTCCGCGATGCGCAGCGGAAGCTCGCGGTAGGAGCGCAGGCCCTGGTTGAAGATCTGGATGTGGCCGGGGCAGTTCATGGGCTTGATCGCGTAGATCCGCTTCTCGGATTCCGTCACGAACATGTTCTCCTGGTACTTGTCCCAGTGCCCGGACTTCTCCCAAAGGGTCTTGCTCATCACGCTGGGGGTGTGGACCTCCACGTAGCCCTCGGCCTCGATCTTGGCGCGGATGTAGTTCTGCAGCGTGCGGTACAGCGTCCAGCCCTGCGGATGCCAGAAGATCATGCCGGGCATGTCGTCCTGCAGGTGGAACAGCTCCAGCTTGCGCCCGATCACGCGGTGGTCGCGCTTCTTGGCCTCCTCGATGGAGGCCACATGGGCGTCCAAGGCCTTCCTGTCGTGGAAGGCGGTGGCGTAGATGCGCTGCAGCATGGGGCGTTTCTCGTCGCCGCGCCAGTAGGCGCCGGCCACCGACAACAGCTTGACGTTCCCCAAGAATCCCGTGTGCGGAACGTGCGGGCCTCGGCAGAGGTCGAAGAATTCGCCCTGGGTGTAGTACGACACGGTGGGGTCGGTCCACTCGCGCATCATCTCCACCTTGTAGGGTTCTTCCTTCTCGCCCCACTTCTCGATGGCCTCCAGGCGGTCGATGACCTGGCGGCGGACCTCCAGCTTCTTTCCCGAGAGCTCCTTCATCCGGGCTTCGATCTTCTCGAAGTCGTCCGGCGAGAACTTGTGCGGGCTTTCCAGGTCGTAGTAGAAGCCGTTCTCGATGTTGGGCCCGATGGCGAGCTTGGTCCCCGGGAACAGTTCCACGATGGCCTGGGCCATGAGGTGGGCGCTGGAGTGGCGCACGATGTCCAGGGCTTCCGGGTCGCGGGTGGTCAGGATTCGGAAGGTCCCGCCGGAAGGGAGCGCCCGGTGCAGGTCGAACTGGACGCCGTCGAGCGTCACGGCCACGGCGGCGTCGGCCAGGCGAGGCGAGATGGAAAGCGCGACGTCGTACCCGGTGGTGCCGGAAGCCACCTGCTTTTCCGATCCGTCGGGCAGGGTGAGCTTCAGGGGTTCCATGGCGGTCTCTCCGTGTGAGGGTTTCCGCGCACCGTGCAGGCTCGCCCGGTGCGGGGACGCCAAGCTAGAAACGGGAGAAAGCCTTCCGGTTCACGCGGCGGCTTCGAGCCTTCCCATGTGGCGCAGCCAGCGATAGTGGGAGCCCATGCCCGCGAGGAAGGTGCGGTGTTCGCGGTAGGCCACGCCGTACTCCCGGCAGGTCCGTTCCACGACCTTGGAAAGGGCCGGGTAGTGGATGTGGCAGACGCGCGGGAACAGATGGTGCTCGATCTGGAAGTTCAGCCCCCCCACGAGCCATGTGACCACCGGATTCCCGCGGCAGAAGTCCACCGTCGTGCGCACCTGGTGGGCGGCCCACCCCGCATCCAGCGGGCCCTGCGCGGGCATCGAGGGGAAGTCGGCCTCCTCCACGACGTGGGCGAGTTGGAACACCACGCTCAATGTGGTGCCCAGGACCAGGCTCGCGAGGCAGAAGAGGAACAGGACCGGCCAGACCGGATGCAGGTAGAGGGGCACCACCAGGGCCAGGGTCAGGAAGACGGCCTTGCCCGCGAGGAATCCCGCGAGCTCCCAGCGGGCGGGACGCGGCACCTTGTGGGATCCGAGCCGACCCGTCAGGACGTCGCGGACGTCGTCGTAGATCCACCACTTGAGCGCGAGGAACCCGTACAGGGGCCAGAGGTAGAGGTGCTGCCAGCGATGGTACCAGCGCCGGCGGTGCTCGGGGGAGAGCCGCCCGAAGATCCCCAGGTCGATGTCGGCATCGTGGCCCGCGAGGTTGACGTACTGGTGGTGGAACAGGCCGTGCTTCCAGCGCCACATGTAGGAGCTGGCCCCGATGAGATCCAGGGTCGCGGCGCTGGCCACGTTCAACCAGCGGTGATCGGAATAGGCGCGGTGGCCGCCGTCGTGCTGGATGTTGAATCCGATGGCCGCCGCGGACAAGCCCATGAGGATCGCGAGGGGGATGGCCTGCCACCACGTGTGGGCGAAGAACACCAGGAGGACGTAGGTGGAGGCGGTGAAGGCCAGGACCAGGGCGCTCTTGGAAAGCATGGCGGGCACGTCCCGCTCGCGCTTCCCGCTTTCCCGGAAGTAATCCTCCGCGCGACGGCGCAACTCCCGGCCGAAGCCGTCGTCCTCGCAAAAGCGAGGCAACTTGGTCGGGGCCGCCCTCTCGTCGGACGGGACCGCCAAAGCGATTCCTTGATCCACCATCGTCGCCATTCTACTCCTACTCCGCCGACTTGCGCATTCGCAATGGGTGGCGAAGCTGGGCGACCTTTCCTGTCCAATGTACAAAGGACTGCGAATCACTCTCGGATCGGAGTGGTGGGCAAGGGCGCTCCCGAGAGGAATCTGCCTTAATTTCCTTCCTGACAAGGACTTGGAGTTTCTGTCCAAAAGTTCAGTTGCTCTTTTGAGCACTATCGAGTAGATTGCATCCATGTCCTTGGCTCCTCTTCAAGTCCACAGCACGCACAGTCTCCTGCGGGGCGTTCCCTCCGTCCGCGAGTTGGTGTCCCGCGCCCGCGCCCTGGGCTACTCCGCCTTGGCCCTGACGGACGTGAACAGCATGGCCGGGAGCATCCTGTTCCTGCAGGAGTGCCGCGCCCAGGGGATCCGACCCATCCTGGGGCTGGAATTGGCCGATGCCCGGGATCCCAACCTCCGCCTGGTCCTATTGGCCCGCAACGCCGCCGGTTACGGAGACCTCTGCGAATTGGCCTCCTTCCACAACCTGGGTCGGCGCGGTCCGGACCTGGAAGACCTGTTCGCGCGTCCGTTCCCGGACCTGTTCGCCCTGTGCCCGCACCCGGAGCTCCTGCAACGACTTTCGCGCACCCCGTTGCGGTCCAGCCTGTTCGGCCAACTGTGCCTGATGGATGCCGCCGCCGCCGCCCGTTCCAAGGCGGTGGAGCAGGTGTGCCAAAGGGAGGGCCTGGAGGCCGCGGTCGCCCACGACTGCTGGTTCCTGGATCCATCCGACCACGAACTGCACCGCCTCCTGCGCGCCATCGACTCCAACACCGACCTCTCGCGGCTGGGGCCCGCCCAGGTGGCCGCGCCCGCTTGCTGGCTTCTGCCTCCCGCGCGCCTGCGCGAGCTCTACGCCCGGCATCCGCGCGCCCTCGAAGTCGCCGAACGCATCGCCGATTCCTGTCGCGACGACCTGGCCGCTTCTCCCTGGATCCTCCCCGGCGTGGAAGTCCCCGCGGGCCACGACGAGGATTCGTGGCTCTCCCGCCTGGCCCACGAAGGGCTGGAACGCAACTACGGGGGGAAGCCGGAGTGGGCGAAGGCGCGGGTCTTGCAATCCAAGGAGCTGGAGGTGATCCGCCGCACCGGCTACGCGGGGTATTTCCTGATGGTCCGCCGGATCCGCGAGGCCGCGGCCCAGCGCTTCGCCGGAGGGTTTCGCGGCGGGCGCGAGTGCTCCATCCTGCGCGGATCCGCCGCCAACTGCCTGACCCTCTACAACCTGGACGCCTCGGATCTGGATCCCATCCGCTACGGGCTCTACTTCGAGCGATTCCTCAACGAGGACCGCACCAGCCCGCCGGACGCCGACCTCGATTTCGGATGGGACGAACGTCCCCAGGTCCTGCAGTGGTTCTTCGACACCTACGGCGAGGACCACGTGTGCATCCTGGCGGCCACCCACCACTTCCGCCGTCGCGCCGCCTTCCGCGAGACGGCCAAGGTGCTGGGGTATTCCGAAGACCAGGTGGGGGAGGTCTTCCACCGCCTGCGCCAGGCGCCGCTGCGGCCCGGCACCCATTGGCTGGAGCGCGTCGCGGAGGTGGATCCCGGTCTGGAGCGGGTGGC
>JGI12269J14319_10005695_pt1 | contig 10972 bp, 10 predicted proteins | sample PeaSoiSIISIP2007_FD_14319 | JGI IMG/M metagenome (IMG submission 14319) | reverse complement strand
CGCGCGCGGGCGGCTTGAGCGCATGGTGAACGGGAGGCGAACTATCCATGCCGAAGCCGCCAAAGTCAAAGGCTGGGGCTCGGCCGGAAGCGCATGGCCGACCGGCTATACCCGTCCGTAGCTGTCCTCGATGCGGACGATGTCGTCCTCGCCCAGATAATCGCCCGACTGCACTTCGATCAGGTGCAGCGTCTCCGTGCCCGGGTTCTCCAACCGGTGGGTGGCGCCGAGCGGGATATAGGCGGACTGGTTGGCGACCAGGTCGAACACGTCCCGGTCCCTGGTGACGCGGGCGGTGCCGCGCACCACCACCCAATGTTCGGCGCGCCGGGCATGCTTCTGCAGCGACAGCCGCGCGCCGGGATTGACGATCAGGCGTTTCACCTGGAAGCCCTTGTCCAGATCGACTGTCTCGTAGCTGCCCCAGGGGCGATAGACGCGCCGGTGAGAGAGCCGCTCGCCGCGGTCGGCCGCCTGGAGCCGGTCGATGATGAGGCGCAGATCCTGGGCCCGTTCGCGGGATACGGCCATCACCGCGTCCACGGTTTCCACCAGCACGATGTTCTCGAGCCCGATGGCCGCCACCAGCCGGCTTTCGCTGCGGATATAGCTGTTCTTGACGTCGGCGGCGAGGACATCGCCGATGAGGGCGTTGCCGGCGGCGTCCTTCTCGGCCACGTCCCAAAGCGAGGCCCAGGACCCGACGTCGGTCCAGCCCATGTCCACCGGCACCACCGCCGCTTCGCCCGTCTTTTCCATGAGCGCATAGTCGATGGAGCGCGACGGTGCTTCGGCGAAGGCCTCTTTGTCCAGCCGGGTGAAGTCGAGGTCCTGCCTGGCGCCGGCCACGGCCTTGCGCACCGCCGCTACCATGGCCGGCTCGAACCGGCCGAGCTCCTCCAACAGCCGGTCGGCGCGAAAGAGAAACATGCCGCCGTTCCAGAGATATTCGCCCGAGGCGAGATAGCGTTCGGCGGTGGCGACGTCCGGCTTTTCGACGAAGGCGGCGACAGCGTGGCAGCCGGGAGCGCCGGCAATGGCTGCGCCCTTGCGGATATAGCCGTAACCCGTCTCCGGTCCCGTGGGCTCAATGCCGAAGGTGACGAGCTTGCCCAGCGCCGCCGCCCCGGCCGCCTTCTCCACCGCGGCCAGGAACTTTTCCTTCTTGGCGATGTAGTGGTCCGAAGGCAGCACGAGGATCAGAGCCTCGGGCCCCGCCAGCATGGCGGCGGCGGCCACCGCCGGCGCCGTGTTGCGGGCCATGGGCTCCAAAAGGATGGCCTCGACCTTGCGCCCGAGGCCGCGCAGCTGCTCTGCCACCAGGAACCGGTGCTCGTCGTTGCAGACCAGGATCGGCGGGGCGAAGGCCGTCGGGTCGGCCACGCGCTCCACCGTCTCCTGCAGCAGGCTCCGGTCAGAGACCAGCGGCATGAGCTGCTTGGGGTAGGCGGCGCGGGACAGCGGCCAGAGCCGCGTGCCCGATCCGCCGGAAAGGATGACGGGACGGATGGTCATGCGTCCTGCTTCGCGGCCTTTCCGCCATGCTTGGCCGACCAGCCCTCTGGATCGTCGAGGAAGGCGCGTACGGTCGCGATGCCCGCCGCGTCCAGGTTGCCACGTTCTTCCGCCGCCGCCAGCACGTCCCACCAGGTGGCGAGCCCATGGAGGCGCACGCCGACGGCGGCGAGGCTCGCCGTGCTCTGGGGGAAGATGCCGTAGTGGAAGACGACCAGCGCGTCCGCCACCTTGCCCTCGGCCTTGCGGATCGCCTCGATGAAATTGAGCTTGCTGCCGCCGTCGGTCGCCAGATCCTCCACGAGCAGGCAGCGGCAGCCGGGAGCCATCGCGCCCTCGATCTGGGCATCGCGCCCGAAGCCCTTCGGTTTCTTGCGGACGTAGAGCATGGGTAGTGACAGGCGCTCGGCCAGCCACGCGGCGTAGGGAATCCCGGCCGTCTCGCCGCCGGCCACGGCATCGAGGGATTCGAAGCCGATTTCCTGCTCCACCGTCTCGGCCATCATCTCGATGATCCGGCGCCGGGCGCGCGGGAAGGAGATCACCTTGCGGCAATCGATATAGACGGGGCTCGCCCGGCCCGAAGTCAGGATAAAGGGATCGTCGGGGCGGAAATGCACGGCGGCGATCTCGATCAGGATATTGGCGGTGATCCGGCCGAAGGCGGCTGTCATGGAGGGGAGGACTCCGAAGCTCCGATGGGCCGCACTCTGGCCCGCCGGTTGCCGTTAGGCAACGGCTTCATCGCGTCCCGTCCGGCGGCAGCGGCACGCTAGGGGGATTGGTGAATCCGGGCCTAACGCGCTCGCGGCGCCGGGTCGATGGCGTCGAGGAAGGCGCTGACGAAATCCTGCCCGGGGAATGCCGGCTCGGACCCGAGGGCGATTGCGACGGCGAGGCCGATGGCGGAAGAGACCGGATTATGCCCGCCGCTGCCGCCCGCCCGAAGTTCCATGACCAGGGTCGGGCAGCAGAAGAGAGCCGCGCGGAGCGTCTGGCGCCAATCGGCCGGCAGAAGGTTCCTCTCGCGGAGCGCCGCGAGAAGCGGCCGCCACACCCGCTCCCCCTTGCTGGCGAGGAAATCCTTGCGCAGCGGCGACAAGGCCCAGTCCGTCTCGACGACGATGCGCCCATCGCGCAGTTCGACCGAGGCGTGGAAGCGCTCGGCCGCCGCGACGGCATCGTAGAGCCAGAGCGGGTGGGCGAAGATGTTATGCATGGTCGCCTTGGCCTCGGCCAGGAGTGCGGGCACATGGCGGCCGGCGAAGGCGGGATCGAACATCACCAGGCGCGGAGCCCGGCCAGGCGCCTCCTCATACCAGACATTGGCGTTATGGGCATCGCCATGGGCGACCACCGCGCCGGCGCCCCAGAGCCGGGCCGGCGCCAGCAATTCGAGGCTCCGCGCCAGCAGGGTGTCGATGCTGTCCTGATATTCGACGCCATTCACTGTCCAGCGGACCGCGCGAAGGGCCGTCGCGTCGAGAATTCGGCCGGCGAGATCGAAGGACCCGCCGAAGAAGAACCGCCGGGCCCGACCGCCCAGTTCGCCCGGCCGGTCGCGGTCGATCAGCCGGGCGTGGAACAGCTGATGGACCGGTTCCCTGGCGCAGTCGGCGGGTGTCGAGGCGTGGAGCGTCTTCAGGTAGTTGGCGCCGATCTCGGCATCGAGGGTTTCCTGCGCCGCGACCGCCGCGCTGAATTCGGCGCCCGCATCGCTGACGTCGAGCTTGCGACAGACATCGGCGAAGCGCCGGTCATATCTCACCCGATAGAGCAGGATCTGGCGGCCCACGGCCTTCGAGGCGTGGATGGGACTGTCCACGGGGAACCCTGCCTCGCGCAGCAGTTCGGCCTGGTAGTACTCGTCCGACGTCGCCTCTTCGCCTTCCTCGTGATGGAACTTGAAGAAGAACTCCTCGCCGGCATCCGTCGTGAGCAGTCCGTTCAGGGAGTTGAGACTGTAGCGGTCGCTTGCCACCGCGACCTTGGCGACGGCGAAGCCGAAGCATTCCTTGACGAGCACGGCCACGATCGTGCCCGCTTCCTCGCGCCGACCGGCGCGGCTCGCCCCGAGAGCCCTAGCGACGGGTGTGTCGTTATCTGAATCGGGTGTCACAAGCTCACTCCGGGTCGGCTGTATAGACAGGACTTTACGTCGATACTAGGCTCGGTGCCCATGCCGATGCCAAGCCCGTCTTTCGACATTCGCGGCAAGATTGCCGTAGTCACCGGCGCCTCGCGCGGCATCGGCCGCGCCATCGCTGAAGGGCTTGCCGGCGCCGGTGCCACGGTCGTGCTTGCCGGACGCGAGGCATCTTCTCTTGCTGCCGTGGAAAAGGAGATCGCGCCGGCGGGCGGGCGCGTGTCTTATGTCGTTCTCGACGTGGCGAAAGCGAAATCGATCGACAAAGCCTTCGCCAGCATCGCCAAACGCCACGGTCGCATCGACATCCTGGTCAACAACGCAGGCATGGAAGAGGTGCGGCCTTCGCTTGAGGTCGACGAGGCGCTGTGGGACCGCATCCTCGACACCAACCTCAAGGGCGCCTTCTTCTCGGCCCAGGCCGCGGCGAAGCGTATGACCGGCGGCGGAGCGATCCTGAATCTCTGCTCCCTCACCTCGGAAGTCGGCGTGCCGACTGCCGTGCCTTACGGCGCCTCGAAGTCGGGCCTGCTCGGCATGACCCGCGCGCTCGCCGCCGAGTGGGCCGCGCGCGGCATCCGGGTCAACGGCATCGGCCCCGGCTATTTCCGCACCGCGTTGACCGAAGTCTTTTACCAGGACGAGGCCTGGCAGAGGGCGATGCTGGACAAGATACCGCTGCGGCGCTTCGGCCGGCTCGAGGATCTGATCGGCGCGGCGGTGTTTCTCTGCTCCGAAGCGGCGGCCTATGTGACGGGGCAGGTGCTTTACGTGGATGGCGGGTATCTGGCGTCGATCTAGAGGCGCCGCTATCGACCTACACCCCCACCAGCTCGTCCCGAATGCTCTCCAGCACCTCGCGGCGCAGGCGGATGAAGGCTTCAGTCTCCGCCACCTCCGGCACCCTCGGCCGCGGCAGGCCCACGGGGAACACCTGCTTGATGCGGCCCGGCGCGCGGGTCATCACGGCGATCCGGTCGGCGAGGTAGATCGCCTCGTCCACGTCATGGGTGACGAACAGCACGGTCAGGCGATGCTGCTCCCAGATGCCGGTCAGCAGTTCCTGCATCTGGTGGCGGGTCATGGCATCCAGCGCCCCGAAGGGCTCATCCATCAGCAGCATCTTGGGCCGGTAGGAAAGCGCCCGCGCGATGGCGACCCGCTGCTTCATGCCGCCCGAGAGCTGATTGGGATAGGCTTCGGCGAAACGCTCGAGCCCGACGAGGGCGAGATGCTCGCGCGCGACCTCGCGCCGTTCCTTGCGGCCGAGGCCCGCGGCTTCCAGCGCGAACTCGACATTGCGCTGGGCGGTGAGCCAGGGCATCAGGGTGTAGCTCTGGAAGACCACGCCCCGGTCGCGGCCCGGCCCTTCGATCGGCTCGCCGTCCACCCGCACTTCGCCCTCCTCGAAGTCTTGCAGGCCGGCAACGATGGCGAGCAGCGTGCTCTTGCCGCAGCCCGAGGTGCCGACGAGCGCCACGAACTCGTTGTCGGCGAGCGACAGGTCTATACCCTCCAGCGCCTTGAAGCTCCGCTGCCGGTCGGTGAAGGATTTGGATAGATTGCGGACGTCGAGCTTCGGCGCCGTCATCGCCGGCCCCGCAGATAGACGAAGAGGCGGCGCTCCAGCGCCTTCATCACCTGGTCGGTGACGAGGCCGAGGCAGCCCAGCACCAGGATGTAGCCGATGATGGTNTCGGTCTGGAAAAACCGCTGGGCCACCGTGATGCGGTAGCCGAGACCCGAGGTNGCNGCCACCAGCTCGGCCAGCACCAGCCAGGTCCANGCCCAGCCGAGCGTGATGCGAAGCGTGTCCCAGATGCCGGGTGCCGCCGAGGGGATGACGATGCGCAGCAGGATCTTCCATTCCGGCATCTGAAGCGTCCGGCCGACGTCGATGAATTCGCCCGGCACGCGCTTCACGTTGTCCTTCACCATCAGGATCTGCTGGAAGAAGGTGCCGATCCAGATGATCAAGAGCTTCTGCAGGTCGCCGGTGCCGGTCCACAGGATGGTGAGCGGCACGAAGGCGACCACGGGCATGTAGCGAATGAAATCGACCAGGGGCTCGATGGCGGCGTCGAGCACGCGGTAGCTGCCGATCAGCACGCCGCCGGGAATGCCGAGGATCGTGGCGGCGAGGAACCCGATGGAGATGCGATAGAGGCTGACCTGGGCGTCCTGCCAGAGCTGGCCGTTGTTGGCGAAAAGCCAGAGCCTTCCCGCGACCTTGGCCGGCGAGGGGAGGAACAGCGGCTGGACGAGGTCCAGGGCCGTGGCAACCGACCAAAGGAAAAAGAGGGCGAAGAAGACGCTGGCCGCGACGACCGCGAAGGCGAGGGGTGTCAGCTCGGAAACGAGGCTGAACCAGCGTTGCCGCTTTCGCTGGCCCGGCTTGCGGGCCGAAAGCTTTGCGGGCGAGGGAGCGCTTTCCGCGCCGTCCTCGCCCGCAGCGTTTGGTCCGCCGGCCCCGGCCACTCTCTTCCTACTGGGTCGCAGCCTTGAGGAAGCGGCCGTCGATCAGGCCTGCCATGTCCACGTCGCTCGTGAGGATGCCGGCCTTCTTGGCCGCCTGCATCACGTCTGCCGCGGTCGTGGTGGTGAAGTCGCCGGTCAGATGCTGGGCGTTCTCGGCCAGCGAGTAGAAGCGCACGCCGTCGAAGGCCGTCTTCAGATTGGCCGGCGTATCGCCTACGGCCTTGGCGATGATGGCCTGACCATCATCGGTGTTGGCCCGGTAGTAGGTGAGCGCCTCGTCCCAGGATTTCAGCAGCGCCAGCACCTGGCCCGGCCGCTTCGCCAACACGTCGCTTCGCACGACGAACACGTCGCTGATGAGGCCCGGATCCTCGCCGGCGGTGAAGATGAGCTTCGCCTTGGCGTTCTGGTGCATGGCGGTCGTCAGATAGGGCTCATAGGTGACGGCGACGGGCACCTTGCCGGCGATGAGGGCTGCACCCGCATCGGCCGCCGGCATCGGCACCTTGGTCACGTCGGCCATGGTCATGCCGTTCTTCTGCAGGGCGTAGTTGATCAGGATGTCGCTGGTGGTCCCTTCCTCGAAGGCGACCTGCTTGCCCTTCATGTCGGCGACCGAGTTCACGTCGACCGAGATGATGGCGTCGGCCTTCAAGCTGAAGTCGAGCAGCATCAGGATCTTGATCGGCAGTCCGGCGGCGGCCATGATCATCGCGGTGTGGGTCGCGACGTTGGCGCCGTCGATCTGGCCGCTGGCGAGCGCGGCGTTAAGGTCCTTGTCCTCGGTGAAGTTGACGAGCTGGACGTTGTCCAGCCCATGCTCCTTGAAGAAGCCCTTGCTGTCGGCGATGTCCCATTGGCCGTAGCCGAGCCAGGGCTCGGTGCCGATCTTGAAGCCGCCGGGCTCCGGCGTCGTCGGGATCGGCTCATCTGCCCGCGCGACAAGGCCGGCCGTAGCGATGAGCCCGGCCAGCGCGACGGCGCCCATCATACCAGTGTAGGATTTCATGATTGCTCTCCGGGATACGGTTTCTTTTGGGCCGGCAACAATGCGGCGACTGCGAACCGACTATAGCTTGATGGGCGCGCCAAGCCGCTGTCAAGGAACTTGTATTAGATTGTATATACTGCCGACGCCGCGATGGGTGGCGAGGCCGCCCGATCCGGTGCTATGAAGTCGCGCCGCCAGGGGACGGGAGAGATACCATGTCGCTGACCGTGAGCTTTCGGGAATTGTCCAGGCTGACTCCGGCCGAGCGCGGCCAGCTCCTCGTCCGATCGGAGGCCGAGCTCGGCGGGGTGATGGACAAGGCCAAGCCCATCATCGCTGCGGTCAAGGCGGAGGGCGACGAGGCTCTCGCCCGCTTTGCCCGCGAGTTCGACAAGTCGCCGGTCACGGCCGACAGGCTGAAGGCACTGCCGGCGGATTTCGATGCCGCTTTCAAGGCCCTTGATCCTGACGTCATTGCGGCCATCGAATTCGCCGCCGACAACATCCGGCGTTTCCACGAGGCCCAGAAGCCCGAGGAGATGTGGATGAAGGAAATGCGGCCCGGCGCCTTCGCCGGCGACCGGTTCCGTCCCATCCCTTCGGTCGCCTGCTATGTGCCGCGCGGCAAGGGCGCTTTCCCCAGCGTGGTCATGATGACGACGATCCCGGCCGTGGTCGCCGGGGTGCCGCGGGTCATCGTCGTGACGCCGCCCGGGCCCGACGGCCAGGTCGACGCCGCCACCCTGGTGGCCGCGCGGCTCTCGGGCGTCGAGGAAGTTTACAAATGCGGCGGCGCCCAGGCCGTCGCCGCCGTCGCCTACGGCACCCGCACGGTGCCCAAGATGGCCAAGATCGTCGGCCCCGGCAGCCCCTGGGTCATGGCTGCCAAGCGCCTGCTGGCCGACGTCATCGATCCCGGCATCCCGGCCGGGCCATCGGAGTCCATCGTGCTGTGCGACGAGACGGCGAACCCCCGGCTGGCGGCCCTCGATCTCATCGTCGAATCCGAGCATGGGCCCGATTCCTCGTGCTTTCTCGTCACCGACAGCCGGGCCGTCGCCGAAGCCGTGCGCGCGGCCGTCCCCGAATACTGGGAGGAGATGGGCGAGCAGCGGGTCGCCTTCTCCTCGGCCGTGCTGGGCGGCGCTCGCGGCGGCGTTCTGCTGACCCCCGATTTCGAGCAGGCGATCGCCTTCGTCAACGACTATGCGCCCGAGCATCTGGAAATCCTGGGCCGCGATCCCTTCGGCTATCTCGGCCGCATCGTCAACGCCGGCGAGATTCTGTTGGGCGACAACACGCCGCTGCCGCTGGGCAATTTTGTACTCGGTCCCAACGCGGTGCTGCCGACCTCGGGCCAGGCGCGCACATGCTCGCCCCTTTCGGTCTTCGATTTCATGAAGCGCAGCTCGATCGGCTATGTCACCGCCGCGGGCTATCCGGAGCTGGCGCGCCACGCCCAAGTGCTCGCCACCTACGAGGGTTTCGACGGCCATGCCAACGCCGTCTCGGCCTTGCGAGAGAAGGCGCGGCAAGGTTGAGGATGGTCCTGTCAAGCAAGGCCATGACGAAAGGAAAGTTGGCTGGTCCTAGTTCCTGTCCGCGATCTTGTAACGGCTGCCGAGCGAGAAGCGTTCGCCCGGATAAACGAAGCGGTTGACCGTGGCGACCAGCGCGCCGGACCAGGTGCGCCGGCGCAGGATCAGACAGGGGTCGGACTTGCCGATGTTGAGCGCCCGGCTCGCCACGTCGTCGGCCCGGCGCGCCGCGATGATGTGCTCGACTTCGGTCACCGGCGTCTGCTTCTGGAGATATTCGTAGGTCGTGACCTTGGTGAAGTCCTGAGCGAGATAGCCGGGCGCGATGTCCGGATTGACGTGGCGTTCCTCGAGCTGGACCGGCAGGTCGTTCTCGAAATGCAGGATGATGGAGTGGAAGACCCGCCGGCTCCGCCGGAATTCGAAAGCCCGCACCAGGTCATTGGTCGTCGTCGCCCGCTCGAGCTTCAGCACTTCCGCCCGGTGCCGGTGGCCCCGGGCGCGGATCTCCTCGGCGATGTCGCGGATCTCGATCAAGGCCGACTGGGGCTTGGCCGGCGCCACGAAGGTGCCGACGCCCGGGATGCGCAGCAGCATGCCGGCGGCGCTCAGCTCGCGGAAGGCCCGGTGGATGGTCATGCGCGAAACGCCGAGGGACTGGACCAGCTCGTTCTCCGAGGGGACGCGCCGGTCCTCGTTCCATTCCCCGCTGCCGATCTTGCCGAGGATGTAGCTCTTGACCTTTTCGTAGAGGGGCCTGGCTGCGTCGGGGAGTGGCATGAACCGCTCGTAGGTGGGGCTCGGCTGGTGCAGATCCCGTTGGGTTCAACCACTCCCGTCGTCACCCCCGCGAAAGCGGGGGTCCTTCCTTCCCTGGATTCCCGCTTGCGCGGGAATGACGATGAGGGGAGATACAATCCCACTCAGTTGGACGGGCCCTGCAGGTTGTACATACATTTCTTTACAGGCGCTGTCGACCCGTGGCCGGCCGGCATTGCCGCGCCCGGCGGTGTCAGTCCTTGGATTCTACCGGTCCCTCGCTGCCCTGGCGGTAGCGGTAGGTCCCCTCGCCGGTGGCGATGAGGCGCGCGTCGCCGTCGGCCACTTCGCAGCGGCTGAAGAAGATGTTCCTGCCGCCGCCGGTCCGTCGCGCCCGGGCGGTGAGCACGGCGCCGAGGCCCGCTTGCCTGAGAAAACTCACGGTCATGGAAAGGGTGACGGCGCGGCGAATCTTGCCCGGCTCGATCGCATGGACGCCGGCATAGCCGCAGGCGGTGTCGATCAGGGTCGCGACCACCCCGCCATGGAGAACCCCGCTCCGGTTCAGATGCTTGGGCCCGATCTCGAGCACAACCTCGGCATGATCGGGGCGCCAGACCAGGAGGCGGTAGTCGAGGAGCTGGGAGAAGCCCTGGGGCGTTTCGAGGGAAGGGGGAAGGCCGGACATGAGCGGGTCCGAGCCTGCCGGATCGGCCCCGAGCTGTCCACGGCGCCGTCCATGGCGGCCACAGGCTTGACTCGTTTCGTTGCCGTGACTAGAACAAAAGAAGAACATAGATCCTGAGCAGAACACCGATCTTTCGCCATGCCCGCCGAAACCGCCGTCATCGAGGCCCTGCGCGGCCTGATCGCCAGGAGCGCCCCGGCCGCCACTGGGCCTTTCTGCCCGCTGGGACTGCCGGCGCTCGATGGCGCGCTCGGCGGGGGCCTGCCCACCGGCTGCCTCCAGGAAGTGATCGGGCTTGCCGATGGCGCCGCCGCCGGCTTCGCCGCCTTTCTCCTGGGGCGCCTGGCGGCAGATGGACGGCCGGTGCTCTGGGGCTGGCTGGGCGAGGGCGATCTTCATCCTCCGGGCCTCGCTGCCTTCGGCCTCGATCCCGCCCGGGTGATCCTGCTCTCCGCCGCCAGCCCGGCCGATCTGCTCTGGGCCATGGAGGAGGGTCTGCGCGAGCCCGGGCTTGCCGGCGTGCTGGCCGAGCTCGACGGCTGCGATCTCGTCGCCGGCCGGCGCCTGCAGCTGGCCGCCGCGGCCGGCGGGGTCACCGGCTTTCTTCTCGCCCGCGGCCGGCGGCTTTCCGCCTCGGCCCTTGCCGCCCGGCCCAGTGCCGCGGCCCTGCGCTGGCGGGTCGATGCCTTGCCGGCAGCGCGCTGGCGGGTCGAGCTCTTGCGCCGGCGCGGCGGCGGGCCCGGCGTCTGGATTCTGGAGAAGGCCATTCTGGAGAGGGAAAGTGAAACGGATCGTTTCCTTGTGGCTGCCGCGCTGGCCGACGGATCGCCTGCGCCGGCGGCAGCCGATCCCGTCTG
>JGI12269J14319_10005692_pt1 | contig 10972 bp, 9 predicted proteins | sample PeaSoiSIISIP2007_FD_14319 | JGI IMG/M metagenome (IMG submission 14319) | reverse complement strand
CGGCAGGTCCGCCGGCTTGGCCCCCTTGGCGATGCGATCGACGTAGCCCGCAGCGTCGCGGAACAAGCCGACCAAGTCGATGCCATAGCTCAGGAGCGCCCCTGCTGCAACGTACTCCCGGAAAGCGGCGATCGCCGGGGTGCGCCGCGCCATCAGCAGAGGCCAGATCACGGCGCGGTCACGAAAAAATACTTGGCTCGCCCCGATCATGACAGGCTCGCCCGGCGCGTCGGCCATACGCCCGAGGGCTTCGGCATAGTCGGGCGGCTGGCCGGTTACCTCAATCATCCGGGGCTCAAAGCCGAATCTCCTCGCCGCCGCTGCGGCGGCCTCGGCCTGGCCCCGGGACNCGGCGTCCCACCAGAGGCCGAGGGTGTGCGCCTTGGGCAGGGCCTCGCGCGTGAGCTCGACGCGCTTTGCCGCCAGCTCGAGCTGACGCACGAAGAGTCCGGTGACGTTGCCTCCAGGCCGGGCGAGACTGGCCACATAGCCCTTCTCGAAGGGATCATAGTCGATGGCCACCATAACGATCGGCAGGGTACCGGCCGCTGCCAGCGCGGCGCGGAGGGCTGGCTCGGTGCCAGAGGCCACGAAGATGTTCACCTTGCGCCGAGCCAGCTCGGCGAAAGCGGATTGGTAGCCCTCCATGTTTTCTGTTTGGATAAATTCGAAGGCGAAATTCTTGCCCTCCTCATAGCCGAGTTCGGTCATCCTTTTCTCCAAAGCCGCATAGTGCGGCGCCGTTCTCGGGATGACGCTGGCAAGTCCGACGCGCAGCATCTTGGGCGGCACTTGTGCTAAGACCCGCGTCGGCGCCAGCGACGCGGCAGCGAGTGCCGCAATGAGATCGCGCCGCCTCATGTGCTTTCCTTCCCGGCCGAGAAGCTCAACGAGTGGGTCGAGAAATATAGCATGTCTTTCGCCGCGAGAGTCGTGCTGCGCGCCATCCCCGGAAGGACGCCGATGGCCGCTATTGGCACCTTTGCGACGATTGAAGCCGGCCAACCAAAGTCCGGTTTCGGCCACCGATCCGACTTCGCCGAGCAGGCGCGTGCGTTCGATGTTTTCGCCAGGCAGATGATTGATGCGGACGAATTAACTCGCCGCCACGCCGTTCCCCTCGATCCCCAAGCGGGCCGCGAGCGCATAGGCAGCCGAAGTGAAGCAGCCGAGCGGCACGCGCACGACGCCGGCGCCGATCTGGCCGACGCCGGCCATCTTGTGCGCGATACCGGTGGTGACGACCGGGCGAATGCCGCTCGCGAGGACCTTGCGGATATCGATGCCGACTGGCGCTCCGGCAAAGTCGAGGGCCGGGAGTGCCAGGCTCGGATCACGTGCGAGCGTAATGCCGTACATCGCGCTAGAGTAGGCCGTAGCCATTGCGGGAGTGCCGCCGACGAGCTGCACCAGTGCCGGCGAGGCAGCGAAGGAGAAGCCGCCGAAGCCCGCGGTCTCGGCGATGGCGCTGTCGCCGAGATCGAGGTTGGCGTCCTCTTGCCGATAGCCGGAAAAGAAGAGGCCGGCCGGAAGCTCGGCCGGTGCCTCGAACCAGCGCTCGTCGAGGGCACTCAAGCGGATGCCGACATTGACGCCGTTCCTTGCGATCGCCGTCACCATCGAGCTCTCCGCCACCCCGTGCCCCGCGTCCATCGTGGCCTTGCACGAGACCATCGAGAGGTTGAGGAAGAATTGCGGGGTGTCGGCGATGAAGCTCAGGCTTTCGCCCGCGCGCCGGCGTGCCGTGCCACTCTTGATGAGCGGCACCGTGATCGCTTTGAGAAAGAGCAGGCTCGCCGCCGTATTGCGGCTGTGGAGCTCGTCCCCCATCAAGAGCGCCTGCGCTTGGATCGTCTTCAACGGCACCCCGCCTTCGACGCGCGCGAGGGCGGCCTTGAGCGAGGGTGCCAGCACTTTCTCGATCCATTTGAGCCGGCGAATCACCGAGGCGTCGTTTGCACCGAAGCGCAGAACCTTGCCGATGCCCTCGTTGAAGTTCGTGTACGCGAGATTGCCGCGATCCTCGTTGCGCACCACGAAAACCGGCATCGAGGGCGAGATGATCCCCGACATGGGTCCGACCGCCTGGTGATGATGGCAGGGTGCCAGCTCGACGGCGCCCGACGCGAGGAGCCGCAAGGCGGCCTCGGGGTCCCGTGCCCAACCTTCGTAGAGCACGGCGCCGACGGCACTCCCCTGCATCGGGCCGCACATCTCCTGCCACGCGATCGGCGGTCCTGCGTGCCAGAGCGTGCGCCCCATCTCGGGCCAAATCTCGCGCGCGTGAAGGGCCACATCGATGAGCATGGGCCTCGCGGCAAGCACGCGCGCGATCGCCGTCCGGTTGGCGCGATCGATGCGCGAGCCGATGCATGCGGGATCGTCGGTGTCGCCGATCATCGCGGCAAGGAGCTGTGCCAAACGCGGATCGCCGTTCCCGGGCGGACGCCAATCCGCCTCGACGAACTCGGCACCTCCGCTGCGGAAAGCAACCGGCGCGTCGGCGCTGGGCTTCATCGGCGCGGGCGTCATCCTGCGGCGCTACGGCGCGAGCATCGGCAAGCGCGACTTCCTCGGCCGGATCCGACGAGAGCCGGATGGCACCACAAGCTCTGTATCCACAACTTCACTTTTCAGGCCTGCTCAGGCTTCCCGGAGTTGACGGAATAGCTGCTGCGCCGCCGACGTGATCGGACGGTTCAGGATGTTCGCGGTCGCTCCGGGCGTGAATGCGCGGCATGATTCCGGTGCCGAAGCAGGATGCACGCATCCATCAAGGAGCGCCGCACGGCCATGAACGACTGTACCCTTCTGCGCTTCGACTTGCCAGCCGTTTGCCGCAGGAAGGCGAGCGCGACCTTCGACGGCGGCCTTCCGTCGCCGGACGGCGGCGCCGTGCCGCCGTCACGACGCATCGAGAAAATCGAGGACGGCAGCGCTGAAGCGGACCGGGTCCTGCTCGACCATCGTATGTGTCGTGTTCGGGATTATTGCGACGCGCGCCCCCGGCACATGCGCGGCCAGGGCACGCAGAATTACCGGCAGCGAGCCCGACGTGTCCTCCCCGCCAATGAACAATGTCGGGACGCGGATCGATTCCGCATCGGCGCGTGAATAGGGGCGGCGTTGCTCGTTGATCTGACCGAGCAGGGTGCACGCGTTGTCACGCATTCGCTGCTTTGTCGCTTCGGGGAGCCGCAGCCACGCACCCGCGCCCTCGATCGCATCCAAAAAATAGGTCAACCCGCCCTCGATATCTCCTGCGGCGATCTTCCCCGCCGCCGTGGCGACATGGGTGCGCAATGGTGGATGCGACGCGGCGGCTCTATCGGAAGCCGCCAGCGACGCATCCAGATCGCCTCCAGGCTCCGCCAGGATCAGCTTGCGCACAAGGTCGGGCCGCTGCTGCGCAACGCGGAAGGCGATGTGCCCACCACGAGAATGCCCCATCAGGTGGACGGCGCCGGCGCCGAGGGCCTCGACGAAGGCAATCAGGTCGGCCACATGCTGGGCGATGGTGAAGCCGTCGCCGATGCCGTCCCAATGTTCCGGAAAGAAGCGCCGCAGGCTGAGCGAAATGACGCGATGCCGGCGCGTGAGCGGCCCCAGCACCGGCGACCAGGCCCGAAAATCACCGAGCGAACCGTGCACGCAGACGAGATGCGGCCCCTGACCCACCTCGATATAGGCCATCTCATAACCGTTGACGCGTAGATGCTTCATCGAACGCTCCTCGGCTTGACGGCCCGCGCGATCCGCTAAGGCTTCGAGGTCAGGTCCGGCTTTCCGGTATCGAGGTCAACCGGGACCGAGACGTGCTCGTGAACCACCAACCAGTGGCCTTTGATCTTCTTGTAAACGTCGGTCACGCGCACGGTCAGGTCCATCTTCTTGCCCTGCTTGTCGGTGCCGACGACGTGCTGGATGCTGTGCCCATAGGCAAGGCTGTGGTCGATGGCGATGGCGAGCTCGCTCAGCTCGACGTTGATCGGGCCAGCGAAACTGTCCAGAAGCTCCTGCCAGTCCTTACGGTAGGCCGCGGCGCCGACATACTGCCGGGGCGGTACCAAGTCGAAGACGAACAAGGTTTGATCCGGGACGTAAACTCTCATGATCGCGTCGATGTCCTTTGCCTTGAACGCGGCGATGAAGCGTTCTTCGAGCGCTTTGATGTCCGCCCGCGCATCCGCATTGGCCGCAGGGGAGAGCGCCAGGCTCGACAGCGTCATCAGGATCGCACCGGCAAAAAGTCTGACAACCAGGGACTTCATCGTTGGCCTCCGTTGCAGAGTTATGGTTCGTTGGCGAGACGCGTGCCTGCGTCCAAGATTACCACAGCATGTTCCTATGGCGCGGAATCACCCCCTCACCCAGCTCCCCCTCCGAGGGGGAGGGTAGGGTGAGGGGGCTGCTTCCACCACATTGGGAATGGCTTTAGCCGGAGATGGAATACCACGGCGGCACTTCTTACTCGACCCATAAGAGACGTGCGGCGCCCGCTCATTCGATCACCTCGTCGGCGCGGGCGGCCGGTCGACGCCTCGCCGCCACGCCTCCCCGCCATATTTGACATCGGCAGCTTGCGGTAGCTACCACTTTCTCCATGCGCTTCCGGGAGCTCGAGCGCGAACTGCGGCACGACCGGGAGGACCGGTGATCTATCTCGAGAGCTCGGGAGCGCTGGCGGCCGAAACATTGCGCATTCCGCTAAAGCGGATTCCCCTCAAACGGAACCGCCTCTTCATGTCCGACGCCCGCTCGCTGCACATTGTTTCCGGCCTGCCGGCCGTAAGACCCCTCACCCGGCCCTGCGGGCCGGCCTCTCCCTCAAGGGGAGAGGCGAGATCCCCTCTCCCCTTGAGGGAGAGGGAGGGGCCCAGCGCGCAGCGCTGGGAGGGTGAGGGGTGATGGCGGGCATACGCACTCGTTGAAAGTCGATTCGATCAAACAGGGACCGGCTGTAGCTACCGCCGCTCTGCGAGGATGAGCTCGCTCGCCTTCTCGGCGATGGCGATGACGGCGGCGTTGGTGTTGCCGGAGGTGACGGAGGGCATCACCGAGGCGTCGGCCACGCGCAAGCCCTCGAGCCCGCGCAGCTTGAGGCGATGGTCCACGACCGCGAGCGGGTCCGTGCCCATGCGGCAGGTCGAGGTCGGATGGAAGATAGTCGAGCCGCTCTCGCGGCAATAGGCGAGGAGCTCCTCGTCCGACTGAACGCCTACCCCCGGCTGGTATTCCTCTTTCACATAGGCGCGCATGGCAGGTGCCGCGAGGATGCGGCGCAGGAGCCGCAGGCCGGCGACATGGACCCTTCGATCCTTCTCGGCGGCGAGGTAATTGGCGCGGATCGAGGGCGGGGCCGCGGGGTCGGGCGAGGCCGCCATCACCTCGCCGCGGCTTTCGGGGCGCAGCTGGCAGCAGGAGGTGCTGAAGCCCGAGAAGGGATGGAGCCGGTCGCCCATCTTGTTCGTGGTGAAGAGAACGAGGTGGCACTGCATGTCGGGTCGAGAATCCACCGCCTCGGCGGTGCGGAAGAAGCCTCCCGCATAGCCGGCGCCGATGGTGAGCGAGCCCTTGCCGAGGAGGATGTAGCGCAATCCCATGACCGCCTTGCGCCTCAAGCTCGCGACCTCGTCGTTGAGCGTGACCGGTTGCGCGCATTTGAGGAGGATGCTCGTCTTGAGGTGGTCCTGGTAGCTTCGCCCGACTCCCTCGTGAGCGAGCACCGGCGCTATGCCGAGGCGCTGCAAGAGCTGCCCCGGACCTATGCCCGAAAGCTGCAGGATCTGCGGCGTGTTGATGGCGCCGCCCGAGACGATCACCTCGCCGCGCGCGCGGGCGGTGCGCACGACGCCGTCGCGGCGGTACTCGACACCCACCGCGCGCCTTCCCTCCGAGAGGATGCGCGTCAAGAGCGCCTCCGTCGCCACCTTGAGGTTGGGCCGCTTGAGCGCGGGCTTGAGGTAGGCCACGGCCGTGCTCGCGCGCCGGCGTCCGCGAAGCGTGAACTGGTAATATCCTGCGCCCTCCTGGGTGGGGCCGTTAAAGTCGGGATTGCGCGGAAAGCCGGCCTCCTCGGCACCGGCGATGAAGGCATCGCAAAGCGGGTGCGGCTCGGAGGGATCGGAGACCGTGAGCGGCCCGAGCGTGCCGTGGAACTGATCGGGCCCGCGCGTCTGATTCTCGGCGCGCTTGAAATAGGGCAGGAGCTCGTCGAAGCCCCAGCCGGGATTGCCGGCAGCGCGCCAGGCATCGAAATCCTCGCGCTGGCCGCGGATGTAGACGAGGCCGTTGATCGAGCTCGAGCCGCCGAGCACCTTGCCGCGCGGATTGAAGATGCGGCGGCCGTTGAGATGGGGCTCGGGCTCCGAGTCGTACGCCCAGTTCACCCGGCGGTCGTTGAAAAGCTTGGCGTAGCCGATCGGGATGTGGATCCAGGGGTTGCGGTCGCGCGGGCCCGCCTCGATGAGAAGTACCGTGTAGGCACCGCTCGCGGTCAGGCGCTCGGCGAGCACGCAGCCGGCCGAGCCGGCGCCGACGATGATGAAGTCGTAGCTCTCTTCCGCAGCCGACGCGCCCATGTTTCCCCCCGTCGATCTTCTTGCAGTCCCTTACTCCTCCCGATCGTAGGATGCCCGGCGGGGCACAGCAAGCGCCGGCACGGCGCTGCCGGACTTCTTTCTTGACGGCGGTATCGTCGCCCGCACATATGCTGCCCGAGGACAGAAGCAAGCATAGAAGACGGTTCCTCCCTCCGCCGAGCGATCGGACCAGCCGCCGAAATTCCGAAAAAGCGGGCGAAAGATTAGGATGGCGTCGATGAGTCCGGAGAGAAGAGCTCCGCCCGCGCAGGGCACCTCCGTGGGGCGGCCCTTCGTGGCACTCGTCCTGCTTTGGCTCTCCGGTGCGGGCTCGCGCTTGACCCTCCTCGCGGTACCCCCGGTGATCCCCTTGCTTCACGCCGATCTCAAGCTCTCGGAAAGCGCGATCGGCGTGCTTTCGGGCTTGCCCTCCTTTCTCTTCGCACTTGCCGCGGTGCCGGCCTCGTTGCTGATCGCGCGGCTCGGCGCGCTAACCACGCTCGTCGCCGGCTTGCTCCTCGCCGGCGTGGCCTCCGCTCTGCGCGGTGCGGCGGCCGACACGGCGATGCTTTTCGCCATGACGTTCCTGATGGGCCTCGGCATTGCCGCGATGCAGCCGGCACTGCCGCCCATCGTGCGCGACTGGCTGCCCTATCGCATCGGCTTCGGCACGGCGATCTACTCGAACGGGCTCCTCGTCGGCGAGATTCTCGCCGCGGCACTGACCATCCCATGGGTGCTTCCGCTCTTAGGCGGCAGCTGGCGGCTGAGCTTCGTCTTCTGGTCGGTACCTGTGCTGGTCACGGCAGTTCTCCTCGCCGTCTTGGCCCCGCGTGCGCAGCCCGGGAGCGTCGCCTCGGCCCACGCGCGCCGGCGCTGGTGGCCGGAGTGGAGGGGTGCCCGCATCTGGCGCCTGGGCCTGACCATGGGCGGCATCAACAGCATCTATTTCGCCTCGAACGCCTTCTTGCCGGACTATCTTCACGCGAGCGGCCATCCTGAGCTGGTCAACGCCGCCTTGACGGCACTCAATCTCGGTCAGCTCCCCTCGTCGTTCATCTTGCTGGCACTTGCCGATCGCATGGTCGGCCGCGCCTGGCCGCTGCGCGGTGCGGGGCTCCTCGCCCTCGCCGCGACGCTTGCCATCATCCTGATGCCGGGCGCCTGGATCGTGCTGTGGGCCGCCGTCCTCGGCTTCTCGGCGGCGTCCGGCCTCATCCTCACGCTTGCCTTGCCCGCACTCATCAGCACGCCCGACGACGTGCATCGCACCTCCGCGGGGATGTTCACGATCAGCTACTCCTGCCCCGTCGTGGTTTCGGTCGCGGCCGGCTGGCTCTGGGACAAAACCGCACTTGCGCCGCTTGCGTTCCTGCCCATCGGCCTCTGCGCGGTGGCGGTCCTCTGTTTAGCGCCATCGATGGCACTCACACGCAAGAAGACGGCAGAGCGCACGTGACGAACGCGCGATCGCCCCGTCCTCGAAAAGCGATGTTCCGGGAGCACATCCGGTCCTAAGAACTCGCTGGAAAATAAATGAATCGTTTTTGTTGTCGTCATGCCCGCGAAAGCGGGCATTCAGGGCTAGCAAAACGGCGCGTTGCCGGACCCCCGCGCACGCGGGGATGGACACCCGCTTTCGCGGGTGTGACGACAGTGGGAAAGAGCGTGCAGCACTTATTTCCCAACGAATGCTAAGCTTGCCTCAGGCGTCCATCAAGGATGGCAGGACGATGCCCGGCTCCGATGCCTCCGCCCCGAGCCTTCCTAAGGCGGCCAAGCGCGTCGGCCGCATGGAGCTCTTCCTCGGCTTTCTCAAGATCGGAGTGCTCGGCTTCGGCGGGGTCGCACCCTGGGCGCGCCGCGTCATCGTCGAGGAGCGGGCGTGGCTCAGCGAGGAGGAGTATGCCTCGCTCTTGGGCGTCGGCCAGATCCTGCCGGGACCGAACACGTTGAATTTGGCCGTGATGGTGGGCGACCGCTTCCAGCGCGCGCTCGGCGCGCTCATCGCCGTGGCAGCGCTCATGACGATGCCGCTTGCGATCCTCATGGCGGTGGCATCGCTTTACGAGCGCTTCGCGGCATTTCCCGAAGTCGCCTCCGCGATGAGCGGCACCGCCGCGGCGGCGGCCGGCCTTGTGATCGGCACCGCACTCAAGATGACGCGGCGTCTCCGGCCGACCCGCATGGCGATCCTCTTCGGCCTTGTCGCCTTCGTCGCGATCGGCGTGCTGCGCTTTCCGCTCATCGCCGTCGTCGCCGTGCTGGCGCCGATCAGCATCGCGGCCGCAGCCCTGGAGCGCCGCGCGTGAAGCCCGCACCCCTTTGGCAAATCGCCGGAACCTTCGCCTCGCTCTCCCTCGTCGCCATCGGGGGCGCCAATGCGGTGATGCCCGAGCTCCAGCGCCAGGTCGTGCAAGTGCTGGGCTGGATGAACGACACGACCTTCGCGAGCCTCTTCGCCATCGCGCAGGCCGCACCGGGGCCGAACGTGCTCATCGTCAGTCTGATCGGCTGGCACGTCGCGGGTTTGGCCGGCCTCGCCGTGGCGAGCTTGGCCATGATCCTGCCCTCCTCGCTCTTGGCCTTCGGCGCCGGCCGGGTGGTGACGCGGCTCGCAGGCGCGCGCGCGATCCGCGCCATCCAGCGCGGCCTGGTGCCGATCACGGTGGGGCTCATCCTGGCGAGCGGCGTGGTCATGGCCGCGACCGCCGATCACGCGGCCCTTTCCATCCTCTTGACCGCGGGCACGGCATTCTATGTCTTCTTGAGCGATTGGAATCCGCTGTGGGCGCTCTCGACCGCGGCCATCGTCAGCTTGCTGGGAAGTTGGCTCGGCCTGCCGGCTTGAGGCCGAGGCGGCTTCAGGTCAGGCGACCGAGCACCACGTCGACGAGCGGGTTGAGCGTATCGTGATGGGCGACGAGCTTGGGCGCTTCCGGAGGCGCCGCCATGCCGGTACGATCGTGCCAGTAGCCCGCAAGCCCGACCTTGACGATGCCGAAGAGATCGAACGGCGAGCCTGCGACGAAGAGGCAGCGCTCCGCCGTCAGCCCGAGCTCCTCGAGCGCCATGCGGTAGGGCCGCGGGTCCGGCTTGTAGAAGCCCGCCCGCTCGGCCGTGACGACGACGTTGAACTCGATCCCAATCACAGCAATTGCCTTCGCCGCCAGCGCTTCCGAGCAATTGGTGACCACGGCGAGCAGGACGTGCCGCTTGAGCGTCGCCAACACCTCATGCACTTCCGGCCATGGCTTGACCTCGCCGTAACGCGCCGCAAGCTCGCGCGCGTGGTCGGCCGAGAGCCCCGCCTCCTGGGCCGCCTCGGCGACGAGGGTCTCGTAGGGCCGATAGGCGCCGCTCCGGTAAGTGCGACGGAGATAGGCGGCGCGCCATCTGCGGCCCTCCGCCTCGCCCCCCGCGACCTTGTTCCACAGCGAAGGGGAATCGAGAAGTGCGGTCAGAAGATCGAAGATCACGGCATCATAAGCGGGCTTCATCATGAGCCTCGAGCGGCCGGCGCACTCCGGCGGTCCTGGGTCGTTCGTCTATCGGTAATCCAGCACGGCACGCGAAAGCAACCGTCATCGCGGCGCTGCTGCGAGTTTGCGCACTTGTGCTTGCGTTCGGGTGGCGGATTGTCTTCGCACCTATTCGCGCGCGCGCGCGCGGCCGAGGTGCCGTAGCGCGCTCACGACCTCCCGCAGCGCGCGATTGACGGGCTTATCGCGGCGCAATACCACGCCGAGGTGGCGATGGAGCGGCGGGGACAACGGGCGGACGAGGAGGCCTTCACGCTTGCCGCGTCCCTTGAGGGCCAAGCGCGGCAGCACGCCGCAGCCNAGCCCGGCCGCCACGAGCTCCTTGATGGCCTCGACACTGCCCAGCTCCATCACCGGCCTGAGCGACAAGCCGGCGCGCGCGAACCAATCGTCGATGAGACGCCGCGAATAACCGCCCGGCTCATAGACGACCACGGGCAGCTTTGAGAGCTCGGACGCGCTCACGAGCGGCGGTACCCTGCCGCCGCCGGCGGCGAAGATGGCGACGAGCTCGTCCTTGACGACCGGCGTCACCTGGAAGATGCGCCCTGGTGCCGGCAGGGTCACGAGCGCCACGTCGAGCGCGTTCTCCTCGAGCGATCTCAGAATGTCCGGCGTATTGCCGGTGCTCACCGCGATCTCCAAGGAGGGGAAGCGCCGGCGCAGCTCGCGCAGCATCGCGGGCAGAAGGTAGATGCAGGCGGTCGCACCCGTGCCCAGGCGGACCCGGCCCACCGTTCCCGTCGCGTGATAGGCGACCGCTTCCACGGCGTCGGCGACCGCCTCGTCGATCTTGCGGATATGGCGGAGGAGATCGCGGCCGGCCGCGGTCGGCTGCGCGCGCTTGCC
>JGI12269J14319_10005688_pt1 | contig 10979 bp, 7 predicted proteins | sample PeaSoiSIISIP2007_FD_14319 | JGI IMG/M metagenome (IMG submission 14319) | reverse complement strand
CTTTCGGCGGGGATCACGCTTCTGCTCGGCCCGAGGCTGCTCGGCGAGGCGGGCGGCACCGCCCTGCAGCAGGGCCTCCTGTTCCTGGCGGCGCTCGTCGTGGGCGGCCTGGGCGCGGCCGCGGCCGGGCTTGCCGTCGGCATCCCGTCCCTCAGGCTCAAGGGGGACTACCTGGCCCTGGTCACGCTGGGCTTTGGGGAAATCATCCGCGTCGCGTTCCAAAACATCGATGCGCTCGGAGGGGCCCTCGGTCTCAACGGGATTCCCAACTACACCACGATCTTCTGGGTGTACTCCTTCGCCGCCCTGACCGTGTTCACGGTGGTCTGCCTCGTCCGCTCGACCTACGGCCGCGGCTTCATCGCGACCCACGACGACGAGGTCGCATCCGAGGCGGTCGGGCTCAACACGACGCGGTACAAGATCGTCGCCTTTGTCGTGGGCGCGTTCTTCGCGGGGGTCGCCGGCGGGCTCTACGGGCACTTCAAGCTGACGATCACCCCGACCGGCTTCGACTTCACGAAGAGCATCGAGATCGTGGTCATGGTGATCCTCGGAGGGATGGGCAACACGCCGGGCGTCATCTTCGCGGCCATCCTGCTGACGATCCTGCCCGAGGTGCTGCGCTCGATGGAGCAGTACAGGATGGTGCTGTACTCGCTGCTGCTGATCGTCCTCATGCTCGCCCGGCCCAAGGGCCTGTTCAATTTTGATTATGTGGCGATCGCGGCCAGGCTGTGGAAAAAACTGAGGCCGGCCCGAAGCTGAAGGACTCCTGGACAGCCATGCCCGGACCGATTCTCCAGCTCGACAAGGCAACGATCCGCTTCGGTGGGCTGACGGCCGTGAACGCCCTTGACCTCTCGATGGACGACGGCGACCTGGTGGGGCTGATCGGCCCCAACGGCGCAGGGAAGACGACGGTCTTCAACTTGGTCACCAGCGTCTACCGGCCCACGAGCGGAAGCGTCCGTTCCCACGGCGTCGACCTGGCGGCCCTGAAGGTCTACGAGGTCGTCGAATCGGGCATCGCGCGGACCTTCCAGAACATCAGGCTCTTCAAGAGCATGTCGGTCTTCGACAACGTCCGTGTCGCGTGCAACCTCCACAGGGGCTGTTCCCCGGCGCAGACGCTCGTCCGGATGGGCGCGTTCCGGAGGGACGAGGAGGAGATCGCGCACCGCGCCGACGAGCTTCTCGACCTTTTCAACCTGCGCCGCTTCCGCGACGCGCCGGCGATGAGCCTGCCCTACGGCGAGCAGCGCCGCCTGGAGATCGTGCGGTGCCTGGCGACCCGGCCCAAGCTCCTGCTTCTGGACGAGCCCGCCGCCGGAATGAACCCATCGGAGAAGGTCGAGCTGATGGCCCTGATCCAGCGAATCCAGAGGGACTTCGGCCTTTCGATCCTGCTGGTCGAGCACTCCATGAAGGTGGTCATGGGCGTCTGCCAGCGGATCGCTGTCCTTGACTACGGCATCAAGATCGCCGAGGGCACGCCTGCCGAGATCCAGAGCGATCCCAAGGTGATCGAGGCTTACCTCGGGGAGCCGCACGAAACGGGCTTCGCCCACCACTGAGCCCGTGCTTGAGGTATCCGAGCTCTGCGTTTCCTACGGCGCCATCTCGGCGCTGCGCGGCATCTCGCTCAAGGTGGGCCACGGCTCCATCGTGACGCTCATTGGCGGAAACGGCGCAGGCAAGACGACCACCCTGCGGACCATATCGGGGCTGCTCAGGCCGAGGAGCGGCACGGTGAGCTTTCTCGGGGAGAACATCACCCAGCTGCCCGCCCACAAGATCGTGGCCCGCGGAATCGGGCACGTCCCGGAGGGGCGCATGGTCTTCTCGAACCTGACGGTGGATGAGAACCTGTCGATGGGGTCGTACCTGCGCAGGGACAAGGCCGCCATAGCAGGCAACCGCGACTATGTCTTTGGGATCTTCCCCAGGCTGAAGGAGCGGCTCCGTCAGACGGCGGGCACGCTCTCAGGGGGCGAGCAGCAGATGCTGGCGATCGGGCGCGCGCTCATGGGCGAGCCCAAGTTCCTGATGCTCGACGAACCCTCCCTCGGGATAGCGCCGAGGCTCATCAGCACCATCTTCGAGAAGATCGTCGAGATCAACCGGGACCGGAAGATCTCCATCCTCCTGGTCGAGCAGAACGCCAACCTCGCGCTCGAGATCAGCGGATACGCCTACGTCCTTGAGTCGGGTTCCCTCACGATGGACGGGCCGAGCGCGGACCTCAGGCAGAACCCCCAATTGAAGGCGGCGTACCTGGGCGGCTACACGCAGCCCCGGTAGTCCCCGGGCGTCGTCACAGCGCACGCTCGGCAAGCAGCCCGCCGACATCCAGCCTCTGGGTGAACATGGCCAACGATCCGTCGGGGCCGCGGGGCCATTTGTCGCGCGGGCGGTCCCAGTAGAGCTCGACGCCGTTCCCGTCGGGGTCGCGCAGATACAGGGCCTCGCTCACCCCGTGGTCCGACGCCCCCTCGAGGCGGACCCGCGACCCGAGCAGGCGCCGGAGCGCGTCGGCCAGATCCGCCCGGGTGGGATAAAGGATCGCAAGGTGGTAGAGGCCCGTCGACCCGGAAGGGGGCGGCGATCCCCCAAGGCTCTCCCAGGTGTTGAGGCCGATGTGGTGGTGATAGCCGCCGGCGGAGACGAATGCCGCGCTCGAGCCAAATCGCTGCATGAGCTCGAACCCGAGGATGCCGCAGTAGAAGCCGAGCGCGCGGTCGAGGTCAGCCACCTTGAGATGCACATGGCCTATCCTGACGTCCGGATGGATGGGACTGGGCGCGGGGGAAGGGGGCATGGGGTCCTGACATTCACCATGCAGAATTGACCCCGCCCTTCAACTCGAGTTCGTTCGCCGGCCTCGCGCCGCGTCCGCGCAGGCAGGCGGCACATTCCCTGGGGCCCTCCCCAGGGGAGCGGATTCGCGGACAGGAGATCGAACTGGCCCGCCGCCGGCCGCCCTGCTACATTGCGCCACAACCATGCACCAACCTCCGCTGCGCCCTCGGCCATGGGTGTCTCTCGCCGGATTGGCCTTCCTGGCCATTGGCCGCTTACAGGCTTCCGAACCCGGGTTGACCATCGTCTACGAAGGCAGGACGACCGAATTCGCTGGGGTGGAGCTGTCCAGGATGGCGCACCAGGAGGTGACCGCCTTCGACTTCCACGAGAAGCAGGGCCACGTCTACTCGGGCGTGCCGGTGCGCGACCTGCTGGCCAGGGCGGGCGTCGAGTTCGGCGAAAAGCTGCGGGGCAAGGGACTGCGGCTCGCGGTGCTCGCGCACTGCCGCGATAACTACGATGTCGTCTACGCCGTAGCCGAGTTCGACGAAGCCTTCAACAGCCGCGCCATCCTCCTTGTCGACAGCCAGGACGGCCGGCCCCTGCCCGATGGCCAGGGGCCCCTTCGCGTGGTCGTGCCCGGCGACAAGCGTTCCGCGCGCTGGGCCCGCATGGTGACTTCCCTTGAAGTGGTCTCTGTCGGTGGCGGCGCTGCAAGGTGAGTCGCCCGTCGCGACGAGTTTCGGGTACATGCTCCTCATGTGGCACTCTTCAGACAAGGCCGCGACGGCGTCCGTGATTGCCAGGTTAGCCGGGCTCGCGCTGATGTGCTGCTTGGCGGGAAGGTTCGGCCCTCGATAGGCGCGTGTCTCGACGCAGCTGCCGGCACCCTTCGGCTGCCGCGCCGACACCCCGGACTCCGCCAACGTTGATTTTTGCGCGGATCGGGATAGGCTCGACGCTCCATTTCTCCAACACCGATGCCCACCGCCGCACCCCAGACATTCGAGTTCCAGGCCGAGATCAAGCAGCTGCTCGATATTGTCGTCCATTCGCTGTACACCGAGAAGGAGATCTTCGTCCGCGAGCTGGTTTCCAATGCCTCCGACGCGCTTGAGAAGCAGCGCCATCTCCAGCTGACAGAAAAGGGCGTCTACGACGACAAGCTTGCGCTGGAGATCAACATAACGACCGACGACAAGGCCAAGACCTTCACAATCCAGGACTTCGGACTCGGGATGACCCAGGCCGAGCTGGTTGAAAACCTAGGGACGATTGCGCATTCGGGTTCCAAGGCGTTCCTCAAGGCCTTGGGCGAAGGCGACCAGAAGGCCGCCGGGCTGATCGGACAGTTCGGCGTCGGGTTCTACTCGGCGTTCATGGTGGCCAAGACGGTCAGGGTGTACACGCACTCATGGAGGGAGTCCGAGCAGGGCCTTCTGTGGACGAGCGACGGCGCGGGAAGCTTTGCGATCGAGGAGAGCTCGGGCGAGCGCCGGGGTTGCAAGGTGGTCGTCGACCTGAAGGACGAGTGCTCCGAATTCAGCCAGGAATGGAAGGTCCGCGAGATCCTCGAGCGGTACAGCGCGTTTGTCTCGTTTCCGATTAACCTCAACGGAAAGCGGATCAACACCGTCCAGGCCCTGTGGCTGCGCGGCAAGAGCGAGATAAAGGAGGAGGAATACGACGAGTTCTACAAGTACCAGGCCCACGATTCCGAGAAGCCGCGCCTGCGTCTCCATTTCAGCGCGGACGCCCCGATCTCCATAAACGCCCTGATATTCGTGCCGAAGGACAACACGGAGAAGCTTGGGCTCTCCCGGCTAGATCCTGCGGTTGCGCTCTACTGCCGGAAGGTCATGATCGACGCCCGTCCAAAGGACCTCCTGCCCGAATGGCTCCGGTTCCTGAAGGGCGTCGTGGACAGCGAGGACCTCCCGCTCAACATCTCCCGCGAGACGATGCAGGACCGCTCGCTCGTAGAGAAGCTGAACCGGGTCATCACCAAGAGGTTCCTGAAGTTCCTCGACGAGGAGGCGAAGAACAGGCCCGAGGGGTACGCGGAGTTCTACAGGGAGTTCGGCGTGTTCCTGAAGGAGGGCGCGGCGCTCGACTTCGCCCACAAGGAACAGCTGACGAAGCTCCTCCGATACGAGTCCTCGCTCACGGACAAGGGCAAGACGACGTCGCTGCCCGACTACGTCTCGCGGATGGGCTCCGACCAGAGGGAGATTTACTACCTCGTCGGCCCGAACCGCGAGTCGATCGAGGCCGGCCCATACCTTGAGGGATTCAGGGCGCGCAACCTCGAGGTGCTCTTCTGCTACGAGACGGTCGACGAGTACGTGATGAACAGCGTCCGGGAGTTCGACGGGAAGAGGATCACCGCAGCCGACCACGCCGACGTGAAGCTTTCGGAACTGCCCAAGGCCGAGGGCGCCCTCGGGGAGGCCGAGACCAAGGCCCTCGTCGGATGGCTCAAGGACTGCCTCGGGGAGCGCGTGGCCGACGTGAAGGCGAGCGACAGGCTGGTCGACTCCCCCGCGCTGGCGCTAAACGCGGACAAGTTCACGTCACCCCACATGCGCCGGCTGATGAAGGCGATGAACAAGGACGGCGCCCAGTCCCCCTTGCGCGTCCACCTGGAGATCAACCCGCGCCACGCGGTCGTCAAACGCCTTTCGGAGCTCCAGTCCTCGGCGCCCGAGAAGGCAAAGCTTGTTGCCGAACAGGTCCTCGACAATGCGCTGATCTCCGCGGGTCTCCTGGACGACGCGTCCGGCATGGTCAAACGGCTGTACAAGATACTCGAATCGGTCTGACCGGGCCGCGCGCCCGCATATCGATGGCTGGGGCATCCCGGCGCAACCCAACCTCCACCTAACCCTTGATTGCCCGCCTGAAATCGGCGATGGCGGCCCCCGCCCCGTCGTTCAAGGAGACTCCCAACCCTACCCCGTGAGCAAGTTCATCCTGTCGTTCGCCGGCGTCGCCCTGCTCGCCTCCGCGCTCCGCTCGGAGAGCCCTCCCTTGCCCGAGGAAGCCCGCCTCATGCGCTTCCCGGCGACCAACGGCAGGCAGATCGTGTTCTCCTACGCCGACCAGCTCTACACGGTCGGCATGGAGGGCGGCGTGGCCCGAAGGCTGACCAATGGACCGGGCTACGCGGTGTTCCCCCGGTTTTCACCGGACGGGAGCGAGCTCGCGTTCACCGCCCAGTACGACGGGAACACCGAGGTCTACCTTATGCCCGCGGAGGGCGGCACCCCGCGCAGGCTCACGTACACGGCGACGCTCGCACGGGACGACCTCGGCGACCGGATGGGCCCGAACAACATCGTGATGGCGTGGAGGAACACCTCTCGCGAGGTCTTGTTCCGCTCGCGGATGCGCTCGTTCAACCCTTTCAACGGCCAGCTGTATTCGGTCGGGACCGATGGGGACCTCCCGAGGCAGCTGCCCGTGCCGAGGGGTGGGTTCCTCTCGCTTTCCCCTGACGACACCAAGATGGCCTACAACCGGGTCTTCCGCGAATTCCGAACGTGGAAGGACTACCGGGGCGGGATGGCCGACGACATCTGGATCTACGATTTCAAGACCGGCGCCATAGAGAACATCACGAACAATCCCGCGCAGGACATCATCCCGATGTGGGCGCCGAACAACCGCATCTACTTCCTCTCGGACCGCGACAAGAGGCTGAACCTCTACAGCTACGACCTGGCCAGCAAGGAGACGACGCAGCACACCCGTTTCACGGACTTTGACATCAAGTTTCCCTCGCTCGGCGGGGGGGTGATCGTATTCGAGGAGGCCGGATACATCTGGTCGTTCGACATAAAGGCCGGAGCAGCGCGGCGCGTCCCGATCGCCGTGAGGGACGACCTCGCGGCGTCGCGCGACGCGCTCATAAACGTGGCGAACTTCGTCGAGACCGCCTCGCCCTCGCCCGACGGCAAGAGGGTGGTCGTAACCGCCCGCGGAAGCACCTTCTCCGTGCCGGCGAGGGACGGGGCCACCCGGATTCTGAGCCGCAAGGCGGGCGTGCACGAGCGCGATGCGGTCTGGTCACCCGACGGGAAATGGATCGCCTACGATTCCGACGAGTCCGGGGAGAACGAGCTGTACGTCCGCGCCCAGGACGGGAGCGGCGACCCCGTCCAGGTCACCCGCGGGGCCGACACCTACTATTACAACCCGCTGTGGTCGCCCGACAGCCGAAAGCTCCTCTGGGCGGACCGCCTCCAGCGCCTGCGGTACGTGACGGTGGAGACGAAGGCCGTGACCTTGGTCGACACCGCCACCGCGTCCGAGATCCGCCAATATGCATGGTCGCCGGACAGCCAGTGGGTGGCCTGGTCCCGACCCGAAGACAACTCGCTCGATAAGCTGTGGGTCTACTCACTGGCGAGCGGGAGGAAATTCGCGGCCACGGACGGCTGGTACACGGCTTCGGCGCCCGCGTTCAGCGACGACGGAAAATTCCTGCTCTTCGCATCCCGCCGCGACTTCAAGCCCCTGCTGAGCGACATCGAATTCGACCATGTCTACAAGAATCTTGAGCGCGTCTACCTTGTCGCGCTCTCGAAGGAAACAGACTCACCCTTCAAGCCGGCAAGCGACGAGGTCGAGACTGCTCCCGCGCCAAAGCCGCAGGAGAAGGCGGCCGACGGCAGGGATGCGAAGAAGGACGCCGCTCCCGGTGCGGTCGTCGTCCGGGTGGACGAGGACGGGATCCGCGAGCGCGTCATCGGCCTTCCCGTGACGGCGGCGAATTACTCCTCGATCCGCGCGGTCGCCGGCAAAGTCTACTACCTGCGCGACGACTTGGGAGGCGAGCTCGGCACGGCGGCCGCAGCGGCGCCCAAGGACCGGACGCTCCTCCTCTACAGTCTGAAGGACAGGAAGGAGACCGAACTGGGACGGGCCGCGGCCTACGAGATCACCGCGGACGGGAAGAGGATGCTCGTCAAGGTCGGCAAGGAATACGCGCTCATCGACCTTCCCGCCGCCAAGTTCGAGGTGAAGGACAAGCTCTCCCTCGAGGGCCTCGAGATGCACCTCGACCGGCATGCCGAGTGGGCGCAGATCTACAACGAGAGCTGGCGCCAGATGCGCGACTTCTTCTTCTCGCCCACGATGAACGGCGTGGACTGGCCCGCGATGCGCGCCAAGTACGCGGCCCTCGTGCCGTACGTGCAGACCCGGTACGATCTCACGTACCTGGTGGGCGAGCTGATCGGCGAGATCCACAACAGCCACACGTACGTCGGCGACGGCGACCGCCCTCTGGCCCCGCGCATCGCGACCGGGCTTTTGGGCGCCGAGCTGTCGCGCGACCCGGCGAGCCGCGCCTACCGGATCGACCGCATAATCCACGGAGAGAACTGGCAGGACGCCACGCGCTCGCCGCTCACCGATATCGGGGTGAGCGTGGCGGAGGGCGACTACATCCTGGCCGTGGACGGCAGGTCCGTCCGCGAACTTTCCAACATCTACTCCGCCCTGGTCGGCACGGCCGGCAAGCAGGTCGTCCTCAGGGTCAATTCCAGGCCCGTCGACGACGGGGCCCGGAGCGTGACGGTCGTGCCGATAGCCGACGAGGCGCCCCTCTACTACGAGAGCTGGGTGCGGCGCAACACCGACTATGTGTCTCGGATGACGGACGCCCGTGTGGGCTACATCCACATACCCGACATGGGTGCCGAGGGCCTGGGCGAGTTCGCGAGGCACTTCTACCCGCAACTCACAAAGGCGGCCCTCATCGTAGACGTGCGTGGCGACGGGGGCGGCAACGTTTCGCCGATGATCATCGAGCGGCTGGCGCGCGAGCTGGTCCTGGTTCAGAAGGCGCGCAATGGGACCCCCAGGACCAACCCCCGCGACATGGAACTGGGACCCAAGGTCGTCCTGATGGACGAATTCTCGGCGTCCGACGGGGACATCTTCCCGTACCGATTCAGGATTGATGGCCTGGGCAAGCTGATCGGCAAGCGCAGCTGGGGCGGGGTCGTCGGCTTCCGCGCCTCGCTGCCGATTGTCGACGGAGGATACCTCGACAAGCCGGAATTCGCGCCGTATTCGAAGGACGGCAGGGATTGGCCGGTCGAGGACCACGGGGTCGATCCCGACATCGTGGTGGACAACGACCCGGCCAAGGAATTCGCCGGCGTCGACCAGCAACTCGACCGGGCGATCGAGGAGGTGCTCCTGGAGCTGAAGACCAGGGGCGGACCCCTCCCGCCGCCGCCGCCCTGGCCCGACCGGAGCTGATGGGCGCCGAGCAATCCCCGACAACACGAGACCATGGCCATCGCGACAGTCAACCCCGCCACGGGGCGCCGGATCCGCTCGTATCGCGAGCATAGCCGGCGCGAGATGGATTCTGCGCTGGCGCGCGCCGGCACCGCCTTTGGCGCATGGCGGGCGCGCTCGTTCGCGGATCGCTCGCGCGCCCTCAGGTCCGTCGCCGCCGTCCTGCGCCGGCGGGCCCCCGCGCTCGCCCGGCTCGCGACGGACGAGATGGGCAAGCCCCTCGCCGAGGCGCTTGCCGAGGTGCAGAAATGCTGCCTCGCGTGCGAGTACTACGCAAGGCACGCCCGCGCCTTCCTTTCGGACGAGCGCCCGCCCGGATCGCCCGGGCGCAGCCGCGTCGTGTTTGAGCCCATGGGGCCGGTCCTCGCCGTCATGCCCTGGAATTTCCCGTATTGGCAGGTCTTCCGCGCGGCGGCCCCCGCGCTCATGGCCGGCAACACGATGCTCCTCAAGCACGCCTCGGGCGTCACCGGCTGCGCAAAGGCGATTGGGGAAGTCTTCGCCGGCGCCGGGCTGCCGAAAGGGGTCTTCCAGACGCTTGTCATCGCCTCGGGGCGCGTCGCGGGGCTCGTGGCGGATCCGCGGGTGAAGGCCGTCACGCTGACGGGCAGCACGCAGGCGGGCCGAGCCGTGGCGGCGCAGGCCGGCGCGGCCATGAAGAAGGGCGTGTTTGAACTCGGCGGCAGCGATGCCTACATTGTGCTCGCGGACGCCGACATCGACCGTGCGGCTGAGGTCTGCGCGTTCTCCCGCCTGATCAACGCCGGGCAGAGCTGCATCTCCGCCAAGCGATTCATCGTTGTCAGGTCGGTCGCGCGGGCGTTCACGGAAAAATTCGCGGCCCGGGTCGCCGCCCGGAGGGTCGGCGCCCCCCTGGATCCCTCGACCCAGGTCGGGCCGCTCGCTCGGGGCGACCTGCGCGAGGAGCTCCACCGGCAGGTGCGCGCGAGCGTCAGGCGCGGCGCCAAGGTGCTGACCGGCGGCCAACCGCTTCCGGGTCCCGGATACTATTACGCACCGACGGTGCTCTCCGGGGTGAGGAAGGGCATGCCCGCCTACGCCGAGGAGCTGTTCGGCCCGGTCGGCGCCGTGATCACGGTGCGCGGCGAGGGCGAGGCCGTGAGGGTCGCCAACGACTCCGAATTCGGGCTGGGAGCGGCCGTGTTCACGCGGAATCGAAGGACGGCTGAGCGGGTCGCGTCGCGGCTCGAGGCGGGAGCGGTGTTTGCAAATGACTTTGTTCGCTCCGACCCGTCGCTCCCGTTCGGCGGCGTGAAGCAGAGCGGCTACGGGCGCGAGCTCGGCCGCCAGGGCATCCTGGAGTTCGTCAACCCGAAGAGCCTCTGGATGGCGTGACCGCGGAGCCTCCGCCCCCCGGCCGGTCGGTCTTTAAAGAGTGACCGGCAGGCGCGCCAACGCGGCGCGGATGCCGTCGCGACCGTCGGCCAGGAGCACCGATTCGCGCACGCCGGGTCCCAGGGCTCCCCGCAGCTGCGCGTCCACCAGGGCCCCCCGAACGCGGCGCTCGACGACGTTGCGCATCGGCCGCGCCCCAAGCCTGCGGTGCCAGCCCTCGCTCACGAGGCGCCTGCACACCTCGGATCCCGCGCGAACGCGGTGCGGATGGCCAAACTTGCGCGACAGCACGCCGGACTGGAACTCAATCTCCTGCTCCAGCATCCGCCGGCATATCTCCAGCTGGATCTCGCGCGTCAGGTGCCCGAAGACGATGACGGAGGTGAATCTCGCGAGCACCTCGGGCCTGAAATGGGCCGCGGCCTCCTGTTCCACGAAGCGCCGCACCGACGAGCGGGCGACCCCCTCCATCTCGACGATGCCGGCCGAGCCGATGTTGGGGG
>JGI12269J14319_10005686_pt1 | contig 10980 bp, 8 predicted proteins | sample PeaSoiSIISIP2007_FD_14319 | JGI IMG/M metagenome (IMG submission 14319) | reverse complement strand
CGCTGGCCGTTCGACAAGTTCCCGCTCGCCGACACGCGGCTGGGGACGCAGATGAAGTCCACCGGCGAGGCGATGGGGATCGGCCGCACGTTTGCCGCCGCGCTCCTCAAGGCGGTGCGCGGGCTCGATCTCAAGTTCGAAACGCTCACCGGCAAGCTCGGCGAATGGAGCGACGATCAGCTCGAACGCACGCTGTCGGTCCCGACGCACGAGCGGCTGTTCGCGGTCTGCGAGCTGCTGCGGCGCGGCCGCGACGTCGACGACCTGCACGCGCGCTCGACGATCGACCGTTTTTGGATCTGGGAGTTTGCCGAGCTCGTCGCGCTCGAAGAAGCGGCGCGGCGCGGGCTCGATGCCGCGCTCACCGACCAACTGCTCGCATGCGGCTACGGTACCGCCGGGATCGCGGCGCTCGGCGGAACGCCGCTCGGAGCGGCGCGACCGGGTCAATTCCGGATGGTCGACACGGCGGCCGCCGAGTTCCCCGCGCGCTCGCCGTACTACTACCTCTCGCGGTTCGAGCAGGACGAGATGCGGCCGCCGCAGCGTGACGCCGTCGTCGTCGTCGGCAGCGGCCCGATCCGCATCGGCCAAGGGATCGAGTTCGACTACTCGTGCGTCCACGCGGCCTGGGCGCTGCAAGCGGCCGGACGCGCCGCGGTCGTGATCAACAACAATCCGGAGACGGTCTCGACCGATTTCGACATCTCGGACATCCTCGTGTTCGAGCCGCCGGGTCCCGACGAAGTCGAAGCCGCCTACCACGCCACCGGCGCCAGCGGCGTGATGCTCGCGTTCGGCGGTCAAACCGCGATCAACCTCGCCGAGGTCCTCGCCGCCCGCGGGATCCCGATCATCGGCAGCGATCAGCGTTCGCTCGACGTCGCCGAAGATCGCGAAAAGTTCGACGCGGCGCTCGAGCGGCTCGGGGTCGCGCGCCCGCAGGGGCGCGCCGCGCGCACGTTCCGCGAAGCCCGCGCGATCGCCCGCGAGCTCGGCTTCCCGGTGATCGTCCGCCCGTCGTACGTCCTGGGCGGGCGCGGAATGGAGGTCGTCTACAACGAGGGTCAACTCGCGTCGTACGTCGAGAGCGCGCCGCCGATCACGCCGGGAGCGCCGCTGCTCGTCGACAAGTATCTGCCCGGTCTCGAAGTCGAGGTCGACGCGGCGTTCGACGGCGAGGACATCCTCGTCCCGGGCATCTTCGAGCACGTCGAGCGCGCGGGGATCCACTCCGGCGACTCGATCTCGGTCTTTCCGACGCAGACGGTCGGAGCGGAGATGGAGGACCGGATCGTTGCGGTCACCCACGCGATCGCGCGCGAGCTCGGGATCCGCGGGCTCATCAACATCCAGTTCGTGATCCACGCCGGTCAGCTCTACATCCTCGAAGCGAACCCGCGCGCCAGCCGGACGGTGCCGATCATCTCGAAGGCGACCGGGATCAACCTCGTCTCGGCGGCGACGCGCATCGCGCTCGGCGTGCCGCTGCGCGACCAGGAATGGGGGCTCGGATTGCGGCCGCGGCCCGCGTACACGGTGGTCAAAGTGCCCGTGTTCTCGTTCGCCAAGATGCGCGGCGTCGAGACGATCCTCGGACCGGAGATGAAGTCGACCGGCGAAGTCCTCGGGATCGACGCGACCTACGCCGGCGCGCTGCGCAAAGGCTTCGTCGGTGCCGGGATTCGCCTGCCGCGCGAGGGTGGGCGCGTGCTGGTCTCGATCGCCGACGACGAAAAGGCCGAGGCCGTGCCGCTGCTGCGCCGCCTGGTCGCACTCGGTCACGCGCTCATCGCGACGCTGGGGACGCACGAGATGCTCGCGCAGCACGGCATCCCCGCCGAGCCGGTCAACAAGATCGCCGACGGATCGCCGCACGTCCTCGACGTGATCGGGGCACGCTCGGTCGACCTCGTCATCAACAACGCGTCAGGACCGCGCGACCTCACCGACAACTACCGCATCCGGCGCGCCGCGGTCGAAGCCTCGATCGCCTGCCTGACGAGCCTCGATACGGCAGCCGCGCTCGTCACCGCGCTCGAATCGGAAGCCGGCCCGCCGCGCTCGCTCCAAGAGTACCAAGCCGACTTCCAGGCGGCGCGACTCCTCGCCGCGCAGAGCTGATGCGCGCGGTCGTGCAACGCGTGCGGCGTGCACGCGTGACGGTGGCGGGTGCGATCGCGGGTGAGATCGGCTTCGGCTCGTGCGTGCTGGTCGGCGTCGCCGAGGACGATGACGCGCACGACGCGGACCTATTGGCAGCGAAGATCGCGGGCTTGCGAATCTTTCCCGATGACGCCGGCGCGATGAACCGCGCGCTCTCGGACGTTGCGGGCGAGATCCTGTTGATCTCGCAGTTCACGCTGCTCGGTGACGCCCGACGCGGGCGGCGTCCGTCGTTCTCGCACGCGGCCGGGGCACCGCAAGCCGAGGCACTCTACGAGCGCGTTGCCATCGGCCTGCGCGGCCTCGGGCTGAAGGTCGAGACGGGGATCTTCGGCGCCGCGATGGAGGTCGAGCTCGTCAATTCGGGACCGGTTACGATTCTGCTGGATACCAAGCAAGCGTTCTGAGAGGCCCGGCCCGTTGCGGCGGGGTACCCGAACCGGCGATGGAACCCCACGACCAGGCCGAACCGCGCGCGTTCGTGCTGGGCGGCAATGCAAACACGCTCGCCTTCGTCTCCAGCTTCGTCCCCGAGAACCGCCAAATCACGGCCTGGCTCGTCCCGCTCGCGTGGACGCCGATCGGGGTCGTGCTCGGCGAGAGTTGGCAACGGGTGAACATCGCCGCCGACAACATCAGCGGCTGGGCCGACTCGACGTTTGCGCCGGAGGATGAACGGGCATTCGTCTCGTCCATGCGCGACCTCGAGATGCTGATGCGCATCGGCTGGCACGCGCCGACACCGTCCGAGCTCGGTGAAGGCGCGCTGGTCAATCCGGACGACCTTCCCGAAGACATCGTCGACGCGTTCGCGCACCCGGCCGAGACGTTGGTGCAGTGCGCGATCTGCCGGCGCACGTGCGTGCGTGACCACTTCGTCTGGAACGACCGGCGGCTGTGTGCCTGGGACTACCACGCCACCGTTTTCGGCAAACGCGGTCCGTGGCGCAGCGAACCCTACGAGGACCGTCACTTCGAAACGCTGCCGGCGTGCAAGTACGTCGCCCACCCGCTGCTCGACGACGTCGGCGTCGACGCGATCGTCGCGATCGACGGGATCGAGACCACCCTCGCGCAGCGGATCCTCAACGACGTGATCGCGGCCGACGCCACGCGCGCGTACCTCGCGGTCCGCACGGGGACCGGCTACACCCTCTTGCGCGAGCGCGAGGCCGGAGGCGAGTCCTGACCGATCGCGCGATCGCCCAGCTGCGCTGGCTGTTTCTCGTGCTGTTCGTGCTGCTGGCCGTTCGGCAGCTCGAGATCGCGCTGGTCGAACGGCCGCGCCTCGAGACCGACGAGCGCAACCCGCGACGCACGGACATCGTAGCCAATCGCGGCAGCATCGTCGCGCGCGACGGCTCGCCGCTCGCGTTCTCGCGCGGCGGCAAGCGGATCTACCCGCTCGGCAGCGCGGCGGCGCATGCGGTCGGCTATGCGTCCGTCCGCTACGGGACCACCGGCCTCGAGGCGGCGTTCGACGGCGTCCTCGAGCCGCAGCGCGAAACCGATCCGCTCGCCGAACTGCGCTCGCTCTTTCCCGGCAGCTCGGCCGGGCGCGGCGCCGAAATCGTGACCACGCTCGACGTGGTCCTGCAACGCGATCTGGCCGCGTCATTGGCGCAGCACGCGCGCGCCGCGGGTGTCGTCCTCGACCCGCGGACGGGCGCGGTGATCGCGCTCGCGTCGACACCGGGGTTCGATCCGAACGCGCTCGAACGCGATTGGGCTCACCTGCGCAGCGATCCCGCGAGTCCGCTGCTCGATCGCAGCACGGGCGGGCTCTACCCGCCGGGCTCGACGTTCAAGATCGTCACCCTGGCCGAGGCGCTCGCCGCCGGGACCGTCACGCCGGCGACGACGTTCGTCGACACCGGCGGTTACACGGTCGGCTCGTTCACCGTCCGTAACGACGAGAACGAGGTCACCGGGACGCAGGACCTCACCGGCGCGTTCGCGCTCTCGAGCAACGTCGACTTCGCGCAGATCGCGGTGGGCCTCGGCGTCGATCGCTGGTTCGAGGACGCGGCGCGTTGGGGCTTCGGCCAAGCGCTCGACTTCGATCTGCCGGCGGCGCGCGACCACCTCCCCGATCGCGCGGAGGTCAGCCGGTCGGTCCTGGCCCAGCTCGGCTTCGGGGAAGCCTCGTTGCTGGTGACGCCGTTACGCATGGCCCTCGTCGCCGCGACGATCGCCAACGGCGGGGTAACGCCCCGACCGTATCTCGTGCGCAGCGTCGCCGGGAGCGAAACGACCCTCGCGACCCATCCCGAGCAACTCGCGCACCCGATCGACGAGGCAACCGCACGCATCGTGCGCGACATGATGGTCGCCGTCGTCCGGCGCGGGACCGGGACCGCGGCCGCGCTTCCCGGCGTGACCGTCGCTGGGAAGACCGGTACGGCGACCAACCCGCACGGCCTTCCCCACTCCTGGTTCGTCGCGTTCGCGCCGGCCGAGGCCCCGCGCGTCGTCGCGGCGGTCGTCGTGGAGAACGCGGGCTACGGTGCAGCCGTCGCCGCGCCGATCGTCAGGGACCTCTTACGGGTCGCGCTGAGCCGAACGCGAACGTAAGGGATCGAGCGTGGCAGACGAGCGGATCTACAACGAGCGGTACCGCATCGACGGTCGCGTCGGCACCGGCGGGATGGCGATCGTGTATTCGGGGACCGATCTGCTGCTCCGGCGGCGCGTCGCGATCAAGGTGTTGCGCGATCAGTACAGCCTCGATGAGGGGTTCGTGCAGCGGTTCTCCTACGAAGCGCAGGCCGCCGCCAAGCTCTCGCACCCCAACATCGTCAACGTCTTCGATTTCGGACGCGACGGTAACGACTACTTCATCGTGATGGAGCTGATGGAGGGCGAGACGCTCGCCGACCTGCTGCGCGACGAGAAGACGATCCCGGAGCCGGTCGCGATCGACTACGCGACCCAAATCGCCGCCGGGCTCGCGTACGCGCACCGTCAAGGGCTGCTTCACCGCGACGTCAAGCCGGCCAACATCCTGGTCACCTCGGACGACGTCGTGAAGCTGAGCGACTTCGGGATCGCGCGTGCGGTCGCCGAGACCGCCGCCGGCGTCACGCAGCCGGGCATGGTGATGGGCAGCGTCGCGTACATCTCGCCCGAACAGGCGCAAGGTCACGAACTCGACGAGCGCTCGGATTTGTACTCGCTGGGCGTCGTCCTCTACCAGATGATCAGCGGGCGGCTCCCGTTCGCCGGCGAGACGCCGGTTGCGGTCGCACTCAAGCACGTCTCCGAGCCCGCGCCGCGGCTCGATCGCGGCAACGCCGGCGTTAGCCCGGCGTTGGCGGCGATCGTCGATCGCCTCTTGCAGAAGAGCCCCGCCGATCGCTTCGCCTCGGCCACCGAACTGGCGCGCGCGCTGCGCGAAGCGCGCGAACAGCCGGCGGTCGCGAGCACGGTCGCGGGCCGCAGCTTCGGCGACGCACCGACGCAGACGCTGGGACGGGTCAACGCGCCGGCGCCGCCGCCGCGTCCGTCCGCGGCTCCCGACCGGCCGACGGCCAACGGCGCGGCGACCATCGAGCCGCCGAGCGCGGTGCGCCCGCACGTCCGCTGGCTCCCGCTGCTCGGGCTGCTGCTCGCGGCGATCGCGGTCGGCTACTTTTTCGGCGGGAGCCTCTTCGGACCCAACCGCAACATCGTGGTCGACGACTTCACCGGCAGCAGCGCGACGCTCGCCCAGCAGCGGATCGCCGCCGCCGGGCTGCGCCCGCAGGTGCAGCTCGAGACCAGCGAGAGCGTCGCGGTCGATCGCATCATTCGTCAAAGTCCACTCGCCGGATCGAAGCTGGCGCGGAACGAGGTCGTCACGCTCTTCGTCTCCTCCGGCGCGCCGCTCGTCGCCGTTCCGGACGTCAAAGGCTACACGCGGGCCGACGCGGAGCACGCACTGCAAGAAGCGAAGTTGCGCAGCAAGATCGTGTTGCGGTTCGACAAAGCGCCGAAGGACACCGTGCTCGCGGTCCAACCGGCCGGCGGGCAACAAACCCCCGAAAACTCGCTCGTCACCTTGGTCGTCTCGCAGGGCGAAGCGCCGGTGAAGGTCCCGCAGCTCGTGGGGCTCTCGCTCGATGCGGCCCGCGCGCTGCTGGACAAAGACGGTCTCAAGCTCAACGTCGACCAGCAGACGCCGAACGATATGATCCCACCGAATACCGTCGCGTCGCAAGCGGCGGCGGTCGATAGCACGCTGGCCCGCGGTGCGACGGTTGGCGTCACCGTCAGCACCGGTCCGATGCTCACCACCGTCCCCGACGTCGGGGGGAAGTCGGCGGCCGATGCGAGCGCCGCGTTGAGCGCAGCCGGCTATGTCCCGCAGCTGCAGTACGTCGTCGACGCGTCCAACGCCGGCGGCATCGTCCTCGCCCAAGACCCGGTCGCCGGCACGACCGCGGCGCGGCATTCGACCGTGACCATCAGCGTCGCGGTCTCCGGCACCGTCCCCGACGTCGCGGGGATGACGCTCGACGACGCCCGGCGCGCGCTGGCCCGCAGCGGCTACCTCGCCGGCGAAGTCAACGTGACCGCGGAGGGCGCTGAAGGCAAGGTCTCGCGCACCGATCCGCCCGCGAGCGCGATCCTGCGCCCCGGCTCGAACGTGACGATGTACTACCATCCGGCCGGTGGCCGTTGATGCGGGTGCTCGGCGTCGATCCCGGGCTGCGCATCACCGGTTACGGCGTGGTCGAAGTCGACGGCACGACGTTTCGCCTGATCGAGGGCGGCGTGTTGCGGCCGCAAGCGGCCCTCTCGCTCGATCGGCGCCTCACGCAGCTGCACGACGCGATCGTCGAAGTGGTGCGCTCGACCCGGCCCGACTGCATGGTCGTCGAAGAACTGTGGTCGGCACCGAAGCACCCGCCGACGGCGGTCCTCATGGGACACGCACGCGGCGTCATCGCGCTCGCGGCCGGACGCTGTGAGATCGCCTTCGAAGAGCTGCCGCACACCACCGTGAAGCGCGCGCTCACCGGCCATGGCGGTGCGAGCAAGGCGCAGGTGAAGGCGATGGTCGTGGCGCGCTTGGGTCTCGCGGTCGCGCCCGAGCCCGACGATGTCTCGGACGCGCTCGCGCTCGCGCTCGTGTTCGGGATGCGCCACGGGCGGGTCGTGGTCGCGCATGTTTAGCCGCATCTCGGGCGTGCTCGTCGAGCATGCCGGCGATCTGGTCCGCATCGAGACCGGCGGCATCACCTACGACATCGCCGTGCCGCCGTCGGTCGCGGCGAAGCTGGAAGGGGCGGCCGGCGCGCCGGTGACGCTCGAGGTCTACGCACAGCTCTCGATCGACGGGAACGCGGGCCGGTTTGCGTTCTTCGGCTTCACCAACGTCGTCGAACGGGAGTTCTTTGAGGCGCTGCTCTCGGTTGCGAGCATTGGGCCGAAGTCCGCGGCGCGCGCGTTTTCGGCACCGATGGCGCGGATCGCGCGCGCGATCGACGAGGGCGATCACGCCTTTCTGCGGACGCTGCCGGGGATCGGGCAGCAGAAGGCACGCGACATCGTCGCGAAGCTGCAGGGCAAGGTGGGACGGTTCTTGCTCATTCAGGACGCGCCGGCGCGGCGCGCCGAGACGGCGATGCCGGACTTCGCGGGCGAGGCGCTCGCGGTGTTGCTGCAGCTTGCCTACAAGCGCGCCGAGGCCGAAGCGATGATCGCCGAAACGCTGGCCGCGGTGCCGGGCATCGACGATGCAGAACGACTCCTCGCCGAGATCTACCGGCACCGCAACCAGGTCCCCTCGTGAGCGAGATCCGAAAAAAAATCCTCGGTCCCGGCGACGTGACGGGCGGCGAACCCGACGCGCACCGTACCGTCGAAGCCGATGCGACGCTCGAAGACGTGGTCTACGGAGCGACGTTGCGGCCGCGAACCTTCGAGGATTACGTCGGTCAGGGGCAGATCGTCGAGAACCTGCGGATCGCGATCGCGGCTGCGAAAGCGCGTGGCGAGACGCTCGAACACGTGCTGTTCTCCGGACCGCCGGGGCTCGGGAAAACGACGCTCGCAAACCTGATCGCGCGCGACCTCGGCGGGACGCTGCACCAGTCGTCCGGCCCCACGCTCGAAAAACCGAAGGACCTGGTCGGCATTCTCACCTCGCTCGGCACCGGTGATATCTTGTTCATCGACGAGATCCACCGGCTGGGCGCAACGGTCGAAGAATACCTCTATCCCGCGATGGAAGAGTTCCAAATCGACTTTGTCGTCGACCGCGGCGCGTACGCGAAAACGCTCAAGCTCCCGCTCAAGCGCTTCACGCTGGTCGGTGCGACGACGCGCGCCGGGATGCTTTCGGCCCCGTTGCGCGACCGTTTCGGCTTGATGTACCACCTCGATTACTACGAACCAACGGAACTGCGGCAAATCGTCGAGCGCAGCGCGCGCGTGCTCGACGTGCGGATCGACGGCGAGGGCGCGCAGACGATCGCCGCCCGCAGCCGCGGAACGCCGCGCATCGCGAACCGCCTGCTGCGGCGCGTCCGCGACTTCGCCGAGGTACGCGCCGACGGCGCCATTACGGCGGCGATCGCGGACGAAGCGCTGGGACGCGAAGGGGTCGACGAATGCGGGCTCGATCGCCTCGACCGCGCGTACCTGCGCACGATCGCCGAAGGCTACGGCGGTGGTCCCGTCGGGATCAATGCAATCGCCGCGACGCTGACCGAGGATCTCGAGACGCTCGAAGACGTCGTCGAGCCGTATTTGCTGAAGATCGGCTTCGTGCAGCGCACGGCGAACGGGCGTAAGACGACGCCCGCCGCGCTCGCGCACCTCGGTGTCACCTCGGCGCCGCAGCACCCGCGACTCTTTCCGTAAAACGGGGACGTAGGTGGGGCCCGGAATCGATCGCGCGACGTTCCTCGGCGGTCTCGTCGCAACCGGCGGACTCGACATCTGGGACGACCAGCCACCGCCGAGCGGGACCACGATTCGCGTCGCGCTCGACGGCGGCGCGATCCAAACACTCGACCTCGAGACGTACCTGCGCGGCGTCGTTCCGCTCGAAGCCCCGCCCGCCTGGCCGGCAGCGGCGCTGCAAGCGCAGGCGATCGTCGCGCGGACCTACGCGCTCGGCCGGCGCAATCTTACGCGCCCGTACGACGTGCAGGCCGGCGATGCCGACCAGCATTACGGCGGTCCCGCGGTCGAACGGCCGGCGACGAACGCTGCCGTCGACTCGACCCGCGGTCTGACACTGCTGTACGCCGGCGGACCAGCCAGCGTGTTCTACAGCTCGTGCTGCGGCGGTCACACGGCCGACGCCGCGAGCCTGTGGGGGCGCAGCGGTCTCCCGTACCTGCACGGGGTCGCCGACGATCCGAATTGCGTCGCGTCACCCGACTACCGCTGGCGACGTACGCTGCCGCTCGATCGCGCGAGCGCGCTGCTCGCCGATCGCACCCGGAGTGCGCTCGCCGGGTTCGAGCTCGCCGACGTCGACGCGACCGGCCGCGCGCGGACGCTGCTCGTGCACGACGTGGGCGGGGCCGTTGCAGCGATCCCGATCGACGAGCTCCGGCGCCGGCTCGGAGTTGACGTCGTGCGCAGTTTGTGGTTGCGCAGCATCAGCATCGATCGTACGCAGGCGGTTCCGACGATCGTTATCGAAGGGAGCGGGCGTGGGCATGGCGTCGGATTATGTCAATGGGGGGCACACGGACTGGCCACCATCGGCGCCGACGCAGCGATGATTCTGGGTCATTTCTTCCCGGGCACCGAGGTGAGCGGTGGCTAGCGAACAGCCGCCCGCGGGGGGCGAGCAGCCGTCGCCCGGCTCGCTGCGCCTGCGGAAGTACATCCCGATCTCGGTCGAAGACAAGCTGACGTTCACGCTCTTTCGGGCATCCGTTGCCGATATCTCGGCGACGGGGATCCGAATCATCACGAGCGAGTACCTCTCGAAGGGGACGCGTTGGGTCGTCACCATGAAGGCGGCGCCGAACTTGACCCTCAAAGCGGAAGTACGCTGGGTGAAAAGCGATTCGGACCCGGCACGTCCCGGTGCCACGCCCCAGTTCCAGGTCGGGTTGCAGTTCATTGAGGTCGGGCGAGCAGCCGTCGCCCGGCTCGCTGCGCCTGCGGAAGTACATCCCGATCTCGGTCGAAGACAAGCTGACGTTCACGCTCTTTCGGGCGTCCGTTGCCGACATCTCGGCGACGGGGATCCGGATCATCACGAGCGAGTACCTCTCGAAGGGGACGCGCTGGGTCGTCACCATGAAGGCGGCGCCGAACTTGACCCTCAAAGCGGAAGTACGCTGGGTGAAAAGCGATTCGGACCCGGCACGTCCCGGTGCGACGCCGCAGTTTCAGGTCGGGTTACAGTTCATCGATATGACGCCCGACGATCAAAAGCGCATCGCCTCGTTTCTCGATTTCGAAAAGCAACGCGCGACGAGCTGACGTCCACCGAGGCCTACGCGTACGAGCTCCCCGACGAGCTCGTCGCCCGCGTTCCCGCCGACCGGCGGGACGCCGCGCGCTTGCTGGTGCTCGAGCGCGACGGGGCGCTGCGGGACACGATCTTCACCGACTTTCCGGCCTTGCTGCGAGCCGGCGACGTGCTCGTCCTCAACGAGACGCGCGTCATCCCGGCGCGCCTGCGGGCATTGCGTGCAACCGGCGGCACGGCTGAAGTCCTGCTGCTCCGGCCGGCCGACCGCGAGACCTTCGCGTTCGCCGCCACCGACTGGCTGGCACTCGTCCGCCCGGCGCGCCGGCTCCGCCCGGGAACGCGTCTCACCTTTACCGGCACCGGCACCGGCGGCGGGGCGCTCGCGG
>JGI12269J14319_10005685_pt1 | contig 10980 bp, 7 predicted proteins | sample PeaSoiSIISIP2007_FD_14319 | JGI IMG/M metagenome (IMG submission 14319) | reverse complement strand
CTCGATGTGTTCATCGAAGCTGGTTGGCCATCAGCTCGAAGACTCATCTACCGGCTGCCAGAATTATTCGATTAACCTCAAGTCGGCGATGGAATACATGCGGATATTGCTCAATTCTCAACGGCGTCTAAACCCTTCATCTATCTACGGCCTGTTACATTGTTCCAGTCGGATCGGTAACGGGAAGGCCCATGTCACCGGGAAGCATTATCAGGGTGTAAATCCGCCGAATATCAAACCGAGGAGTATGCCTCTTAGTGAAAATCCAACCGTGACGCAGAATCGGGGCAGAATCGGCTCATTGAAACACGGTTTTCGATCAAATTGCTTGCTCAGTGAAAATCATGTGAGGAAACTGGGGCGTCGGTAATGTTGAGCGGTTCTAGGTGTTGTGCTTTGACGTGAATCACGCCGTCAGTGTTTTGTACTGTGCCTGAGATACGCAGAAATCGGTTGCGGGTGACGACCAAGCGGTCACGCTCAAAAACATCGGGCGTAAGAATGATGTTGGCGATGCCGGTCTCGTCTTCGAGTGAGAGAAAGACGAACCCTTTGGCGGTGCCGGGACGCTGGCGAGCGATAACGCAGCCAGCGACTTGAATGGGCGCATTGTTGCGACAGGCAAATAGATCAGTGGCTGTGAGAATGTTGATTGTGCGCAAGGCGGCGCGGTGATAGGCCATCGGGTGCGGACCAGTGGTAAGCCCTACTCCAGCGTAATCGGCGGTGAGTCGTTCGTCGATGGTCATCGCGACTAGCGGCGTAGAGGGCGAATTGGATTGCGGAGTTCGTGCGATGCCGCGCAGCAACGGGCCAACAGGACGGCCAGCTTCTTCCACTTGCCAGAGTGCATCGCGGCGATGCTCCACGCGTTCAAGTGGGTTGAGCGCGCCGATGCGAGCCAGCAGCACCAAATCCTTGCGGTTGAGCGCAGGAACACGCGTTGCTAGATCATCGACGGATGCGAATGCTCCTCGCACATTGCGTTCCGCGAGCAACGCTTCGATGGCTGTACTGCGCATTCCACGTGCGTAATTGAAGCCAATGCGTAGCGAAAGTGAGTGATCAGCTTCCTCTTCCAGCACACAGATCGCTTGCGAACGTTGAATATCGATCGGCCGCATGCGCAGGCCGTGGCGCTGTGCATCTTTGATGAGCACGGCGGACGAATAGAAGCCCATCGGCTGATTGTTGAGCAGTGCGCAGGTGAATGCAGCGAGATAATGCACCTTCAGGTATGCCGAGGCATAAGCGATCAGCGCAAAGCTGGCGGCGTGCGATTCGGGAAATCCGTACATGGCGAACGATGAAATGCTATGCACGATATTGTCTTGCGCTTCCGGGCTGATGCCGTTGCGGGTCATGCCGGCGCGCAATCGGCCTTCGAGGTTCTTCATGCGCTCCATGGAGCGGCGCATTCCAACGGCGCGGCGCAATTCGTCGGCCTCTGCGCCTGTGAAGTTGGCAATGGCCATCGCCATGCGCAACAGTTGTTCCTGAAAGATCGGTATGCCGAGTGTGCGCTTGAGCACCGGCTCCAGCGCAGGATGCGGATAGGTGACTTCTTCTTTTCCCTGTCGGCGGCGCATGTACGGGTGCATCATTTTTCCAGCGATGGGGCCGGGGCGAATGATGGCCACTTGCACGACGAGGTCGTAGAATCGCGTGGGTCCGTTGAGGGGAATCGAAGCCATCTGCGCGCGGCTCTCCACTTGAAACATTCCGACCGTGTCGGCCTTGCGCAATGTCTCATAGACGAGTGGATCTTCAGGAAGAGCGGCCAAATCGACGCTGGTGTTGTAGTGGCGCGGGATCAACTCGATGGTCTCTTTGAGCGCGGCCATCATGCCTAGGCCAAGCAGGTCAACCTTGATGAGGCCGAGATCGGCGCAGTCTTCCTTGTCCCATTGAATGACAGTGCGGCCTTGCATCGATGCGCGTTCGATAGGCACGACGCGATTGAGCATTCCCGCGCAGATCACCATGCCGCCGGAGTGCTGGCCGAGATGGCGTGGCAGGCTCTTCATGCGTTGGCAGAGGCTGAGGTAATGCGCAATGCGCGGATGATTCAGATCGAAGCCGGCCTGCGCAAAGCGGCGCTCCATTGTATCGTTTTCGCCGCGCCACTCCCAGTGACCCATCAGACTACTGAGGCGCTCAATCTGCTCTTCTTCAAAGCCCAGCGCCCCTCCCACTTCGCACGCAGCCGAGCGGCCGCGATACGTGATGACATTCGCGGTCATCGCAGCGCCCAGCGATCCATAGCGCTCGTAGACGTATTGAATCACGCTTTCGCGCTCATTGCCTGAGGGCATATCGAGATCGATGTCGGGCCACTCGTTGCGGCTCTCGTTGAGGAATCGTTCAAACAAAAGCTCCATGCCGACAGGATCAACAGCGGTGAGTTCGAGCGCGTAGCAGACCACCGAGTTAGCCGCAGAGCCGCGCCCCTGCACAAGAAACCCTTGCCGCTGACAGTAACGAACAATATCCCAAACGATGAGGAAGTAGCCTGCGAAACCGAGCTTGGCAATCAGCGCTAGTTCGCGCTCCGCCTGCACGCGAGCCTTTTGCAGAAGGGACCGCTTCAAGGGAATCTCATAACGCTTGCGAACGCCTTCATCAACGCGCTTCGCCAAATAGCTGTCCATGGTTTCGCCATCGGGCACAGGGTAATGCGGAAACTCGTAGCCGAGTTTGTCGAGCGTAAAGTTGAGGCGCTCGCTGACGATGCTGGTGTTGGCGATGGCTTCGGGAAGATCGCGAAAGAGTGCGTTCATCTCACGAGCACTGCGCAGACTGCGCGCTGCGTTTGCAGTGAGCAGACGGCCAGCGCAATCAAGCGGCGTATGGTGGCGAATGCTGGTAAGCACGTCGAGAATCTGGCGATCTGATTCGGTGGCCGCGCGCACGCCGTTGGTTGCAATGCTGGGCAGATGAAGTTTTTCAGCCAGTTGTAACAGTGCCTGATTGCGAGCCTCTTCGTCGCGCTGCTGATGGCGTTGCAGTTCAATGTAGAGATTGCCGCGCCCATAGATGGAGGCAAGCTGTTGCGCGATGGATGCGGCGCACTGATTGCTGTCATTTGCCAATGCCGCGGACAACGGGCCTTCATCACCGCCGGTCAAACAAATCAATCCCGCGGAAAACTCGGCAAGATCATCGAGCGTGGCAGTTCCTTCGGATTTGGTTGCCTCGCGCATCTTGAAACGCGTGATCAACTGGCAGAGATTCTGATAGCCGACTTGCGAAGCACAGAGCAGAACAACGCGCGATGGTTCTTTGATCGGTTGATGCGGCAACCAAGGAGCGAGCTGCAAGCGAGGACCGAAAGATGATACGGCAATTTCCGCGCCGATATGCGCCTTCACACCACAACGTCGCGCAGCGGTGTGAAAGCGAGCCACTCCGTAGAGGCCGTTACGATCAGTCAACGCCAGTGCAGGCAGATCGAGTTCGGCTGCGCGTTCGATGAGGGCATCGGGCTGCGATGTCGCCGCCAAAAAGCTGAAGGCGCTAGTGGCGTGCAACTCCACATAATCAGTCAAGCAGCGCCTCCAGTAGCCATTCGCTGCGCAGACGGTCATGCACCAGTAAACAGCTCAGAGCAAGACCGTCACGGTCTGCGGTCAGCACATCCCACTCCTCCATGTCCCAGGCATCGACGGACCACCAGGAGCCGTTCGAGCGCCACGGGCCGTATGCCGCAGCAATCTGAAAGCCTTCGCCACAATCACGAAAGTTCGTGGGCTTGTTCTCGCGCAGCGTGACTTGAATTGCACGCGGCGGACGCACACGGCGCAACGCCAGCCGCGCAGGTTGCGGATCATAGGTGGTAGTCTTCGCATCCACGCGAAAATCCTCGGTGTGAAAGCTCGCTGGACGATGTGTATCTTCAAGCACGGGCGTTCCCACGCGGTCTTCGCCGACGATGGCCTTGATGCGCGCCAGCGTCACATCCAGGCGCGAAGGCTCTGGCGTCTGCGGCGCGAAGAGTCCGAGTTGTATTTTGCTCGACTGGCCTGGTTCAGCCGTCAACGTAAGCGCCAGCACCGCGGCTTGCGGCGGATGCGCGGCCATCTCCAGATGCAGCAGTTTGAGCAAAAACTTGCGGTCCACAGTAGGCAGCGCTGGACGGATTTTCAGCAGATGAGTCGCGCCTCCTTCAAGCTTCATCTCCACGCCAAGCGAGGCCAGCGACAGCGCATGGCCAGCGGCGCGTTCCGTGAGGCAATCGATCATGCGCGCAGCGATAAACAGCAGGCCGTCCATCTGCTCGATCGGCGAATCGAATTCGTAGAACTCGCGCAGCGTGAAGGCGGATTCAATCGGCTGAAAGGTGTGCCGCGCCACGCCTCGCGCCAGCGCGCGCCACTCGCGCGCCTCCGTGCCCAATCGCGTGACCAGCTCAACCTCCGGCAGTGCGGCCAGTTCACCCAGCGTACGAATGCCCCACACGGCGAATGTTTCGCGAGGATTCTCCGCGAGGTCAAGTGCGTTGAGTGGTAGTTTTGCCAATGACGCGGCTTCTTCTTCCGCAGGCACAATCGAAATTCCACGCCTTGATGCGGCCTTGATGCGCGCGACGTGAAAGTTGGCGCTGACAGCAATCGAAACACGGAATCCTGCTGCAACCATAGCTTCGCGGATTCGCGCGACCATTTGATCTGGTGGACCAAAGAGCAGCTCGCAGCCCGTCACGTCCAACACAAACGAACAAGCATTTGCCGCGTACACCTCCTCAATGCGTGGCGAAAATTGCGCTGCGGCTTCGAGCAACACAGTGCGCGCCGCCTGCTCGACGAGCTGCGAGCGCGCCAGCAACTGCAAGCCTGCGATGCTCTCGGCTTCCATGCGGCCAAGGCCATACACCACACCGCGTTGTGCGGCCTGCCGGTTGAGGGCGCAAACGTACTGATCATGTGCGGGGCCGTCAAGCACAGCCACCGGCTGCGTTTTCAAATCAGTGCGCATACGCAGCAATGCCTGCGCCGGAAATTCGGCAGTGTGCAAGCAGGCATAGAGTTCGCGACTCATGCGCTCCTCTCCGCACTCCAAGCGGCCTTCGCGGTCCACGCGGCTTGCGCAGTCCACGTTGAGGCAACGGGCTTCCGCGTCCCAGCCATTTGCGGCGTGAAACGCTGCCGACTGCGGCTAAATTCAAACCTGCTTGCGGTGAGTACAGTCCTGCCTTGGCACTGTGCGCGCGCAGCAGCACAATCTACCACCACCGCAGCGCTCGATTGTGCGAAGGCGGCCTTGCCCAGTACGACCAGACTGCAACGGGTGCGATCCGCAGCTTGTCGAAAACGAAACCACGAGGCCAGCGGAATTCGCATCCCGTGCGCAGGATTCATGCTGCCAAGGTCGAGCACGATGGCCGCAAAGCCGCCCGCCTGCAAAAGCAGGTCAGTCGCACGCAGAGCCTGATCGAGTCTCGTCCACGGCTTTTCGCCGCTCTTCCAGCGATTCACAGTCGCCTTGCTCGCGCCGTCGCGACAGCGCACCCAGAGCAGTTGCCGGAGCCGCACGCCGCTGGCCGCGGCCGACTCTGGATCGAAGGCATCGCCGGCATCGATCCAAGCGCAGACTTGCCCCGCAGCGGTCCTGCGCGCCACAAAGGCCAGCGCCAGGCTGGTTCGCCCAGAGCACTCCGGCCCCACCAGTTCGCTGATCGCGCCCACCGGCAATCCGCCATCGAGCAGCGCGTCAACAGCCGGAATTCCCGTCACTGCAACCTCGCGAATCGTCCGCGCGACAGGGGTCAGCGCCGCCGGAAAGCGGGTTGCGAGGGCGTCCTCAATCTGGATTCGGAGTGCGGCAGCGGTGGTCATATATTCGCCTTATATTCGCTTATGATTCTCCAGATTTCCCTTGTTTGTCAATGCCATCAGTGACCATTCCCGGTTATTCTGGAGGCACGATGTGTGGCCGCTACGCCCGAAAATCCGCGCAAGAGCTATTGGCTGAATGGTTTGAGATGGATCTCGAACAGATGCGCTGGGCACCAACCTGGAACGCCGCCCCGCAGAGCTTTCAGCCAGTGGTGCGCATCCATCCGCAGACCGGCCTCCGCGAGGCGTCTCTGTTGCGCTGGGGGCTGGTGCCGTCCTGGGCCAAAGATGCCCGCATAGGACTGAACACCATCAATGCCCGCGCAGAGGAAGCCGCCGCCAAACCCGCCTTCCGCGCGGCACTGAAGAAGCGTCGCTGCCTAGTCCCGGCTGACGCCTTTTACGAGTGGCAACATACCGGCCGCAAAACCAAGCGGCCCTACGCCATTGCGCTCCAGAGCGGCGAACCGTATGCCTTCGCCGGCTTATGGGAGAGTTGGCAACCGCCAGTGGGCGCGCCGCTTGAAACCTTCACCATCCTGACGACCACGCCCAATGCACTGATGGAGCCTATCCACAACCGGATGCCGGTGATCGTTGCGCCACAAGAGTACGAGCGCTGGCTGGACCCGTCCACAGCGCCACCGCTCGATCTGCTCAGGCCCTATTCCGCCGACGAGATGCGCGCCTGGCCGGTCAGCGACCGCGTCGGCAACGTGCGCAACAACGCACCAACACTGCTGGATGAAATTCAAGACACCGAGCAATCGCTCTTTGCATGATCTATCGGGGAAAATGGATGTTCCAACGCTGATGAGACCGTCTGATAGCAGCCTGGGAGCCGATCATTAGATTCCAGTCGCAGTGGCGACTTTTCGTTACGGATCGGAGTCCGATGAGCCATTTCGAGATTCCGCGCGATCCTAGGCCATGGATTCGTACCGGCAAACGCCGATGTTGACTGGGGGGCTTCTGGAATGATGCAAAATCGCGTACCACTTTTCGAGCATTTCTACCTAATTACTTGACACCTATCCGAACGATTTTGGGGATGTGCGGACTGGAAGGCCGAACCAGCAGGCCATTCTCCTGGCTTTCTATTTTCAATTCCGAGTAGACCATGACGATCCTGCGGAACGCTTCGATGGCTTTCACTCTAAAGCAAGAGCGGCCTTGCGGTGTATCGGCGTACCCGGCCCCGAAGCTCCGGCGCAGCGACTCCCAGCTAATCAGCGTGGGCCGCGACAGATAGCTGACCCGGCGCGTCGCCCAGGCGTAGAGATCAAGCGCCAGAGGCGACTTCTTGAGAGCCTTGACCGCCCGCAAGTCGAGCGGCACCGGAGCAGCAACAATTTGCTCAAAAAAGTTCGCCGACAGGGTCACTGAAGACTTTTCAGGGCGTTGTATTGGCAGCTTTTGCGGTGTCCAGCAAAGATGGAATCTGTCCGCTACGAGGAGATTCTCTCCGCCTGAGTGCGCCTGCCCGTTGGACTCACCCGACCAGCGGGTCGAAATGGCAGCACCGACCAGCCGTTGCATCTGATCGCGGAAGCGCGGGATGGTTCCCCAGTGACCGCCTGTCGCTTGGAGTCCAAGTTGCGCCATGAAACTCGACAGCGAAAAGCCAAGCTCAAGTTCTCGATTTGCTGTGCGCACGGCCTCTGTCGTCATCCAAATGAGAATCAGGCGCGGATAGCTGCCGTATGGCAGGCCGGTCCCGCCAACATCGGAGATGCGGAGAGTGAGATTGCCGTCGGCGCGAATGTATTGCGTGCCGGGTTGCTCGCTGTGCGGCAGAGTGGTTTGGACAAGAAATTTTGCCATGAAGCCGAGAGCGCCGGCATCGACGGCGCTCTCGGTGGTGATGGTTTGCGCGATGGACAGCAGGGGGTGTGGTTGCCGGGAGACAGTGGAAGCCTTTTGCGAGCCAGTTGCGTTGAACCGTGGAGCTGACGCACGCTTATCAGCAGCCCAAATCGAATTCAGGCCGAGTATCGCGCCCACGGATGTGAGTTCGGAACTCAATCGTCTATCTACCGGATTCCAACATTGTCATCGGTTTCCAGATCCTCTCTGTGCCGCTCCAGTCGCCTTCAAAATGCACTCGCGTTTCGAAGTTCGATTCCATGCAATTATAATATAGAACTGTACATTTCTATACACGCGAATCGCTTTGTTTTAAATTCTCGGCATACGAAATTTTGTTTTCATTTCAAGAGGCGGAGTGCATTCCGCTGGCCTTCGTGCTGCAAATGCTGCCGATTCAGGGTTGGGGGCCGTTAGCGAAGTTCGCCGCCACACTCAAGGCCGGGACGCCGGTGATAGTTGAAGGCAAAATCAAGCCAGAGACGTACACGGCTGACGGCGTGGAGCACAAGACGTTTTCGATCAAGGCCGACTACATCCGCAAGATCGACTACTCAGCACCGACCGAAGCCAGCGAGAGCAAGGCGGCCAAGCCCGCCAAGAAGAAGGCCAAGTAGTGCCCGCGCAACCTGGAGGCGGCTCTTCGGAGCTGCCTTTTCTATGCCTGCTAATCAATCAACCGGTTTCCGGAATGCCGCAACGTCAGACGCCAGCTTGGGATTCTCCCAGGACGACGCAACACCGTCCTGAAAATGATTGTGAACGATGACGTAGTCCACGGTGTTCTGCAACTCACCACCCCACTCAATTACCGAGCGAGCGGAGGCAATATCGGCATCAACGACGCCGACGGCCGTCCACCTCAGATCGAGACCAGACTCTTGCATCACCCTATAGAAGTCTCGGAACCAGGGAATCATCCGATGACCCTGTGCCGCGCCGAGGTCAGCCAGAATCACGTCGGCACTGGATTCCAGCGAGATTCCCAACAGCTTGTCGTAGGTCCAACTCTCCAGCGCCGGTAGTTTGTGCGCTCTGGAAAACAGAGCCTTGAAGCTCCCCTCCGCCTTGTTGTCCGGGTCCATATCGAACAGGTCAGCGGTATAGATCGTGCTCGCGTACCACTCCGCCAGTGTCGCGATCACAGTCGTCTTTCCTACGCCCCCCTTTCCGGCGATGGGAAAGACCACCCGCTTCGGTTTCATTTCCAGTGCTGCGTTCAATCCTCGCTCCGCCCCACAAAGGCGCTCGGCTTGAATATCTTCACAGGTTGCAACCGCGCCTCCCGCTGGCGATTCTGTTCCGCTTCGCGATCCAATCTCGCCATTTCCTGCTCTCTCTGTATTTGCCATTCAGGTTTCTCCTTTGTCTCTGTGTTCTCTCTGTTCAGGCCGCTCTCGCGGACTATTGGTTGATGAACCTCTTTCCCCATCACAGGGGGCGGGAGGTTCTTGGGTTTTCTTGCGATGTGCGGCTGAATCCCTTCAATGACCCGATTTGCTGCTTTGCAGAATTGCTGGTATCCGCCGGGATACCCCTCTTCCCGTAGCGTTCCCCAGATGATGCGCCAAGTCAGACCGCTGCTCTTTGCGGCTTGCAGCTCGGAGCTCACTGCCTTGAGAAGTCTTCCCTTGAGTTGAAAGACGCCTCTGCGAAGCGTCAGTGCTTCAACCAACGCAACCAGTTCAGGCGGGCGATTAGATGAAATGCACATTCCACTAGAAGAATGCCAGAGACGTTGGAAGATTGCAAGCGAACAAAGACGATTCCGCAAGAATAATGGCGAACAATCACGACAAAGGACGAATAACCACGAATAAAGACGCTTCGCGGTCTGGGTATGCATCAGTCGTGGATAGTCGTGTTTGTTCGTCTTTAATCGTGCTTTTGTTGCAGCCGCAGGCTGCGCTTTCCGAAGGTCGAAGACCGGCGGGAGGTGGCTGTTCGGTAGCCGTCTTCAGTGGGTAATGCAGTAGTGGAACATAAAGCGCAGACGCGCTTTGAAGATTTTCTCCATACATCTTTATTGCTATCAACGGCAATGTGTGACGCGCCGGGGTACTTTAGAGAAGGCCGCGTGCGTCACCTTGCTATTGCAATGTACAGTGCTGTATAGTGCTCCCATGTCGAGACCGAAACCGCCCCATATCGTCCGCTACACGATTCGCCTCAATCGCGCCCAGGGGGAGCGCGTTGCTGCCTTGAAGGCGCAACTCCATGCCAGAAGCGACAACGAGGTTTTCGACTACCTCGTCACTGTCGGCACCAACCAGCGCGACGATCTGGAGCAGCTCGTCTACTCGCTGTTTGGGAATCTGGCGGACACTCTGGCCCGGAGGTTCCAGAGCTTGGAGACTGTCAGCCAGCTTCACCTTGCCCTGACCGACACATTCATCAAGTACGCGCTCACGGCTCTCCCCGAAGTACCCCCTTCGCTCATCGCGGGAGTCAGGGCGCGGGCAACAAAAATCTATGAGCAGGTGAACCTAACCGCAGCCCGCGAGTTCCAGCGCCGGAGGGAATCGGGTGTCCTGACGGTTTTTCACCGCTCATCAAGCCCGTTGTTGCATGGCCCGGAGACACCGTTGAGACTTCCGCCGCTGGCATCATCGTCAACGGTCAAACATTGCCGAACACCGCAACCATAAGCCGCGACTCAACAGGACGACAACTTCATCCCTTTCCGGCAGGAACGTACCGCGTCCAGAAAGATGAATTTTGGGTTGTCAGCTCCTTCAGTCCCCGGAGCTTCGATTCCCGTTACTTCGGCCCCATCCCCTTGCGATCCGTCCATAGTTGGATTCGCCCGTTTCTCGTCAAGCATTCGTACCACCCAACCGCCAACCCGAATTGACAGCGAAATCCAGAGGACAGAAAGCGATGAACATTTCAGATACAGCAAATGCAGCACCCAACAGAGCGAGATGGACAATGCCGAGCATCTCTCTTTCTGCTCAGGCCAGAACCGCGATTCTCTTCGCCTGCTCTGCTGCAATCGGTGGCGCAGGCTGGAGCGGCGACCCCGCCCTGAATTACTTCGCCTTGCTATTCCCGTTCGTCTACCTTCACTCACGGCGACGCTTGGATTCTCTCTGAGTCGTCTTCTACTACGCAGCCGCCACTTGGAGCATCATCCCTGGCACTCAGTGATTTTTCCAGACGGGCCATAAGTTTGTCTTGCCTATCGCCATCTGGGCAGCTTTGGTTACGCTCTGCTCGGCTACTTGGGTTTGCTTCTATAGCCGCCGTTACCTGCCGCTCTCCGCAGTCGCCGCACTCG
>JGI12269J14319_10005674_pt1 | contig 10990 bp, 11 predicted proteins | sample PeaSoiSIISIP2007_FD_14319 | JGI IMG/M metagenome (IMG submission 14319) | reverse complement strand
GAGCATGTCCCCACGCCACGCCTGATCTCGGGCTGGGTACTGTCGTCCTTCATGTCCTCCCACCGCCGCATCGCGCTCGTGACCGGAGCCAGTCGCGGCATCGGCAAGGCATCGGCGGTCGCCCTTGCGCACGCCGGTCTGGATGTTGCGATCACGGCGCGAACCATGCGAGAGGGTGAGGCGTTCGACGAGTCCGCCTCCACCGGCGCAGAGCCCGTTCCTGGCAGCCTCGAGACCACGGCGCGCCTTGTCGAAGCAGCCGGTGGCCGGGCTCTCGCCGTTCGCGCCGACCTGCTCGATGAGGGCTCGCTACTGACTGCCACCGAGCGCGTCCTGGACGAGTGGGGACACGTGGACGTGCTGGTCAACAACGCCGTTCACACCGGGCCCGGGAGCATGGAGCGCTTCCTCGATCTCGACATCGACTTGGTCGTTACCAAGCTCCAGGCGAACGTCGTGGCCCAGCTGGTCCTGATCAAATCGGTCCTCCCGGGGATGCTCGAGCGCGGCGAGGGCACCATCATCGACATCACCTCGGCGGTGGCGACGAGCGATCCGCCTGCGCCCTCCGGGGAGGGAGGATGGGGTCTCGGCTACGCCGTGACCAAGGGGGCGTTTCACCGGGTGGCGGGCATCCTCGCCGTCGAGCTCGGACCGCGCGGGATCTTCGTCGTGAACGTCGAGCCCGGTTACGTGCTGACCGAGCGGATGACGCTGGCCCAGGAGCGTCTCGGGCTCGCCGGCAAGTTCCCAGGGGCGCCGCCGTCGGTCCCGGGCGCGGTGGTGGCGTGGTTGGCCGGGGGCCCTGGGGGAGTGACGCCCGACGAGCGCACCGCCATCAACGGCACGACGATCTCGGCCCAGCGCTTCGCCCGCGAGCGCGGCCTCCATCCGGATTGGCGACAGGCCCGATGACCGAAGGCGCCGGGTTCCGAGGGTGTCAGGTGCCCGAGCTGTCCTGGTAGTCCTCGATCGTGGCGCCCATCTGCTTTTCGATCTCCTTGAGGTCGAAGTAGTCGCGCCATCTCGTGACCTGTCCGTCGGCATCGAGCTCGACCATCGTGCAACCCTGCATCTCGATGCGCAGTCCGGGCCCGAGGGTGCCCCGCCCGACCCATTCGAAGGCGCCTCCGCTTCGATCCCCGTGTGACGACGTGACGTCTTGTTGCCAGTCCGGGAACGACGAGTCGGTGATGTCCTCGACCGACTTGATGTCCGTCGTCGGCGCCGTGACGGGATCGCTGAAGACCCCCCCGGGAGCGAACAGTTCCCGTAGGCGCACGGTCGCATCGGCACCGAGCGCCGTCCTCAACCTCTTGGTCCAGTCCTCCCAATCCACGACGACCTCCACCTCCCACCCGCGCTTGCCGCGGGAATGTGGCCTCTCGGCCGCGGTTCACCGGACCTCGGGGCCGGCTCAGTCCAGCGACGCCCAGAACTCCTCGAGGACCTGAGCTCCTTTACCGGGGTCCTGGAGCATCCACCAGTGGCCGATCCCCTCGAGTTTCACCACCGGCGCGCCCGCCCGGCGCGCCGAAGTTGCGGCCCCGTCACCTGAGAGGAAGGGGTCCTCGGTGGGCACCACCACGAGCCCGGGCTTCGGGATGTCCCTGAAGTCCGGGCCCCATTCCCTTCCCACGTCCACCGCGGAGCGGTAGAGGGCGAGGATGCTCTCCGCCATGACCGGATCGGCCCAGCTGGCAAGGGCCACGGCCCGGTCGCTGGGCACGCCGAACATCTCGAAGACCGTTCCGCGCTCCTCGGGTGTGGCCGCCATCTGCTGCTCGAAGAACTGCTCGCCTTCCCCCGGCGTCTGCCAGATCTTGGCGAAGTCGTGCCATTCGAAGTCGACGTCCCCTATCCCCGCCGCGTCCGAGACCCACGAGCGCACCAGATCGGGCCGGGTGCTCACGACGCGCACGGCGAAACCCCCGCCCCAGTCGTGCCCCACCAGGTCGATGGGACTCTGGCCGGCGATCGTCTCGAGCTCCGAGACGAGCCACTGCACGTACTCTTCCTTCGTGGCGCCGAACCCGGCCGGTCGTGGGCACCCGAAGCCCGGGAGCTGGGGAGTGACGACGTCGGTTCGGTTGAGCTCCGATCGCAGGTGCTCCCAGACAGCGGGCGTCTCGGGGACGCCGTGGACGAGGACGGCAGGCATGCGGTCAGCTTGGCAGGCCGATGGGCGTTCGCTCAAGAGCTCGGGGTATGTCGGGAGTGGGTAGCGTCCCGTCTCCGCGTCTCGGAGTCGTCGTGCTTCCGGAGTTCCGCTGGTCGAACGCCCGAGCTCTTTGGCCGAGGGTGGAGGAGCTCGGCTTCGACCATGCCTGGACCTACGACCATCTGGCATGGCGCTCGCTGCGCGACGCGACATGGTTCGGCGCCGTCCCCTTCCTCGCGGCCGCCGCCGTCGTCACCGAGCGGATCCGCCTCGGCACGCTGGTGGCGTCGCCCAATTTCCGGCACCCGGTGCCCTTCGCACGTGAGCTCGTGACGCTCGACGATCTCTCGGGCGGTCGGATCACCCTGGGCGTCGGAGCCGGCGCCGACGGCTGGGACGCCGTCATGCTCGGGCAGGACCCGTCGTCGCCCGCGGAGCGTGCCGAGCGCTTCGGCGAGTTCGTCGAATTGCTCGACCGCCTGCTGCGCGAGCCGGAGACTTCCTACGAGGGCAGGTTCTACTCCGCCCGCGAGGCGCGCACCTATCCCGGGTGCGTGCAGCGGCCCCGGGTCCCGTTCGCGGTGGCGGCCACGGGGCGTCGAGGGATGCGGCTGGCCGCCACCCACGGGCAGATCTGGGTGACGACGGGCGACCTCGCCGCCGGGGACGTGCTGCTCGGTGCCGAGGAGGGGGCGCGGGTGGTGCGCGAGCAGATGAAGCGTCTGGACGAAGCCTGCGCCGCGGTGGGGCGCGACCCCGCGTCGATCGACCGACTGGTGCTGAGCGGCCCCCGCCTCGATCCCGGGCTGTCGTCGCTCGACGCCTTCGATGACACGGTAGGTCGCTACGCCGAAGCCGGCGTGACCGACTTCGTGGTCCACTGGCCGCGAGATGACGAACCGTACGCCGGTGACCGGGCCACTTTCGAGAGGATCGTCACAGAATTCGCCTCCCGTCGGGCTCCGTGAGCCTGACGCCGTCGCCCGACACCGTCGCCTGACACCGTCGCCTGACACCGTTGCCCGTCGATGTCCAGATGGGAGGTGGTGCGCTACCGTTCGGGACCGGACGCGCCACCGGACGCGTGACGGGAGCGCCGATCAGGCGGTCAGGGGGAGGGGTCATGTCCAAGTCGCGCCAGCTGCGGTCTTCGCTTCTCCTCGCCCTGGGCCCGGTCGCGGTGCTCGCCGGCGCCTGCAGCTCGAGCCCGACCACTCCCGTGGCGACGGTCGTCGTCGCCNGGGGCGGCGTGACGTGCCACAACATCACGGGCTCTCTGACGTTTTCCCCGTCGCTCACCACCAAGGGGGGAGCGGCAGAGACGACGTCGATCACCGTGAATGCAGCGGGGTGCGGCACCTCGGGGTCGAATGTCTCGCGGGTCATCAAGGGTGTCGGTACCGCCACGCTCACGAGCACCTCGAACTCGTGTGCCGGCCTGCTCAATTCGAGGCCGCTCACCATCGACATCGCCTGGACTCCGGCGACCGTCCATCCGAGCATCGTCACCTTCACCGGTTACGGGGGGGCCTCAGGCCCCTCGGGAGGGGAAGGGTTCACGCTTCCCAAGTCAGGGGCCACGGCCAAGGTGACGGGGTCGTTCGCGGGCTCTGACCACGGGGCGGGCTCGACCGCGACCGCGTTCTCCGGTCAGACCACGACACAGCTGCTCACCGCGTGCGAGTCGAGCGCCGGCCTGACCTCGATCGCGGTCACCTCGGGCTCCGTGACCCTGAAGTAGACGGCCCGTCCGGAACCGGGGGTGGCCTGGCGCGGCCGCCTTCGTCGCTACGATCGGCCACGTGGACCTCGGCAGGTTGGGTGTCTGGTGGAGCGGCTCGTGGCCCGCTCCCGAACGCGCCTCGGTCGATGTCGCCGCGGAGCTCGAGGCGCTCGGGTACACGGCGTTGTGGTCCTCGGGTCGTTTCGACCCCGGGCTCTCCCCACACTTCGAGCGTCTGCTGGCGGCGACCTCTCATGTGGCGGTGGCCAGCGGCATCGTGAGCATCTGGGCCGCCACTCCCGACGATGTCGCGGCCGCAGTCGCAGACCTCGACACTCGGTACCCGGGTCGCTTCCTTCTGGGCCTGGGGGCGAGCCACGCCCCGTTGGCCGAGGGCTACTCCCATCCCTATGCGCACATGGTGCGGTACCTCGACGCCCTCGACTCGGCCCAGCCGCCGGTCGCCAGGGAAGGGCGGGTGCTCGCCGCCCTCGGCCCGCGCATGTTGGCGTTGGCACGTGAGCGGGCGGCGGGGGCACATCCGTATTTCGTCCCCGTGGAGCACACCGCCCGGGCACGCCAAGTCCTGGGGGCACGGGCGCTGCTGGCTCCGGAGGTGACGGTGGTCCTCGAGGGCGACCCCGGAAAGGCGCGCCAGATGGCGAGGACCTTCATGGCGGGCTACCTGACTCTCCCGAACTACACCAACAACCTCCGGGCCCTCGGCTACACGGACGACGATCTCGCCGGAGGCGGAAGCGACCGCTTGGTCGACGCCGTCGTGTGTTGGGGAAGCCTCGACGCCGTCGCCGCTCATGTGCGCCGGCATTACGAAGCCGGGGCGGACCACGTCTGCGTGCAGGTGGTCTCCGGGTCACGAGACGTCTTCCCCCTTGCCGAATACCGGGAGCTCGCCCCCGCACTGCTCAACATGTGAGATCTCGGGTCGGGTGCTGCGGCAGCAGGGCTTCACAGGGCCTGGGCGCATCGGATCACGTCGAGAACGAACCCAGCCGTCTGTCGCGCCCGTTCACGGACGTCACGAGGTTGGGCGATCGCCGACTCTTGGCGCCACCAGGCCAGTGCAGTGTGGATGATCGGGCGCCATCGGCGGTCGAAGCTTTCGAGCGCGTACTCGCCGGCGGCTTCCTTGGACACCACGGCGCCGGTGGCGATCGTGTGGTGCAGGCGCGGTGCTCCGAGGACTCCCCAGGCACTGGACCACCGCGGGCGCATCCAGAAGGTCATCGTCGGCCGCTGAAGCAGCCCGACCGCCCATCGGTGCCAGTACGACCCGAGGTTTTCGATGTTCCACGCCCGAAGGAGATGCGACTGGGCATCGAGGCCGAGTTCCGACGGGGAAGGTCCCCTGAGGGCGATGCCGTGGTCGAGGAGCACCTTCCAGGCCACGGGGTTGACGTCGAACCCCGTTCCGACGGTGAAGAGCTCACCGGTCTGAGAGGCGACGGGACGGATCTCTGTGACCGGAAGGCTTACGTCGGCGCGCCGGACGAACACGCCGTTGCAAGTGCCGCTCAAGGGCGAATGGCCGTTGCCGAGGGCCCGCCACGCCGTCCTGGCGGCGCTCTTCCCATGGAGAAAGCGCAGTCGGCGAAGCTCGACGGTCTTGAGGTCGCGGTCCACCACGGCCACGAAGTCGACGTCACTGCGACCACACCTGAATGCGCCCAGTGCCGAGGAGCCGACGAGATAAAAGGCGTCGATCCGACCGGGCAACATCCGATCGGCGTCCGCCAGATATGCCCAGCCGGCTTCGGTGGCCGCGCTGCATCCGGGCGTCATCGCCCCAGTCTCGCGTGGGCACCGGTCCACCAAGGCCCACGCCGCCACCGGTCCCGGTCCTCTCGCCACGGTGCCGGACGGGGCACCATGAGTGCATGACGACCACCTCAGCACCCCTGACGCAGTGGCGGGGACCGATTGACCACGGAGAGTTGCATTCGCTCTTCGAGGGAGCCTGGGGCTCGGCCTCCGACGAGGAGGACATCGTCCGGAGATTGCATGCGCATAGCCTCGGTTGGGTGACGGCGCGCCACGAGCAAGGACGCCTGGCGGGCTTCGTCAACGTCGCGTGGGACGGCGAACTCCACGCCTTCCTGCTCGACACGGTCGTCGCCCCCGCGGCTCGACGGACCGGCCTGGGAGCCCGACTCGTGGCCGAAGCGACCGAAGGTGCCCGGGCGGCCGGATGCCATTGGCTGCATGTGGATTTCGAGCCCGGTCTTCGGGCCTTCTACCTCGATGCCTGTGGATTCGCATCGACTGCGGCGGGGCTCGTCGACCTCACGGCCACCCGGTAGGGGCGGCACGCCAAGGCGAGTGACTTCTCGGCGTCCCGCCTGGTTCCCGGAGTACCGTGTGGGCGGTTTCCACAGGCGAGACGCGGCCGGATGCGAGTCGCAACCACGGTCCCCAAGGTACCGACACGATCGGAGAGATCCGTGAGACTTCGCAGCCTGGCCCCGGCGGCGGGAGTGCTCCTTCTTTTCACCGTGTTCCTTCCCGCCGCAGGCGCAGGGGCCGGTCCGGGGTTGTCCATCGCGGTGAGCGGCAACCACTTGGTGAACCAGGACGGCGACACCGTCGTCCTACGTGGCGCCAACACCTCGGGGACCGAGTACGCCTGCGTGAACGAGAACAGCATCTTCGACGGTGCCCAGGAGGCAAGCGCCGGATCGATCGCCGCCATGCAGTCGTGGGGCTTCAATGCGGCGCGGGTGCAGCTCAACGAGTCGTGCTGGCTGGGCGTGCAGGGAGTCAAGTCCGCCTACTCCGGGCAGGTGTACCGGAACGCGATCGAGCAGTACGTGGACAGGCTCAACGCCGCCGGGATGTACGTCATCATCGACATGCATTTCTCGTCGAAGGGAGGCTCCAAGAAGGCCACCCGTCAGGTCCCGATGCCCGACGAGCGATATGCGCCCGCCTTCTGGGCGTCGGTCGCCAGTGCGTTCAGAGGCAACCCCGCTGTCATCTTCGACCTCTTCAACGAGCCGTATCCCAATCACGACACCGACTCCGCGGCTTCGTGGAAGTGTGTTCTCGATGGCAGTGCCGGGGGAACGTGCAAGGGCTTCAACTATTCCGCGGCCGGGATGCAGCAGCTTCTCGACGTCGTGCGCGCCACGGGCGCGACCAACGTGACGATGGTCGGCGGTCCTCAGTACGCCGGGGACCTCGATCACTGGCTCCAATATGCTCCGGTGGATCCCCGCGGGCAGCTCGCCGCCAGCATCCACGTCTATTGGAACACGCCGTCCCAACCGGATTACTCGCCCTGTTACAGCTCGTCGTGTTGGGCGGGCGTGCTCGCCCCTCTGTCGGCGAGGGTGCCGATCGTGGTGGGAGAGTTCGGAGAGCTCGACTGCGGCGACACCCTGTACCCCCCGTTCCTGGATTTCGCCGACCGCTACGGGATCTCGTACCTGGGATGGGCCTGGTTCGCGGGGAGTTGCACCGGTGAGCCCTCGCTCATCACCAACTATTCGGGGACTCCCACGGCCTACGGGATCGGCTACAAGCAACATCTTGCGTCGTTGGGCAACTGATTCAGCGTTCGGGCGCTCGGGACACCGCTCGTTGCAGGGCCAACCCCCCGAGCAGCCGCGTAAGGCGAACCGGCCATTGGTAACCTTTGCCGGATCGGTCTGCTCGTCGACACCTTTGGACGTCCAGCATGTCGAGCCCTGTGAGAGGCCTGGCCGTCGGCCTGCCGACGGCCTTGTTGGCTTTCCCCCTGTGGCTCCTCATGGCGGCGACTTCCTCCACTGCGGCGTACGCGTCGCCCAGCGACCTGTCGTCTGTTGTCCTGTCCGAGACGCTGCCCGGATTCGTCCTCAGCACGCCGGGTCCCAAGAACGGTCCGGTCTCCCAGTCGAATGTGAATCTCTTCGGTGGCGACGGTGAGGTGAGCGCGGTCCTGTCTCGTGCCTTGGCCGACGGTGACGCAAGTGGCGAGTACCGGTTCTGGGTGCATCAACCGCTCAACGGTGACGGGGTCGTGATCTCCGCCTTCCGGTTCAAGAGCGCCAAGCAGGTGGAGGAGTTCCTGGGCGAGCTGGATGCCGCCTATCGAGGCGTGGCCGGTGCGACGTTCCCGGTCTCGGCCCTGCCCGGAGCGTCCGGGTACACCGCCCATGTGTCTGCATCGGGCTCGCCGTCGACGGCGTTCGTCGTGACCTTCGCCCAGGGCGGTATCGCTTTCGAGGTGCAGGTGATCACCGCTTCGGGCGATCTCACCAGCGCCGACGCCGTCTCCTTGGCGTCGAAGCAGGCCGCCGGTGCTCCGGGGCCGGCGCAGGTCGGCATCGTGCCGGCGGCCAGACCCGGGCCCGACCGGAACGCCGAGATCGTCGAGCTCGCTGCGGTCGCCGTGGTCTTGATCGCGATCGCGCTGTTCATCGCCCGCCGAGACCGCGCCAGACGCGGATTGCGTCGGTTGAGCGGGTCGAGATCAAGACCGAGCACTTCGAGATCGCGCTCCAGCCGGTCGGGCAGATCGACCCGGGCGAAGTCGAGCAGTTCGAGATCGCGCTCCAGCCGGTCGGGCCGGTCGGGCCGGTCGGGCCGGTCGAGTCGGTCAGGCAGATCGAGCAGATCGAGCAGATCGAGCAGATCGAGGTCGGGCATGTCGGCGGTGTCGGGCAATGCCGACGTCACTCCGCCCATCCCCGTGGGTCCCTCGCAGGGCGTCGACCTCGAGACGACTGCACCCTCCTCTCCCGAGGTGGGTTGGCACGTGGACCCCGAGCATCTCAGTGAGCAGGCGTACTGGGACGGGCAGTCGTGGGTGGCGCGGAGGCGGTGGAGCGGCACGTCGTGGACCGAGGTCCCTGTGGACCGGTGAGCGGCGCAATTCGGCCACAGTAGGATCCGCGCCCATGGCCGAGGTCGCCCCCGAGGTCCCGTCCGAGGTCGTCGAGCACTACGAGACCACCGACGAAGGTCGGCGGCTCACCGAGGGCCTGGGTCGCCTCGAGTTGTTGCGCACCCAGGAGGTTCTGCGCCGGCACCTGCCCGACCGGCCGGCCAGGATTCTCGATGTCGGGGGCGCCACCGGAGTCCATGCCCGCTGGCTGGCGGACGACGGCCACGACGTGCACGTCGTGGATCTCGTTCCGGCGCACGTCGAGAAGGCTCGGGCCCAGACGGGATCGGTGGGCCGTGTCACCGCCGAAGTGGGCGACGCCCGGCGCCTGCCCGGCGCTGATGCCGGTTTCGACGTCGCTCTGGTCATGGGGCCGCTGTACCACCTCACCGACAGGGCCGATCGGCTCCTGGCCCTCGGGGAGGCACGCCGCGTGGTGCGCCCGGGCGGCCTGATCTTCGCCGCCGCCATCTCACGGTTTGCGTCTCTGTTCGACGGGCTCGTGAGCGGCTTTCTCTTCGAGTCCCGATTCAGGGCCATCGTGGATCGGGACCTGGCCGAGGGCCAGCACCGCAATCCGACCGACCGGCCCGACTGGTTCACCACCGCCTACTTCCATCATCCCGACGAGCTGCGCCACGAAGCCGTGGACGCCGGACTCGATGTCATCGAGGTGGTCGGGGTCGAAGGGCTCGCCAAGTGGCTCCCCCACCTGGAAGCGCGCTTTGACGCCGAACACGACCGCGACACGATCCTGTTCGCGGCCCGGGTCATCGAAGCCGAGCCGACGCTCCTCGGGTTGAGCGCCCACCTGATCCTGGTGGCCCGGAATCCCTCGTGACCCCGGCCACGGCAACCGCCCGCTTCCGATCCGTCCCCGGCGGAGGGCGACGCTGGCATGCCGGCGGATCCCTCGGTGTAGGAGACCGGGCGTGATGTCTCGGTCCCGTTGGTCCCTGTGGTCCGAGGACTCCGTCCTGTCGATCGGATCCAAGGGATCGGTCCTGTCGATCGGGTCGGTCGGCTCCGCCCTTTCGATCGGCTCGATCGGCTCGTTCCTGTCCGCGTTCTCGATCGGGTCGGCCGGTTGCCTGGGCTCGGCCCTCTCCGCCTGGTCGCGGTGGTCGGTGATGTCCTACCGGTCGCGCCTGGCGGTCATGGGGGCGCCCTCGGACGAGCCCGGACGGGGTCAGTCGGACCAGGGGTCGGCGGAGTCGGGGTCGATCTCGTAGCGGGAGATGGCGTCGGCCACCTCGTCGCTCTTGGCGTCGCCGCTCTCGGCCAAGGCGCTGAGCACCGCTACCACGACGTGGGCGGCGTCGACCTCGAAGAAGCGGCGCAGTGCGGCGCGCGTGTCCGATCGCCCGAACCCGTCGGTCCCGAGCGAGGTGAAGGGTCGGGGCACCCACCGCGCCACCTGGTCCGGCACCGCCCGTATGTAATCGGTCACTGCCACCACCGGACCGGTATCGGCGTCGAGTGCCTCGGTGACGTAGGGGACGGCGCGCTCGGCGTGCGGGTGCAGCCGGTTGGCCCGCTCCACCGCCAGGGCGTCCTCGCGCAGCTCGGTGTAGGACGTGACCGACCACGCGTCGGCCGACACCCCCCATTCCGACCCCAGCATGGCGCGGGCCTCCATGGCCACTTGCCACATCGGCCCCGAGAAGAGGAGCGTCGCCCGTCTCGCCGACCCGTTTCGCTTCGCGCCCCGGCCCACGGCGTCCACCTCGGCGGGCTCGGCGAAGCGGTACATGCCTCGCAGGACGCCCGCCCGCACGGCGTCGCCGGCGGCGCCTTCGGGTAGCGGCGGCATGGGGTAGTTCTCGTTGTAGAGCGTCAGGTACCAGAAGCGGTCTTCGGGATCGGGCCCCATGGTCCGGCGCACGGCGTCCTCCATGATCACGCCGATCTCGTACGCGAAGGCGGGGTCGTAGACGTGCGCGGCGGGGTTCACCGAGGCCAGGAGGGGCGAATGGCCGTCGTCGTGCTGGAGCCCTTCGCCCTGCAAGGTGGTGCGGCCCGCCGTGCACCCGGCGAGGATGCCCCGCCCCCGGATGTCGCCGAGCAACCAGGCCAGGTCGCCGATGCGCTGGAACCCGAACATCGAATAGAAGAGGTAGATGGGCAGCATGGGCCGGCCCCACGTGGCGTAGGACGTGGCCAGCGCGATGAACGACGCCATGGCCCCGGCCTCGGTGATGCCCTCCTGGAGGACCTG
>JGI12269J14319_10005668_pt1 | contig 10997 bp, 11 predicted proteins | sample PeaSoiSIISIP2007_FD_14319 | JGI IMG/M metagenome (IMG submission 14319) | reverse complement strand
TGGGAGGGGCGGGGACGGTGTCTCACCGCTTCATGTCGGCCGTCGCACGGTCCGCCGTCGAGCTGATCGGAGGTCCCCGCTCCCCCGGCGTCCGACGGTGCGCCGGACCGGGGTGTGTTCACTTTCTTCTGGTCCGTCGGTCGGGACAGCGATGGTGCTCGCCGACCGGCTGTGGAAACCGGGCGCGAGTCCAGCGCCACTACCGAAAGGTCCACGCCGCGTCGGACTCGAGGTAGCCCCCGCGAATTGAGCCCATCGAAACATCCTTAGTCTTGGATTTGTCCCCGGGCCTCCATGGTCACGGAGATCGAACCGACCGAGCTCGCACGGAGGCTGAAGACGGCCCCCGAGAAGCTCGTGTTGCTCGACGTCCGCGAACCCTTCGAGCGGGAGATGGCCGTGATCCTCCCTTCGGTCCACATCCCGATGGGCGAGGTCCCTTCGCGGACCGCCGAGATCCCCCAGGACCGTGAAGTCGTGGTCTACTGCCACGGGGGGGTCCGTTCGATGGTGGTCGCGGGGTTCCTCGAGAGCCACGGGTTCAAGTCGGTCGTGAATCTATCGGGCGGAATCGACGCCTGGTCCGTCGAGGTCGACCCGTCCGTCCCTCGATACGGGTAACGTTCGAACGTTCGCGCGGGACCTTCCTCTCCCGCTCCCCTCGGGGGATTCGCTCGAGCTCAACGTCGGCGCGATGACCGCTCGTCCGGGTCCGCGGGTTGGTCGAAGACCTCGATGTAACCCCGCATCTTCCAGTAGGTGTCGAGAAATTCCTGCCCGCGGGGGGTGAGGTCGTAGGCGGGGCGTCCGTCCAGTTCCTCCGACTTCAACAGCCCGAGCGCTAGGAGGCGGTCGACGAAGTTTCGCAGACGGTCGACGGGCATTCCCGCCCCATACGAGATCCGGGTGATCCGGGCCGCCCCGTGGTATCGCTTCACGACCTCGAGCACGGTGGCGTAGAGGTCGCTCACCTCACGCCGACGGGGAGTGCCCGGGGATCCGTTCTGCATTCGGCCGTCTCCGCGTCACAGCGGGAACGTCGGCAGAGTTGCTACCTTTTGCGGAGCCGAGCGGACCGTCGCCCCCGACTTCAGTTCGAGGGTGTCGGTGTATACTACCTGGTCGGCCGAAGCTCCTTCGCCGAGGATGACCCGACGAGCGAAGACCCGACGGGCCTCCGCCTTGTCGCCGAGCTCTACCGTGTCGCCGTAGAGGTCCTCGGCCTGGGCCTTCGTGTCGATCTCCACGGCTCCGCCCACGAGCGGACCGGACGCCCGGGACTTGCGCCCCAGGGTGATGCGGGCGGCCTTGAAACCCTCGCGAGTGGCGACCGCGCCCCCGATCTCGGCAGTGGAGGTGAAGACGGCGCGCCGCGCTTCGATCTTGCCTCCGATCTCTACGGTCGTACCGGTCAGGGCCTCGCCGACGGAGATCTGGCCCCCCACCTCCAGTTTCCCGGAGAGGTCCAGGGAGCCACGGACCGAGAACTTTCCACCGACCTCGACGTTCCGGCCCTGGCCGTTCCCGCCGATGGTCCCAAGCCCCCCGACCTCTAGGTCGTCGAAGGTAAGGTCCCCGTCCGCGGTCATCATTCCGCCCGCCTCGATGTTGCCCCCCTTCGCGGCGGCGTGGAACTGCGCGATCCCGCCGACCTCGATCTCGCCGAACTCGAACGGGGCATCGGAGCTGAACGTGCCGCCGACTTCGACCGAGCGCCGCACGACACCGCCGGCCAAATGGACGACCCCTCCGACCTCGAGCGTCTCGAGCTCCACTTCTTTCAGGTCGACCGAGCCTCCGGCTTCTACCGACTCCGCCTTCAGCTTTCCCGCGAGCCGGAACTTCCCCCCGACGGAGACCTTCTGCGCGGTCAGGGTCTGCGCTCCTTCGAGCCGTCCCCCGACCTCGAACTGGTCGGCCGTAGCGGGACCGCCGACGGTCAGCCCGCGGTCCGCGTCGACACGCCGAGCCTTCAACTCTCCGTCGACCTCGACCGCGCCGTCGCGGGTCTCGAGGTCCTCATGGACGAACAGGTCCCCTCGCACCCGTACCGTGCCGTCCTCGGACCGGAACGAGCCGCACTCCATGTTCCCCCGGACGTCCGCGTCCCCGTCGAATCGCGCTCGCCCCGAGACGGCAAGCTTTCCGTCGACCTCGATATCGGCGTCTCGCTCGACCCGCAGGTCTCCGTCGAGAACTCCGAGCCGGACCTTGCCTCCCCGGGGGACACGAGTCTCGGTCATCGAACAGGGAACGGGCACCCCCATCTATAGGGGTAGGTCACGCTCGGTGACTACCGGGGCGGACCTCCACCCCCGGGGGAAGCGCCAAGAGGAACCTCTCTTCCCGTCCGTTGTGTCGGACTCTCTCGAAGCGGTGCGACGGGAGGTGGTCGCCTGTGCCCGCTGCCCGCGTCTCGTCACGTATCGCGAACGCGTCGCGCGCGAAAGAAAGCGCGAATTTCGCAACGAGGAGTATTGGGGACGACCCGTACCGGGGTTCGGCGACCCGATGGCACGCCTAGTGGTGGTCGGGCTCGCCCCCGCGGCCCACGGCTCGAATCGAACCGGTCGCGTGTTCACGGGCGATCGGTCCGCCGCGTTTCTCGTGAGGGCCTTCCACGACGCCGGCTTCGCGAACCAGCCGACCTCGTTCCGGCGGAACGACGGACTACGGTACCGGGACCTGTACCTGACCGCCGCGGTGAGATGCGCCCCTCCCGACAATCGACCGACCCCGGAGGAGCGGTCGAACTGTGCCCCCTTCCTCGAGCGAGAGCTGCGCCAGCTCCCAGAAGCGAGAGCGATCCTGGCCCTCGGGGGGTTCGCATGGGACGCGGTCCGCGAGATCCTTCCGCGGGTCTATGGCGGAGCACGCCTCACCGGACCGTTCGCTCACGGTGCGTGCCTTCCTCTTGGTCCTGGTCGCCCCATGTTGTGGGGGTCGTATCACCCGAGCCCTCAGAACACGAACACTGGAAAGTTGAACCAACGGATGTTGGTGGAGTTGCTGGAACGCATTCGCGCGTCCTACGATTCCGGCCCGGCCCCGGGGAGACGCCATCCTTAACGGGACGCATCGGTGGGCGGGGAGCGATGGACTTCGAGGTACTCGACCGTGATGGCCTCGCCCGGCTCGGCCGGTTCACCACCCCCCATGGTTCGATCGAAACGCCCGCGCTGCTTCCGGTAGTCCATCCGGACCCGACCCGTCAGCCGGTCAGCCCGCAGGAGATGCGCACTCGCCTGGGGGTGGGGGCGGTGATCACGTCGGCGTACATCACTTGGCGAACCCCACCACTGCGGACCGTGGCCGAGCGGGAGGGGATCCACGGATTGATTCGGTTCGATGGGCCGGTGATGACCGACTCGGGCGCGTTCCAGCAACACGCGTACGGCTCGGTCGAGGTGACCCCCGAGGAGATCGTCTCGTTCCAGAACACGATCGGCAGTGACATCGCGACCGTCCTCGACGTCTTCACCGAACCCGAGGACAGTCACGAGGAGACGGAAGCGGCCCTGACCGCGACCTCGGAGAGGGCTCGCATGAGCCGCGGTCTCCGACCCGGCCTGCTCGCGGTCCCCGTGCAGGGGGGCTCGCACCCGGACCTTCGAGCCCGATCGGCCCAGGCGGCCAGCGAGCTGGGCGACGTCCTCGCCGTCGGAGGCGTCGTACCGCTGATGGAACAGTACCGCTTCCCCGACCTGGTCCGCGTCCTCGCGGAGACCCGACCGAACCTGTCTCCCGCGTGCGCGGTCCATCTGTTCGGTACCGGGCACCCGATGACGTTCGCGCTCGCCGCGCTGTTCGGGGTCGACCTGTTCGACTCCTCGGCGTACCACAAGTTCGCGCGTCGGGGAAGCCTGCTGTTCCCCGACGGGAGCGTCCCGGTCGAGGAGCTTCGCGAGAGTACGTGCCGATGCTTTCTGTGCGCGGAAATGCCGCTCCCCGAGGTCGCGCGGCTCACCGGCGAAGAACGCGAACGTCGGATCGCGTTCCACAATCTCGTGATGTCGGTGGAAGAGATCGGTCGAGTGCGTCAGGCGATCCGGGCCGGGACCCTGTGGGAGCTCGCCGAGCGGAGGACCACGGCGCACCCGGCGTTGCGCGCCGGGTTGCGAGAGGCGCTCGCGAACCCGGACGTCTTCCTGCCGGCAGAACCGGAATCCCGGCGGGCGTTCCGGGAGGTCGTCGCGGAGAGCATCGGACGTCCCGTAGCCGTCCGGTTCCGGCACGCCGTCGAGGTGTATCGTACCGGGAAGGGTCCGAGCCACCGGGTCCCTCGCTTCCCGATGCGGCCCGAGTATCTTCGACATCTTCCCGCCGTCGACGAGTCCGGTCAACCGCTCGAGTGGGATTGCGCAACGCCGTTCGGCGCCGTTCCGGTCGAGCTCACCGACCTCTACCCGGTCGGCCCATACCTCGGGGTCGAGGAGTTCGTCGCTCGTCGTCATCACTTGCCCCCGACGGTCTTCGCCGAAGCCGTCCGGGAATCGGCGCCACCGAACGCCGAGCTCGACCGTGACGGAACCTCCGCGTGGGACGAGAGGCAGGTGTCCCGCTTGTTGGAGTGGCGCTACGGGATCACCGTGAGCGCGAAGGCTTGCGACGGCCTGCGCGCGGAACGGTCTCGCCGTACCGGACGTCTCCGGACGATCCTTCGGGACGGCCAACCGGAGTACATCGTCGGTACCGACGGGGTCCCGCGTCCGACGTTCCGGGGCGCGGTCCGTCTGCACGCTTCCCTTCCCCTCGGGCGAGAGCGAGTCGTAGTTCACGACGACTCGGTCTCGTTCGTGCGGGAAGGAAGGAGCCTGTTCACCTCGTTCGTCGTGCAGGCGGACCCGGCGCTCGTGCCGGGCGCGTCCGCTCTGCTCGTGGACGGAGGGGATTCGCTGCTCGCGGTGGGACGGTTGGTCCTCGCCCCGAACGAGATGGGCCGCCTGCGGCGAGGGGTGGCGGTCCGCGTCACGGCCCACGCTCGCTCTCGCTCCCCCGAAGTCGAGGAGTGATCCTCGACACCGACGAGAGCGGAGGGAGGCCCCGTGCACCGGTCGACTTTAAGGCCGCGAAGGCTAGGGCCGAGCGGGTCGTTCCCGCACAATCGATGACCAAGACGTTCCTTCTCCTCCAGCTGGACAGCGAAGGCGCCCCGTACTCGGAAGTCGCCTCCATCCTCGAAGATCTCGGATTCCGGCCGGAGACGGAAGGATACGATTTCCTCTACGATTGGGAGCGTCCGGTGAGCATCGCGGAATCGCTCGCCTTTGCCGACCGGATCCAGGAGGCGCTGCGCGGTTCGCGCGTGCGTTTCCGGATCGAGTCGACCGAGGACTGAGCTCCCGTCGCCGCCCTCCGCCGGAGAGTTATAACCGCCGCTCCGGTCGACGGGCGATGGTGGTCCTCGGTATCGAATCGACCGCCCACACCGCGTCGGTCGGTGTCGTCGGCGAGGACGCCGAGGTCCTCAGCTTGGCGTCGGACATGTATCGACCTCCCTCGGGAGGGATCCATCCCCGCGAAGCGGCGAATCATCACGTGGAAGTGCTCCCCTCGCTCGTCGGCCAGGCCCTCGAATCCGCCGGTGTGAAGCCGAAGGATATCGAAGCCGTGGCCTTCGCCCAAGGGCCCGGGCTGGGTCCATGCCTGCGCGCAGGCGCGACCGTGGCGCGCATGCTCTCCCTCGCGTGGGACCGGCCGCTCGTCCCGGTGAATCACTGCGTCGCTCACGTCGAGATCGCTCGAGTCCTGAGCGGCCTCGAGGACCCGCTGCTCCTCTATGCGAGCGGAGGGAACACCCAGGTCATCGCCTACGGGCGCGGTCGGTACCGGGTGCTCGGGGAGACCCTCGACATCGGGATCGGCAACTTCCTCGACAAACTGTGGATCGGGTTGGGCGGAACGTTCCCCGGCGGTCCGGCGATCGAGGCCGAGGCGCGCCGAGGGACCGAGCTCCTGCCGCTGCCGTATTCGGTGCACGGAATGGATGTCGCGTTCTCGGGGATCCTCACGGCGACGCTCGCGCTGCACGCGAAGGGCGCGAACCGACCGGACCTCGCGTACTCGGTCGAAGCGACCACCTATTCGATGTTGACGGAGATCACCGAGCGAGCCCTCGCCCACCGGGGGCGTGATTCCGTCGTCCTCGGCGGCGGGGTTGCGTGCAACGAGCGACTTCGAGGGATGGTGAAGACGATGGTCGAGAGCCGCGGGGGAACGATGTTCGCTCCCCCGAAGTCGCTCTGCGTGGATAACGGGGCGATGATCGCTTGGACCGGCCGCCTCGCCTTCCGCGCGGGTCTGACGAGCTCGGTCGAGGCATCGGCGGTCCAGCCCCGTCAACGGACCGACCTGGTGGCCACCCCGTGGCGGAACGACTGACGGCTCCTCCCGTTAAGAGGCGGCGCCGACTGGTGCGTCCGTGGACGACGTGGACGTCCTCGTCGTGGGCGCCGGACCCGCCGGATCGACCGCCGCCGCTCGCCTGGCGAAGTCGGGGCACTCGGTTCGAGTCGTCGAGGAACATCCGAAGGTCGGTCACCCGGTGCAGTGTGCGGGCCTCGTCTCGCAACGGGTCCTCGACCTCGCCGGGTCGAGCTCGATGGTTCGCACGAGCGTTCGGGGCGCGAACGTCTTCGGACCCTCGCTCGAGTCGATCGAGTTCCGCGCCGAATCTCCGCGCGCGTTCGTGATCGACCGGGCCGGGCTCGACATCTACCTCGCCGACCGGGCCGCTCGGGCCGGAGCGGAAATACGAACCTCGACGAGGTTCGACGCCCTGGAAGGAGAGTCCGGAGATCGACTCACGGTCCGACTCCGAGGTCCCGATGGCTCGCCGGAAACGCTCCGGACCCGCCTCGTGATCGGCGCCGACGGCGTCTCGAGCGCCGTCGCTCGAGCGTTCCGCCTCCGGCGGCCGGTCGAGGTCCTCCCCGCGTTCGAGGCGGAGTTCCCCGAGAGCCCCGGCGACCCCGACACCGTGGAGGTCTACCTGGGACGCAAGTTCGCTCCCGGCCTGTTCGGATGGTGGATCCCCGATGGCCTCGGGGGCGCTCGAGTGGGGATCGCGGCGGATGCGGACGGCACCCCGGCCCGCGAGTACTTCGACCGTCTCCTCGACTATCTCGAACGTCGGTTCGGAAAACGCCTCGCCAATCCGACGGCGTATCTCGTGTCGGGCATCCCCATCGGGACGCTTCCTCGGACGCATGCTCGGCGAGCCCTGCTCGTCGGTGACGCGGCCGCCCAAGTGAAGCCGCTCTCCGGCGGCGGGATCTTCACGGGCATGCGCTGCGCGGAGATCGCCGCGGAGGTCGCCTCCCAGGCGCTCGGGAGAGGAGACCTCTCCGAGTCGGCTCTTGCGGAGTACGACCGGCGCTGGCGCGCCGAGCTCGGCGAAGAGTTCCGCCGGGCCCTGTACCTGCGGCGATTGTTCACCCGGCTCACGGATGACGAGCTCGACCGGGTGGTGCACGCCCTGAAGGGCGCCCACCTGGCCGCGACGATCGTCGCCTTCGGCGACATCGACTTCCCGACCCACGTCGCCCGGGAGCTCCTGAAAGAGTCGCCGGGCCTCCTCCGCCTCCTCCCGAAGGCGGTGGGGGCGTGGGTCTCCTCCGGCCCCTATCGTGCCCCGGAGCTCGACTTCGGGCCCCGCCGGAAGTAGACAAACGCGCCCGCGCCCACGAGCACCAGGGACGCGCCGAGGATCAGGGCGAGCGCCCAATCCCAATTGGAGGAGGTCACGAGGATCGCCGTCTCGGCGGTGACCCCCGAGACTCCGAGGACGCTCAGATTCAGGGTCAGGCTCCCGTTCGGCAGTTCGGTCGCGGCCGCCCACTCGCTCGCCGTGAACCAGCCACGGGACTGAAGCCGATAGCTCGTACCGTTCGCTACGAACGACAGCGCGGTGCGGACCGCGAAGGTGCCCGCGGGCGTGTTCGCCGCCGTGGCCACGCCCACCGAACCGGCCTCGAGCGCGCCGGGAGCAAGAGAAGGAAGCGAGAGGTTGACCTCGGTCCCGGAGGCCGTCGGTGTGGTCAGGACGGGGGTGCTCGCGCTCGCGATCGAGTACGTGGAGTTCCCGGGGAAGGCGTTGAACGCGTAGACGTCCAGAGAGAGGGCGATCGCGGTCATCGACGCAAAGGATGGCGGGTCGGCTACTTGGAAGGTGAGCGACCCCGAGGCCCCGGGCGACAGGTCGGGGGCGGAGAGGTTCGAGAGGAACGTACTGTCGTAGGCCAGGGGGAGTGTCGGGAACGGGGCTGCAACGGACAACGGGATCGAGCCGGTCAGCGTGCCGAGGGTGAGCGCGACGGCCACCCACGTTCGGAATGCCCGCCGGGGGGCTCGCGCGGGTTCACCCACCGATTTCCTCGGGGAACTGCCCGGTCTCGGCGAGCGCGACGAGCCGGCGGATCCGCTCGACCGCCTGGCGGCGACCTCGCGGGCCTCCGACTCCGAGGAGTCCGGGGAGACTACCCCCCACGGCCGGCGAAAGGTAGGCGGCCTTGTAGAGGGCCCGGGCGAGCGCCCGCGGGCGCCGGGTCACTTCGACGGCATCGAGGTCCGCGCGATACTCCTCGCGCCGGGTCAGGGATTCCGCGAAGAAGGCGAGGATCGGGTCCCAACGCATCAGACGAGAGAGCGTTCGGAAGAAGGTGAGATACCGGCCGTCGAGCTCCCGCAGGTGACCGAGCTCGTGGGCGAGCACCGCTTCCCATTCCCTCGGGTCGAGCTCCGANAAGAGCCGGTCCGAGACCATGATGACGTCCCGCCGATGGACCCCGCGGGGGCCTCCTCGCTCGAGCAGGGTGAACGCGAAAGCTCCCCCGGAATCGGAGGTGAACACCCGCAGGCTCGTCGCCGTCAACGGGGGAGGCAGGCGCTGGGGCCAAGCGAGTTCCCGGGACGGGAAGATCCGGAGAAGTCCTCGGCCGACCGTCTGGCTGAGGAGGAACGCGGTCAGAAACACGAAGAACGCGCCGAGCGCCCCGGCGACCCAGATCTCTGCGGAGATCGGGTAGAAGAGAAGAAATGGGGTGTCCGCGAGCCGCACGACCGCGCTCCATCCGCCGTTCGCGAGGACCCACACGAGCGCGGTGGTCGCGAACAGCGCCCAACCGCCGAGGAACACGGCCGCGAGGCGGAAGACGGTGGACGATTCCGACCGTCGGTACGCGAGTGCGACCGAGAACCCGAGAGCGGCCCAGAGGGCCACCGGCAGATAGAGGAGGGCGAGCGCGGCCGACGACATGGTCCGAGCGGCTCGGGGCTAGTCGAGGCCGAGGCGTCGCCGAAGCTCGCGTTCCTCTTTCGGGTTCAGTTTCGCGATTTCTTCGTTCAGGTGGACGACCCCCGCCGGGCCGAACATGTCGACCACTCCACGCAGGACGTTCATGAGGTATTTGTGCTCGACGTCCGCCGGCCGGTACACATACCGTTCGCCCCCGCGACACGTCTCGCGCCGTCGCTTCACCAGCCCCTTCGCGAACAGACGGGTGAGGATCGTCGCCACGGTCGTGTAGGCGACGCGCACCCCCCGGCGCTCGAGGGATTTGCGGACCTCTCGGGCCGGTGCCTCGCCGAGCCCTCGGAGCGAGGAGAGGACTTCGGATTCGAGCGAGCCGAGCATTCCTGAGGGTCCTCTTCCCCGCGAAAAAGAGGGAGGTCTGCCTTAACAGGTTCGACGGAGGGGAACGAACCAGTACGTACGAGTAGGGTTCTTGCCGATCGGGACCGCCCGGCCCGACCGTCTTCCCTCGAACGGTCGGCAAGGGTTAATGGGGGAGCCCCGTTCGCCGGCTCCGTGCCGTCCCGGACCTCACCCCCCGACAGCATTCTCGACCTGGTCGGCCACACTCCCGTCATCCCTCTTCGCCGAGTGGCCCACGGTGTCCCGTATCGAGTGCTCGCCAAGCTCGAATACCTGAATCCGGGGGGTTCCGTCAAGGACCGGATCGGCAGCGTGATGGTCGAGGCCGCCGAGAAGGACGGGCGTTTGAAGCCCGGCGGGACGATCGTCGAGGCGACCAGCGGGAATACCGGGGTGGGCCTCGCCCTCATCGCGGCGGTCCGCGGCTACCGCATCGTCTTCGTGATCCCCGACAAGATGAGCTCGGAGAAGATCCGACTCCTCCGGGCGTATGGCGCTCGGGTCGTTGTGACACCCGCCGGCGTTCCCCCGGACCATCCGATGAGCCACTATTCGGTGGCCCGCCGGCTCGCCGAAGAGATTCCCGGAGCGTATTACCCCAACCAGTACGAGAACTCCGGGAACCCCGAAGCGCACTACCGGACGACCGGACCCGAGATCGACCAAGATGTGCCAACCGGCCTGAATGCGGTGATCGGGACGGTGGGCACCGGTGGAACGATGAGCGGAATCGGCCGTTACTTTAAGGAGCACCGCCCCGCGGTGCGCATCGTCGCCGTGGACCCCGCCGGCTCAGTGCTCGGGCCGTACTTCCGGACCCATCAGCTCGGGAAGGCGGCCCCCTACCAGGTCGAGGGAATCGGCGAGGACATGATCCCAAAATCGATCCAGTTCCAATACATCGACGATTTCGTTGAAGTGGGGGACCGAGAGTCGTTCCTCATGGCCCGCCGGCTCGCCCAAGAGGAAGGGCTGTTCGTCGGTGGCTCCTCCGGTTCCGCGGTGGTGGGCGCCCTGCGCTGGCTCTCCGGGCGGCCGCTCCCGGAGGGAAGCACCGTGGTCGTGATCCTCCCCGATTCGGGCGACCGGTACCTCTCGAAGTTCTACTCGGATGACTGGATGCGCGAGAAGGGGTTCCTCGACATCGGCGCGACCGCGCGGGACTTGCTCGCACGGAAGGCCGTCACCCCCGCCCTCGTCGCCGTCGAGCGGACCACGGTCGTCCGGGACGCGCTCGCTCTCCTCCGGCATCACGGGATATCTCAGGCGCCGGTGCTCTCGGGGACCACGAACGTCGGCCGGGTCGAGGAGGACGACATTCTCCGTCGGGGCCTGATGGACG
>JGI12269J14319_10005666_pt1 | contig 10999 bp, 8 predicted proteins | sample PeaSoiSIISIP2007_FD_14319 | JGI IMG/M metagenome (IMG submission 14319) | reverse complement strand
GCGTGACCGGGATCCCGGGTCGGGCCGGGCACGCGCCCCCGGCCGGGGTGTTCGCTCCAGCCGCACTCGCTGGCCGAGCCGGGAAAGTTCCAGCTGCCGGGCAGTTAGCCAGCCACACGGTTTCCAGCCCCCGCGCGTTCCGTGACAGGCTGGCCAGAGCAAGTGGCGAGCGCGGCCCCAGCCATGGCGGGCGCCGCATGTACAACCAAGAGGTCAAGATGACGCAGGGCACTGTGAAGTGGTTCAACGGCGACAAAGGCTACGGCTTCATCGCGGTCGAGGGCGGCCCGGACGTGTTCGTGCACTTCAGCGCGATCACCGGCGGCGGCTACCGCAGCCTGGAGGAAGGACAGAAGGTCGAGCTCGACATCACCCAGGGCCAGAAGGGACCCCAGGCGGAAAACGTCAGGGTCATTGCCTGACGCATCGGCAGCAAGCGCCATCCCCGACGCCCCGCAGCCCCGGGTCGCGGGCCGGTGCATTGACCCCAGCACCGTCCCAGCTGGCTCCGCCAGCCAACCCCAGTTTGTCCGTCCGCCACCAGGTCACCGAGCGTGGTCAAGCCGCGAGGCCAACAGCGCGCGCAAAGCCGCCGATCGGAGCGGCTGCGGAACACTCGGCGTCCCTCAGTTGAGGCGCGCAGAACGGGTCGATCTGATCTTCGCCGCCCAGTTTCCCGTCGCCGTCCTCGCCGACCGCCGCCACTGCCACCGGTATAGCAGCCGGTAAAGGCGACTGCGCGGGCGCCGGAACTGCAGCCCCGCTACGTCTGGGGCGCTGTTCCTGTCGGTCCGCGGCAGCCCGCTGCCCCCGTGCCAGCGCGGGATGCAGCCCCTGCCTGGGGCTACCCGCCGTCTCAGGCAGTAGGGGCCGGGCTACCGGATTCCGGCACAGTGCCGCGCCTGGCCAAGATGATGCCGGTCATCCCGGTGTCTGCGACCGCCAGGTAGGCCGGGTAGGCGACGGCAGCGAACACGCCGAAGTCGGCGACCGCTAGCGCCAGCCAGGCCGCCGCGGCATACAGGGCGTATGCGCTCCAGGTCTCCTCGTGCGGCTCCCGCCAGGCATGGACGATCGTCGGGATGTAGGCGATCAGGTCCGCGGCCACCGACACGGCGACCGCGGCGGCCGGGGCCCGGACCGTGGCCAGCAGCACCAGGCCGGCCACCGCACCAGCCAGGCAGAGGAAGTCCAGCCGCCGGAACGCCAGGTCTGCCCCGCGCAGCGCGAGCACGGCGACGAGCGCGTCCACGGCGGCGCAGAGCGCACCGTAGACAGCGGCGGGTACCTGGCCGCTGGACAGCGCGGCGGCGCTGCCGATGGCCAGCAACGCGGCCCACACGGCCCAGGACACTACCTGGGGCTTTGCGGTCCCGCGCAGGGTCTGGATCAGGTACGGGACGGACCCGATGGCAATGAGCAGGCCGCTGGCGGCCAGGACAGCCGTTTTCATGCCAGCGCCGCGGTGGCGGCTATGGGCAGCGCCGGCGGCACTGAGGCCAGGACCGGGAAGAATCCGGGCAGAACCGGCCACCGGACCCATCTGGCCGATGGCGGCCCTGGGCCCAGCTCACCTGCCCGCCGGTGAGTACGCACGGCGGCGTCATGCGTTAGTGCCCCCACATCGGCGAGAGGACGGGCGTCGCGGACGACGGTGAACGCCCGGTGGCAGGAGTCCTCGCACGCGTATAGCGCCGTCCGGGCCTCCGCCGGTCCTTTCCGGGCGGTGACCAGCATCCACGCGCCGTAGCCGGTGAAGTCCGGCCACAGTTCGTGCGCGCCGGGCGCGACGGGATACCCGGCGGCCAGCTTGTTAAGCCGGTCGACCTCGGGAGAGATGCTTTCGTTGAGCCAGGCGAACGCGGCGGCCGTCGCGGCGGGCAGGCCAGGTGCGGACCTGGCGGCGGCGAACACGCGGCCGTAGTATTCCTCGCCCCATGCAATGCCTTGGCATGCCCAGGTGCCGATCGCCTCGTCGTCTACAGTGTCGGCGGCAGCGCCGAGGACCCACGGGCGTGTCCGGATCGCGTCGATCTCGAACGCGCATTTGCCTGCCAGGTACGCGCTAATGCTGTTTACGCTTGTCTTCCCCGACTCATTCCGGCCAGTTTGAACGGAATCACCGCCGGCGCCGGCCAGCTCGACCCGTCGAGCGACGAATACCACAGCTCCTGGCCGCTCTCGCTGCCCTTCCAGGCAGCGCAAGATCATTCCCGAACACTGTAATCCGAACACTATAATTCCCGGGTCTATCATCGTGCTCCTCTTTCCTTCATTGGGAACGGCTATTGCGGATGCAGTTGCTGTGAGGCCGGGAAGCTCAACGCCGATGGGCCGGCTGCTTAGGGCTCTCCGCTTAATTAGGCAGGTTTCGCCCGAGACGGATGCCTGTCGTGAGTGGTATGGCGACCGTGAGGTTGATGAGGATCGTTTCTCTGCCATGCTGGCGGCGCTCGAGCCGCCCGGTCGCCGCCGTCGACGTGCCGTCGGCCAGCGCATGGACACGTACTCTGGCCTGGTGCCAAGGAGTCCTCTGTCGCGCTGAATATATGGACGTTTAACCGGAAGAGTACCGGCTATGGATCGCTTTGACCTTAACAGGCAACAACCGCCGGCTGTCAACCTCCGGGATTCAGCATTGACCCCGCTGACCGGGACGTAATCGTTTCTTCGTGGCTTTGAGCTGCGATTTTCAAAGTCATTTGTGATCTGGGTCTCACAAGGGAGTACGAGGAGAGCGCGGGTCCGGTCGCGGATGATGCGCTGGAGGGTGCGTTTGATATCGGTGATCCATGCGGAGGCCTCCCGTGCTGGTGAGCGCGCCTATCAGTGCCCTCCATAAACGGCAGGGCTTGGCGCTGATCATCTTTGGGTTATTCAGCGAATTGATTCGTTATGTGAAATTTATGCGTCGCTGCGGCAAGTCGACATGAAAAGCGGCCTGCTTCTCGAAAGGATTGGGTTACCACACTCAGTCCGCCAGAAACAGGCCGCGCATGTATTATACCACTGGACTTGACAGGGATGAGATCATCGACATCTGCACGCGGATCGCGTGCTCCGGAATTCCTGAAGAGAATAAGAAATGGCCACCCTGCCTCGGGCTCTTCAACTCCGTTGCGGCAACCCTCTGCTACATGCGCCACAATGACCCGCAGGCGAAAATAGGCGAGGAATTCGGCGTCTCCCAGTCGACGATCAGCCGAGCCATTGCCGTGATAACACCGCTCCTCGCTGAGTGCACGAGAGAATTCGCGCCCACGGCGGACGACCTGGACCCGGAGGCGCAGTACATCATCGACGGGACCCTGCTCCCGTGCTGGTCATGGAAGGACCGGCCGGAACTGTACTCGGGAAAGCACAAAGCCACCGGGGTTAACGTCCAGGTCACCTGCTCCGTTTACGGCCGCCTTTCCTGGATCTCGGACCCGGTCAGCGGCAACCACCATGACAGCTACTGCCTACGCGATTCCGAGGTGCTGCTGACAATGAATCCCGGAAATTGGATCGGCGACAAGGGCTACGTCGGCAACGACATGATCACTCCGTTCAAGAAGCCATCCGGAGGCGAGCTCCTGGACTGGCAAAAAGAATTCAACAGCGGCGTCAACAAGATTCGCTGGAGGATCGAGCAGGTAATCTCTCACTTCAAGAACTGGAAGATAATGAGCACCGACTACCGTCGCCCCTTCACTACCTTCGCCGCAACCATCTCAGCCGTTGCCGGTCTACACTTCTACAGAATGCGCTGAATAACCTTCTTTGGGTTATCTGACCCGATTCCGCGAATAGCGCGTCGAGCTGACCCCTTCCTCTGTAAAGGATCTTGGTATGGCAGGCTTGCTGGTACTGGGCACGCTGATAGCCCGGGGTCGGCGCCGGGTTCGCGTTTGCGCGCCTTTCTGTGGTTCGGGGCTGGTGAGCCGTGGGCCAGGGCTGCCGCCTGACGCCGCCTGACAGAGGACCGCGGTCTCGGGGTTCGGATCGGCCGCCCGCTGGGCACCGCCACATCCAAGGGGCCACCGTCGAACCCCGGGACCGCGACCGGGGCAAACACTGCGGTCACCCGCGGGGACGCCTGCGCCCGCGAGCTTGGCAGGGCCACCACGCGGCATGCTCCCGTTCAGTGACGCCGCCCCCGCGAGCCTGTTGCCGAGCCGGCGGAGCGCAACGCAGTGGCTGAGGCCGCAGGCGCGGAGCTGGTCGTAATAGGCACGGGCCCTGGCCGAAGCGTTCAGCGGCGCGGGCCTGGCCGGCCCATGCCCCAGCGGGCAGCTCGGCATTGCCCTGTCTTGCCTCGACGGGAACCATCCCTGGCTCCGGCGGCATGTCCGCCACAGGCTCGCAAGGCACCAGAACTGGTAACTCTGTCCTGTTCGTGCGTGGTGAACTCGCCAACGACCCGGCGCGCCGATTCGGCAGGGAGAGCGCGTGCTGTCCGTCCGTGGCATCCCTGGCGTGGTCACTCGCTGTTGCAGGGATGCCCGGGTCGGCGGGAGGGGGTGTTCCGGGTGCTGGCCGGCGTCAGCGGGATCGGTGGTGAGTGCTTCTCCTGGATGGGCGGGGGGCAGCAGGGCGGTGACCGGGTTGCTGCTCATCTAGATGCCGGGCATGCCGGCGGTAACACGACGCGCACGTGCCAGTGGTCCGGGACAGCATTATGGCCCCGCAGGAAATGGCGGCAGCGCTGAAGCTCGCACCGCGATCAGGTCCTGCCCGGCGCGCCGCGCCGTTGGCGTTGCCCAGGTGCTCCTGGTGGCCGGGGAACCTGGTTGAGCTGCGTGTCGTCGCCCCACAGAATCCCCACAAGTCCGGGTCTGCGGCGTAGTTCCCCACAGAATCCCCACGGACGAAACGGCATTCCCCGGCACAAGACGGCACGGCTGCTAGCATGGCCTTGTTAGCCCTGACAAGCCTTTATGCAGGCAGCGCGGGGCTGACGCTGTTGACAGCTCCCGTGGTCCGGGCGAGTACAGACCTTCTGAAAAGCGGAAGGTCGGCAGTTCGACCCTGCCCCTGACCACCATTGTTCGGCACGGCCGATAGCCTGCGACACTTGCATTTTGCCTGTTCAGGGTATGTTTTCGTCCCTATTTTAGCATGAGTGCCGGGGTGTGCCGCGGTATGCCGTCGTGTCCGTGGGGATCTTGTGGGGGCAGCCCGGGACGCGGACTTGTGGGATTTTTGTGGGGCGGCCGGGCGGCCGGGCGGCTGACAGAGTCGTGGCGTCAGGTGTCGGTCATGATGCGGTCGTAGGTGCGGCGGGCGCGGGCGCTGCGGGCGCTGGCACCGTAGCGGGCGAGCATCTGAGGAGACGCCCAGCCGTTGAGTTCCATCAAGTCCCCCTCGGGACTGCCGCGGTCGAGCCAGGTGTGGCTGAAATGGTGCCGGAACCGGTGCGGGTGCACGGCCACGCCGCACTGGCGGCCGCGGCGGGCGATCATCTGGTAAATACCGGCAGCAGTCAGCGGCTCCCGGTTGCCCGCGCCCAGCCACAGCTGNGGCCGCCAGGCCTGGGCGTGACGGGCGCGGGCCCGCAGGTACCGGTCCAGGCTGCGGGCGGCCTGGTGGCCGATCCTGACGATGCGGGGCTTGCCGCCCTTGCCGCGGACGGTGATTTCCCGCTGCCACAGGTCGATGTCGCTGCACCGCGGGTCACCGGGGTCGTAGCGGAGGCCGGCCAGCTCGGCCAGCCGGATGCCGGTCGCCTTGAACACCGCGATGATCGCGGTGTCACGCCGCTGCGCGAACGTCCGGCCTGCGCACGCGTGTTCCAGCCGGGTCAGCTCCTGGCCGGTGAAGACCGGGATCAGCTGCTGCCGGACCGGCGGGGGCCGCAGCCTGGCCATCGGGTCGGGTAGCTCGTCTTCGGCGGCCAGCCATTTGAAGAACTGCTGCAAGGCGCGGTACTGGTTGCTGGCGTAGGCGCTGCTGTAGCGGTCCAGCAGCCAGGACATCCACTGCTGGATGTCGTGGCCGTCGACCTGCTCCCAGGTGTCCCGGCTGGCCTGGCCGAGCAGGTGGGCGGCGGCGAACCACTGCGCCGCCTCGGTATAGGTGCGTATCGTCTTGGCGGACTTGTTCCCGGCGGCCAGGTGCAGAGCGAACGAGCTGATCTCGGCCTGGAGCATCCCGGCGTCCAGCTGCTTGGGCTGGCGGGTGCGCGGTCGCGGTGCGGTCATGGTCTTCTGCCCTTTCTCCCAGGTAGCGCCCCATCCGCAGCCCGGCGTTTCGCGCGGGCGGGACCAAAGCACCAAGGTGGCAGGGCCGCATCCCTGGGGTATGAGGGGCAGGGCAGCCTCGCGAGCTCACGGTGCCTGGCCGTCCCGGACCTAGCGGCCCCGCTCCACGGCGAGTCATGCCCTGCCAGACGGTGATGCGCAGCTGAGAAGCCGACCGCGCTGCAGCCCGGCGTGATCAGCCGGTCCGTGCCCAGTCCAGCACAAAGGATTCCCGGTATCCAGTTCTCCGCAGCGGCCCCGCCTATCACCCAGCGTCATCGTCGGCACGGAAGCTAGGGTGCGATATCCGCCTTCTGCGCGGCAGGCGGGTCACCAGGATGACCGTCGTTGCCGGACCCGAACCGGGTGATAAGCGCCAGCCGATCGGTTCACGGCTACGATGCCGGGTCCTCGCGCGGCCCGAGGCGGTCAGCGTGGCGATGCACGATCCGCCACCCGCGGCCAGCACGCTGGCAGATGTGCGTCACCCTGAGCGCGGTCTCACGGCGGGCCGCGCCGTCGACCAGGCCCACGTTCGTTTCTATGTCGATCGAGTAGGCCAGGTCACCGCTCGAGCCGGCCGCGAGGTTGCCGATATCGACGTGCCCGTCCCCGAAACGGCTGGCCGCCCAGTCCAGACGCCTGCTGACGGCGTCCCAGCCTTGCTCGTACCCTCCCCATCCGCCGAAGATCGTCACGTCATCCGAGTGGGACCACAACTGCTTGTAGGGGCCAGCGTCGCCGTTGACGAACCGCTCGAGAGCCCGGCGACGCTGGTCGCAGAACTCATCCCAGCTAGGCATCTTCCGTCACCCCTCTCCGCTCGTTACCCCTCTGAGAACCCATAGTGCCCCGGTGCACGCTCACAGGTGGACGCGCCGGGCCTGTCCGGGTCCCCGAGCGCGGCCGGGCCCGACCCGTCCGGCGCGGTTGCCACGTCCGTTGGGTATTCCGCTCCGCACCGCACGGACCGGCGGCCATTCTGCCGCGCCCCGGCCCGATGTGCGTGCCCGACTTCGCCGGCCTGCTGGCCGGTTTACCGCTCATGCGAAATGAGTATTTCATTCGCGCGGATATCTATACGCCGCCTAGCATATTCACTCACGGTTCGCTGGACTTGATCCGCGACCGCTGCGCAGCCTTTTCCAACGCTCCGGTAGGAAATCAGACCGAATCGGTGCTTGACGGCTGTCAGGTGCAAGCGTCAGGTACGGTGCCCCGTATCAGCCATATCTGGGGGCCTTTTAAGACGAGTCGCCGTGAGGTTACCGGACCGTGACTATCCGCAGCATTCGCGGTGGTGCTCGTGGCTGCAGGGCTTCCGCGACCGCTCGTGCCACTCCTCGCAGCGGTGTCCGCAGTCGCTCCTGCAGCCATCATGAGCCTGGGGACAGGGCCTCGGGCATGGCGCCTCACCGGAGACCGCAATCGTGCGCGGACCGCTCGGATCGCTGCTCCAGACGGTCACTGTCGCGGACTTGGCGCCGGGACTTGCGGGAGCGAACCGGATGGGCAGCGGCACGGAACTGCCGGGACTGATGGCGAGCGGGTAAGACTCGACCTCTGGCATGAGGAACTCGCCGGAGGAGGACGTCACGCTGGTGATCTCCAGGGCGCACGTGCTGCTGTTGTTCAGGATCAGCAACTCGTCCGCGAAGCCGCCCACGTCGGCGGTGCCGAAGTTGCCAGAATCGCTCACGATCGCGCTCAGCCGCGGCTGGGCGCCAGTCCCTGAGACGCTCACGGAATGCGGGCTAGATGGATCGTTGCTGACGATCGTCAGGCTCGCGGAGACAAAGCCGGGGCTGACGGGCTGGAAGCGGGCCACCAGGTCGATGGAACTGCCGACGGCGATCAGGAGCGGGTAGCTGCTGACATCGGGGACCAGGAAGCTGGGCGAGGACGAGAGGATTTCGGTTACCGCCAGGGGGCCGAAGCCGGTGTTGTTGATGGTGAGCAGTAGGTCCGTCCACGAGCCGGGGCACACATGGCCGAAGTCGCCGCCGCTCGCGATGGCCGTCGCCGCGATCGGCTGGCTCGCCAGGGCCGCGTAGAGACGCGAACCCCTGATGCTGCCCCATCCGGTGCACGCGTCCCAGCCCTTGACTGCTGTATAGCCGGGAGAGGTGATCACGGTCGGCGGGTTGGGCGGCTTCAAGGTGAAGCTGAATGCGTTGCTGCCGCCGTCGTCGATGTCGTTGAAGATGCTCGCGCCGGGTGTTGTGGCTAGCGCGTAGAACGCGGAGTTCAGCCAGCCAAGCCGGTACCCGAGCGTGGCGTTAAGTAGCGCGATCAGTCCCGCGTAAAGCGGCGACGCCTCGCTGGTGCCCCACCAGACCCCGGCGTCAGCGCCGTACAGCTGGATGTCGTAGCCGTTGGCGTAGCCTGCGATGTCAGGCAGGCCCCTGCCGATGGTCGTTCCGTCGTTGATCGACGGCGGAACCCCGACTCCGGCCTGCCAGGGTGGCAGGGGGAAGGCCGTGCTGATGCCGCCGGCCGTCACGCCGTTGTCGTTCCACGTGATCTCGCTGAAGGCCGAACCAGAGACGTTTCCGATCGTCGTGCCACCGACCGCGGTCACCCAGGGGTCGCAGGCCGGGAAGCAGGCATGCGCACGGCCGTCGGGCTCGTCGGCGTTACCCATCGACCCCTTGTCGCCCGTCGCGGCGAACACCGTAACCCCCTTGCTCGCCCCCAGCTTGAAGAAGGAACTGATCGTGGCCAACTGCGGCGCACTCCAGTCAGCCTCGTCCCAGGCCCAGCTGATGGTGAGCACCGACGGTGACGGCTGGCCCGGACCGGGAACGATGGCGGTCGTGATCGCCGAGATCCATCCGGTCTCCGTATTGTTGCCGATGAAGTAGACCGCGATGGTCCCGCCGACGGCCACCGAGCCGACGACATCGATGTCGAGAGCCACTTCCGCGTCGTCACCGCTGACATTTCCCGGGCCTCCCTGGACCGTGTTCGAGCCCCCGGACACCGGGACCGGCGGGGTGAGCGTCGGCGGCGGGAGAGGCGGATTAAGCCCCGCGAAGAACGCGTCGATGTCGGCCGGATGACCGCCGGCGTCGACCACGTACCCGCCTCCGAACTCGAAGATCCCGACGGTCTGGCCGGAGATGCCCGGCGGGACCGACGGGAAGTCGTAGAGCGCCGTCACGTCCGGTGGGGTGAGGGGCGTGATCGTTACCGCAGGGCCGCCGGCGCGGGCGGCCAAGCGCCGGTTGTCCAGCCCGAAGACGGCCTGCACTACCTCGGCGATGTCGGCCGGGACAGCGAGAGCACCCTCGTAGCCTCGATAGGTCTCGGACGGTGCCTCATACCTCGACAGGGTGATGCTGAAAGCCCGATCGAATTGCGCCACCGTGCCCGATACCTGCACAAGCCGCCGCGGCAGGTTCGTCTCGACGACCTGGAGACCGTTCTGGGCCGCGAAGGCGACGACCCTGCCGATGTCCTCCTGAGCAGCACCATGCCTTATATCTGCCTCCTCGTTAGTGAGGTACCGCCGCTCANTGTGGGGTGTCGCCACCCAGTGCTCGACGCCTGGGGGTTCCGGCACGTCAGGGCGCTGCCGCGTGATCAGGATGACGACGATCTGCTCGGCGGGATCAGCCGGTCCGACCCGGCGTACCCCGGTAGCGTGCCGACGCTCGGTGCCTTCCATTCGGACGGGACGTGATTGGGAGGGTGGCATGACAGGTACTCCTTAGCGCGAATCGCTTCATCACCCTTCAGAGGCCGCCTGACCCACGCTGATACATTGCCCCAAGCCCATTCCCCGCTTGACAGGATCCTCCCCCGCCGAATCGGTGCAGCAAGATGCCTGGAGGGCTGTACGTGCCAGCCCAGACCGGCCAGATCTGTATCACCGCTCATAGGCCTGGGGCTTGAGCTGGAGCCGCCCGTAACGGCGGGTCAGCGCGCGGTTATCAAGAGCCCTTCGCATCGTTTGGCTGCATGGCCGTCCTTGTTACGGTTCCGGCGGCCAGCCGGCCAGGCTGTATATTTATACATCGCCGCGCTTGGGGTGAACGTCCTCAATTGCCGCGAGGTGAGCGTCGCCCAGCGCGGGCCGACTGCTCTTTGGGCTCGAGGGAACTGCTCAGCTGACCCGCCGGACAGTAGCTCCGGCTCGGATGGCCTGGGGAATCTCGGCCACCTGGTCGACCACCTCGAGCAGGTGAGCAAGCTGATCGGTGGGGGCATCGGAACTGACCTCGACCGAATAGTCGATGCCGGTGGACCGCCAGGTCGCGGTGTCGAACCCGCCCGCCGCGCTCACACGGGCCCCTGTCAGTTCGATTCCCAGCGCCGCGGCTTCCCGGTACAGGTCATTGAGGACACAGCCGGCGGCCGCGAGATGGAGCAGATGCCCGCCGGTGAAATCGGCTTCCACCGTGACGCCGCCGGGGGTCCACCGGTGCGGGAAGCGGGTGGCAGCGCCGGAGCCGGCCATCATTGTCCCAGCGCCTACCGTGACCTGGAAGCGGTTGTCCATCAGCGGCTCCTTATCAAGAATGTGGCGCTCAGCGGGTTGACCGGAAGGCTGACTGAGCCATCTCCAATTCTGGTCCGTCCCATCCGGGCGGCATCCTCACATGCCGCGATGTGAGCACCGAGCGGTGTCGGGGCTCACGGACCGAATAGATCCAGGTCGGATAGCTTGTCGGGTCTGCCTGGGGTGATCATCCCGGTCAGGTAGTCGTCGTCCATCTCGTCGAGGTAGATGCCGTACGGAGCCCCGCCCGAGGTGCACCCCGCGACGAAGTACG
>JGI12269J14319_10005655_pt1 | contig 11013 bp, 11 predicted proteins | sample PeaSoiSIISIP2007_FD_14319 | JGI IMG/M metagenome (IMG submission 14319) | reverse complement strand
GTCGAGGCCGCCGGCGGCCTCGACGCGCTGATCAACAACGCCGGCGTCACCATCAGCGGCCCGCTCGAGCACCTGCCGCTCGAGGACCTGCGCCAGCAATTCGAGATCAACGTGTTCGGCGTCGTCGCGCTGACCCAGGCGATGTTGCCGGCGCTGCGCGAGAGCCGCGGTCGGGTGGTCGTCGTCGGCTCCGTCGGCGGCCGCAATGCGATGCCGCTGATCGCGCCCTATTGCGCGTCCAAGCACGCGATCGAGGCGCTGGTCCCGGCGCTGCGCATGGAGCTGAAACACGCCGGAGTCGCGGTCAGCCTGGTCGAACCGGGCAGCACCCGCTCGGCGATCTGGGACACATCGATCGCGCGCTCGAAGGCCAGCGGGGCCGGGCTGACGAATGAGGCGATCGAGCAGTACGGGCCGGCGCTGGAGGCGCTCAGAGCATTCGCCGGCCGCGTCGGTAGGGCGGGCAGCCCGCCGCAGGTCGTCGCGCGCGCCATCGTCAACGCCGTCGAGGGCCGCCGTCCGAAGCGACGCTACGTCGTCGGCGCCGACGCTCGCGCGCAGCTGCTGCTGGGCGGCCTGCCGGGCGCCTGGCGCGAGCCGCTGCTGCGACGATTGCTGTTGCCGGCGCCCAGCCGCTAGGGGCCGGCTACCCCCGAGCCCGCTCGACCGTCTCGACCGGCGGGCAGGCGCGGAGCGCGGCAGCGATGTTGGTCAGGTGGCGGGCGTCGCGGACCTCGACGTCGAAGTCGACGTCGAAGAAGTCGCCTTGGCCGCGGTGGTCCATGCGCAGGCCGATGATATTGCCGCCCGCCTCGCCGATGATCGTGCAGGCCTGGCCGAGCACGCCAGGGGCGTCGCGGATGGTGGCCGTGAGCCTGGCCTGCGAGACGGTGCCGTCCTCGGCCTGCGGCGTCCACTGCAGGTCGCGCCAGAGGTCGTCGCGATCCTCGAACTCGGCGAGCCTCGGACAGTCGATCGCATGCACGACAAGCCCTTCTGCGCCTGGCTCGAGGATGCCGACGATGCGGTCGCCGGGCAGGGGGTTGCAGCACTCGGCGAAGTGCAGCGAGACGCCGGGGGTCAAGCCCCCGCCGCGCACGAAGAGCCGCGCGCCGGCGCCGTCCTCGATGCGGCGGAGTGCGGCCGCACTGGCCTTGCCGCTCTCCTTCAGCCCCGGGAAGATGGTCTGCAGCACCTGACCGGGGGTGACGCGACCGCGGCCGACCGCCTCGAACAGCTCCTCCTCGGTCGCCGCGGCGAACCGGTCGAGCGCCGGCCTGAGCAGCACGCTCGCGCGCGACTTGCCCGCCCGCTCGAAGGTCTGGTCGATCGAGGCGCGGCCGAGGCGGATGAACTCCTCCCGCTCGGTCTGGCGGATGTGGCGGCGGATCGCCGAGCGGGCGCGGCCTGTGATGGCCAGCGAGCGCCACTCCGGATGCGCCGGGGCCGAAGCCCCGCGGACGATCTCGACCACGTCGCCGTTGGTGAGCGGCGTGCGCAACGGGCGAAGCTCGCCGTTGATCTTCACGCCAACGGTGGTGTCGCCGACATCGGAGTGCACCGCATAGGCGAAATCGAGCGGCATGGCGCCGCGCGGCAGGCTGATCAGCTGACCCTTGGGCGTGAAGACGAACACCTGGTCGAGGAACATCTCGAGCTTGGCGTGCTCGACCAGATCCTCCGCGTCGCCGCCGTGCTCGAGCACCTGCACGAGCTGGCGCAGATTCACCAGCGGGTCGCGGCCGCCGGCGGCCTCCATCGCTTCCGGATCGAAGCCGTAGGATTCGTCCTTGTAGCGCCAATGAGCGGCGACCCCCTCCTCGGCCACGCGGTCCATGGCCTCGGTGCGGATCTGCATCTCGATGCGCATGCCCTTGGGCCCGACCACAGTGGTGTGCAGCGAGCGGTAGTTGTTGCGTTTGGGCGTCGAGATGAAGTCCTTGAACCGCTCGGGCACGCAGGGCCACACGCGGTGGACGACGCCGAGCGCGCGGTAGCAGTCGGGCTCGGAATCGACGATCACCCGGAAGGCGTAGATGTCGGCCAGCTGGTAGAAGCTGATCGACTTGCGCTGCAGCTTGCGCCAGATCGAATAGGGGTGCTTCTCGCGGCCGACGACGTGGGCGGTCAGGCCTTGCGCCTTCAGCTTTGCGGCGATCTCGTCTGCGATTACCGAGACGGCCGCCTCCTGCGTCCCGCGCAACGTCTCCAGCCGCCGCACGATCGCGTCGCGGGCGATTGGGTTCAGGTGCTGGAACGCCAGCTCCTCGAGCTCGGTGCAGATGCGGTGGCAGCCGATAGAGCGGGCGAGCGGGGCGTAGATGTCCAGCGTCTCGCGCGCGATGCGCTCGCGCTTGCCCGCATCGGCGATGAAGTTCAGCGTGCGCATGTTGTGCAGCCGGTCGGCCAGCTTGACCATCAGGACGCGCACGTCCTTGGAGATGGCCAGGATGAACTTGCGCAGGTTCTCCGCCTGCCGCGTGTGCTCGGCGGTGAGCTCCAGGCGCGACAGCTTGGTCACGCCCTCGACCAGCTCGGCGATGTCGGCCCCGAACGTAGCCTCGATGTCGGCGCGCGTGGTCGGCGTGTCCTCGATCACGTCGTGCAGGAGCGCAGTGACGATGGAGGCGGTGTCCAGCCGGTAGTCGGTCAGGATGCCGGCGACCTCGATCGGGTGGGCGAAATACGGGTCGCCGGAAGCGCGGGTCTGTGAGCCATGCACGCGCATCGCGTACACGTAGGCGCGGTTCAGGAGGTTCTCGTCGGCCGTCGGGTCATAGGACTTGACCCGCTCGATCAGCTCGTACTGGCGCAGCAGCTTTGGCGGCGCGCGACGCTTGGACTTCGGTGCGACGTCCGGTTCGGCGAGCGCTGGGGTCGTCGCGACAGGGGCCGGCGCGACAGGGGCAGGTTCTGCGGCCTGGCCGGTCAGTACCGCTCCTCTTGACCGCCATCACGGTCGCTCTGCAGCGCGCGCAGCAGCTCCTGCTCGCTCATATGCTGGTGCTGCGGGTCGGCCAGCAGGGCCAGCGTTTCGGCCTCCTCCTCGGCGTCGGCATGCTCGTCGACGCGCTGCAGGCTCGTGATCAGGCTTTCGCGCAGGCCTTCGGAATCGACTACGTCGTCGGCGATCTCGCGCAGCGCAACGACCGGGTTCTTGTCGTTGTCGCGGTCGACCATCAGGGACGCCCCGGCCGAGATGGCGCGGGCGCGATGGGCGGCGAGCAGAACCAGGTTGAAGCGGTTAGGGACTTTCTCGACGCAGTCTTCGACGGTGACGCGGGCCATTGACACTCTCGGGAGGGGGATGAAGGCCAAGGAAAATAGTGGTTTTCGACACATGTTGCAATGCCGCGGGGGGCGGCCCTGCGTCTCTGTCGCAGGACTGACACCCAGCGCTTCTAGGCTCGCGGGTCTCAGGGGTCGGGGATAGAAGCCATGAAGCGGCGCGCATTGTTCGTCATCCTTGGGGCGGCGTTGCTGATCGCGCTCGCCGGCGCGGGAAGCGCCAGCGCCCAACCGAAGACACTGCAATTCCTCGGCGCAACGGACGTTGACCCGGTGCGGCTGCTTCCCGCGCCGCCGGCCGACGGTTCGCCGGCCAATCAGGCCGAGCTCGCTGAGCTCAGGCGAATCGCAACGGAAACCGCGCCGGAGCGCTGGGACCAGGCGAAGTGGGATGCGGACAACGAGAACGGGACGATCTTCCAGAGCGCGATCGCGCCGGGCTTCGACCTCAGCGCGCTCCCCGTCACCGCCCATCTGCTGGCCGACGTCCGCAACGAGGAGGCGATCGCCGCCTCGAAAGCCAAGGACTACTTCAAGCGCGATCGGCCGTGGGTGCTCGACGATTCTCTGAAGACCTGCGACCGCCAGGATGCCCCGCAGAGCTCGTATCCCAGCGGGCACGCGACCATGGCCTTCGCCATGGCCGTCGTTCTGGCGCAGGCGATGCCGGACAACGCCGCCCAGATCATGAACCGCGCGCGCGACTATGCTGAAAGCCGCCTGATCTGCGCGGCCCACTGGCGCAGCGACATCGTCGGCGGTCAGGCGCTGGGCACGGCGGTCGGCAGCGAGCTCTTACAGAACGCCAAGTTCCATCAGGAGCTGGTCGCGGCGGAACAGGAGCTGCAAGCTGCCCACCTGACGGCGCCGACGAACTAACGCGCCGCCGCCGCCGGCCCGCTCACGGTGGCATCGAGGTCGTTGATCAGGCCGTCGGCCAGCGAATACACCCAGCCGTGCACGCTGAGCGGCTGGCCGCGCGCCCAGGCGTCCTGCACGAAGACGTCGGCGGCGACATTCCGAACCTGGCGCATGACGTTCAGCTCGCAGAGCCGGTCCAGCCGCTCACCCGCCTCGGCGATGGCTTCGAGCTCGGCGGCGTGGTCGTGGGCGACCTCGCGGATCGGGTGCAGCCAGTGGTCGACCAGGCCGCGCCGCTGGCCGCCGACCGCGGCCGCCACCCCACCGCAACCGTAGTGACCGACGACGATGACGTGCTTGACCTTCAGGACGTCGACCGCGAACTGCAGCACCGAGAGGTAGTTGGCGTCCTGCGGCGGGGCGAGATTGGCGACGTTGCGATGCACGAACAGCTCGCCCGGATCCAGGCCCACGATCTCGTTGGCCGGCACGCGGCTGTCCGAACAGCCGATCCAGAGATATTCCGGCGCCTGCTGGCCCAGCAGCCGCTTGAAGAACCCCGGATCGCGGGCGACCTGGCTCGCCGCCCAGGCGCGGTTGTTGGCTTTCAGCTGGTCGAGCACGGCGCGGTGCTTATGGGCTGATCGGCGTTGCGTCCAGGCCGATCGTTGCGCGAGCCGCCAGCCTCGCCGCCGTTTCCCCGAGCACGGGATGCACCCAGTCCGGCGCGATCTCGGCCAACGGGCCTGTCACGAACAGGCGCTGATGCGCCCTGGGATGCGGCAGGATCAGACCCGGCTCGTCGACGACGGCGCGGCCATGGGCGATCAGGTCAAGATCGAGCGTGCGCGGAGCATTGCGCGGCCCGCCCTCGCGCCCGAACTGCCGCTCCAGACGACGAAGCGCGGCAAGCGTCTCGCGCGGTCCGAGGCTTGTCTCGACAAGCGCCAGACCATTGAGGTAGTCAGGCAGGCTCGGGTCGGGCCAGGAAGCGGATCGCCACCATGACGATCGTTTCACCAGCGTCAGGTCTGCGTCGGCGAACCGGCCCAACGCCGCCTCGAGCAGCGCTTCGCGCCCGGCGTAATGTCCGGCGAGATTGCTCCCGAGCGCGACCAGGACGGCGTCATCCAACATCAGGGCGATGAACTCATGACCTTCTACCCGAACGACCGCATCGCCCTCTTCATCGACGGGGCCAATCTCTACTCGTCGGCGAAGAACCTCGGCTTCGACATTGACTACAAGAAACTGCTGGCCGAGTTCCGCACGCGCGGCGTGCTCGTCCGCGCCTATTACTACACGGCGCTGGTCGAGAACGAGGACTACTCGCCGATCCGGCCGCTGGTCGATTGGCTGGACTACAACGGCTATGCGCTGGTGACCAAGACCGCGCGCGAATACACCGACCGCGAGGGCCGCAAGCGTTGGCGCGGCGACATGGACGTCGAGATCGCCGTCGACATGATGGAGCTCGCCGACCACGTGGACCACGTCGTGCTGTTCTCCGGCGACGGCGACTTCCGCCGGCTGGTCCAGTCGGTGCAGCAGAAGGGCGTGCGGGTGACGGTGGTCTCGACCGTCAAGTCGCAGCCGCCGATGGCTTCCGACGACCTCCGCCGCCAAGCGGATGCGTTCGTCGAACTGCAGGATCTCGCCTCGATCATCGGGCGTCCGGCGCGGCCGCACATGCCCCGCTTCGTCCAGGGCGAGCCGGCGCCGGCCCAGGACCGCGAGGCGGACGCCGACGCTTGAGCGACGCGGAGCCGCCAAGGGACTGTCCGCTCTGTCCGCGACTGGCCGCCTACAGACACCAGAACCGGCGCGAGCACCCTGACTGGTGGAATGGACCCGCGCCCTCGTTCGGCGACGAGCGGGCGCGCCTGCTGATCGTGGGCCTTGCTCCCGGCCGCGCCGGCGCCAATCGCACGGGCCGGCCGTTCACCGGCGACTTCGCCGGCGTGCTCCTCTACGAAACCCTGATCAAGACAGGCTTCGCGCGCGGGCGATATGGCGCGCAGGTCGACGACGGGCTCGAGCTGGTCGACTGCATGATCACCAACGCCGTGCGCTGCGCACCGCCCAAGAACCGGCCGCTGCCTATAGAAGAGGCAACCTGCCGGCCGTTCCTGGCGGCGCGGATACGGAGCCTCCGGCGCCTCAAGGTCATCGTCACCCTGGGCGACCTGGCGCGGCGCAATGTGGTCAGAGCCCTGGACGCAAAGCCTTCCCAGGCAAGCGGCGGACACGGGACCGAGACCGATTACGGCCGCTATCGCCTGATCAACAGCTATCACTGCTCGCGGCTGAACACGAACACCGGGCGCCTGACGCCAGCGATGTTCGAGGCTGTTTTCGAGGCTGCGCGCGCTCATTTGCGAGGCTGATGCGCGGCAACTAGGCCCCGCCTGCGTCTTCGCGCTTGGAACCACAACACGGTTCCGTGAGTTTGCGCTGATCAACCGGAGCCTTCCCAATGACGTCCACCCGACTGCCCGCTCGCTTTCTCCCCGGCGCCTCGATCGTCATCCTCGCGGCGATCGCCGGCCTCGCCATCGCCGGCTGTTCGCCCTCGGCGAACACAGCGGCCAGCTCGGACTCGAGCGCGACGGATTCGACCGCGGCGGCCTCGGCCTCGTCGGCCGACTCGACGGCGATGGCGGCAAGCGACTCGTCGATGGCGATGTCGAGCGCGGCCTCGAGCGCGGCGCCGGCGAACCAGTAGCGACCGCCTAGCCGCGGTCGCGCATCAGCCGGCCCTGCTCGCGTTTCCAGTCGCGTTCGGCGTCGGTGGCGCGCTTGTCGTGCATCTTCTTGCCGCGGGCGAGCGCAAGCTCGAGCTTCACTCGCCCGCGGTCGTTGAAATAGAGCCGCATGGGCACCAGCGTGCGGCCCTCGCGCTGCACCGCGCCCATCAGCCGGTCGATCTCCTTGCGATGCAGAAGCAGCTTCCGGGGCCGCCTGGGCGCATGGTTGAACCGGTTGGCCGGCCCATACTCGGGGATGTTGGCGTTGATCAGCACCAGCTCGCCGCCCTCGGCGGCGGCGTAGCTCTCGGCGATGTTCGCCTTGCCCTGCCGCAGCGCCTTCACCTCGGTGCCTGTCAGCGCCAGCCCCGCCTCGAAGGTCTCGTCGAGAAAGTAGTCGAACCGCGCGCGGCGGTTCTCGGCGATCAGCTTGCGCGCCATCTCAGAGGACGCCGGCGTCTTTCATAGCCGCGCGGATCGCCGGCTTGATGGCGTCGCTGCAAGGCGCGATCGGCAACCGCGCCTCCTCCGAGCAGAGGCCGAGCTCGGCGAGCGCGAACTTCGTCGGCGCCGGCGAGGCGTCGAGGAAGAGCGCCTTGTGCAGTCGGATCAGCCGCGCCTGCAGCGCCCTCGCTCGCTCGAAGTCCGCGGCGAGGCAGGCGTCGAAGAACTCCGCACATGCCCTGGGCGCGACGTTAGACGTGACCGAGATGCAGCCGTGACCGCCGTGCGCCATGTAGCCGAGCGCGGTCGGATCATCGCCCGAAAGCAGCACCCAGTCTTCACCGCACATGAGCTTCTGCAGGCTGACCCGCGCGACATCGCCGGTGGCGTCCTTCACGCCGATGATGGTCTTGAGCTTCGACACCCGCGCCAGCGTTTCGTTGGAGACGTCGACACCGCTGCGGCCGGGCACGTTGTAGACCAGCACCGGCATGTCGACGGCCGCGCTCACGGCCTCGTAGTGACGGAAGAGCCCCTCTTGGCTCGGCCGGTTGTAGTAGCCGGTGACCATCAGCACCGCGTCGGCACCGACCGCCTTGGCGTGGCGGGTGAGTTCGACGGCTTCCGCCGTGGAGTTCGACCCGGCGCCGGCGATCACTGGCACGCGGCCGGCCGCTGTCCTGACGCAAAGCTCGACGACGCGCCGGTGCTCGTCGTGGCTGAGGGTCGCGGACTCGCCGGTGGTGCCCGCCGGCACCAGCCCATGCACGCCGCCCGCGATCTGCCGCTCGACCAGGCGCACGAAGGCGGCCTCATCCACGGCGCCATCGCGGAACGGGGTTATCAGGGCCGGAAAGACGCCGCGGAATCGCGATTGGCTCATGAGGTCCGCAAAATGCCGTGAATTGAACCCACTAAGGTTGCAGCAACTGATTCGCCGGACAATATGGCCGCCGGCGCGCGAGCCGCAACCGGCCTAGACCCGGGCGAAGCGAAAGGAAAGCCGTTGTCCCCGTCGATCCGCCGCGCCCTCTTCATATCCGTCGCCGGGACGTTGCTCGGCGCTCTGGCCGCCCAGGCTCAGACGATCACACCGCTCAATCCGGCGCCGCGTCCGATCCAGACGCTGTCGGCGCCGGCCGAGCCGCAAGCGCAGCCGGCAGCGCCGCCTGTCGCCGCGGCGCCGGCGCAACCGGCCGCGCCGCAGACCGTGACAACCGTACAGCCGACAGCCGCCGCGGCGGCGTCAGTCCCGGCCGGCGCACAGACTCCGAGCGTTGTCGGCTCGACGATGTGGCGACCGCCGTATGCCGCTGCGCCCGCCTCTGCCGCCAGCCAGGCGCCCGCCGTCGCCGCATCGACAGCCTCGCAAGGCCAATACGGCGCTACGCCTGCCGCCCCCACGGGGTTGTCGGAATACGCATCGTCGTCCGGCTTGTCGGGCGCCGACCTGCAGGCGTTGGCCGCGGCGATCGGGTTCGCCCGCCGCGGCGAGGTGAGCGCCGCCCAGGCCGAGGCGATGCAGATGGCCGACCCGGTGGCGCGCAAGGTTGTCCTCTGGGCCACGATCGACGCCGACGGCGAGGCGCTGCCGTTCTATCAGCTGGATCAGGCCAGGCGGGATCTCGCCGGCTGGCCCAGGCTCGCCCGGCGCCAACTGGTGACGGAGAAGGCGCTGGGCGGGTCCAACCTGCCGCCGCAGCAGGTCGTGGCCTGGTTTGCCGGCGCGGCGCCCACGACCCCGCAAGGCGCAACGGCGCTGGCAGAGGCCGAGATCGCGCTTGGCCGCGGGCCGGACGCGGCCGCGCTGATCAAGCACTGGTGGCGCGACCAGGTGTTCGACGAGGACCTGCAGCGCGCGATGCTCGAGCGCTTCGGCGGCTTCCTGACCGTCGACGACCACGTCAAGCGCGTCGACACGCTGCTCTACGGCTCGGAAGGTCCGGCCCTGCACGACCTCCTTTCCTATCTCCCCGCCGATCAGATGGCCGAGGCGCGCGCACGCATGGCGCTTCGCGACAATGAGCGCGAGGCGATGGATCTCGTCGCCGCGCTCCCGCCGGCCGAGGCCAACGATCCGGGCGTGGTGCTGGAGGAGGCGCGCTATCTGCATGCGCGCGACCTCGACTCCGAGGCGCTGGCGCTGGTCGCCAAGCTGCCGATGACCATGCCGTGCAACGACGTGGCGGAGAAGAACTGGCCGCTCCGGAAGCAACTGATCAACGCCGCGCTGAAGGGGGGCGACTACCAAGCCGCCTACACGCTCGCCGCCGGCAGCGGGCTGACCGAGGGCGTCGACTACACCGAGGCCGAGTTCTATGCGGGCTGGCTCGCCCTTTCCAAGCTGCACGAACCGCAAGTTGCGGACGGCCACTTCGCCAACATCCAGACGGCGAGCTCGACGCCGATCAGCCAGGCTCGGGCGCTGTACTGGCGCGGTCGCGCCGCCGACGCCGAGAACGACCAGGTTCAGGCCGCGACCTTCTACGCAGAGGGCAGCCGCTATCAGACCACCTTCTACGGCCAGCTGGCGGCGGCCAAGGCAGGCGTGAGCCAGCTGGTCATCGGCCACGATCCGGTCCCCACCGCCGCCGACCGCGCCAAGTTCGAGGGCATGGACGTCGTGCGCGCCGCGCGCATGCTGGCGGCGCTCGACGACCGCGAGCTGTTCCGGTCGTTCGTGCTGGCCGCCGCCGACGACTTCACAGAGCCCTGCCCGGACGCGCTCCTGGTCGACCTCGCCCTCGGCTATGGCGACCAGGACCTGGCCATGCGGGTCGTTCGCGTCGCCGCCCAGCACGACGTCATCCTGCCCGAACGCGGCTATCCGGTGCGCGCGACGTCCGTGATCGCCGGCGCGGCCGAGCCGGCCATGGTGTTCAGCCTCACGCGCCAGGAGAGCAACTTCGATCCGCATGCCCATTCCGGCGTCGGCGCACGCGGGTTGATGCAGCTCATGCCCGGAACGGCAGCCGTGCTCGCGCGCAAGCTGGGCGAGCCCTACTACCCCGGCATGCTGGACGACCCGGACTACAACATGCGCCTGGGCGCCTACTACATCGGCAGCATGATCGACGACTTCGGCGGGTCCTACGTGCTGGCGGCGGCGGCCTACAACGCCGGGCCGGGCCGGCCGGCGGAGTGGGTGAGCTACTGCGGCGACCCGCGCACCGCGAGCGTCGATCCGGTCGATTTCATCGAATGCATCCCGTTCTCCGAGACCCGCAACTACGTGATGCGGGTGCTGGAATCGGCTGAGGTCTACCGCGCCCGCCTGAACGACGGGACGGGCCCCAACCGGCTGGCGACGGACCTGAAACGCGGCGGCTATGTCTACGCCGGCTACCCGGCGGCGGCATCCACGTTGGCGTCGTCGGCGTTTGTAAGACCAGCAACCGACACGGCTCTGCCGAAATAGCCGAGACTCGTCCGTCCACGGACAATCATCCCTGTGGTCTTGGCGCAACAGGTCCGTACGCGATTTACACTGTCACCGATCTGTCGTCAAAGCTTGGCCGTCCCGTCATATGCGGTGGCTAAGCCCGGCTGACCTGATCGCGTCGGTCGGGGCTCGGGGACAAGGATCACAATCATGCTGAAGAGAGGCTCGCTGCTGGGCAGTGCGTCGCTCGCCGTGCTGCTCGCCGCCGGTTTGGCCGGCCAGGCGCAAGCC
>JGI12269J14319_10005651_pt1 | contig 11017 bp, 10 predicted proteins | sample PeaSoiSIISIP2007_FD_14319 | JGI IMG/M metagenome (IMG submission 14319) | reverse complement strand
CAAGCTTGTCGCTCGGTTACGTCATGATCGCTCCTTTGCGTTCATGGCGTCCGACCTACTGGACGCACGTGGATCAAGGCTTAGGGCGGAGGCGGCGTCGAGGCAACCGCTCTCTGCCCCGTCCCACGCTCCGGGGACCGGGCCGGAGAGGGGGGTCCCCTGACCCTGGGCTGCTGCGGCTCACGGGTGCACCATCCCCGAAAGTGCAACTCGGCAGCATTAAATTCCCGCGCATGGCCAAGCAGCGCATGTCCTCGAGCGGGTCGGCATCCTGGTTCGACCCCTCCCAGGTCTTCGCCGACACCCAGAGAGTCGACCTGTTCAACGACCCTCCGTGGCACGCGGTCCCGGACCCGGCCCCGAGGCGGGCGATCGCCGTGGAAGAGCGCGGTCCGTCGTGGTGGGCGATGGCCAAGACCGCCGTGGTCAGCCGGGTCCCCATCAAGCGTGGGCAACACAGCCACTAGGTGCTCGTGACGACTCCCAGGCCGGAGATCGTCATCCGGCCAGGCTCTAAACCGCTCCGAGCGAGGCGCTGAGGTAGGTGGTCCCCGACTCGATCAGGGCGACATCCTGGTCGAAGGGGTTGGATCGGGAGCCGCTGTCGTGGCCTGGTGGGACTGATAGCAGGCGCGGATTTGGCGGCGCGATGTAGCCGACGGCAGGGCCACCTAGCTCTGGACGGAACCGGCCGCGCTGTCCAGCAGAGTCGTTCCGGTTGTGATCAACGCCGACCCCTGGCTGAAGATGGGGGGGATGGACACCGCAGCCCCGGCACCACCGGTGATCCCGACGCTGCCGATGATGCACTCGGAAGCACCTTCGCTGAGGTCACCCAGTGCGCTGGCCCACTCGGACTGGGTAGTGGCGTCGGGGATCGATGGCAGCGTCATGGCGTGGCCGGCATCGGTGAACAGCTGTTTCCAAGAGGGGATCAGGGTGGAATAGCTGCTCGGAGCGGTGGAATTGAGTGCCTGGTTGAGCTTCTCGATGTCTGTCTGCAATGTGGTGAAGACGGTCCCGTACGACAGGTACCACGCCTGGTCGGCCTGACCAACGGACGTGGTCGTCGTCACCGGGGGAAGCGTGGTCGCGGGCGCGATCGGTTGTGACGAAGTGGGTACGGGATGCGTAGAGGGTGGGGTCGCTTGCGCTCCAGGAGGCCGGGCCGCGCTGGCAGCGCTGGTGCTCGGGGCCTTCGTCTGCGCAGGTGCGGTCGTCACGGGTGCTGTCGTCACGGGTGCCGTCGGCTGCGTGGTCGTCGATCGCGGGAGCGCCTGCAGAGCGCGCTCGATCGGGCTCTCGGTGGTGGTGGTGGGCTGGGCTCGCAGGGCGTGTTCGATCGGGCTCTCGGTAGTGCTGGGCGGAAGGTTCAGGACCACGTGTCCCGGCGGCTTCGGCGTCGAAGTGGTCGGGGAAACCCCGCTGCGACCGACGCCGGCGACCCCGAGCAGGCCGACCACGACTCCGGCCGCGATCAACGACACCGCTGCCGTCACCCATGGCTTGGCTGGGCCCTTGCTTGGCTGTGGGCCACTCGAGTGGCCGTCGGCACGCGCAGTGGCAACCCGGTTCGGCGACTGCTCGACCGGAGCTCCGTGAGGTTCACCCGTCTCGCGCCCGGGTCCGTCCGCACCCTCAGAAGGGACCTCGACCGTGGAGATCGCGTCGAAAGAACCCACCCCGTCGTCCCGGACCAGCGGGGTTGGCTCCCCTTGGGCAAAGAGCCGCTCCTCGTGAATTCCGTACGGGTCGGGCCGCCAGCCGTCAGGATCCATTCCCCCCCTGCCACCTTCGAAGGCCCGCATCACCAAACTGCGACCGATCTTGGTTGAGGAATCCTATCCCGCTGCCACGACTATGGGAAAACGGTCCGGGATCAGGCGCGGATGGAGCCGTAGACGCAGCTCCAGAAGTCCACGATTTCTCGGGCGCTTCAGGAGCGGTCGTCACCCGCTGGGGTGAACAAGATGCCCGTGATGGCGCGTCCGGTGTCGGGGCCGGCCCCGGCCATGACGTCGTGCAGTCGCCGGAGCCCCGCTTCGGACAACCCGCGACCCGACACATCACACCACTCTTTCCGGTCTTCGGGTATTGGCTCTGGCGTGCCCTCCGGCGAACGACAAGGCCCCGACGGTCGCGTCGCCCGGTGACCTCGAGCGTCTCCGGGGGAGCCGAGTGTGCGACTCGGTGCCTTCCTCGGTCGCAAGACTGAGAGCCGCGTCGGGGCCGGCCCCGGCGCGATGGGGCACGCCGCGCCCGTCTCGCCAGGTTGTCCCCCATGCCGGTCTCGGGCCCGGCGCGACGGGCATACTGCCGAAAGCCGTCCCGTCCCGCACCGCACTGGGCAAGGAGAATCACAGGATGCGTGATGTCGTGAAGCCGTGGGCGCGTCGACGGCGAGCGGAGACCATCCATTGAACGAGGGACCGCGCCTCGGGCGCCTGTCCTCGCTGTCTCGTCGGCTGGATAGCCCCCGTTGGGCAGGCGCTCTTGCCGGCATGGCAGCGTGCCTCGTGGCCGCGGCGAGGATCGTGGTCGCGGGCCACGGCAAGGTCTCTTCGTTCATCGTCGTCGGTGCCGATCACGTCCGGGGTCGGATTCCCGCAGGCATCGCTGTGGTGTCCGGCCACGGCTACGACGGTCAGTTCTACTACCGGATCGCCCTGGGGCCCTTGAACTTCAGCCGCACCGCATACGGGATCCGGATGGACACGCTGAGTCGATTCGAGCGCATCAGTTATCCGGTATTCGCCTGGCTGGTGGGAGGAGGGCAGAAGCAGGTCGTGCCCTGGTCCCTCGTGCTCGTGAACGTCGTCGGCTTGGCGTGCTTGGGCGCGCTCGGGTCGCTGATGGCCCGGGACGCACTGCGTCACGCATGTTGGGGTCTGCTGCTGCCGGGCTACTTCGGGTTCGTTTGGGTGCTGTCTCGCGATCTGGCCGAGGTCGTGACCGCCACCTTCGTCGTGGCCGGGGTCCTGGCGTTGCGCCACAACCGGTACGTCCTTGCCGCGGGCGCGTTCAGCGTTTCCGTCTTGAGCCGTGAGACCGCACTGCTCGTGATCGCCCTGGTTGCGCTCGAACGACCTCTCCTCTCGATCAGCGCGTGGCTACGAGCAAGACTTGCCGGATCCGGGCCTCAGGTCCGATCGACGCCAGCTGCGAAGGGGACCGCGCCCACATTCTCTTGGCTGACGCCCGCTGTGGTGTTCGTCGCGTGGCAGATCGTCGTGCGCGTGGCGACCGGGGCATGGCCCCTTCTCACCTCGGGCCAGAAGAACGTGAACATCCCCTTGGCCGGATTCGTCGAGGGATTTCGGCACTATGTGGGGCGCCTGCCGTCGACAGCGGCGCTGCTGTGGTTCGCGGAGCTGTTCATCCTCGCCGTCGTCGTCACCTGCGCGGCGCGGGCCCTTCCAACGACAACAGCACGGCTCTACGAACAAGTGGCGTGGATGGTGTACGGAATCGTCGACCTGTCACTGGCGCCGGGAATCTGGCTGGGTGACGTGGGCTTTCGGAGCCTCGATGACCTCTACGTGTTCAGTTGCATCATCCTCTTGTCGTCGCGGCGGCGATTGACCGTCCCGGCGGTGCTCGTCGCCGGAAGCTGGGTGGTCGTCGTGATCGAATTGGTCAGGTTCATCTGACCGGTCCACGCCACCCGGGGGCTCAGGAGGCGCTTCCACCACCGAATCCGGCTCCGGTTCCGGCGCCCGACCCTCTCCCACCAAAGCCTCCACATCCGCTGGGCCCGGCCGGCCGGACCGACACGGATGTGGCGGTCAACGTGCCGCTCGGTGCCTTGGAACCGAACACGTTGACGCACCGGCCCAACACAACCGCAGAGTGCGAAGCCGACTCGACCTTGGTGTAGGTGGTCGCCGACGAGGTCGAGACCTCCACCTGTGCCGGCTTGGAGGAGCTGCCCACGCTCGATGCCCCCACCGAACCGACGATCCGTCCGGTGCCGACCAGCGTCACCGCGGAGCCTGAGACCGCAGTGACCTTGCCCGAGGTTGACGCCAGGGAGAAGCCACCGCCGCCGAAGCCACCGCCGCCGAAGCCACCACCACCACCGAAGCGCCCGTTACCCCTGCCGCCAAAGCCCGTGCTCCCGGTGAAGGGGCACGGGGAGCCGGCGCCGCTGATCACGACCGAGCGCGCCGCCACGGGGCCCGCGGCCGAGCCGTTTGTCGGTGGAGTCCCCGTCACGGCGACGCAGCCGCCCACGGTGACGTCCTGCGCCGTGGCGGACACCGTTTGGGAGTAGGTGGTGGACGAGGTCAGCTGCAACGTGGCTGTACCCGAGAACTGGCTCGCCACGCTCATCGACGATCCCGACACGGCGGTCACCGATCCAGAAGCCACCGGCCGAGCGCTCGGCACAGTCGTCGAAGACGCCGAGGTACCTGAGGTGGCCGACCCCGACGCGCTTGAACAGGCAGTGGCGAGCAAGCCCAGGGCCCCGACGAGCACCACGCTTCGCCGGGCGAGTCGACCTCGCCCCGACCCTTCACGCCATGAAGACCGATCCGTCACGACGCCTCCTGTTCTCACCCTCTGGTCATCCTCAGGGCATGTCAGGCGGTTGCCTTCTTCGAATGCAAACCCCGGTACAAGAACTAACGGATCTTGCTTTCGATTTGCTGAGAATCTTCCCCTCACAAGGAGCGGGGTATGGCCGAACGCCGGCTCTTACCGGCGTCAGGCCTCGAGCAGAGATCGCCAGGGGGCGGTGTCGAGTCCAGGGTAGAGACGTTGAGTGGCATCCAGAAGGGCTGTGCTCCAGATGGGATGCCCTGGAGCCGGGAACCCGAAGAGGGCCAACTCGGCGGGCGTCGACGCCTCGACGAACGCGACCCAGTGGGGCGAGGTCGAGCGCGACTGCATGGTGTGATAGCCCACCCAGTCCTGGCCCGCGAGCTTGTAGCTCGCGTTCAGGAGGAACCGGGCCCCCTCGGGCTCGGTGAGGTTGACAGCCCGGTGGAAGACATCGGGCCGGTAGGCGAGGTACGAACCTCGCACGCCGACGGCACCCTGCTCGGCGGCGTAGAGCTCGGGGTGACGGTCGGGCATCACGAGCGGGACCGTCGTCCGCCGCGGCGCCGAGTCGAGCACCGACACCAGGTGGGTGGGGGCGGTGGTGGGACCGACGTCGGAGAGGTACAGGAACCCCTCCACGTGCCACCACGGCGCCTCTCCCACCGCAGGAAGCCACGAATGGTTCCGGTCGGTGTGCATGGGCTGCTCGTAGTTGGTGATGCCCGTGTACTTCGCCGACACCTGGGCTTGATAGAGGCGGACATCCGTGCTGCCCAGCGCACGCACCGCGAAGTCGACGATCGAGGGATGGACCACGAGCCGGTTGAGGACCCCCGAGCCGGGGAACGGGAACGCGCCCATCCATCGATGCTGATCGTGTCGGAAGCCCGGTCCCTGCGCCGGCCAGGGGAACTCGTCGACCGGGGCGGGGCGTCCGAGGCGGCGCTCGGTCTCCCCTTCGGGATCGGCGTGGTACTCCTCGGCGGTCGGGAACAACGCGTAAAGATCCTGGGCGGCGGCGTCGATCTCTTCCATCGGGACGAGGCCTTCGAGGAGGACCCAGCCGTGCTCACGCCACCTCGCCACTTCGTCATCCCGGGCCAGACGTCCGCGCATCTTCTCCCCCGGCGGGCGTGGTGGTCACGTGCGCCGCGCCGAGCCCAGGATCGCTCGCGTGCGCCGGGAGCCGCAATTGCCCTCGCCGCTGGGCCCGGGGCGACACCTCGGAGCCCGTCCACCGTGGGCCCTGCGCCCCGCCTGTGGGCCTCCCCGGAGCCGCCGACCCGCCCCGGAAGTGCGCCGGGGGGGCCGCCGACTACTCGCCGGGGCGCTCTGTGACCGAAGATACCGGTCACGTTTCCCGCCGGCCCGGTAGGAGGGGCCGCCGGGCCGACGTCTTTCCGAGAATGGGGCGCACCCAGGACATGAAGACCAGGACGTGAAGAACCCCGACGTGAAGAACCCCGACACGGTCCAAGACATGGTGCGGCGCCGAGTTCGCCGGCGGCGGCGGTGGCGCCGCGCCCGCGTGGCCGGCCTGGTCGTGGCGGTGACGATCGCGGCGGGAGGCGCCGCCTTCGGGATCGACCGGATGGTGGTGGCGTTGCGCAAGTACTACGCGTCTCCGGCTCACAGCACCGGGACCACGACCACCACCGCGACCGGGCCCACCACCACCGCGGCGACGGGCCCGCCCAACTGCGTGGGTGGACAGCTCAGTGGGACCGTGACCAACTGGCAGGGCATCAACGGCACCATGTACCAGACCGTGTCACTCACCAACATCTCGCTGTCGCCCTGCACCTTGCTGGGATACCCGGGCCTGGCCGTGAACGGCGAGAACGGCACAGCCCTCCCCGCCGCCACCCAGGACGTGGCCACCATGGGCGCCAGTACCGGCGCGGCGCCCGCCGCCCCCGCACCGATCGTCGTCGCCCCCGAGGCCCGGGCTTGGTTCGAGCTCTCGTACCCCGATGTCTGCAACACCATCCTGAATCCGGGCTCGGGCCCGACGGCAATCCCCAACGCGTGCTACGAGGGGAAGTGGCTCGAGATCACCCCACCGAAGACGGCAAGCCCACTGTTGGTCCTCGAGCCGCTGCGCTTCACCTACGGCGTCGTCGGCTTCGACGTGGGGCCGTTCGGCACGGGCTCGCCCCCGCGATTGCCCGGAAGTTGACCATCCCTTGGACCCGCGTTGATCCCCGCGCCTCAGGATCAGCTCGGGGGGCGAGTGCCATGGCGACCAGGGAGACCGCAGCGAACGAGTACGAGAAGGCGTGCCTGGCCGAGGACCTGGGCCAAGACGTGCTCGCCTTGGCAGCCGTGGCCGCGTCGCATCGTCCCGCCTCGGTGATCCGCCGGATCAACGGCAGGTTGGTGCGGCTGATCGTCGAGTCCGCCTAGACAACCGAGGCCGCCCGACCCTCGAACATGACCCGCCCCCGACTACCCTGACGACGCGATCGGCGCCGCCCATCGAGGTGGCGGGCGCGATTGGAGTGGTTCGTGCGGGGGATTCCATGAGGCGGCGGTTTGTAGCCGCCGCGCTGGCCGGCGTGGCGGCCAGCGGCCTGATCGTCGCCACCACCCCGACCCCGAGCTATGCCGTGTCGACGTTCCAGGGCCATGGGTCCATCGACGAGGCCTACGTCGTCGGTGCCGCCCCGGGCGCGCACCTGACCTTGTTGAACGGGTCCGGCACCAAGGTCGGCACCGGGGTGGTCAACAGCCTGGGTGGGCTCATCGTCGGGAACGTGACGCCGGGTCGCGGCTTCAGGTTCGAGGAGACGGGACCCAAGCAGCGTGAGACGGCGTCGTTCTCGGTGCTGTCGACCAACTCCGCGCCGCCGTCCTCGTTCTACTCGTCCCAGCACCTTCGTGCCGGGCTCAACTACGTACGAATGCGCGACGGGATCACCATCGCCGCCACGGTGCGCCTGCCCCCGGGAAAGACCCTGGCTGACGGCCCCTTCCCCACGGTCATCGAGTACTCGGGCTACGGGACGGCCGCCCCCCACAGCCTGATCGACGCGCTCGAGGGCAAGGCCCCTTCGAGCGATCCGCTGCTCCCCGATACCTCCACCGTGGTGGGGAGTGTCATCGCCCCGATTCTGGGTTTTGCCACCGTCAGCGTCCAGATGCGCGGCACGGGATGCTCAGGGGGTGCGTTCGACCTCTTCGGGCTGCCCTCGGACTACGACGGCTACGACGTGATCCAGGCGGTAGGGGCCCAGCCTTGGGTGCTGCACCACAAAGTGGGCATGGTCGGCCTCTCCTACTCGGGCCTCTCCCAGTTCGAGGTGGCAGGAACCGACCCGCCCGACCTGGCCGCCATCGCCCCTCTCAGTTCGACCGACGACCTCTTCTCGACCGGCTACCCCGGGGGGATCTACAACAGCGGGTTCGCCAAGAGCTGGGTGGCCCAGCGCATCTCCGACGCCCGGGCCGCTCCCCAGGGTGGCCAACCGTGGGCGACCGCCGAGATCGCGGCCGGAGACACGACGTGCCTCGCCAACCAGCGCCTGCACCCCGAAGCCCAGCAGCTCGCCTCACTGGTGAGCCCCGACCTCTCCCGTGTCCCCTCGCTGTTCGACCAGCGCTCGCCGGCGGTGTGGGCCACGCACGTCACGGTGCCGGTGTTCCTGGTGGGGGCCCTCGAGGACGAGCAGACGGGCCCCCAGTGGCCGGCGTTGATCGCCGCCCTTGGGCACGACAAGAACGTCTACGTCACCATGCTCAACGGGACCCACATCGACTCGCTCGGGCCCGACACCTTGTCGCGCTGGCTCGAGTTCCTCGACATCTNCGTGGCCGGCCAGGTGCCGACTCCGAATCCCTTCCTGTCGTTGCTCGCACCTGCGGTCTACGCCGCGGCCACCGGGGGCGGAAAGTCCATCGCACCCCCGCCGCTGCGCTTCACCGACGCCTCCTCGGTCAGCGTGGCCAAGTCCGACTTCGCGGCACAAGACCCTCGCGTCCGCGTGCTCTTCGACAACGGGGGCGGCGCGCTCGGCCCCGGGGCGATGCAGCCCACGTTCGAAACCGGCTTCTCCTCGTGGCCGCCACCGGGAACCGTCACCCGGTACTACCTCGGATCCGGGGGCGCCCTGACGTCGGCCAAGGGTGCGTCCGCCCGTGCGACGTTCCACCCCGACCCGTCGGTTCGTCCCGCCACCGACCTGCCCACGGGCAACGCGTTCGCCGACCAACCGCCCTACCACTGGACGGTGGTGCCCGCCGCCAACGGGGTCGCCTACGAGACACCCGCCTTCAGCTCGCCCACCACGATCGTGGGCCCGGCGAGCCTCGATCTGTGGCTGCGGTCCACCGCGTCCGACACCGATCTCCAGGCCACGGTCACCGAGGTCCGACCGGGTGAGACCCAGGAGGAGTACGTNACCTCAGGCTTCCTGCATGCCGGTTACCACACGCTCTCGCCGTCGTCGACGGTGCTCGACCCCGTTCCCGCCTACCTCAAGTCGGACCGCGCCAACCTGCCTGCCGGGCGCTTCACCCTGGTCCGGATCCCGATCGACCCCATCGCCCATTCGTTCCGGGCCGGCACCCGGTTGCGCATCGTGATCTCGGCGCCCGGCGGCGACCGGCCCTCGTGGGCCTTCGAGACGCCGGCCACCCACGGTTCGGTCACCGACACGTTGTCGCTCGGCGGCTCCATGCCCTCGTCGCTCGTCGTCAACGTGGTCCACGGCGTCAACCCGACCGCCACCATGCCCACGTGCGGGGCGTTGCGGGGAGAGCCGTGCCGGCCGTACTCGAAGATGGCCAACCAGGACTGAGCGTCACCGGCCCGCGCGCCGACGGCGGTGGCGTCGGCGGGTTACGAAGGCGGGATCTCCTCGACCGCGAATTCCGGGCAGTTGGCGATGGCGAGGCGGGCGCGCTCCTCGAGCTCGGTCGGCACCGAGCCGTCGCCGACGACCGTGGACAGGCCGTAGTCGTCGATCTCGAAGAGCTCCGGGACGAGCCCGTAGCAGCGGGCGTGGCCCTGGCATTTGTCAGGGTCCACCCGGATCTTCACGGGAACACCACCGGGAGCAGCCGGGGCCCCCGCACCTGGCCCCCGGCCCAGGTGACCTCCTCGCCCTCCTCCAGGCGGAACTCGGGGATCCGGCGCAGCCACTCCTCGAGGGCCACGCGCAGCTCCATGCGGGCCAGATTGGAACCGGCACAGCGATGGATCCCCGACCCGAATGCCACGTGACGGTTGTGGGCCCGGTCGAGGACCACCTCGTCGGCGTCGTCGAACACCTCGGGATCGCGGTTGGCGGCGGGGAAGTTCATGAGGATCTTGTCCCCCGCCTTCATGGGGCACCCGGCGTACTCGACGTCGGTGGTCACCATGCGTGCCATGGTCACAGGCGAGTAGGCGCGCAACAGCTCCTCGACGGCAGCGGCATGACCTCGGGGTCCTCGACCATGCGCTTGCGGTCCGCCTCGTGTGTGGCCAGGTGCCACAGCGACGAGCCGATGGCGCTCCAGGTGGTGTCCACACCGGCGATGAGCACGAGCGCGGCCGCCCCCAGCACGAGGCTGTCCTCGATGGGCGCGCCGTCGACCTCGGTGCGCAACAGCTCGCTCAACAGGTCGTCTCCGGGCCGGGCGCGTCGCTTCGCGACCTCCTCGATGAAGTACTCCAGAAGCCCCTGCACGCCGTTCACGCGTCGATCCTGGTCGTCGGCGAACTCCAGGACGTCGCGCACCCATCCGGTGAAGGTGTCGGAGAGATCGGGGCTGACCCCGAGGATGTGGGCGATCACGCGGACGGGGATCTGCTGGGCGTAGTCCGATGCCGCGTCGGCCCGGCCCCGGGCGATGAAGCCGTCGATCAATCCGGTGCAGAGGCCACGCGTCATCGCCTCGTAGCTCTGCACGCGGGTGTGGGAGAACCACGGCAGCAGCAACCGGCGCGTCCAGGTGTGCAGGGGTGGGTCTGCCGAGATGGGCGGCAACCCGTAGGGGAGGACCGGCTCCTCGGGCTCCTCACCTTCGAAGGGGATCACGGCGACTTCGAGAGAGCTGAAGTGATCGATGTCGTGGGCTATGGCCGTGACGTCCTCGTAGCGCGTCGGCAGCCAGGTGCTCCCTCGCCGGTCGGTGTGCGCGATGGGGCACGACTCACGGAGCCGGTCCCAGATCGCGAACGGGTCGGCGATGTACTTCTCATCGAGCACGTCGAAGTCGCTCTCCCAGGCGCTGACCGGCGCTGTCCTTCTCACGGTTCCCCTCCCCGGCTGCGCCCCTTCATGTTCGGCGCCGCCGCCTCCACCCTGGGTTCGCCCCGTCACCCGGCGGCCCGGTGTCCATCATGACATCCGTGCCCTGGCGGGGCTCCCCGAGCCGGCCGGGGTCCTACCTTGCCGCCTGTTTGGGGGGCACCACCCACAGAGGGGGCTCCTGGGTGAGGTGGGTCCGCAGGAAGATGTCGAGCTGGGTCGGCGACAAGGGACGC